>JACZDC010141773.1_pt1 | contig 17489 bp, 17 predicted proteins | sample 8641791 | NCBI WGS metagenome assembly JACZDC01 (sample SAMN15324613, study PRJNA640507) | soil metagenome | isolation source: intercropping peanut in the second line | place: China: Luxin town, Laibin City, Guangxi Province | collected 2019-07-25 | depth 10cm m
CGCCAAGCACCGACGAATCAAGAGGTTCCGGAATGTGACAAAGTAGAGTTAAGCAGCGTGTAGAGATCTCGCCCTGATCTTTATGCTCTGGTCCTCCAAGGACATCGATCCGAGCACGATGGCTCTTCAGTCTGACCGAGGGTCAAGGGCAAGTGCCAACGGAGCCCGCGAGCGTCCTTCCTCTCTCAGAAAACGCCTGGCACTTTTTCCGGCCCGTACCCCTCCCAGAAACGCCAGGCACCTTTCCCGCTCGCTGCTTCCAGCTATCTTTAACGCTGCCATGGTCGTACCTTCCCATTGGTGCCGCAGCTTCAGAAACGCCAAGCACTTTTTCTGCGGGCCCACTTCCTCGCTGATATGTCTCAAAGGCCAATATCGACCCAGGAGCCGGACCGCGAGAACTTGCGCGTGAGAAGATCGGGCTAGGGAGCAGGAACTGAACTGGAGCTCTTTACCAATTCTGTCTCCGACCACGGGGCCTGAGGATCAGTCAGGCGCCATAGCCTCTGCACGGCGGTGTTCAGATCCACTCCTGCCAGAGCGGCCTGGATTGGCTGCAGACCTGGAATCAGCCTTTCTATGGTCTGGCCGTGCGCTCCGTCGGCACCCCGATGACCATCGAGCCCGTCGAGACCATCGAGTCCGTCGAGACCATCGGGCCATGCCGGTTCTGCCCGTCCATTTGCAACGCAGCCGTTCCCACCGCGTCCACCTCGTCCACCGCGTCCACCTCGTCCACCTCGTCCACCCTCGCCGGGCTGTCCGGCGCTCACATCGGTCTGTACTGCGTCTTTGGAGAAGAGTAGGAGCGCGATCTGCCCGCCTGCTCCTCCCCGCAGCCCGGCTTCTCCCGCGCCGCCAGGTTGACCAGGTTCTCCATGCCCTCCCTTGGTGGAGGCATGTCCCGGTTCGCCACAATCGCCGTCGAGACCGAGTTGGCCCGGCCGGCCATTCTCTCCAGGCTTCCCCTGCTTTCCGGACGGGCCATTGCCACCGCGCGCGATCAGGACAGTGTTTCGGACCACCGCGGCTGCCACGAAGATTTTACCCCCATCCTCCCCTTCCTTGCCGCTGACGTCGATTCGTCCGCCCTCGACCTCGTGCGCAATTAGTGTCAGGTCCCGGCCTCGCAGGACCGAGGTAGAGTCAAAACTGATCCTCTGGGCATACAGGACCAGAGAGTGAGGGACGTCGAACTCAACGTTTTCGAAATGGATCGTCGCGGCTGCGAGAACAGGCTTGCCCAGGAGGATGGCCATGTTCTCCCGCGTGACGACTTCGGATTGGGTTAGGTCTGTCAAACGACCATCCGGCGGCTCTATCCTTGCCACCAGGGGGCACTTGCTCTTTTCCAAGGCAGACCGCCAACCGCTGGCTACCGCCTCCCGCCGGGTGGGCAGGTCCGGGTACTGCTGAGGATCGAACCGCCGTTCACCCAGTTGGTCCAATGCACTCTCGGCCTGGAGCCAAGTGCCGCCCAGTTGACAGATGGCCGAGCCCGCGAAGTGATCGGCCTGCAATTCGAGGCGCGGCCGACGGACCTGGGTCACGGTATGACCGTGGAGGTGATGACCCACCTCATGGGCCAGCACGGACCGAACAGCCCAATCTTCGCTCGTCGTCTCTCTGAGCATCTCGAAGAAAGCAGTGTTGTAGATGATCTTGCGGTTACCATCGCGGATGAGTGCCTCGGCGCTGGGTACATCTCCGGCGTGCAGGTCGAAGGTCTCCACCGGGATATCCACCGTCGAGGTGATATCGTCCAACATCTTCAAGAATTCCGTGGCCGGCTCGCGCTCCGTCGGATCACTCTCCCGAGAACCCGCGATGTAGTCGCAGGACAGTTTGTCACTGCTCGTCGTGACATCATCGCCCTCCACGACGGGAGGTAACGCCCAGAACACCAGGCTCAAGATCACGGCCACGGTCCGGCGCATGGTATCGTTTCCAGAGTTATTGCCGAGACGCCGCGCGGAGGGCGCGGACCGACTCCAATTGCCTGCTTACCGACTGTTTGAGATCCTGAGGAAGCTCAGGATTCGCGAGGAGCCTTTCATAGAAGCGGGCCCTCTTCTCGAGGATCTCCTCCATCTGAGCGCGGGCGGTGGGGTACATCTTCGCCGCGCCCTCCTGATCCCCCTGTGACAACTCGCGGTTGTCAGTGGGTGAATAGCACTTGCTCTTGGTCGGATCGTGAAACATCCATCCAGAGAAGAAGTATTTCATGATTGATTTGTTGTCGAAGGCGCCCAGCACGTAGGCATGAGAGAACGGTAGCTTCTTGAGATTGAAATCAACCTTATCCTGGTTCCAGAAATTGGGTGCCCCTTCGAGGACGGTGTACAGGCCGGGACGCTTGCCGTTGTTTTCGACGAACTCGCCCCACTCGTTCTTCTTGCGGACATATCCCGGGTCGTCATACCAGCGGAATTCCTTATCGCACGTTCCCGCCGGATGCTGGTGTTCGTGATGATAGCCGAGGGCATGGCCGAACTCATGGAGGACGACGGCGCGCCAGTCATCGGGCAGAGCGCTTTCAAAACCCTCAAGGTTCATGGAGCTTTCTCCAGGCTCGAGCTCCAGGGCTTCCGTACCCAGCACGGACCAGTAGCCTATGTGGTCGAAACCGATCCGGATCTCCGCTGCGTAATCAGAATCGCCCAGCGACCATTCGCGATAGGTGCCTGGGGAGCCAAAGTCGAACTTAATGTTGGCGTACCGCGTCCACCCGGCCGCCGCCTCTGCGATGTTCTGGTACAGGTTCTGATTGCCGCCACGGAAAGCGACTCGGACCGTGGCCCCCGGGTTCCAGGTTTTCTCGCTGTCGTAGAAGAACCCGTGCCCTTCACCCTCGGGCGGAACATACTCACCCAATCGCCGTTCGTGCTCCTGGATGGCTTTCTGTACCTTGTCCGGGACGAACTCCAGAACTCGTCTTCCTTCAGCTGCCAAATTTCCCGGCAAACCGACAAGAATCAGCAGACAAAGATAGAGGACGCTTCTCGTTCCAGCGTTCCACATGACGACACTCCTATATGAGATTTAATGTTTATGGTTGAGCCGGATAGCCGCGTAGCCGTGACACGGCCTGATTCAGGTCTCCAACCGCGAGCGCTTCGCGGAGCACTTCGATGCCGGAGATCGGCTGGCTCCAGATCCTGCCGGGGCGGCCTCGCGCCCCTTCGGGTCCAGGCCGTCCATTCCGGCCATCTTTGCCGTCGGCCCCGCTGGAGCGGTCCGGCTGACTGCCTCCTAGCCCGCTGCACCCCGACCCTCCTCGCCCGCCGGCCCCACCTCGCCCACCCCGCCCTCCCGCACCTCCGCTTCCTCCAAGGCCAGGATTGACGTCGAGCGAAACTGCGGCCTGCTGGAAAGTAAGAAGAACGATCTCTCCACCGTTTCCACCGCTACCACCGGGCCCTCCATCTACCCCATCACCTCCGTCTTCGCCGTTACCGCCTGAGGTCGAGCCTCGGAACTCTCCGAATACGCCGGGACCGCAGCTTCCGTCTTCCCCTTTCCCTCCTGAACGGCCATCGGTCCCATCCATACCAGGATTTCCCGAGATTCCGTCGCCACCGCGCGCGCTTACCACGGTCCCAGCCACCTTGATCGCAGCCAGCAGGACCTTGCCGCCATCGGTTCCGAGAGCGCCGGAAGTATCGATCAACCCGCCCTCAATCTCCTTCGCGATCAGGCTTACGTCTCTGCCGCGCAGCACCGACCGATCATCGAAATCAATCTTCTCGGCATACAGTACAAGCGGATGGCTAACCTCGATCTGCACGTTCTCGAAATGGATCGTGGCGCCGGTCACCGCAGGCCTAGAAAGGACCGAATCAGCGTTCTCGGCCGTGATGACAATGGTTTCTGTGAAGGGAGTTAGACGCTCGGTCGTTACTTCGCCGGTCCGCGCAGTCGCCGGACAGAGCCCTCTCTCCATCGCCATCCTCCAGCCGGCAGCTACCCCTTCCAGGCGAGCGGATAGAGGCGGATAGCCGGGTTGCGACTGCCCGCCGAAATGAGCGAGGGCGCTCTCTGCATCCTGCTGGGTGCCGCCCAATTTGCAGACGATGAAACCGGAGAACTGATCGGCCTCCAACTCAAGCCGAGGGCGCCGATCATCCAGCCTTAGCGTGTGCCCATCGAGGTGGTGGGCCACCTCGTGAGCGAGGACGGAGACGACCGACCACTTCGATGCCGTTACCTTCTCCAAGTCGTTCAAGAAGCGCGCGCTATAGAGAATCCTCCGGTCACTTCCGCGAATGACCGCCGCGGCGTTCGGAACGTTCGCGGACTTAGTGACGAAACTCCGAGGTTCGAGACCCGAGGCTTCGACGATGCTCTGGACAGATTTTAAAATCTCCTCGCTGGCCTCAAACTCGAAGATTTCGTCGACCTCCGGGCCGGCCAGATAGCCGCAGATGCCTCTATCGGCCGCAGGGGGCCTTGCCGCCTGTTGTGCCCCCAGAACAGGTGCATGAAAGAGAAGATAGAGAACAACTAGCGCCGCCCCCTCGAACCTCATCAGCGTCCTCCTGAGTCTTCCGCCGGCCGCCGGCCTGGGACCGGCGGGCAGTGTGGATCTGCTTAATGGACGGACGCGAACTAAGAATTCCGGGGCGACGGCTAAACTAATTCGCGGCCTCTTACCTCCCTCGGCCGCGCTGACTGATCCTGGGTTCTCCTGTCTCTCAAGAGCCTGCCTACACCTGTAATCTGCCGAATTTCCAGCGAAAGCCAGCTCCGCCGGAGCCAGACAGCGGTCCAAAGCTCGTCCCTTGATCTCTCAATCCGCCCGACCGAATAGACCTCTCCCGCTCCCACTCCTGGTGGATATCACCTCGATCGGGCTGAGAGTCGGGTGGCTGCTCACCGCCTATGGCGGCAGCGCTCGCACGAACGACAGGCCCCGGCGGGAACGAGCCGATCGGGAACCTTGCCTGCCAGACGGTCACCCTGTTTGAGCAACTCGGCCGCATCCCGGAACGCCGCCAGGAACAGGTGGTAGGCCTCCCACAGACCATTCCGGATCGCCGTGCTTGCCGCGTGGAACCGGGGCGCTGGCGATTTCTACGTCTTGTTGGGCCGGGTATGGGGGTTCTGTTGGAGCACAGCGCCTACCCAGAACGGATGACCCTTTCTCCATCGGGCCACTCGCGCTTCAAGCTCGATCTCCTCCACCAGTTCGGCCACCCGCTGCCGGTATGCCTCGGGCGAGAGGTGGTCCCAGCATGGCAGGCGGCTCAGGACGAATGGCTCTTCCCGTGGCGTAGGTCAGGCGCCCATACTCCTCACCTCGGTTTCGCGTACTCTTGAGTCCAGTCGAACCAGTAGCCGGTCAGCGGCTTGTCCTTCAGGATCGAACGCGCCGAGTGCCCGTCGCCGGATCTTCTTGGACTCCGGGCTCCAGCACAAACCCCGGTCCCGAGGTGTGCGGAGCATCCAAGCCTCCGCACACCTTCGGCACAGACCCGCTGCCGCCGCTCTCGACAGGCGGGTCTCCGGGGGAGCGGTGGCGTCCTTGGGTTCGGCGGCCACCGCTCGGATTCAGTTGTCAATGAACTCCGCTTCAGCCGAAGCCAGGATCAGCACCCACGCTCCTGGCCTCTACAACGTATCTATATACGGAGGTCATGGCGACCTTGTCCCCTCCCCTTCAAAATTGGGAGAAAGTTCTCAAAATCACCCTTCGCGAATCGGCATGAAATTTGTCTAGACCGATTTGTCCTGAAAAACGGCCCAGCGGCAACTGTATAAGAGAAGGTTACCGGGGCGAGGAGCAGGGGACGGAAGACGCGTCCATGGCGATGGAAGGTTGTTGGCGGCGACGTATCGTTATCCACGACGGCGTAAGGTTGTTTACGGCGACTCAAGGTTGTTCAGGGCAAATCAAGCTTATCGATGACGACTTAAGGTTGTTCAGGACAAGGTAAGGTTGTTTACGGCGGCGTAAGGTTGTTTGTGGGAAAACAAGGTTTCTCCACGGCGTTGCAGAGTTCTTTGAGGCGAAGGAACGTTATCGACGGCAAAACAACCTTGTTTGCGGCGGCGCAACCTTCTTCACGCCGAAGCAAGGTTCTCCAGCGCAAAACAAGGTTGCTGGCTGGAAATTAACGTTCTGTCACGATGGAGAAGCTTGCCGAGGCTTGGATAGGGGCAGGGGCAAACGCCTCGCCGGTCTGATCCGTAGAAGATCTGTTTCAGCAGTTTCGTCCCGGGGCGATCCGGGAAGAACGGTTGTTCATTGACAATTCGCAGGAACGGCGGCCGCCGAGTCCAAGGACGCCGCCGTTCCGCCCCGGAGACCCGCCATTCGGGGGGGCGGCGGGTCCAGGCCGGAGGTGTGCGGAGGCCGGTGTGCTCCGCACACCTCGGGACCGGGGTCTTGTTTCTAGAACCCCATTTCGCGAGCGATGGAGGCTATCCCTGGACAATCCATAACAAGAATGCCATGAGCACGGTCATTGAATAGAAGAGTGGCACCCTGCTGATGCGCAAGGCCCAATCGTGTTGGCCCATCTTCGAGAGGACGAAGGCGACGAGGGCCGCTACCGCCAGCGCAATCGGGTAGGCCAGGCTGCCCAAGAGGAAAATCGCGGCCACGGCCCTTTGAGAAAGGCTCGTGCGAGGGTCTGACACTGCGCCCAGGGACATCGCGTTGGGTATCAAGAGAAAGGGCCAGAAGGCTAGCGGGATGAGCCCCAGCTTCAAGTTGCCTCGTAAGGTCTCGTTTCCCTGGCTCATGGATGAGGACTTTCTATCATGGCGGGAAGCTTCCAGCCTGCCGGACCTCGTAGATCGTCATCACCTCGTTGCCGTAGTCCTTGCGCACGGCAGGCTCGTAGCGCAGCCCGTTCGCTGCCAGCGCCCGCAGCATGCCGGCGGCGTCGCCGTCGGTCGAGAGGAGGAGGAGCGCGCGTCCCTTTTCGGTGAGCGCGGCGGGGAGGCCAGCGGCGAAACGCTCCAGGACGTCCGTGGCCCGCCACGCCAGGTCGAAGTTGCCCTTGGGCTCGCCGCGGAAGAACGGAGGATTGAAGAGGATGAGGTCGAAGCGCTCGCCCTGGACCGGTCCGAAGAGGTCGCCCTGGCGCACGTCGATGCGGTCTTCGAGACGGTTGAGCAGGGCGTTGATCCGGGCGCAGCGCACGGCTTCGGGGTTCAGGTCCACGGCCGTCACCTGCCAGCCGCGGCGGGCCAGGAAGACGGCTCCGACTCCGCTGCCGGTCCCCATGTCCAAAGCCTTGCCGGTTGGTTCGGCGAGAGGAGAGACCGCCACGGTCCGCGCCAGGAGCTCGCCGCTGCGGAAGACGACCGGGTTGAGCACGTCCGGGATCGAGACGAGCGGCACGCCGTCGATCCTCTCCAGCACCGGCTTGCGGACGCGGGGGAGTAGGAACGGCCGCTTCAGGTAGAGCCAGGCGAAGGCGAGCGCCCGTTTCATGCGGGGTGGCTCCGACCCCCGAGGACATACTGCTCGATCCTCTGCGCCCCTTCGGTCAGCTCGCGCCAGTAGGCGAGGCGGTAGCGGTGGTCGCGACGCAGGCTCTGGAGGAGGAGCGGGCCGGCGCCGTAGGGGAAGTCGTAGCGCGGGCCGTCCGGAAACAGGCGGTCGTGGAGATCCTGGAGCACGAGGTTGCCCAGGTAGCCACGCCAGAAGTAGCGGCTCGGGTGGCACATGCGGATCAGCGCCTTCCTGCCGAGCCACTCGGCCGAGCGCCGCGACAGGGTGATGCCGCGGAAGCGCGCCAGCTCTCCCGTGCGGTAGAGATGGAGATGCTCCACCTTCCAGCCGGCCTCGGCCACGGCGCGGGTGGCGAGGTCGCCGGTGTCGTGCCGTACCCAGTGGTCCGGGTGCACGGCCGGGTCGGGGTTCTCGATCGCCGGGAAGAAGCCGTCCGGCAGCGACTTGAGCGCTTCGCGGTAGGCCTCGACCTTCATCACCACCGCGAAGGTGCCGTGGCTGACGGTCTGCTCCCGCGAGGCGCAGGAGACGGCTCCGACCTCCGGCCGCTTCAGCTCCTCGCGGACGCGCGGCCAGAGGTCCGGTGTGATCCAGAACACGTCGGTGTCCACGAAGGCGAGATAGGGCGTCTCGACCCGGGCCAGTGCGTCGTTGTAGGCCTCGTGGAACTCGCGGCGGGCCGGCGTGCGGCGCAGGAGGCGGGCTCCGGGCAGCCAGCGCTCGTCGAGCTGGTGCTCGTCCGAATCCTGGAAGATCTCGATGACCGCCTCGTTCATCGGGAACGAACGGCGGACGCAGGCGTGCCAGATCCTCGCGAGGTCGGGGTAGATCGTACAGGTGAAGACTGTGACCAGGGGGGGGAGAGGAGACCAGGTCAAGCGCGTCTCCAGCCTTGCGGTCTCAGGTCCGGGATGGAGAGGTCGATCCCTTCGAGGGCGGCTAGCCGGAGGATGGCCTGGTCGGAGCGCAAGAAGTAGTCCTCCAGGTCGGTCCTGAGCTTCTTCTCCTGGATGCGCGCAAGCTCGCGGCGGACCGCTTCCAGGGAGACGCTCCCGCCGAGCGGCTCGCCGCCGGGGCCGGGCGCGAACGGCTCGCCGAACACGGACTGGTAGAGGGCGCCGAGGAGCGCGTTGTCGTAGGCGCCCATGGCGAAGTAGCGCTTGCGCGAGACCAGTCCCTCGAAGCCGGCGCCGTCCATGAGGTGGCCGAAGACCTCGCGCGAGGCGCGGATTACGGTGGTGCCGTGGAAGTCGGCGATGCGCTCCTCGGCTTCGGCCGGGTCGGCGTAGAGGATCTGCTTGCCGCGTTCGCGCAGGCGGCGGGCGGCCACGTCGCCGGGCTGGCGGTTGACGGTGTTGCGCTCATCCTCCAGATCCTCGTAGGCCGGCGCGAAGACCGGCCGCGGCAGCGCGCGGTAGGCCTCGGTCCGGCAGAGCAGCGCATAGACGCCGGGCTCGTCGGTGCGACGGAGAAACGAGACCGCGGCCACGTCCTCCTCGTCGAAGCGCGGCAGCCAGGAGACCGGCCAGTCGGGGTCGACGAAGAAGAGGTCGGCGTCGAGCAGGAAGAGATAGTCCGCGTCGAGCGCCAGCGCCGCGTCGTAGAACTCGAGGAAGTCGCGCACGCCCGGGCCCGGCGCTTCGAGGTGGGCGCCGGGGAACCAGGCGGACTGGAACTCGTCGGCGTGGGCGTCGCGGAAGACCACGACCTCGACCTCCAGGCCGGCGCGCTGGAGGGCGGGGACGAGACCGCGCGACACGCCGCGGTACCAGAGGCGCGCGAGGTCGGGATAGCGGTGCGGGCTCGCGATGACGATGCGGGGTCCGTGCATGGCGTCCGGGTCCGTCCCGGTCAGGGGTGGTCGGTGCGCGGCCGATAGCGGCCGGTGTGGTCGAAGCCGCTCTCCCAGACGCCGCCGGTCCAGGTGCCGCCGAGGAAGACGCCGCCCCAGAAGGTGCCGCCGCGGAAGTCGCCGGACCGGAAGACGACGCCCATCAGGGCTCCGGACTCGACGGTCCCGCCGTCCCATTCGCACTCCAGGAGCACGGCGCCGCGACAGACGGTGCCCGGGCCGAAGGTCTCCTTGTAGTAGAACTCGCCCGGTCCGAGGACCCTTGTGTCGTTGATCGTCATTCGAGCAGCGTCTCCAGGAGGCGCAACGCCTCGTCCAGGTCCCTTCCGAGCCGCAGGCGCCAGGCCCCGTTCTTCAAAAGATTCTCTACGTGATCCAGATAGCCGGGGAAGTCCTCCTCGGTCCCGGCCGGAGACCGGCGCCACAGCTCCAGGGCCGAGGCTGGATCGAGCGGCTCCAGACGGCTGCCGGTCCCGGGCTCGCGCTCCAGCAGCACGATCGGTCCCGGGCGGGCCTCAGTAGCCGCGCTGTCTGGGCGGATGGTGTCGAGGTCGACTTCCAGCTTCATCTTACCAGCGCTTTCGAGAACGGCGGGCCGGCCTTGCAACTCCGGGAAGAGCCGGCCCGCGTCCGGCAGCAGGTGGACGTGCCAGGGAATCCCGCGCCACGCGCCGTCCCGGAGGTCGACCCAGACCACGTCCTCGGAGAGCAGTCGGAACCGGTCGCGCGCTCCGGCGTAGGCCAGGGTGGTCTTGCCGACGCCGCCCGGTCCGCGGAGGAGCACGGCGCGGCCGTTCTTCACCAGCGCCGAGCCGTGGATGGCCATGAGGCCGTGGTTCCGGAGTTGGGAGAGGAAGGCGTAGAGAAGGACGTGGCTGCGAAAGGCGGCCGGTGGCTCCGACGGGGGGCCGGGGAGGTGGAGATGGATGTCGGGGGTTTGATCCGGGTCTGCCGGTCCGAAGCGGCCGAAGGTGTCCTCGGCGATGGCGAGGACGGCTTCACTGTCGGTCTCCAGGAGGAGGGTGCGGCCGAGGGGTTGGAAGAGGGCCCTCACCCCCCGGCCCCCTCTCCCGGTCCTCCCGAGTCCCCCGCCCCGGGAGAGGGGGAGACTTGCAGGGGACGGCCTTGTTTGTGGAGATACATCTGGTAGAAGCCGTGGGTGTGGCACATCTGGAGTCCCTCGTGGGCTTCCAGGGATTCGGTGGTGGCGACGAAGAGGACGTGGGAGCCGATTTCCAGGGTGGTCTCGATCCGGACTTCTCTCACGGTCAGGGCGGCGGCGGGGACGGGGATGCCCTGGGCAGACAGTCGGGTTTCGAAGGGGAGGCTTTGCCAGTCGATGGTGGCGTCCCGGTGGTTGCGGCCGAGGCCGAAGACGGTCTTCTTCCAGGCGAGCGGTACGGTGCTGACGGCGAGGCGTCCGGCCTTGGTCATGGACTGGATGGCCGGGCTGGTGTGGTGGAGGCCGAGGAGGAAGCACGGGGCTCCGGCCTCTCCGACGAGGTCCATGGGGAAGAGGTTGCCCCGGTCACCCCGGTCGCCGTCCTTCTGATGGCTGACGAGAACCACCGGCCGTGGCGCCGCGAAGAGGACGAACTTGGCGAAGAGGTCGGCGGGGGTCATCCTCACGTTGCGCGGATTGTGGTCGCGGGCGAGCTTCCAGCGCTGGAGCAGGTAGTGGGCGTGGAGCCGCGGGGCCGGCAGGCAGCGGTTCGTACAGCCTTTGGTCTCGAACAGCCCGATCCGGTACGGCCCGGCCTGAACCTCCCGCTGGAGGCGGAGGCGGACCTGGCCGATCTCCCGTCCGTCCTGCTCCTGGATGGAGAGCCAGGAACCCGGCCTTAGGCCGTCGAGCCGGATCGCCACCTGGAATGGGACGAGCGCGACCATGGCGTGGTTGGAGGAGATGTCCACCTGCCCGTGGGCACCGTCGAGGAGGATGCGGACCTGCCGCTCGGGCTCGGCGTGGCCCACGCAGACCCAGCCGGGCGTGGCGTCGGCGCCGAGGATAAGGCGGGCGAGGGTCATCGGGAGAACCACTTGCGGAGCGGGTCCGGACCCGCGTGATGGCGGAAGGTCTCGCCGATTCCCGAATGCCGCAGGTATTCCTCCTCGGTCTGCGGGCCGCCCGGCCTGAGCCAGATGTGGCGCTGGGAGGCGTGGCTGGCGAAGGCGCGGGCCTTGGCGTCGTGCCACGGAGTGGGATCGAGGACCAGGTCCGCCGGGTCGTCGGCGTTGACGCCGCCCCAGACCGGCACGTCCGGCGCCGAGGCGTTGAACGTGTAGAGCGCGATCCCTGCGACCCGCCGTCCGGCCTGGTGCATCAGCCGGTGGGCCGGGTGACCGTACTCGCCGTTGGTGCCATGGGTGAGGAGCGCCTCGGCGCCGTAACGCTGGAGAACGCCGGCGATCTGATCCGCGAGATCCTCGGGAGCGACGTCCGGCGCGAGCGGCTTGCCTTGGGGGAGCGGATCGACGTAGCCGAGAAACTCGATGCTGCTCGCTCCGAGCGCGGCGGCCGAGGCGCGGACCTCGGCCTCGCGCGCCGCGCCCAGGCCTTCGCGGGTGGCGACCGGAGGAGTGCCGGTCGAGCCGCCTTCGCCTCGGGTCAGGTAGAGGAGGTGGACCTCCAGGCCCTGTTCCGAGAGACAGGCGATCAGGCCGCCGGCGTAGAGCTCGTCGTCCGGGTGGGCCAGGGCGAGGAGGAGGCCCGGCATCAGGCGGTCTCCTGTAGGAATTGTTCGACCCGGTGTGCCCCGGACCGGAGGCGACGGAAGAGGCGCAGCCGTTTGGCCGCGTCGCGCGAGCCACGGCGGAGGGCTTCGCGGAGGAGAGCGGCGGCGGGCACGGTCATCTCGTAGCGCTCCGGAAAGAGGCGGTCATGGAGTCCGGCGAGGACACGGTTTCCGAGCAGGCCGCCCCAGTGATAGCGACCTGCGGTCATCAAGGCTGCGGCAGGAAGGTGCTCGCCGATCCGGCGCGGCGCGGTGATGCCGTCGAAGCGGACCAGCTCGCGGCCGTCCTGGTCCAAGTGGAGTAGCTTGATCTGGTAGCCCGCTTCCAGCACGGCCTTGGCCGCCAGATCGCCGCTGGACCAGTGGGTCCAGCGCTGCCAGGGGACGTCGGGATCGACGCCCTGGACCGCGGGCGCGAAGCTGGTCCGGAGGCGGCGGTAGACGTCGGCCTTGAGGATCACCGCGAAGGTGCCATGGCTGGGCCGGTCGTGACGGGAGATGCAGGAGACCGCGGCGAGCCTCTCGTCTCCCTCCAACTCGTCGCGGAGTCGAGGCCAGAGATCGCGGCTGGTCCAGAACACGTCGGTATCCGTGAACGCCAGGTAGGGGGTGGAGCAGCGGGCGAGCGTGTCGTCGTAGGCCTCGTGATAGTCGCGGCGCTCCGGGGTCCGCCGGATGAGGGTGGCGTCCTGAAACTCGGGCGCCGGCCGCTCCGAATCCCAGAAGATCTCGACCCAGGCGTCGGGGAAGGAGCGACGGACGCAGGCGAGCCAGAGACGGGCCACGTCGGGGTAGACAGTGGAGGTGAAGACGGTGAGGTTTGATCCCGTCCCCCCTCTGCCCGGCCCTCTCCCCCGTTCGGGGGTAGAGGGAGAAGGTTCGCCGTGAGGCGGCCGGTCGGTGCGGGGGCGGTATCGGCCGAGGCGGTCGAAGCCGCGCTCCCAGCTCCCGCCGGTCCAGGAGCCGTCCCAGAAGAGGCCGCCGAGAAACGTGCCGCCGCGGATTTCGCCGGAGCGAAAGAGACCGCTGACCATCGCGCCGGACTCGAAGACGCCGCCGTCCCACTCGCAGTCGAGCAGGACCGCGCCGCGGTTGACGGTCTCCGGCCCGAACCGTCGCTGGTGGTGGAGCTCGCCGTCCGCGAGCACGAGCGTCTGCGCCATGGCTCCGGGCCGGAAGGGTAGCACGAGCGTGCCGAGATCGGCCCGGGGTATCATTCCGGTTGTGGTGGATCTCGATGGAATCAAGGTCAAGTTCCGGCGTGGCGAGTTCGAATTCAGCCAGCATGCCGTCGATCAGACTCTCCTTCGCCACATCGCCGTCCGGGAGCTGCGCGATGCGGTCGAGGCGGCCGAGGTCATCGAGGACTATCCGAACGATAAGTATGGTCCGAGTTGCCTTCTTTTGGGTTTCACGGCCGCGGCACGGCCGATCCACGTGCAAGTCAGTTATCCGACAAGGCCTATCATCAAGGTCATCACTGTGTACGAGCCCGATCCGGATCGCTGGATCGAGCATCGTCACCGGAGGACACGAAATGACGAATGATCCTTCCACCGAGCGTTTCCGCGAGGAGCGCGTCACCTATACCCTGCAGGTGGGCGACCGCTTCTTCGTCGTCGAGAACGTTCCGGCGCGTGTGTCCGAGTTGACCGGCGAGCGGCTTTTCTCGCCCGAGACCGTCGAGCGGATTCAAGCCATTGTCTGGGGGGAAGGCGCACCGGTTCGAGTCCTCGAGACGCCGGTGTTCCGGTTCGCCGCCTAGCGCCTCGCGCCCGTGCTCTTCGTCTCCTATCCCAAATCCGGCCGGACCTGGGTCCGCTTCCTGGTGGACGCCTATCTGGCCGACCTGCGCGGCATCCAGGTCGCCAACGTTTTCGAGGTCGAGCGCCGGCTCGATCCGCGCTGGCGGATCGAATGGACCCATCTGACCGGCGCCATGATCCAGCTACTGCCGTACGACAGGGTCGGCGAGGTGGACCTCTCCTTCCTCGACGGCCGGACCTGCGTGTGGCTATCCAGGGACCCGTACGCGACGCTCGCCTCGGCGTACTTCCAGGCGCGCGACCGGGTGAAGGTCTTCCAGGGTACGCCGTCGGAGTTCGTCCGCAGCCCGCTCTTCGGGGCGCGCAAGCTGGCGGCATTCGAGGCCCTCAGGGAGACCCTGAAGGACCGGTTCTCGGCGTTCATCCCGTTGACCTACGAGGGCTTCCAGGCCGACCCCGCCGACGGCCTCCGGGCCGTCCTGGACGCTCTCGGCGCGGAGGTGGACCCGGAGAGGATCGGAACGGCGGTCGCTCTTGGCGCCTTCGACAACCTGAGGCGCCTTGCCCGGACTCCGGAGTACGCCGGCACGCCGATCGCGCCGGTCGATCCGGACAATCCCGACAGCGACAAGGTCCGCCGTGGAGGCGACGGCGGGTGGCGGGAGCTGTTCAGCGAGGAGGACGCCGCCTACATCGCGGCGGCGCTTCGACATAGTCCGACACTTCTCGACGTCGCGCGACATAGATCGACATAAACGGAAATTAAGTTCAAAAAAATCTCCAAGAATCTGCAATTTGAGAGTCTTTGGCTCCACCTCCTAATCAGAGAGCGAGGTTGACTGTCCAGCCTCCGCTGAGAAGGAAGAAGGAGAACGACTCATGGCGACCACCTTTACCGATCTGCAGAATGGCTTCTACAACGCCTTCACCACCGGCCTCGGCCTGTCGGGCAGCAGCTTTCAACTGCTCCAGCCCTCGACGCCGCTGCTGTCGGGCCCGCAGGCCGACCAGGCCCTGTGGGACTACTTCAACAACATCCCGCCCTTCTCCCTGACCCAGAACTACATCGCCAGCGGCGGCAACCAGTTCTTCAGCGACTACAAGGGCCTCCTGTCGGCGCTGCAGGGCACTCCGAACAGCTTCCGGCAGGACATCGGCGACGAGGCCTATGCGGGCTGGATCCAGTACCTGCCGACGGTGAGCCCGCGGCCTACCTCGTCGCAGCTCTCGCAGGTGTTCTTCGACTGGGCGATCCTCTATTACCCGGAGATCGCGAGCGTCGGCGCGTCGGACCTGGCCCAGATCGCCCTCGACCCGGTCACCTCGGCGCAGATGACGATCCTGGCCTATCCCAACGGCTCGCGCCCGGACTGGAACCTCGGCTACGCCGCGCTCGTGCAGCAGCTCAACAATGCCCCCTCCCGCGCCTTCACGGTGAGCAACAGCACGATGAACTCGAACGTGTCCAAGACCTGGACGCAGGGCAGCAACAGCGGCTTCTTCGGACTCTGGGGAGGCAGCAGCTACGAGTCCAAGGAGAGCACGAAGTTCGCGGCCGACGGCGTCCGCGTCTCCGCCTCGTTCAAGCACGTCATGACCTTCCAGGCCTCGCCGGGTCCCTGGTACAGCTCCGCGGCCATGGGCCTCGCCTACAGCAAGCAGTCCGGGCTGCCCTGGAAGTCCGGCTCCAGCATCAACTGGCAGAACACCTTCGATGCGAAGACCGGCAACATGGCGCGCTTCGCCGTGAACCTGATCGTGGCCGACGCCATGGCGGTGCAGGTCGACTCCTTCGCGAAGTTCAGCTCGGAAGAGCGGCAGACGATCCGCAACAACTCCAGCGCGGGGATGTGGCCGTTCTACTCCCAGGGTGGCAGCAGCGGCTCGGAGACCAAGGTCAACTTCAACGACGACGGCCAGATGACGGTCACGATCGCCAGCCAGCCCAACATCCCGGTCGTGCTCGGCGTCAACGTGGTGCCCGTCGCCCAGTATGTCGGCCACGGCGTGGTGGCGGCGAAGGCGCTCAGAGCACTGGCCAAGGCGGCCTGATCCGGACTTTCCCGGGCCGGCGGCGAGCCCTCTCCCGCCGGCCTTCTCTCCACAACCGGAGGAGCCCATGGAATCTATCGGCCTGCTCGACCCCATGACCACTCTGCAGAACCGCTGGTACAACGGGCTCGCGAAGGCGCTCGGGCTCTCCCGGGCGACTTTCCAGATCTCGCTGCCGGCCGCGCCGCTGCCGGCGTCGGATCCAGGCCTCTGGGCTTTCCAGGACGCTTTGCCTCCGGACTCGCTGACGTTCAACCGGACGGTCCTCGGCGGCGACACGTTCTTCGGCGAGTACGCGGCCGTCGCCGGAGAGATGGAATTCTCCCAGGCCGACTTCGCGAAGGACATCGGCGAGGAGAACGATCGGGCCTGGACGGAGTACCTGGAGACGGTCCAGCCGCCGCCGACTCCGGCGCAGCTCCCGCAGGTCTTCTACGACTGGGCCAGCCTCTATGCCCCGGACGCGGTGGCCGTGGGCGTCGCGGACCTGACGGAGATGGCCCTGATCGACGCCGGCCAGCAGGCGCTGCAGCCGTACCTCGGCCCCGGCGCGAAGCCGGCCGATTTCCACGGCACCTACGCCGACCTCGTGCGCCGCCTCGGCGTGTCGCCGGGCGCGGCCGTGAGCTTCGACAGCGCGACGGCCAGCCCGGACGTGAGCGGCACCTGGACGGGAGGCAGGGACACCGGGATCGCCGGCCTGTGGACCGGGGCTTCGCCGACCTCGCGCCTGAGCCGCAAGCTCGCTCTGCGTCCGGTCCGCGTCCAGGCCGCGTTCCAGGGCTGGACGGTCTGGACCACCACGCCCGGCGCCTGGTACGACTCGTCCCTGTTCAACACCGCCTGTCGCTGCACCGGAACCCCGCCGTGGCCCGTGGACGCCGATCCGACCTGGGCCCAGGAGTTCGGCCCGAACGGCAGCTTCGTGCGCGTGGCCGCCGCGCTGATCGCCGTGGACGGAGTGGACGCCACGATCACCTCCGCCGCCGCGTTCGACGCGGCCGAACAGCAGAGGATCCGGGAGCAGGCGCCGCTGGGGCTGTGGCCGTTCTACGCCGCCTCCGGCGACGCGGTCGCGAACGCGGTCTCGTTCGACGCGTCCGGAAGGATGACGATCAAGACCACGATCCGGAAGGGGAGCCCGGTCGTGCTCGGCGCCAACGTGCTCGGCATCAGCCAATACCTGGGAGGAGCCGCCTGAGAGTCCCCAGGCACCGGCGGTAGGCTGCTTCGGCCTCCGCCACCCGGTCCTCCGGCAGATCGACCGCCAGCTCCCGCGGGTTGGCGAGCACGCGGCCGGCGCGGATCGCCGCGGAGCGGTCGCCGACCCCCTTCACGTCGTGCAGAGGCTGGAGCCGGTACTCGGCGACGAGAGGCGGATCGAGACCGAGGAACGCGGTCAGACCGGTGAGTGTCCGCTGCGGGTCCCCGGCCAGATCCTCATAGGTAAGGAAGGCGGAGCGGGGGAAGGCTTCCGCATAGCGATCCAGCGAGGCCAGGCGCTCCTGGTAGTAGGTGAAGGCGTCGTCCAGGGTCGAGCCGAGCTGGTAGACGAGGCTCTGCAAGGTCCGCCGCGGCTCGCGCAACAGGAAGAGACAGGTCAGGTCGATCTCTCCGAA
>JACZDC010055672.1_pt1 | contig 17463 bp, 9 predicted proteins | sample 8641791 | NCBI WGS metagenome assembly JACZDC01 (sample SAMN15324613, study PRJNA640507) | soil metagenome | isolation source: intercropping peanut in the second line | place: China: Luxin town, Laibin City, Guangxi Province | collected 2019-07-25 | depth 10cm m
AGGGCGTCGCGGAGCCACATCGCGGTCTGCGGCGAGGTGGGTCCGAGCGACAGGTACTCGGCCAAACCTTCGATGAACCACAGGGGCAGTTCGTAGCCGCCGCCCTGGTTGTTTCCATTCCCCTGGCGCGTGGCCGGGTCGCGCAGGATGTCGTACTGGAAGACGTGCACCAGCTCATGGCCGAGGACGTGGTCGTTGTCCTCATAGTTGCCCGTGAGCGGCAGGACGACGCGCGTGCGCAAGCCTTCGGTGACGCCGCCGGTGCCCTGGCCGATCAGGCCGCGGACGACGGTGGTCTGCTGGAAGTCGCTCTGGTCGGCGTAGAGGATGATCGACTTGCGTTCGAGGAAGTCGCGCTCGAAGACCTGGCGCAGGCGGTCGTACCAGCGCTCGGCCATGAGAGCCGTCTCGCGCACCGCCGCCTCTTCCTCGGGGTAGTAATAGAGATCGAAGTGCTCGGTCTTGAGGACCTGCCAGTCGAATTTCTCCCAAAGGACCTTGTTGCGACCGAAGTACTGAGCTGGAAGGATGGAAGGCAGGAAAAAAAGAACGAGCAGGGCCGGGACCACGCGGAAAGCGAGGCGCTGATAGGGCATCGAATCTCCTCTATGTACAGCAGGGGCCCGCGCGAGACCTGTCGGAACCCATGGACCGTCAGAGGAAGGACAAACCCGGGCGGACCCCCATCCCGCCACTTATTCAAAACTAATGCCTGGGGACAGGCTCCTCGACAGGAGCCACCGGCTTGCCGGCGAAAAGCCGCTTGAAACGCAATCGAACCAGATCCGCCTCGGCACAGGCCCAGATCCAGAGACCCTTGCCGGCCATGCGGAACGGGGCGAAGGTGAGACTGAAGAAGGCCTTGGTGCGCCGGCCGTCGTTGCGGCGGCCTGCCTCCCCCATCTCCCGGCGCGCCAGGGCGATCTTCTTGAAGCGCCGGTTGTAGATTCGCATCAGGTGGTAGCTGATGAACGCCGGCTTGGGTCCGAGGACGGGCATCCAGTGAAACTTCCCGAGCACGCGATAGGCGGGAATGACCACGAAGATGTAGTACTGCGCGGTCTCGACCAGGAACGAGGCGGAGAGCAGGTCGTGCTCGCCCATGTAGTAGTACTTGTCGCGGTAGATCGAATCGAAGAACCGCCGGTACGAGCGCAGGAAGGTCTCGTTGTGCTCCTGCGTCCTCGCCTTCACGTCCTGCCCGGAGGTCTGGGCCTTGACGATCTCCACCGTCGCTTCGACGCTGAACGAGGCGTGGTCGAGCCCCGGCGAGTAGTAGGGGTCGAGGAACGCCGCGGCGTCGCCGAGGAGCGCCCAGCCGTCGCCCATGTACTGCTTCGTGACGTAGGCCAGGTTCGAGAAGGTCCGCAGGTCCTCGGAGCGCATGCGGGCGCCCTGGAGCAGCTCGGCGGCCATGGGGATGCGGCGCAGGAAGGCGTCGTAGTCCGCGGCCATGTTGCTGCCGCGGTCCAGATCGACGAGGCGCATGTCGAAGACCACGCCGATGCTGGTCTCGCCGTTGCCGAGCGGGATGAACCAGACCCAGTAGCCGAAGCCCATGTAGTGGTTCGTGGCCAGCCGCCGGGAGCTGACGTTGCCGCGCGAGAGCGACAGCGGTCCGCGCGCCGCGAGGTCGTCGATGTGGCGGACGTCCTGCCAGCGGCACCAGACGGCGGCGGTCGGATGCTCCTTGTTACGCTCGATGAGGCCGAGCTTCTTGCCCAGCAGGGTGGCGCGGCCGGTGGCGTCGAGCACCCAGCGGCAGGAAATGGTCTCCGAGACGCCGTCCTTCTCCACTGTGATCCGGTGGTCGAAGCTGCCGAGCTCGACGTCCGTGACCTTGGCAGGGCGCCAGAGCTCGGCGCCCTCCTCGACCGCGGTGGCGAGCAGGTGCTCGTCGAGCGCGTCGCGGCGAAGCTGGAACGAGGGGACCGTGCTGCGCAGGAAGCCGCCGGCCTCGCTGGCCTCGGCGTGGCCGTGGACCTTCTCGTTCTGGAACCAGTAGCGCAGCCCCTCCTTCGGCAGGTGCTCGCGCTCCAGGTGCTGCCACTGCGCGAGCCGCCGGGTGAGGAACATCCCGGACATCTCCGTGGTCGCCTCCCCCACCTTCTCGTCGAACGCCTCCTGGCGCTCCACGATCAGAACGGACAGGTCGGGCCGGTCCCGCCGCAGCAGGATGGCCGCCGAAGCGCCCGAGAAGGCGCCGCCGAGAATGATGACGTCGAAGCTCTTCATACGGGGTGGAGTCTAGCAGGGTCCGGCCCCAGGGCTTGCGACCCGCCGTCGATCCGGGCACAATACGCTGCGGAAGATGCTGCCACCCATACGACCCCTCCGCCGTCCGCCTTTCCCTATCCTCCTGCTCTAGCAGTCCCTATATCCCACCCAGAATTGGAGCGAACTTGAGTCGCAAGATGCTGATCAACGCGCAGCGCTCGGAAGAGCTGCGCATCGCCATCGTCCAGGGAAACACCCTGGAGAACTACCAGGTGGATATCGCCGAGTCGGGGTTGACCCGCGGCAATATCTACCGGGGCCTCATCGCCAACATCCAGCCCAGCCTGAACGCCGCGTTCATCGACTACGGCGCCGAGCGGCACGGGTTCCTGGCGATCCAGGACGTCGTTCCCGAGGCCTACTACCGGTCGCCCAAGGGCGGCCACGCCCGCATCGAGGACGTGCTCGAGAAGAGCAAGCCGATCGTCGTCCAGGTCGCGAAGGACGCGATCGGACAGAAGGGCGCCGCCCTCACCACCAGCCTCTCCCTGGCCGGCCGCTACCTGGTCCTCACCCCGTTCGAGGACACCCGCGGCGTCTCCCGCAAGGTCGAAGACGAGGACATCCGGAAGAAGCTCAAGACTCTCGCCAACGGACTGGATCTGCCGCAAGGTTGCGGTGTGATCGTCCGCACGAACGCCCTGGACCAGACCAAGGCCACGCTGAGCCGCGACCTGGCCGCCCTGCTCCGTCTGTGGAAGCGGGTGCAGGCCGCCGCGCTCGAAGGCCGGGGCACCCGCCTCATCTACAGCGATCAGGATCTCATCCTGCAGGCGCTGCGCGACTACCTGGACTCCAGCATCGAGGAGGTCCTGGTCGACGACGAGGAGGCCTTCCAGAAGGCCCGCGCCTACATGCAGGCCTTCATGCCGCGCGGCAAGACGCGGCTGACCTACTACGCCGACCGGCTCCCCCTGTTCGCCCGCTACGGCCTCGAAGCCCAGATCGACCGCATCTACGAGCGCCGCGTGGACCTGCCGAGCGGCGGCTCGATCGTGATCGACGGCACCGAGGCGCTGACCGCGATCGACGTCAACTCCGGCCGCTCGACGAAGGCGGCGACCCAGGAAGAGACGGCGCTCAGCACGAACCTGGAGGCGGCCAACGAGGTCGCCCGCCAGCTCCGGCTGCGCGACATCGGCGGCCTCGTGGTGGTCGATTTCATCGACATGCGGGCTTCCAAGAACCAGCGCAAGGTCGAGAAGACGCTCAAGGACGCGCTCAAGGAGGACAAGGCGCGCGCCTCGGTCGGCCGCATCAGCCCGAACGGCCTGCTGGAGATCAACCGCCAGCGCATCCAGCAGGCGCTCCAGGTGCGCACGCACCGCATCTGTCCGACCTGCAACGGCTCGGGCCGCCTGGCGAGCGAGGAGATGGTGAGCCTGTCGCTCCTGCGCCGCATCGAAGCGCGGGCCGCGAGCGGCGCGATCCAGGGCGTGCGCGTCGGGCTCCACCCCGAGCTCGCCGACGCCTTCCAGAACGGCCGCCGCAAGGAGCTGTCGGACCTCGAGCAGGAGTTCGACATCAAGATCGAGATCATCGCGGCGCCCGGCCTGCACCGGCCGGACGAGCAGATCGAGTGGTTCAAGCGCGAGAAGCCGCTGCCTCCGCCCAAGCCGCGGCCCGCCGCGGTCACCCTCCAGCCGTGGGATCTCGCCCTGCCCGGCCTCGACGAGGAGGAGGAAGAGGAAGAGACCCCGAAGGCACCCGCAGCCAAGGCCGCGAAGTCGACCCGCGAGCGCGGCAGGGACCGGCGCAAGGGCAGGGAAAAGGCGCGCCCGGCGGAGAGACCGCAGGAGCCCGAGGAGCACGCCGAGGCGGTTGCCGCGGACATCGCCACAGGCGCCACGGGCGCCGAGGAGCCTGCCAACGGTGAGGGCGAAGCCAAGCGCCGCAAGCGTCGCCGCGGCGGACGCAAGCGCAAGAAGGGCAACGGCCATGTCACGGTCGGAGCGCCAGCCGAGGCGGCGGCGTTCCAGGCGCGGAGCGAGGGCGAGCCCGTCGACGGCTTCGATGCGGCCGAGCCCTGGAGCGTCGGCGGTGTCGCCGATACTGGAGACGACGAGGGTTTCTTCGAAGACGCCGGCGAAGGCGGGGGCCCGGATTCCGAAGCCACCGGCCAGCCGGGCAAGCGGGACCGCAACCGGCGCCGGCGTCGCCGGCGGGGAGGCTCCCGCAACCGCGAGGCTCAGGGTGGTGGTGAGTCAGCGGGCGAGCCGGCCGGGGAGATGGCGGCTCCGCCGCAGGAGGCTCCCCCGCCTCCGCCCGAGAATCCCGGTTCCTGAAAGGACAGACAGGACCTATAAGACCTATAGGTCCTTCAAGTCCTTCTCAGCGGTAGAACACCGGGAACGAACCCGGGTCGGCCTCGTGCATCATGTCGTAGACCGCCTCGAAGATCGACTCGCGGTGAGGCTTCGAGAAGTAGTCGCCGTCCGAGGCGTACGCCGGCCGATGCTCCCTGCCTGAAAGCGTCCTGGGCGCCGAGTCGAGCCAGGCGTAGCCACCCTGGACCTCCAGCACCTGCTGCATCATGTAGGCGCTGGCGCCGCCGGGCACGTCCTCGTCCACGAACAGGACCCGGTTCGTTTTCTTCAGCGACTCGACGATCCGGCCGTGGCGGTCGAACGGCAGCAGGGTCTGGACGTCGATCACCTCGGCCTCGATCCCCATCCCCGCCAGCATCTCCGCGGCTTCGAGCGCGATCCGGCAGAGCGCGCCATAGGTGACCACGGTCACGTCGGTCCCCTCGCGCAGCACCTCCGGCACGCCGAGCGGCACCGTGATCTCGCCGATGTTCGACGGCAGCTTTTCCTTCTGCCGGTAGCCGTTCAGGACCTCCACCACGATGCCCGAGTCGTCCGACTGGAGCAGCGTGTTGTAGAAGCCCGCCGCCTGGGTCATGTTCCGCGGCACGCAGACGTAGATGCCGCGCACCAGGTGGATGATGCCCGCCATCGGCGAGCCCGAATGCCAGATCCCCTCCAGCCGGTGGCCGCGGGTGCGCAGGATGACCGGCGCCTTCTGCTGCCCCTTGGTGCGCCAGCGCAGCGTCGCGAGGTCGTCGGACAGGATCTGGAGCGCGTACAGGATGTAGTCCAGATACTGGATCTCGGCCACGGGGCGCAGGCCGCGCATCGCCATGCCGATCGCCTGGCCCATGATCGTGACCTCGCGGATGCCGGTGTCCGTCACCCGCAGCGGACCGTACTTGGCCTGGAGGCCCGCGAAGCCCTGGTTGACGTCGCCGATCTTGCCCACGTCCTCGCCCAGGGCGATCAGGTTCGGCTGGTGGCGCAGCGCCCAGTCGAAGCAGGCGTTGACCACCTCGAAGCCGTTGACCATCTTCGCGTCCCCGGCGTAGACGGGCTTCACCTCGGCCACGTTGAGCGCCGCCTGCGGCGAGGTGCTGTAGAGGTCCGAGCTGAAGCGGTCGTCGTTGAGGCGGTCCTGCTCGCGCTTCCACTCCACCAGACGGCGGGCAGACGGCAGGTCCTGGCCGGCGGTGGCGATCAACGCGCCGTGGAGAGCCGACATGACGTCGCGCCGCAGCGGCGTGTGGAGCTTCTCCAGCTCCTGCCGGATCGCCTCCACGTCGGCGACGGATTCGAGAGAGGCCTCCCGGGACAGCTCGGCGGTGAGATTCAGGACGGCCTTGCGCTCCTCGCGGATCGGGCCCATGAAGGCCTCCCAGGCGCGGTCCTGCGCCTCGCGCACGGCGACGGCGGCCTCCTGCTCCAGCGTCTCCACCTCGGCGGCCGTGGCGATCCCCTGCTCCAGGATCCACTGGCGCATCTTGCGGATGCCGTCGAACTCCTCCTCCCAGGCGAGGCGCTCGGCGCTCTTGTAGCGCTTGTGGCTGCCCGAGGTGGAGTGCCCCTGCGGCTGGGTCATCTCGATCACGTGGACCACCGCGGGCACGTGCTCCCGGCGCATGATCTGCGCGGCGTTGAGATAGGTCTCGCAGAGGCCGGCGTAGTCCCAGCCCTTGACGGTATAGAGATCGAAACCCTGGTGGCTGCCGGGGGCACGGCGGAAGCCGGAGAGGATCTCCGACAGGTCGCCCTTGGTGATCTGGTACTCGTTGGGGACCGAGATGCCGTAGCCGTCGTCCCAGATCGAGACCAGCATCGGGATGCCGAGGACGCCCGCGGCGTTGATCGCCTCCCAGAACATCCCCTCGGCGCAGCTCGCGTTGCCGATGGTGCCGAAGGCGATCTCGTCGCCGTTGGCCGAGAAGCCGGTCACCGCCTTGAGCTCGGGCAGCTCGCGGTAGAGCTTCGAGGCGTAGGCGAGGCCGACCAGGCGCGGCATCTGGGAGCCGGTGGGCGACACGTCGGCCGAGGAGTTGATGCGGTCGGTGAGGTCGTGGAAGCGGCCGTCCGGCCCCACCAGGCAGGTCGAGAAGTGGGCCGTCATGGAGCGGCCGGCGGAGCAGGGCTCCAAGGTCACGTCCGGGTTGGCGTAGAGCTGGGCGAAGAACTCGTCGAGCGTCAGCAGCCCGAGAGCGAACATCAGGGTCTGGTCGCGGTAGTAGCCGGAGCGGAAGTCGCCCGGACGGAAGGCGCGGGCGGCGGCCACCTGGGCGACCTCCTTGCCGGCGCCGAAGATGCCGAACTTGGCCTTGCCGGAGAACACCTGCTTCTCGCCGAGCAGGCTGGCCTCCCGGCTCTGATAGGCAATCCGGTAGTCGCGAAGGATGCTCTCCTTCGTGAACAGCTCCGGGCTGGACTCGGACCGTTCGGCCGACGCCGAGGCGCCCCGGTCCACGAGGGGAAAGGTCATTCTCGAACCTCCGAAAGGGTGCGGGCGGTCCCCCGCCACTCGAATGCTAACACGCCACTCGCCGTGGTACGATCCCGGCTCCAAATCATCTTGGATGAGGAGGTTATGACAAGAACCAAGGCTTCTTCCTCGCTCCTGGCCCTGCTTCTGGCATCCCTGCCGGGCTGCGCCAGCACGGCCCAGCCGGCCGCGGCGCCGGCTCCAACTCCGGTGACCCCTGCGGAGACGCCGGCCCCGGCGCCACCGAAACCCGACCCCAACGCCGCCTACGCCTCCACCTATAACCCGCTCCCCTCCTCCCCGGTCCTGATCACCAACGCCACGATCCTCACCGCCACCGGCGACCGGATCGAGAACGGGTCGGTCCTGCTCCAGGACGGCCGGATCTCCGCGGTCGGCGCCCAGGTGCAGGCACCGGCCGGCGTCACGGTCGTGGACGGCCACGGCAAGTGGGTGACCCCCGGCCTGATCGACGCGCACTCGCACCTCGGCGTCTATCCGTCGCCCGACGACGAGGCGAACTCGGACGGCAACGAGATGACCGATCCGGTCACCGCCGACGTCTGGGCCGAGCACTCGGTCTGGCCGCAGGATCCGCAGTTCCCGCTCGCCCTGGCCGGCGGCGTGACCTCGCAGCAGATCCTCCCCGGCTCGGCCAACCTGATCGGCGGCCGGAGCATCACGGTCAAGAACGTCCCGGCCCTGAGCGTCGACCAGATGAAGTTCCCCGGCGCCCCGTACGGCCTCAAGATGGCCTGCGGCGAGAACCCGAAGCGCGTCTACGGCGACAAGGGGCGCGCCCCCATGACCCGCATGGGCAACGTCGCCGGCTATCGCAAGGCCTGGATCGACGCCGCCGAGTACCGCCGGAGCTGGGACGACTACAGGCAAAAGGAAAAGGACGGCAAGGCCAAGGACGTCAAGCCGCCGGTGCGCGACTTGGAGAAGGAGACCCTGGCCGGCGTGCTCGCGGGCGAGATCCTGGTCCAGAACCATTGCTACCGCGCCGACGAGATGCTCACCATGATCGACATCTCGCGCGAGTTCGGCTACAAGATCGCCGCCTTCCATCACGCGGTCGAGGCCTACAAGATCGCCGACGTGCTGGCGAAGGAAGGGATCTGCGCCGACATCTGGGCCGACTCCTGGGGCTTCAAGATGGAGGCGCTCGACGGCATACCGGAGAACGCGGCGCTGCTTCAGAAGGCCGGCGCCTGCGTGGTCATCCACTCCGATTCGGCCCAGGTCATCCAGCGCCTCAATCAGGAGGCGGCGCTCGCCATGGCCGCAGGCAACCGCATGGGCATGAGCCTCAAGGCCGAGGACGCCATCCGCTGGATCACGATCAACCCCGCGAAATCGATCGGCATCGCCGACCAGACCGGCTCGCTGGAGCCCGGCAAGATGGCCGACGTGGTGCTGTGGAGCGGCGACCCGTTCAGCGTCTACAGCCGGGCCGAGAAGGTGTACATCGACGGCGCGCTGGTCTTCGACCGCAACGACCCGTCGCGGCAGTGGAAGACCGACTTCGAGCTCGGACAGGGAGGCAACCCATGAGCCGCGTCAAGACTCTCCTCAGCCTGCTGGTTCTCCTACCCCTCTCCCTGTCCGCGGAGACCGTGGCGATCACCGGCGGACGCGTGGTCACCCTCGGGCCGGCCGGGACGATCGACGGCGGCACGGTGGTGATCCAGGACGGCCGCATCGCCGCCGTGGGCCGCGACGTGGCCATCCCGGCCGGCGCGCGGCGGATCGATGCCACCGGCAAGGTGGTCACCCCGGGCCTCATGGACGGACTGAGCCGCCTCGGTCTCGTCGAGGTCGGCGCGGTGGACGAGACCTCGGACATCCGCACCACCGAGGACCGCATCACCGCGGCCTACGACGTGGCCGACGCCCTCAATCCGCGCTCGATCACCATGGCCACGAACCGCATCATGGGCGTGACCCGGGCGGTGGTGGCGCCGCAGTCCGGGACCAGCGTTATCGCCGGCCAGGGCGCCGTGATTACCCTGGGTGGACCCGGCGACTTCCTGGTGCGCTCGCGCGTGGCGATGTACGGCGTGCTGGGGTCGGGCGGCGAGCGCTTCGCCGGCGGCTCCCGGGCCGCGGCGCTGCTGAAGCTGCGCGAGGCGCTCCTCGACGCCCGCGACTACGCGGCCAACCGCAAGGCCTGGGAGCAGGGCGACCGGCGGGAGTACGGCCTCTCCCGGCTCGACCTGGAAGCCCTGCAGCCGGTGGTCCGCGGCGAGATGCCGTTCGTCCTGTTCGTGAACCGGGCGAGCGATGTCCAGGCCGTGCTGCGCATGGCGAAGGAGGAGAAGCTCAAGGTGATGCTCGCCGGCTGCGGCGAGTGCTGGGAGGTGGCCGACGACATCGCCGCCGCCCGGGTACCCGTCCTGCTCACCCCGCTCAACAACCTGCCCGCGAGCTTCGACGTGCTGGGCGCGACGCTCGAAAACGCCGCGCGGCTGCACAAGGCCGGGGTGACGTTCGCCTTCATGAGCACCGCCGCCCACGAGGCCTACGGCATCCGCCAGAACGCCGGCAACGCGGTAGCGAACGGCCTCCCCTGGGAGACCGCGCTCGCCGCCCTGACCACCGTGCCGGCGCGCCTGTTCGGGATCGCCGACCGCTACGGCACGCTGGAGCCCGGCAAGGACGCCGACGTGGTGGTCTGGACCGGCGACCCGCTCGAGGTCACCACCTATGCCACCGCCGTGTTCATCCGCGGCACCGAGATGCCCATCCGCAGCCGCCAGCTCGAGCTGCGCGACCGCTACAAGGACCTGGGCGGCGCGATGCCCCAGGGCTACCGCCACCCCTGAATCGTCACTCCTCCCGCAGGGCCACCATGGGACTGATCCGCGTGGCCCTGCGGGCGGGCAGATAGCAGGCCGCCAGGGAGACCGCCGAGAGCACCACGATCACGCTCGCGAAGATCGTCGGGTCCGTGGGCGCCACGCCGAACAACATGCCGGCCAGGATGCGTCGGAGCGCCAGCGCCCCGACGATCCCCAGCACGAGTCCTACCGCCACGAGGCGCGCGCCCTGGCCGAGCACCATGCCCAGCACCTGCCGCGCCTGCGCGCCGAGAGCCATGCGGACGCCGATCTCCTGCGTCCTCTGCTCCACCGAGTAGGAGAGCACGCCGTAGGTGCCCACGGCCGCCAGGGCCAGGGCGACGAGCGCGAAGAGCAGCGCCATGCGCGTCATGAAGCGCGGCTGCGCCACCGACTCGAAGAGCACCCGCTCCAGGCTGCGCACCTGGGCCAGCGGCAGGCTCGGATCGAGGGCGCGCACCCGCTCTCGCACCGTCGCGACCAGCGCCAGCGGATCGCCCGCGGTGCGGATGACGAGATACATGTCGTCGGTCGTGAAGCCGATCGTCTCGGGCATCTGGGAGTGGAGGAAGTAGACCTCGGTGCCGGTCTCGGCCTCCAGGCCGCCCTGCTTCACGTCCTTGACCACGCCCACGACGGTCAGCCAGGGCAGCGGCTGGTCCGGCGGGGCGGGTCCCCGGAGGCGCTTGCCCAACGGGTCCTGACCAGGCCAGAAGTGCTTCGCCGTGGTCTCGTTGACAAGCACCACCAGGGGCGTGCCCGCGCCGTCGGTCGGCAGGAAGCCGCGGCCGGACACGACCGGGATCTTCATGGTGTCGAGATACTCGGCGGTGACGCCCTGCCAGTAGTCCACGTTCTGGGGCGGACCGACCGGCGGCTCCGGCAGGCCTTCGAACTCGGTGTCGTTGGCCAGCAGGTCGCGCTTCGGCGGCAGCCCCCAGGCCGCGGCCGCCGACTGGACGCCGGGCAGGGTCTTCAGGTCGTCCACGAGCCGCTGGTAGAAGGCGATCACCTGCTTGTCGTCCGGGTAGCGCGCGTCGGGAAGGGCGATCTGGAAGGTCAGCACGCCGCGCGGATCGAAGCCGGGATCGACCTGGAGCAGGAGCCAGAAGCTGCGGATGAGCAGGCCTCCGACGAGCACCAGGGTGGCGGCCAGGGCGACCTCGGCTATGACTAGACTGCGCCGCAGGAGCTGGCGGCTCGCGCCGGCCGTGGCCCGCTGGCCACCCTCCTTGAGCGCGGCGAAGAGCACCGAGGCCCGCGAGTGGAGCGCCGGCGCGAGGCCGAAGAGCACGCCGGTGAGCAGGGAGACCAGGAGCGTGAAGAGGAGGACCCGGCCGTCGATGCCGATCTCGCCGGCCCTCGGGATGGCGTCCGGGTTCGTGGCCACCAGGACCTTGACGCCCCAGAACGCCAGCAGCAGGCCGAACGCGCCGCCGACCAGCGACAGCAGCACGCTCTCGGTGAGGAACTGGCGGATCAGGCGCGAGCGGGCGGCACCCAGGGCGGTGCGCACCGCGATCTCCTTCTGCCGCGCCTCGGCGCGGGCTAGGAGCAGGTTCGCCACGTTGGCGCAGGCGATGAGCAGCACCAGGCCCACCGCTCCCATGAGCAGCCACATCTTCGGCCGCACGCTCCCCACGAGGTCGTCGAGGAGGGCGGTCATGCGCAGCGGATGGTTCTCCGGGTCCGGCACGTGGGTGTCGGGCAGCTCGTCCTTCCAGTGGGTGACGAGCCCGGCCAACTCGGAGCGCGCCTGCGCCACGCCGACGCCGGGCTTGAGCCGGCCGACCAGATAGAGGTAGTGGCCCGCGCGGTTGCCGGGCTTGGCGGGGTCGAGCGCCAGCGGTACCCAGGCCTCGACGTGCTCGTTGCCGACGTCGAAGCCGGGCGGCATGACGCCGACGACCGTCCGGTCGACCCCGTCCACCTGCACCCGTCTCCCGAGCACGCCGCGCTCGCCGCCGAAGGCGCTCCGCCAAAGGCCGTCGCTGAGCACCAGGGTCGGCTCGGTGTTCGGCAGGTCCTCCTTGGCCGTGAACACGCGGCCGAGCGCGGGCTGGACCATGAGCACGTCGAAGAGCCCCGCCGAGACCCGCGCCGTCTTGACCCGCACCGGCTGCTCGCCCGTGATGTTGGCCGCGCCCGTGGTGTAGGCTCCCACCTCCTCCAGGAAGCCCTTGGACTTCTGCCGCAGCTCCAGGAACTCCGGCGCCGAGGTCCAGAAGCGGTCGAAGCTCATGGAGGGGAACTGGGAGTAGACGAACACCAGCCGCCCCGGATCGCCGTACGGCAGCGGCCGGAGCAGGATGGCGTCGAAGACGCTGAAGATGGCGGCGTTCGCCCCGATCCCCAGGGCCAGCGTGAGCGCGGCCAGCAGGGTGAATCCAGGGGTGCGGAGCAGGAGACGGACGGCGAAGCGGAGATCCTGGAGGATGGTCATGAAGCTGTCTACGACCGCGGTAGTCGTAAGGTTTCGGCGACATGTAGAAAGTCGTCCGGGAGCGGGTCCTCGAACCGCATCGGCTTGCCGGAGCGGGGATGGACGAAGCCGAGCACCGCGGCGTGGAGCATGGGCCGGGGCGCCGGCAGGAGCGGTCCCCGGTTCTCCCGGAGATAGTCGCGGATGTAGACCGTCTCCCCCACCAGCGGATGGCCGGCTTCGGCGAGGTGGATGCGGATCTGGTGCTGGCGGCCGGTCTCCAGCTCGCAGGCGGCCAGGGTGGCGCCGCGCAGCCTCTCCACGACCGTCACCCGCGTGACCGCCTCCTTGGCGGTGGGCGGCGGCGCGCCGCGCTCCCTTCGGAATTTCCCCCAGGAGCCGCGCAGGCCGTCGCCGCGGTCGGGCACGAACAGGCTCTCGTGGACCCCATCGCGGACCTCGCCGTGGGCGATGGCGAGATAGCGCCGGGTGACGGTGTGTTCCGCGAGCTGCTCCTGGAGGTGGCGCTGCGCCGGGACCGTGCGGGCGAAGACGACCAGGCCGGAGGTGTCCTTGTCCAGGCGCTGGACGGTGCGGAGCGTCGGCCTGTCGTCCGCCGCCATCCGGCGGACCGCCACCCGGGCGAACGCGAGCAGGGTGTCCCGGTCCTCGCGCTCGAACGGCACGGTCAGGATGCCGGCAGGCTTGCGGACCACCACGAGGTCCGGGTCGAGGTGGACGATCAGGTCCCCCGACGGGTTCCGTCCGGGCCGGGACCGGATCTCCACCCGCTCGCCCGGCGCGATCCGGCGCGCCGGATCGGTCGCGGCCCTGTCGCCGATCCACACCCGGCCGCTGCGGCAGAGATCCTTCGCCTGGCTCCAGGAAGTGCCGGGAACGAGGTCGCGAACGACGGCGGCGAGCGTTTTGTCCATGTGTAGTAGGTTATCCCGCTCAGCGCCATGACGACCCCTGTCACCTCCATCCCGCTCACCGTCTCTCCCCCGACCTTCCGGGGCGAGCTCGCCGCGGCCGTGCGGCTGGCGGGGCCGGTCGTGCTGGTGCAGATCGGCTCGATGCTCATGGGCGTGGTCGACACCATCATGCTCGGCCACCACTCGGCCGAGGCGCTGGCCGCCGGCGCCCTCGGGCACTCGACGAACATCGTGCTCCTGCTGTTCGGCCTCGGGACGCTGGCGGCGCTCGACCCTCTGATCTCCCAGGCCTACGGCGCGCGCGAGCCGGAAGCGGTCGCGGCCCACCTCCAGCGCGGCATGATCCTGGCCTTGGCCCTGTCGCTGCCGATCGGCCTGCTGCTCTGGGACATCTCGCCGCTCCTGCGCGTCCTCGGCCAGCCGGAGGCGGTGATCGGGGACGCCGCGGCCTATGCCCGCGGGATCGTCTGGGGGGTGCCCGCCTACTTCCTGTTCACGGTGGTCCGGCAGGCGCTCCAGGCGATGAGCGCGGTGCGGGCCGCGGCCTGGGCCATCGTCATCGGCAACGTCTTCAACGTGGCGGGCGACTGGGCGCTGATCTTCGGGCATCTCGGCTTCCCGGCGCTGGGCGTGGCCGGCTCGGCCTATGCCACGTCCGCGGGCCGCTGGCTGATGCTCGCCTGGATCGTGTTCGCGTCCCGCCGCCAGCTCGCCCCCTACTGGCGCGGATTCAACGCCGAGGCCACGCGCATGGCGAGCTACCTGCGGCTGCTGCGGCTCGGCGTGCCCATCGGTCTCCATCAAGGGATCGAGATCCTGCTCTTCGCGACCGCGGGTCTGATGATGGGACGGATGGGCGTGGCCCAGCTCGCCGGGCACCAGATCACGCTCAACCTGGCGAGCCTCTCCTTCATGGTCCCGCTCGGGATCGCCGGCGCTGCCACGACGCGGGTCGGCAACGCGATCGGCCGCCAGGACATGCCGGGCGCGCGGCGCGCGGCCCTGGTCTGCCTGCTCCTGGGCGGCGGGGCCATGGTGCTGTTCGCGCTGTCGTTCGGCCTGTTTCCGGAGGCCCTCGCCCGCGTCTATACCCAGGACGCGGCGACGATCGCCATGGCGGTGGTGCTGCTGCCGGTCGCGGCCATGTTCCAGGTGTTCGACGGCCTGCAGGTGGTGAGCGTCGGCGTGCTGCGGGGCGCGGCGGACACGGCGGTGCCCGCGGTCCTCGCCTTCCTGGGCTTCTGGGCGGTCGGGCTGCCCTTCGGCTGGTTCCTGGGCTTCCGGCTGAGCTACGGAGCCGCCGGCATCTGGTGGGGTCTCACGATCGGTCTGGCGGCCGTGGCGAGCCTGTTGCTGCTGCGGATCGCGGCGCGGTTCCGCGGCCATATTTCTCGAGCTCAGGGCTGAAGCGGCGTCGACGGCTTCTGGACCTCCAGGAAGAAGACGCCGTCGTAGCTCCGGCTCCAGTCGATGGGCTCGCCCGGCTCGTTGAAGTAGAAGCTGGCCGACAGTGGCCGGGTGGGAGTCGGAAGAAAGAGCCAGGGACGGCCCGTGGCGTGGAGCTGGCTCTCCAGCTCGCCGGGCTTGACCGGCGTCTCGCCGCCGGCGTCCAGGTCGCGGGCGGCGCCGGAATACGCGGTGAAGCCGATCGTGTAGAGGTCCGCTCCGAGCGCGTCCTTGAGGAACCTCCCCATGGGTCCCTGGTTGGTTTTCCGCACCTCCTCGGGGACGGTCCCGAAGAAGTCCTCCATCACGTGGTAGTTGTGGGCCCAGACGATCACCTTGCGGTCCTTGAGCGGGCCGTTCAACCACCAGAGCAGGTTCTCGGCCATGGCGGTGTCCCGGGTGTAGCCGTCCTCGAAGGGCGGCTTGTCGCCGGGGCCGAGCGCTCGGTCCATGGCCAGCAGGCTCACCAGGGTCTGGCGGATATAGTCCACCTCCCGCGGCGGGTAGCGGACCAGGAGGTCGTCGCGGCGCCTGTCGATCGTCTCGACGAGGCGCTTCGGCAGCTCCCGGTTGAACTGCCGGACGCCCGGCTTGTTGTAGTAGTCGGCAGGCACGAGGCCGGCCGACATGGCGGTGAAGTCCTCCCTCTCCTTCTTCGAGATCAGGGCCGGATCGAGCCGGTCGAAGAAGTCGAAGATCCGCTTCGGGTAGAGCTCGGCACGCACGTCCGGCCGCGAGACGCGACAGTCGAAGCCCACGATGGCGATCGGCCGGTCCGTGCCCTGGGTCGAGCGGATGTAGTCGAGGGTCGCCATCACCTCCCGGTTCTGCCAGGCGTTGTAGAGCGCCCGGCCCGCCGCCTCGGGCGACGGCCGGCCGGCGCGCAGCGCGTCGTCCAGCCAGGAGACGTCGGCGATGCCCGCCTCCCAGGCGATCACGTCGAAGCCCATCTCCTCGTGGAGGAAGCGGATCAAGCGCGCCTTGGCGAGGAACGTCGCGCCGTCGCCGTGCGTGGCCTCGCCGAGCTGCACCACCCGGGCCTTGCCGATCATCGAGACCAGGGGCTTGAGATCGGAAAAGTCGGCGTCCGAGGGATCGATGGAGCGGACCGGCACCTGTCCAGATGCGGGAAGGGCGAGCAGGACCAGAAGGAGGGCTTTCCGGATCATGGAGTCCGATTGTAGGCCCGCACCCGGTCCAGGTCCCAGACCACCACGCGATCGTCCGCGAAGTCGGGCTTGCCCCAGTCGCGCCGGAGGAGCCGGAGCAGTCGCCGGCCCTCGGTCTGAAAGACCTCGCGGAAGCGCCGGCCCATGCCCATCCGCGGCGGCCAGAACGGATCGGGGATCGCCTCCTCCTCGGCGGCCAGGTCGCGATGGACCACCAGCCAGCGGGCGCGGCTGGCGAGGAACGCTTCAGGCGTGAGCGGCATCAGGTTGCGGAACGCGAGGCGCGGATCGGCCAGGAGCGGGTCCGGAACGGCCGCCACGATTTCATGGCCGTGCGTCTCCTGGTAGATCGCGACCGCGCGCGAGACCCGCCAGACCGGGATCCACGGCGCCTCCAGAATCGCGCCCGGCCCGAGCCTGCGGTAGGCCTCGGGGAGCGGCACTTCAGGACGCTGGACGTAGAAGGCCAGCCGGTCGTCGTGGTGCGGAAAGGAGCTGTGCCACCAGGATCGGTCCGCCATCGGACCGGCCAGGACCAGGATCGGGATGAGAGCCGCCAGGGCTCGGGGACGGCTGAGAGCCGCGGCCGCCCAGAGCAGCACCCAGGGCAGGATCACCAGCGCGTAGCGATTGAAGATGAGCGGCTCGTCCAGGCCGAGTGGCGAGATCCAGAGCAGACCCGCGAGTTGGCCCGCCACCAGGAAGCCGGTGAAAACGGCGAGCTGCTTCTCCTCCTTCCAGAGTCTCCACAGGCCATAGGCGACGCCCAGCCAGAACACCCCGGCCAGCATCGCCACCGCCGTGCCCGCCTGCAGCTCCGCCAGGGCTCCGAAGACTCTCGCGCCCAGGTGGATCTCCCGATGCTTGGCGCTGATCACCTCCAGGAACGACTCCCGGGTCGGCAGGAAGAAGACCAGGAACGCGACCACCGTCCCCACCGCCAGAGCGGCCAGGGCCGGAGCTCGACGCCGGTCTCGGATCGAAGCGGCGGCGCCGAAGGCGAACGGCGACAGCACGAGCGGCGCGGCGACCGGGTGGAACCAGAACGCGAACGCCGCCAGCACCGCGTAGGCCGCCGCCCTTCTCCACCCACCCTCCCGCCACCAGCTCTCGAACGCGACGGCCGCGCCGAAGCTCAGGAGGACGACGATCGCGTAGGGCCGGGCGATGCGCGAGTAGAGGACGAGCCCCGGCGACACCGCCAGCAGCCAGGCGAAGGCCACGGCCGTGGCGCGGCCGAGCCGGCGGTCCGCCCAGAGAGGAGCCAGCACCAGGAGGAGCAGGCCCGCGAGCGCCTCCGGTAGCCGGACCCCCAGCTCGGTCAGCCGCACGCCGCCACGGACGAGCACCGCGTACAGCGTGCTCAGCGGAATGCAGGCGTCGACCTTCTGCCAGGTGGTGAGGATCGTCCCCACCGGCTGGGTCAGCGCCGTGCGCACGAGGTGCAGCTCGTCGTCGCCGAGCACCTGGGCGCGCAGGTTCCAGAGCCGCAGGACGGAGCCGGTCAGGACGGGAAACAGGAGCCAGAGGCTCCGTCTCACCGCCGCACCCGATCCAGATCCCAGACCGCGATCCGGCGGTCGATG
>JACZDC010108050.1_pt1 | contig 17352 bp, 13 predicted proteins | sample 8641791 | NCBI WGS metagenome assembly JACZDC01 (sample SAMN15324613, study PRJNA640507) | soil metagenome | isolation source: intercropping peanut in the second line | place: China: Luxin town, Laibin City, Guangxi Province | collected 2019-07-25 | depth 10cm m
CCGCGGCGGTCTGATCGCCGAGGTGCCGGAGCAGGACCTGGAGCCGTGGGCGGACACGCTCGGCGGCCTGCTCCACGATGGCGCCGCCTACCGGCGGCTGGCCGCCGAGTCCCGACAGGCGGCCGCGGACTTCGTCGCGGGCCTGGGCTGGGAACCGTTCGAGGAGCTGTTCTCGCGCGCGGCCGGCCGCGGCCGGACGGCGGAGTCCTCTCCGGTTGCAGAGAGGACGGCGGAAGGGCTGGCACACCTGTCGCCAGATCGCCGGACCCTGGTGGCGGTGCGGCTCTGGCAACGGCACGCGGGGGTCACCCAGGGTGCAGATACATCGCCGACGTCGCCGATCATCGCGATCGAGCCGTCGGGCACCCGGAGGCCGCTGTTCCTGGTCCATCCAATCGACGGCGGGGTGAGTTGCTACGCGCCGCTCGCGCAGCATCTCGGACCGGACCAACCGCTCTTCGCGTTCCGGGCGGTCGGCCTCGACGACATGGTCCCCATGGCGACCCGCTACGTGGCGGCGATGCGGGAGCGGCAGGCGCGGGGGCCGTATCTCCTGGGCGGCTGGTCGTTCGGCGCCCTGGTGGCTTACGAGATGGCGCGCCAGCTCGAGGCCCTGGGCGAGGAGGTGCCGCTGCTCGCGCTCTTCGACAGCATGGCGCCGCTCGACGGGATGCGCGGCGAGGCGGTCGACCTCGACGTCGGAGAAAAGGAGCTGTTCGATAGCTGGGCCCGCGATCAATTGGGAGACAGCGTCCCGACCGAAGACACCGAAGACAAACCGGCGCTCGTGCTCGCCGAGCTCAAGCGCCGCCAGCTCGTCTCGGAACGGTCGAGTCTCGCCGACCTCCGGCGCCACCTGGAGCTCTACCGCGCGCACCGCCAAGCGCTGCGCAACTACCGCCCAGGTCCCTACGCCGGCCCGATCGCGCTCTTCCGAACCGCCGGCGTCCCCCCTCAGATCCGCCTGCTGCCGGAGGCCGACGAGGTCACCTGGGGCTGGCCCCTCCTGGTCAGCGGCCGGATCGACTCGCAGGTCGTGCCCGGCAGCCACGCCACCCTGCTCTCCGAGCCGCACGTGCGCGATCTGGCCGCGGCGCTCGGACCCTGGCTCGGGTAGCTCACGGAGCGGCCGCGGGTCGCTCGTAGGTGAGACGGAGCACGGCGTCCGAGAGCTGGCGCCGGAACAACTCGTCGTCCGAATACATCTTGAAAAGCTGGGTGTCGTCCTTGAGAACTGTGTTCATGACGCGCGCCAAGGCCTTCTCGAGCTCGATACGGACGTTCTGCTCGTCCGAATTCCGCATCGCGTTCTGGTAGGCGACGTCCGCGGCAACTCCCGCGGGGATGTCCTGCGTCACCAGGCGTTGCACCCGGTCGCGGTCTTCCCACGGGATGTTGCCCCACATCTCGTTGAACGCCTTGAGGATGTTCGAGAGCCGGTCGAGCTCGGGCTCCGGCCTGTGCGGCATGCTGGCCGCCGTGGCGGGTGCGATCTCGGCGTCGCTGTCCGGGAGCTGGATCTGCCTCGCCGCCTTCTTCTCCACCCGATAGCTGTCCATGTCGATCGCTTCGAGAATCCCCTGCGCGAGGTCCTCCTCCTTCGGCGCCGGCAGCTTGGGGACGAGGAAGGTCAGGAAGATCGACAGCTTTTCCCACTCCGCGTTCGTGTACGGCAAAATCGCCGAGAGGAAGCCGTAGGTGCGCAGGAATTTCTTGGCCGTGCCCTTGAATTCGACCTGCTCGGCCTCGTCCAGCCGCTCACGGTAGACCGCCACGCAGGCGTCCAGAGTCGGATCGATCCTCTCGCGCCCGGCGCCCGCCAGGAAGGCCTCGACCACGGCCTCGATCTCGGCGTCCGTGTAGACCTCGGCCTGGTCCAGCGCCGCCTTCTGGTTGTGCAGCTCGTTCGGATCGGTCTCCTCGCTCAAAACCGTCGTGCGGTAGTAGTCCGCGAACGCTTTCTGGATCGTGTCCGTGTCGTTCATGAAGTCGAGCACGAACACGTCGTGTTTCTTCGGATGCGCCCGGTTCAGGCGCGAGAGCGTCTGCACCGCCTTGATCCCGGAGAGGTGCTTGTCCACGTACATGGTGTGCAGGAGCGGCTCGTCGTAGCCGGTCTGGAACTTCTCCGCGCACACCAGGAAGCGGTAATTCGAGTCCTCGTCGCGGAAGCGGTCCGCGATCTCGCTGCCCGGAAAGCCGTTGTAGCTCGCCTCGGTCTGCTTCTCGTGCTCGCCGGAAAACGCGACGATCGCCTTCCAAGGACTCTTGCGCTCCTCTAGATAGGAGCGGATCGCCAGGAAGTATTGGATTGCCCGCTCGATTTTGTCGGTCACCACCATCGCCCGCGCCTCGCCGCCGATCTTTTTGAGCGCTAGCACCTGCTCGTGGAAGTGATCGACCATGATCTCGGCCTTGAGCCGGATCGCATGGTCGTGGCTCTCGACGTAGCGCCGCAGCTTCTTCATCGCGCGCTTCCGGTCGAGCTCGGGATCGCCTTCGACCTTCTTGACCAGCTTGTAGTAGCTCTCGACCGGCGTGTAGCTCTGCAGCACGTCGAGGATGAAGCCTTCCTGGATCGCCTGCTTCATGGTGTAGCTGTGGAACGGCCGGTGCCGGGTCTTGCCGTCCTCCACGAATTGCTCGCCGAAGATCTCCAGCGTCTTCGCCTTGGGCGTGGCCGTGAAGGCGAAATAGCTTGCGTTCGGCAGCAGCCGGCGCGATTCCATGATGCGGAGGACCTTGTCCTCGGTGGTCTCCTCTTCCTCGCCCGCGCCGCCCTCGGAGAGCGCGATGTTGAGCGCCGCCGAGGCCTTGCCGCCCTGGCTCGAATGCGCCTCGTCGATCAGGATCGCGAAGCGCCGGCCGCGGTGCTCGCTGCCGATCTCGTCGAGAATGAACGGGAACTTCTGCACCGTCGAGATGATGATCTTCTTGCCCGTCTGGATCAGCTCGCGCAGACCGCCGGAGTGGTCCGCATGTCCGACTGTGGATCCCACCTGCGCAAACTGCTTGATCGTGTCGCGGATCTGCTGATCGAGGATGCGGCGGTCCGTCACCACCAGGATCGAGTCGAACACCGGCTCGCCGTCTCGGCGCAGGTCGATGAGCTGGTGCGCGAGCCAGGCGATGGAGTTGGACTTGCCGCTACCTGCCGAGTGCTGGATCAGGTAACGCTGGTCCACTCCGTCCACCGCGGAGGCGTCCAACAGCCGTCGCACCACGTCGAGCTGGTGATAGCGCGGGAAGATCGCCTTCTGCTGCTTGCGGCCGGTCCTGGCGTCCTTGACCTTGACGACCTGGGCGTAGTTCTCCAGGATGTCCGTGAGGCTGTCCCTCGTGAGAATGCTGCGCCAGAGGTAGTCGGTCTTCAGCCCGAACGGGTTCGGCGGATTGCCGGCGCCGTCGTTCCAACCCTGGTTGAACGGCAGGAACCAGGAGTCCCCGTCCTTGAGGTGGGTGCAGAAGTACACCTCGTGCTCGTCCACGGCGAAGTGCGCGATGCAGCGCCCGAGCTCGAAGAGCCGCTCGCGCGAGTCGCGGTCCCGCTTGTACTGCTCGATGGCGTCCTTGACCGTCTGCTTGGTCAGGCTGTTCTTGAGCTCGAAGGTGGCGATCGGCAGGCCGTTGACGAAGAGCGCGAGATCGAGCGCGAGCCGGGTCTCGTCGCGGCTGTAGCGGAGCTGCCGCGTCACGCTGAAACGGTTCCGCGCCCAGCGCTCCGCCGCCGCCGCATTCCCCGGCGACGGCGTGCCATAGAAAAGCTCCAGGGCGTGCGGACCATGCTTCAGTCCCCGGCGCAGCACGTCCACCACGCCGCGTTGGCTCACCTCGCCCTGGAGCCGGGCCAGGAATTTCCGTTGCGCCGGGCTGTCCTCGTCGAGATCCAGCGCCTCAGCCACCCGCGGCTGGGTGTCGCGGAGAAACGCAGCGAGTTGGACAAGGTCCACCGTGTATTCGCGGTTGTAGTCCTCGGCGCGGCCCAGGATCCAGCCGGGAGCATAGATGGAGGGCCGTTCGCGGACCTCGCCCTCCGCCGCTTCCTCCCCGGAAGCGCGCTCGGTCATGGCCGCGACGATGAGGTCTTCGAGGCCTTTCTCGGTGATGTCGGTTGGCATGCGGGCGGCAGCGTGCAGACGAACCCGAAGCGGTCTCTACTCGCCTCTTTCGTGGCTCACGGTCTCGAAGCCCGGAGCGGGCACCAGCCTCTCGGGATGCTCCTTCTGCAGCTCCATGTAATAGGCCACCAATCGATAGGGGTCGTGCCCGAACTGCGCCGAGATCTGGTGGCGGGCCTCGCGAATGCGGGCGATCACCTCATCGCCTTCATCCGGTTCCATCGCTTCCGCATTCTCAATCATCATTTTCACCTAGAAGCTCCAACGGTGTCGCCAACACGGGCACGTACAAGCCGAGCAGGTTGTTCACCCGGCGAATGTGCCCATACTTGTTGGCATTCGCCAGATGCCGACAGTTCCAGGTTACCAGGAATTCACATTTGTGGTAAGACGCCAGCGCCAGGTGAAGAGCGTCTCCCGCGGGGTTCTCGGGCATGAGCCGGTGACGGACGTAGGCATCGACGATCTCGGCAACGGGAGGGACCATCTCGAGGAGCTGTAGCTCCTGCGCCAGCGCAAGAGCGGCTTCCTTGCTCGGATAGTCACCCTTCCGGAGCTCGTCCAGGACAGGATCGCTGGTGACCAGCGTGTAGCGTTCTCGCGCCGTGGACCACCATCGCCTCGTCCAATCCCGGCGCGCCACTGCCGCCGCTCCCGTGCGTGTCGTGTGGTAGAAGCTGGGTATCGAGGTCTCGACATACACGTGTGCCGGTGGCATACGTTCAGAATCCCCCTCTCGCGCCTGATGAGCGTAATACCCCTGGTAGCCAGCCTTCCGACTGCAGTCGCTTTACCGTCAAGTCGATTTGATCGGCAGTGAATCGCCTCTTACTGAGCGCCCAGGAGTACACCCCCCGCAAGATCTCCCCACGCTCCTCCGCCTTCTCCTGTGCGACGACCCAATGGACCGTCGTCAGAAGCTCCAATCCAAAGGGCGTCTCGAAACCCTCGACCAGATGGGACACGCGGTCGAAACGCTCATGGGTATCGGGATGAGCTTCCAGAAAAGTCGCGGCCTCCCCCATCGCGCCCGGTACGGGCACCAGTTGCCAGGTGAGTGAATCGCCGCCGTCAGCGTATGCCGAGATCAGATGTCCTTCGAACTCGCGCAGCACGTGGCGCAGGTTTTCCGCATGGGGGCAAACCGGTCCCTTCACATACCTCAGACGCAGCGGCTCTCCCGCGATCTGGAGGAAGTACATCAGCCTGTGGACCTCCAGGAGGGTAATGAACGGGTCCATCAGGGCCGCCAAATAGCGATCCATCAGGCCCAGCAAGGCAGCGTGGGCAGCTGACATTCTGGAAGCCTTCGTCATGCCACGGTGTCCTCGGACAACTCATCCAGTTCGTCGCTCTCCCCTTCCTCCTCTCCCAACTCACCGTTTTCCAGAAGCTCTGGCTCCTCGACCTCTTCCGGCAGCCGTGCCGCCGCCTCGCGCACATCGAGTTTGCCGGTGACCACGTCGGCGATCAGGCGGGTACGGTATTCTTGGAGCAAGTTGATCCCATTATAGATGGCGCTACCTGCTTGCTCAAGTTTCGACGAACAGGCGCTGAGATACTCATCGATTTGTAACTGCTCTGGCTTAGGAGGAACGGGAACCAGCATCTGCCCGTACCGAGTGGAGTTGAGATTCGCTTGATGGAGACTAATCAGCGCTTGGCTACGCGCGTATGCCCAGAATCCAGAACTGTTCAGAAGCCAGTTTAGCCATTTCGGATCATGATCCGGTTTGGTGCGCAGCCTAACCAAGTACGATGCAAAAGTGACGTTATCGGAAATAATGCCACGAAAAATCCCCACTTTGCCAACGAGATCGGGACTATTAGTCCGGTTGAACAATAGATCATATCTCTCGAGCAGAAGTTCGCTTCCAATTGAATCGAGGCTTCCTTGGGCTGGCAGAAAAACTTCTCCCTCTCTTATGTGGCCCATTGTCAGAACTCGAATCCCACCCTCGCGTCCTATGTTTTCTGAGGTACCATAGTCCATCCTTGAAAGCAACTGCTTTAGAGGCTTTATACTCCAATGCTCCGGCACCTCCCCCAGCCACTCCACTCCCGAAGGCTTGAGTCGAACGCCAGGGTCGAGCCCCCGGGTCACGGCGCGTTGGATGATGGCCTGCTTCTGCCCGTTCAGCAGCGCGATTAGTTTCCTCTTAGCGCGAATGTAGCGCTGGATGCGGCGGTCGGCGTGGTTGAGGAAACGGACAATGGCGGCTTGCTCTTCCAAGTCTGGGATCCAAACAACGATCTGCTTGAGATCATCGCGTTTCAAATCTGCCGAATTAAAGCGGATCGTGTTGACGAGTGCCTTTAGGGCACCCTCATGAGCAGCATGGCGGACCGCAAGAGAAACAAATGCAGCATTTGTACCTGCATTTGGCTTGAGGACAAGGTAAATGGGAGAGCATTTACCGAGAGAGTCCGATACTCCCATACCTCCTAGATGGGCATTCATTCCGCTGATAGCGAAGTCGCCAGGATAGATGCGCTGCCAGCCCGCTTCCTTTACAACTCCCTTGATCTTCTGCCCCTGGACGTTCGAGCGAAGTGTCACCCTGCCATCTAGATAGCCCGTTACACGCTCGTCTCTCTCAAGTGGCAATTCGCACCGCAGAGTGAATAGCCTGTCAAGACGTTTTAACGTCCAGTGTTCCGGAATGTCTCGTACCCACGGTATTCCGGAATCCCTATAGATGGGATAAGACTTTAGCCCACCGATCATGCTGCGCCTCCCCCACTCCCCAGAATCTCCGCCAGCAGCCCCTCCGTCTCCTTCTCCAAAGCCAGGATATCCGCCCGGATCTCCTCCAGCGAGCGTAGCGGCTTGGGCTTGTAGAAGTACCGCGTGAAGCTGATCTCGTACCCGACCTTCACGCTCTCCGGGTCGTACCACGCATCCGGAGCATGCGGCAGCACCTCGCGGCGCAGGAAGGCTTCGATGCCGCCTTCCTCCAACAAGGGCACCTGTTCGGTCTCGCGCAGGTCGGTGTCGGGCTCGTACTCGACGACCGCCGGCTTGCCTTCGATCTTCACCTCGAAGAGGCCGCGCAACGGATCGGGATCGGTGCCCTTCCTGTGGATCTTCCGGATCACCGGCGGCGCGGATTCATCGCGCTCGTGGTCCTCCTTGAGCGCCTTGACCTCCTTGGGCGTGTAGGCGCGCTCCGGGTCGATGCCGCGGAGGCGCAGCGGACGCTCGACGGTCACCTTCCAATAGCCAAAGGCTTCGTTCGGGAAGACCTTCGACTGTTCGGTCTCCTCGAAGGCGAGGAACGTGTCGCAGATGCGCTGGATGTCCTCGGGCGAGAGCTCGCAGTTCTTCTTCCCCAGGTTCTTCCGCAGCGACTTGAACCAGGTGGTCGCGTCGATGAGCTGCACCTTGCCCTTGCGGTGCGCGAGCTTGCGGTTCGCGAGCACCCAGATGTAGGTGGCGATGCCGGTGTTGTAGAACAGGTTGAGTGGCAAGGCGACGATCGCGTCGAGCCAGTCTTTCTCCAGAATCCAGCGGCGAATGTTGCTCTCGCCCTGGCCGGCGTCGCCGGTGAAGAGCGAGGAGCCGTTGTGCACCTCGGCGATGCGGCTGCCGAGCGCGGTCCTGGGCTTCATCTTCGAGAGCATGTTGGCCAGGAAGAGCATCTGGCCGTCGCTCGACCGGGTGAGCAGCGAGTATTCGGGGTCGCCCGCGTGCTCGATCTTGAAGCGCGGGTCCTTGATGCCGGTCTTGCCGCCCATGCGCTCGAGGTCGCTCTTCCAGCTCTTGCCGTACGGCGGGTTCGAGAGCATGAAGTCGAACTCGCGCGACGGGAAGGCGTCGTTGGCGAGCGTCGAGTGCTCGGGGCCGCCCACGATGTCGTCCGCGGCCTCGCCTTCTCCCTTGAGCAGCAGGTCGGCCTTGCAGATGGCGAAGGTCTCGGCGTTGATTTCCTGGCCGAAGAGGTGCGTGGAGACCTGTTTGCCGTGCTGCGCGGCGAGGTCCTTCAAGGTCTCCTCGGCCACGGTCAGCATGCCGCCGGTACCGCAGGCGCCGTCGTAGAGGAGATAGGTACCCGACTCGATCTCGTCGGCGATGGGCAGGAAGATGAGCTTCGCCATGAGCTTCACGACGTCGCGCGGAGTCCAGTGCTCTCCCGCCTCCTCGTTGTTCTCCTCGTTGAACTTGCGGACAAGCTCCTCGAAAATGGTGCCCATGGCGTGGTTGTCGAGGCCCGGATGCTTGACCGTATCGTCGCCGTGCAGGACGGGCCTGGGGCTGAGGTTGACGTCGGGGGAGAGGAACTTCTCGATGAGGGTGCCCAGCGCGTCGGCCTTGGAGAGGCGCGGGATCTGGTTGCGGAACTCGAAGTTGTCGAGGATCTCCTGCACGTTCGAGGAGAAGCCGTCGAGCCAGGCTTCGAAGTCCTGCCGGAGCTGCTGCTGGGACTTGCGCGACCGGAGATCCTTGAGGGTGTAGCCGGAGATGTTGTAGAACGCCTGGCCCGCGGCCTGGCGCAGGGCCTGCTCCTGGTTGACGATGCCCGCCTTGTCGAGCATGGCCTTGCGCTCGAGCACGGCTTCCTTGGTCCCTTCGAGGAGGGTGTCGAGGCGCCGCAGCACGGTCATGGGGAGGATGACGTCGCGGTACTTGCCGCGCACGTAGAGGTCGCGCAGCACGTCGTCGGCGATGTTCCAGATGAAGCCGGTGATCCAGTTGAGCTGTGCCTGTTCCATGATGATCTCGGAGCGGACGGGCTGGGTGCGCTTGGGAGGACCCCCTCCCCGGCCCTCCCCCGCTGCGCGGGAGAGGGAGCCACTTTCCGCGGCGCGCGGAGACGGGGAAGAGCTCGGAATCGGCGCCGGCGGTTGTGGGTCCTCGCCCAGGATCCGGGCGACGATCGCGGCCTTCTCGCGGCCGGAGTCTTCGAGGCCGAGGTCGCGGCAGATCTGCTTCAGGCGGTCGCGGGAGAGATCTTCGAGTAGACTGGCCGGCGTCGCCTTTCGGGAGGCGGCCAGCGCGTCGACGAGGTCGTCGCGTCTCCGCCGGTCCTGGACCACGACGTCGAAGCGTTCGGCAACGGCTTGCAGCTCTTTCAGCTTCAGTGCGGCCAGGATGTCGCGTTTCCTCGGCATTCATCTCCCAGGAGGGTCCGGCGGGCCGGACGACGTCCAACGATTCGCTTCGCCAGGACGGCTGAATCATAACGGACGCGGAGAGAGCGCGGAGCGGCTGGAACCTTCCCGGTCGCAACGGAACGTTCCTGGAGGCAGAGGAACGTTCCGTGACGGAAAGGAAGGCTCCTGACGCGGAGGAACGTTCCCGGAGGCGACAGAACGTTCCCCGGCGCGAGAGAACGTTCCTGCACGCCAGAGAACGCTATCGGCCGCGAAGGAGCGTTCCTGGCCGCCAGCGAACGTTCCGGCCCGGCAGCGAACGTTCCTGGCCGTAAGAGAACGTACCGGACGCGAGGGAGCGCTCCTGGGCGCACAGGAACGTTCCCGGGCGAAGAGGAACGTTACCGCGCGCCAGAGAACGTTCCTGGCGGTCTACTTCACTTGCTGGAGCCAGTCGAGCCTCGCGGGATGGTATTTGTGCCAGCGGTAGGGCCGGCCGAGCTTCAACAGCTCGGGGACGGTTACGAAGCGGTAGCGGTCCTTGAGATCCAGCAGGAGCTGCTCCACGGCGGCCCGCATGGGCGCGCGGTCGCGCCAACGCTCCTCCACCGTGGTGTAGAGAGTGTCGTGAAGCAGCACGATGCTGCCCCGCCGGAGACGGCGGTAGATCCTGGCCAGGAGGACTTCGGCGGAGTCGTCTCTCCAGTCCTCGGCCACCACGTCCCAGAAGACCACCCGGTGGCCGGTGCGGAGGGCATCCAGGCGCGAGCCGGGCATCTGCTCTCCGTAGGGCGGCCGGAAGAGGCGTGCGCCGTACGGCTGGAGAGCCTCGTCGCACCACTCGATCTGCTTGCGGCGATAGCGGCCGGTGAGGAGCGGCATGGAGAGGTGGTCCAGGGTGTGGTTGCCGATGGCGTGGCCGCCTTCGGCCACCCGTTTCACCAGCTCGGGCCAGCGCCGTGCGCTCTTGCCCACCATGAAGAAGGTGCCGCGCGCGCCGTGGCGCTCCAGGATGTCCAGGAGCGGCGGGGTGTCTTCCGGGTGCGGGCCGTCGTCGAAGGTCAGCGCGATGGCCGGCTCCTTCGTGGCCACCCGGATGAGGCTGCCGAACGGCAGCGCACTCGCGGAGACGACCCCCTTGACCAGCTCCTTGAGACGCGGGACGCCCGCGCTCAAGGAGCGTTCGTACGGGAGCAGGTCACTTGGCGGTGGCAAGCACGTCCGCGGGCGGCTTGAAGACCAGCCCCTCCCGGTCCTCCGGCGGGTTCGGGTCGTGGATCCGGATGATCTCCTCCGGCACCGGCGACAGGTCCGAGGCGCGCCGCAGCTCGAAGAGAGTCGTTCCCGTGCACTCGCGATCCAGGTTCGGCGCGCCGCCCTGGGTCGCCAGCTCGTCGAGGTTGGCCGTCCGGAAGTCGATGCTGAAGCGCGAACGGCCCGAGGTGTTCTCCACGGTCGAGTGCAGGTGCGCTCCCGAGAAGAGGATCAGGCCGCCGGGCGGGCAGACGACGCGGAACGACGGCTCGAGCTCCAGTTCCTCCAACGCTTTCGGCTGCTTGCGCGTGTCCGCCTTGACCTGCGAGGACGACTGCGCGCGGCCCACCCGGTTCCACTCGTAGTGGTTGTACTCGTTCGAGCTGTTCCGGATCGGCCGGTCCCAGTAGCGCTGGTGGAATGCGAAGGAGCTTTCGGACTCGAAGTCGAAGACCGGCAGCCACCAGTTGAGCTGGCACATCGGAGAGCCGTACCAGATGTCCCGGTGCGGATGGAGGACGTAGGCCACGCCCGCGTTGAGGTAGCCGCCGCTCGTGGCCACGCGCATGCGCGGCACGTCGAAGTAGGTCTTGTCCATGTCCGACCCGAGGTCCGCGAGGAGGTCGAGCAGCAGCTCCTTGGTCTTCGGATGGTGGATGAAGCGGGGCTTGAGCGGGGCGACGATCTCGACGAAGCGCTCCACGGGCAGGCTGTCCTGGGCGTGGACCGGGTCGAGCGGGTGGAAGGCCTCTTCGATCAGCTCGCGGGCCCAGTCGGTGAGGGCCTTGGTGCTCGGGCGGGGCGAGTACACGAAGATGTGCCCCTGGTAGAGAGCGCGGCGCCGCTGCTCGTCGCTCTTGTTGGAATCGAAATAGATGGTGCTCATCGGGGAGTCCCTTTGCCTGGAAAGCGGAACGGAGGCCTCGACTGTATCACAGGGGCCGGCACAGGGCCCGGCGCCTGTTAGACTCCCCCGCCGTGAGCTCCTCCGTCCGGTTGACCCTGGCCGCCCTGTCCCTGTTTCTCCTCGTGTTCCCGCTCGCCCTCGGCAAGCCGGGTCTGCCGACGCATCTCAAGGCGGACGAAGCGGCCTATTACCTGATGTCGCTCAGCCTCGCCCACGACGGCGACCTGCGCCTGGAGGTGAAGGACGTCGACCGGCTGTTCCAGGAGTTCCCGTATCAGCCGGTGAACAACCTGATCCTGATGACCCGGGACGGCTGGCGTACGGTCTATTACGGCAAGCCGTACATCTATTCGCTGCTGGCCGCGCCATTCGCGGGGCCGTTCGGCGCGGACGGCCTGTTGTTCTTCAACATGCTGCTGACCGTGGCGATCCTCTGGATGGGCGCGTCCTATCTCACCCGCTTCAACCCGGACGGCCTCGCAGCGCTCTACTCGGTCGGCTTCGTGCTGCTCAGCTCGGGCTTCGCGTACATCTTCTGGATCCAGCCCGAGGTGTTCAACATGGCGGCCGTGGCGGCGTGCCTGTACTTCGGGCTGCCGAAGGAGACGACCGTACCTGAGACAGGGCGGCGCCTGCTGATTCTTGCGGCCGTGTCCGGCGCGGCGCTGTTCCTGGCCGTGTACAACAAGCCGATGATCGCGGCGATCGGGATCGCGCCGATGTGGGGCTACGTCCGGCGGAAGGACTGGCGGACAGCCGGGGCCTGGCTGGCAGGGGCGGCGCTGTGCGGGATCCTCGTCGCCGGGATCTCCATGGCCTTGACCGGGACGCCAACCTCCTATTTGGGCGTACAGCGCAGCGGGTTCACGGTCTGCGAGCCGGGCCATCTGCCGGTGGAGCCAATTGATCCCGTTCCCCCTCTCCCCGGCCCTCTCCCCCGGAACGGGGGAGAGGGAGAAAAACCTCCCGCTGTGAGGGGAGGTGGCGCTGCCGCGGCGGCGGCCTCCCCCACCGGCAACGCGATGACGTGGCTCATCCGGACGCCGGACACCCATTGGAGCGAATTCACGGACAACGTGGGGTACTTCCTCTGGGGCCGCCACACGGGGTTGATCCTCTACCTGCCGTTCGCCGCTCTATCGGTCCTTCTCTTCCTTCTCCATGGCCGTAGATCGGTGGAGCGCTGGTTGATCCTGGCGGCGGTGGCGGCGGTGGCGCTGTTCTTCCTGCTCCAGATCGCCTGGAACTGGCAGGGTGGCGGCGGGTTCGTGGGCAACCGGTACTTCGTGAATGTGTACCCGGCCTTCCTCTTCCTGGTGACGCGCATCCGGCCGCGCTGGACGGTGCCGGCGGGCTATGCGTGGGCGGGGTTGTTCCTGGCGCCGCTGATCTTCACGCCGTTCGGCGACGTCGGGCCGGAGCCGACGCTCCAGGCGCACGTCCGCAACCTGCCGTTCCGCTGGTTCCCGCTGGAGCTGACGCTGCGCAATGTCCCAGGCTACCACCGCATCCCGATGGGCGACGTCTGGATGATCGGTCGGAGGGACCAGTTTCTACCGTTCGGCGAGACGTCCTGGGTGCGCGGCGCCGATTCGATCGAGATCTATCTGATGTCCGGCGCGCCGCTCGAAAAGCTGGTGTTCCAGGTGAGCAGCCCAGCGCCGCGCAACCGGATGAAGATCGACCTGGGCGACGCCGAGAAGAATCTGGAGATCAAGGGGGGCGAGCCGCAGCGCGTGGAGCTGCGGCCGGGCGAGGCCACCCGGGTCTGGAAGACGGGAGTCGGGATGCACTATGCCTATCGCATGGTGATCCGGTTGGAGACCGGCCGAATCCGGCACTGGACACGCGAGCTGCCGCCCGAATCGTGCTCGTATTTCGTTGGCAACGACAAGGTCGAGGAGAACTTCTTCGTCGGCGCCGAGCTGACCTATCTCGGTACGGGCGAGGCGCTGGATGCAAACCTTTACAACATCCGGTGGGGCCAGACGATCGTGCCGGAGACGGTGAAGGCCGGAGAGACCTTCGAGGTGCTGACCCGCGTGTTCAACGCCAGCCGCGTCAGGTGGCCGGTGGCGAGCGGCGCCCGCGTGCGTCTCGCCTATCACTGGCGGACGCCCGACGGCCGCGAGGTGGTGCGCGACGGAGTGCGTACGGATCTCAAGGAGCCGGTGCCGCCCGGCGGCCGGGTGAGCGTCAGGCAGCGCGTGACGGCACCGGTCGAGCCGGGCATCTATGTGCTGGAGCTCGACCCGGTCTTCGAATCGATCTCCTGGTTCTCGGACAGGAACGGTGGAAACGTCTTCCGCAAGGAGATCCACGTCGATGCTCGATAACCTGCGCGAAGACACCCGCCGGCTGAAAGAGATCAAGACCAAGGCCTTTCCCTGGTACGTGATTGAATCGCTCCTGTTCGAGACCGGCTATCAGGCGGTGGTGCTCCACCGCATCGCGCACTGGTTCAAGAGCCGCGGCATCCCGGTGCTCGGGCCGCTGGTGGCCCGCTTCAATCAGCATTTCACCGGTGTGGACATCGGGCCGGGTGCGGAGATCGGGCCGGGGCTCCGGATCGCGCACGGCACCGGCATCGTGGTCGGCGGCTATGCGAAGATCGGCAGGAACGCCCTCCTCCTCCACCAGGTGACCATCGGCTCGCCGAGCCCGAAGGTGGTCGAGAAGATGCCATTGATCGGCGACAACGTGTTCATCGGCGCCGGCGCGAAGGTGATCGGAGAGATCCGGATCGGCAACGACGTCTTCATCGGCGTCAACGCGATCGTGGCCCAGGACATCCCGGACGGGAGCCGGGTGCTGTGCACGTCCGGGATCGAGATTACGGCGCGGAAGGATCTATGAGGCCTTCATCGGCCGGATGTGCAGATCGGTCAGCTCGGCGGTCCTGGGTAGACGGAGCGCCTGGACCAGGGGTGCGGCGACGTCTTCGGGCTGGAGGAAGCGGTCGGGATCGTAGGGCCGGCCTTCGAAGCGGTGGACCTCTTCCTGCATGGCGGTGGCGGTGCGGCCGGGAAAGACGGTGAGGACCCGGACCCCCTGCGGATTCATCTCGGCTCGCAGCGCGTCGGCCAGGGCCCGGAGAGCGTGCTTGGTGGCGGCGTAGGCGCCCCAGCTTCCACGGGCCGGCGCGGATCCGGCTCCGGAGTTCACGAAGACGACCTGGCCCTGGCGGCGGATCAGCGTCGAGAGCAAGGCCTGGGTGAGGAGGTAGGGGACGCGGACGTTCACCCGGTATTGATCGTCCAGATCCCGAACCGGCGCGGTCTCGATCGGTCCGCCTCGGAACAGGCCGATGCTGTGGATGAGGAGATCGACCTCCCCCACTCTGCCGGCGATGCCGAGGAGCTGGGTGTCGTCGGTCAGGTCGGCCTGGATCGTCTCCGCGCTGGTGCGGGCGGCAAGATGATTGAGCTTTTCGGCGTCGCGGCCGATCAGGATAAGGCGGACGCCTTCCGCCGCGAGCGCCTCGGCCACGGCCGTGCCGATGCCGCCACTGGCGCCGGTGATCAGGGCTGTCTGGCCGTGCAGGTCGATCATGCGATCTCCTTGAGGAGGCCCACCTCGAGCAGAGCCTCGGCCGCTTCGCGGATCAGGTCGAACGACATTTCGGACCGCTCCGTGATGTCCAGAAGTCCGTGCTGTCCATCCGAGTAATTGAGGACCCAGAGCAGAGCCAGCTCGCGCTGGCGGCCCTGATCGTCGCCGCCGATCATGCGATAGAGACCCCTGCGACCGAGTTGCGGCTCGCATTTGGGGTTGAGGTTCCGGTAGCGGCGGTTGCCGTCCAGCACGCCCATCACGGCGAGATAGATCCGCAGCGAGCCGACGAGGCTTTCAGGCTTGACGAGGTCGAGGTTGTCGGCCGAGGTGTGATACTCGGGATAGCGGCCGTACGGGGTGCGCGTGAGCGAGCCGACCCGCAACTGGAAACCGGGCGAGTTGTACTGGCGCTCGTCGTAGCCGAACGGGACGAAGGGCTCGATCCGATGCTCCTCGCCCGCGTCGGCCAGCACCTGCCGGACCGCGCGATCGACATCGCCGAACCCGTACCGGCTCTTCTTGTAGTGGAAAAGTCCGGGATCGCCGAGGTTCGCGGCGACGAGGCCGCCGACGATGTTCTTCGTATTCTCTTCGTTGAGCGCCAGCCAGGTGATCGATCCGATCGTGCCCGGAATGAAGACGAAGCGGTACGACAGGCGCCGCGGGGCTTTCGCCAGCTCTTCCGCGAGAAACGTGCAGACCGCCAGGCCGGAAAGGTTGTCGTTGCAGAGCGATGGGTGGCAGACGTGGCAGGAGATCAGGATCTCCTCCTCCGTCTCCCCCGGCAGGAACAGCTCGCCGTAGGTCAGCGAGCCGTCCTCCAGCGTCGAATCGATCAGGACCTCGTACTCGCCCTCTTCCAATCCGAGGAGTTGGTTGTGCGCGAGGCAGAAGCCCCAGGCCTCCTTGTAATAGGAGGTCCGGTACGGCACGAGGTCGGGCTGGTCCGGCAGGGTGAAGAGATGGGTTTTCAGCTCCGCGAGCGGAAGCTTCTCGTGGACCGGTACGCTGTAGTTGAGAACGTGGAGGTTCAGGCGCTGGAAGTCCACGATCTTTTCCCCGCGCGGGTTCTTGATCCAGGCATCGCGGATGTTCCACTCGCGCGGCACGTTCCAGTCGAAGACCTGGGTGCCGCTCGGAACCTCGTGGATTTCGATGGGGATGCGCCGCTGGACCCGCCGGAGCGTCTCGCGCACGCCGTCGCCCGTGATGCTGCGGCAGATCGGGTAGAGATCCGCGATGAAACGGATCATCTCCTCAGGCGTAGTCATGAGAACAGCGGCAGGTTGCGGTCGCGCTCGGAGATCACCGTGGCCGGCTCGGGCCAGGGGATGGCGAAGGTCGGATCATCCCAGCGATAGCCGCGGGCGTTCTCGGCGGAGTACGGGGCGGAAATCTGATAGAAGACCTCCGTCTCGTCCTCCAGGGTGATGAAGCCGTGCGCGAAGCCTTTCGGAATGTAAAGCGAATTGCGCGCCTCGGCCGAGAGGACCACGGCGAAGTGTTTGCCGCGCGTCGGCGAGCCGGGGCGGATGTCTACGATCACGTCCCAGATCGAGCCGCGGGTGCAGCGGACGAGCTTGACCTCCTCGAACGGCGCGGTCTGGAAGTGCATGCCGCGCAGGGTGCCGCGGCGATGGTTGAAGGAGATGCTGCACTGGGCGATCTCGGGATCGAGACCGTGGGCCGTCCACTCGTCGCGGCTGTAGGAACGGGCGAAGAAGCCGCGGTCGTCCTCGATGCGCTCGGCTTCGAGCACGAAGGCGCCCGCGAGCGGCGTCTCCTTGAAGATCATGAGAAGACCTTGACCTCGGGCACCGCCACCACGAAGCGGCCGCCCCAGGAGCGGACGTCGGCCATCTGCTCCATGATCTCGTCCTTGAGGTTCCAGGGCAGGATGAGCACGTAGTCCGGCCGGGTCTCGCGGATGCGGTCGGGCGAGAGGATCGGGATGCGCGTGCCGGGCAGATAGCGGCCCTGCTTGTGCGGGCTGCGATCGACCGTGTACTCGACGAAATCGGTGCGCACGCCGCAGTAGTTCAGAAGCGTATTGCCCTTGGCCGGCGCGCCGTAGCCGACGACCGACTTCCCGTCTTCCTTCGCCTGGATCAGGAAGCGAAGGAAACCGCGCTTGAGGCGCTCGACGCGGTCGCGGAAGGAACGGTAGGCGTCCAACCCGCCGAGGCCCGCGGCCTCTTCGCGCGCCAGCAGGTCGGCAACCCGCTCGCCAGCCGCACCTTGTCCCGCGTGGCGCGCGTAGATCCGCAGCGAGCCGCCGTGGGTCGGCAGCTCCTCGACGTCGAAGAGATCGAGACCATGGGCGGCGAAAACCTTTTGAACCGCGAGGAACGAGAAGTACGAGTAGTGCTCGTGATAGATCGTGTCGAACTGGTCTTCGTCGAGAAGCCGCAGCAGGTGCGGGAA
>JACZDC010015709.1_pt1 | contig 17320 bp, 11 predicted proteins | sample 8641791 | NCBI WGS metagenome assembly JACZDC01 (sample SAMN15324613, study PRJNA640507) | soil metagenome | isolation source: intercropping peanut in the second line | place: China: Luxin town, Laibin City, Guangxi Province | collected 2019-07-25 | depth 10cm m
CCCCGAACGCCGGCAGGTGTGGTGGAACGAGGGCGCGGGAAAATGGGCCGGCAACGACGTCCCCGACTTCAAGGTGGACTCTCGTCCTGACGAGCACATGGGGCCGTTCATCATGAACGCCGACGGCGTGGGGCGCCTCTTCGCACCGCTCGCCCTGTTCGCGGACGGACCGTTCCCGGAGCACTACGAACCGATCGAAAGCCCGCTCAGGAATCCTTTCCATCCGGAGCAGTCGAACAACCCGGTGGTCCAGAAGATCAAGACCGACAAGTATGCGGAGACCGGCGGCGAGTTCGACGTCATCTGCACCACCTACCGGCTCACCGAGCACTACCACTACTGGACCAAGAACAACCCGGTCAACGTCCAGCTCGTTCCCGAGCCCTTCGTGGAGATCCCGGTCGAGCTGGCGGCGAAGCTGGGGGTCCAGGGCGGCGAAAAAGTGAAGGTGACGAGCGCGCGCAGCCACTACGTCGCCAAGGCCTTCGTCACGCGCCGCATCAAGCCGATGAAGATCGACGGCGCGACCGTTTATCAGATCGGCATCCCGATCCATCAGGGCTACCGCGGCATCGCCGAGGACGAGGGCCGCAACGAGCGCACGCTGGTCAACCGGCTGTCGCCGACCGTGTTCGATCCCAACGCCTACACGCCCGAGTTCAAGGGCTTCCTTGTCAAGATCGCGAAGGCATGAGGGCGCGACGATGAGCCAGGCCAACCTCGAAATCGTGCGGATCTCCGGCCACCCGGGCCCGGTGCCCGGCGCCGGTCTGAAACGGGAGATGGGAGTCGCCAAGCTGATCGACACCACGACCTGCATCGGCTGCAAGGCCTGCGAGGTCGCCTGCCTGGAGTGGAACGGGCTCTCCTTTGGCAATATCGCCGATATGGTCTTCGACAACAGCTATCAGACCCAGCCCGAGACCTCCTGGAACTTCTGGAACCTGATCAAGTTCAACGAATACGAGCCCGAGGGCGGCAGCCTCATGCTGCTGATGCGCAAGGACCAGTGCATGCACTGCGAGGAGCCGGGCTGCCTGATCGCCTGCCCGGCCGACGGCGCCATCGTGCAGTACGCCAACGGCATCGTCGACTTCCAGCAGGACCAGTGCATCGGCTGCGGCTACTGCCTGGCCGGCTGCCCGTTCAACATCCCTAAGTTCAGCCCGACCTCGCACAAGGTTTTCAAGTGCACGCTCTGCTCGGACCGTGTGAGCGAAGGCCTCGAGCCCGCCTGCATCAAGGCCTGTCCCACCGGCTGCCTGGAGTTCGGCACCAAGGACGAGATGACGGCGAAGGGCGAAGCCCGCGCGCAGCAGCTCCGCGAGCACTCGGGCTTCGCCAACGCCGGCGTCTACGATCCGTCCGGCGTGGGCGGCACCCATGTGATCTATGTCCTGCACGACGTCACCAACCCGGAGGCCTACGGCGGCCTGCCCAGCAATCCGCGGGTGCCCTGGACGGTCCGGCTCTGGAAGCGGCCCCTCAAGTGGCTCGGCAACCTGGCGATGGCCGGCGGCCTGCTCGGCCTTTTCGTGCACTACCTGCGCTTCGGTCCGAAGACCGTCGAGGAAGACCGCGAGGTCCCCCGGAAGGGAGAGCAGCCATGATCGGAGCCAAGATCGGGAACGACCGGGTCCTGCGGTACACGTTCCGCGAGCGGCTGATGCACTGGACGGCCGGCCTGTCCTACGTCTACCTGATGCTCACCGGCCTTGCCTTCTGGTCGCCCTGGCTGTTCTGGATCGCAATCGTCCTGGGCGGGGCCACGATCTCCCGCGCGGTCCATCCCTGGGTCGGGGTGATCTTCACGCTGGCGGTGCTCTGGATGTTCCGTGTCTGGGCGTCGCAGATGGGCACGACCGACCGCGACCGGGCCTGGTGGCGCTCGGTGCGGCACTACGTCCGCAACGAGGACGATCAGGTCCCGCCCGCCGGCCGCTTCAACGCCGGCCAGAAGCTCCTCTTCTGGGGCTTCTTCGTCTGCGCCATCGTGCTCCTTCTGACCGGCCTGATCCTCTGGCGGCCCAACTGGATCCCCTGGAACCTGCACCTCCTGCGCTTGATCGCCGTAATCGTTCACCCCATCGCCGCGTTGCTGACCATCGGCCTCTTCATGATCCACGTCTACATGGGCACGGCGGTGGAACCGGGAGCGTTCGGCTCCATGCTGCGCGGCGACGTCTCGCGCAGATGGGCGGCCCGGTATCACGGCGCCTGGTACGAGCAGATCGAGAAAGCGGGACCGGAGAACCGAACGCGCGAATAGCTTGCCGCGAGGCAGCCCTTCGCCGTATGCTCCCGCAGCCGTTGGCTCCTCTCAAGTCGTTGGCCTGTCTCAATGATCGCTTCATCCTGGAGGTGCTCATGCGCTTGGCCTTTCGAAACGTCCTTGTGATCGCCATGCTCCTGTATGCCGCCACGCTGGTCGCGCAGTCGACCACGGGCACCCTCGTCGGCACCGTCACGTCCGACGGCAAGCCTCTGCCGGGAGTCACGGTCACCGTCACGTCTCCCGTTCTGCAGGGGAGCCGGACAGCGGTGACCGGTGAAGCCGGCGGATACCACTTTCCCGCCCTTCCTCCCGGCGACTACTCGGTGACCTTCGATCTCGAAGGCATGGGGAAGATCGAGAAGCGCGCCGTCGTCGGCCTCAGCCAGACGGCCCGCGCCGACGCCGAGATGAGTCTCACCAGCGTGGCCGAGGAGATCACGGTCACGGCCGCGCCGCCGCCGGAGGTCGAGACGACCGAGATCGCGGCGAGCTTCGACGTCGCGACCATCAACGAGCTCCCCACCGGCCGGACGATCGACGACATCGTGGCTCTCGCGCCGGGGGTGACGGAAGCGGGTCCGAACGATCAGATCACGATCTCGGGATCGATGTCCTTCGAAAGCCTTTTTCTGGTCAACGGCGTGGTGGTGAACGAGAACGTCCGCGGACAGCCGAACCCGCTCTACATCGAGGACGCGGTCCAGGAGACCACGGTCCTCACCGGCGGGGTCTCGGCGGAGTTCGGCCGCTTCACCGGCGGTGTCGTCAGCACCGTGACCAAATCGGGCGGCAACGAGTTTTCCGGCTCGCTGCGCGATTCGTTGACCAACGCCGACTGGACGGAGAGGTCCGACTTCGCCGCCCAGGTCGACCCCGTCGACAAGACCAACAGCGTCTACGAAGGGACCCTGGGAGGACGGATCATCCGCGACCGCCTGTGGTTTTTCGCGGCCGCGCGATCGGAAGAGCGCGAGACCGGCGCCCAGACGTTCGACACCAACATCCCCTACGACACCACGGGGGACGACCGGCGGATCGAGGCCAAGCTCACCGGGCAGATCAAGGACCGGCACACGCTCGTCGCGTCCTACATCGACAGCGATCTGGAGCGGCGAAACTTCGTCACCTCCGGTCGCGTCGTCGACCTGCGCAGCCTCTCCTTTCGCGACGACCTCCGGGAGCTCCGCTCCCTGCACTACAACGGCATCTTCACGGATCGCTTCCTCGTGGAGGGCCAATACAGTGAGATGAAGCACGAGTTCGCGCTCGGGGCCAACACGCGCGATCTGATCGAAGGCACTCTGCTGCTCGACGCCAACACCGGCCGCCGGATGTGGTCGCCGACCTTCTGCGGCAGACCCTGCGGGTCCAAGGATCGCAACAACGAGAGCTGGCTGGGCAAGGCGTCCTATCTCCTCAGCACCCGGGCGACCGGCAACCACAGCCTCGTCGGAGGCTTCGAGGAGTTCCACCAGGAGCGCAACGAGAACAACTTCCAGTCCGGCAGCGATCTTCGGATCCACGGCAACTTCATCTATTTCGGACAGGACGTCTTCTTCGGCGTGGATCCGGACTCCAGCGAGATCGAGTGGGATCCCGTTCCGGCGCTGTCGAGGACTTCCGACTTCGCCACGCGCTCGTGGTTCCTCAACGACAAGTGGGAGCTGAGCAACCGCTGGAGCTTCAACGTGGGAGTCCGCTACGACGAGTCGTTCGGCACCGATCAGGCCGGGAACAAGACCGTCGACGACAGCGCCTTCAGCCCGCGCCTCGCCGCACGCTACGACCTGCGCGGCGACGGCAAGCACAACTTCAGCGCCACCTATGGCCGCTACGTCTCGAAGGTCGACCAGGGACCCGCCGACAACACCGCCACCGCGGGCCGCTACGCTTCCTATTACTGGGATTACAAGGGCCCGGCCATCAACGCGCCGGGAACGCCGCGCGACCAGCTCCTCCCGATCCCCGAGGTCATCCGCCAGGTCTTCAACTGGTTCAATTCCGTCGGCAGCACGGCGAACCGGGACCCGAATCTCCTCACCAGCACCCACATTCCCGGAGTCACCCTGCGTTTCGAAGGGCCGCTCGCGGCGCCCTTCATGGATGAGTTCACCCTGGGCTACGGCATGACGTTCGCGGACCGCGGCTTCCTGCGTGCCGACTTCATCGATCGAACCTGGGGAGACTTCTACGTCGTGCGGCGGAACCTGCAGACCGGCAAGGCGACGGACCCGAACGGCGATCAGTTCGACCAGGGAGTGATCGAGAACAGCGATGACAACCTGAGTCGCGACTACCGCGCGATCCAGCTCCAGGGCCGCTATCGAACGCTGAAACGACTCTCGATCGGCGGCAATTACACCTGGTCGACCTTGCGCGGCAACGTCGAGGGAGAGACTCCTAGCTTCGCCACCAGCCTGGACAACGACCCCTTCATCAACCGGCCCGAGTACCAGGATTTCGAGCAGAACAACCCGGTCGGCGATCTCGGTCCGGACATGCGCCACCGCGCCAACCTCTGGGCGCAATTCGATCTGCCGACCGCGGCGGGAGACTTCAATTTCACGCTGCTGGAGCGGTTCCACTCGGCGCTGTCCTACTCGGCCATCGGCACCATCGACGTGCGGCGCGGTACGACGACGGGACCCGCCAACGGCGTGGCGAACCCCGGCTACGTGACCCCGCCTTCCTCGGTGACCTACTACTTCAGCGACCGGGGCGGCTTCCGCCTCGACGACATCACCTCGACCGACCTGGGGCTGAACTGGTACGCGCCGCCGCTGCGCGGCGTGCGCTTCTTCGTCGAGGCCGACATCCTGAACCTGTTCGGCGAGCAGGGATTGGAAGACCCGGACTTCGTCGACAAGACCGTGCTCACCCGCCGCCAGACGACGTGTCTCCAGACGGGCTCGAACGAACGCTGTCTGCCCTTCAATCCGCTGGCCGGCGAGGTGCCGCAGGAGGGCGTACACTGGCAGAAGGGACCCGCCTTCGGTCAGGCCACGGCGGCGGAGGCCTACCAGCTCCCGCGCACCTACCGCCTCTCGCTCGGTCTGAGGTTCTAGGATCTCACCGCGCCGCGCGCTGACGCCAGCGCGCGGCGCCCTGGCGATCCTCGAACGCCTCGAGGGTCTTCGCCGCCAGGAGGAACGCCCCGCGGTGCGGGTTGCTCCGCGCCATCTGCTCGAGCAGCTCGTCCGCCTCCGCGCTCCGGCCCTGGATCATGAGGATCACCGCCAGATTGGCGTAGGCCTGCAGGTGCTGCGGGAACGCCGCGATCTCGCGCCGGTAGGCGGCGGCCGCCTCCTCCGGCCGATCGAGGCGCGCCAGCACGTCGCCGCGCAGATAGTCCGCTCCCTGCAAGTGCCGGATGCCAAGCTCTTCCGCGCGCCGCTCCGCCTCCTGGACCGTCCGCAATGCTTGGTCGAGCCTGCCGGCGGTCCGCTCGATGTCGGCGAGAAGCAGCAACGTCGCCGGCTGGCTGTCGCCGCTCCGAAGGGCGGACTGCGCATGCTCTACCGCGGCGTCGAAGCGTCCCTCTTCGAGCGCGATCCGGGCGAGCAGCTCGTTCGCTTCGCGGGGGTGGCTCGTGAGGGCGAGGCGGGCATGGGTTGCAGCCGCTGCGGTGTCGTCGTTCTTGAGATAGGCGAATCCCAAGCCGAGCGCGAGATCCGGCGAGAAGCGCTCGGAGTGAGCGATCGCCGACCGATAGGCCTCGATCGCTTCGTCGTAGCGGCCGGATTCCACCAGAACCTCGCCCAGCTTCGACCAGACGTCCATGAGCCTGGGGTTTTCCTGCACCAGACCTCTCAAGGCCGCGGCCGCCTCGTCCAGACGGCGCTCGTCCGCGAAGCGGAACGCCGCCTTGATGCGAGCGAGGTTCCTGACCTCGTCGCGCGGGTTCGGCAGCGGCCCGGAACCGCGCTCGCGCGGCGTTCCCACATATCCCAGAGCGGCCAGTTTTCTGGCCTCCTCCGGATCGATCTCGCCGATCGCCGTGGTTGCCGCGGGATAGGTCTGCATCTCCTGCCGCAGCCGTGACGCTTCCCGGCGCTCGATCGTGATCAGATTCCTGGCTTCACCGGGATCGCGCTCCAGGTCGTAGAGCTCGGGGCTGGGCGATTCGATGTAGTGATAGCGGCCGTCGATCAGCGACCGCAGCTCGCTCCAGCCGAGGTGAATGCGCGGATAGAGCGTCTCGGAGTAGATGGGACGGGCCTCGGTCTTTTCTCCAGCGTCCGCGTCGAACCACGAAGCCGGGTGCGAAGGCAGGTCGATTCCGACCAGCCGCAGCACCGTACCGAAGAGATGCGACAGAGGCGTGGGCCGGCCGATCGAACCGGCCTGGTGCGATCCCGGCAGCTTGACCAGGAGAGGAACCCACAGCGCCTCGCGATAGAGCAGGATTCCATGCTGGTCTTCCCCGTGGTCCCACAAGCCCTCGCCATGATCCGAGGTGAAGATGATGAGCGCGCGATCGTAGAGCCCGGAAGCCTTGAGCGATCGGATCAAATCGCCGACGATGGCGTCCGCAGCGGCGATCTCGCCGTCGTAGGCAGACGAATAGCGGCTCTTGAACGGCTCGGGCGGCTCGTAAGGGGCGTGCGGTTCATAAAGATGAAGGAAGAAGAAGAACGGCTGCCCGCGGTGTCCCAGGATCCAGGGCAGTGCGCGCTTCAGCGTCTCCCGGCCCGGGCGCTGGTGCTCGCTCGTTGCGCCCGCCGTCGCGACGGCGATCGAATCTTCGTAGAGCTCGAAACCGTCATCAATCCCGGTGTCGGAGCGCAGAACGTAGGACGACACTGCGGCCCCCGTTGCATAGCCGCGCTCGCGCAGCTCCTCGGCGAGAGTTCGAAACTTTGCGCCTTCGAACCGGTAGCCGATGTTGTTCCGTACGCCGTTCTCGGGAGGCAGCGACCCGGTGAACATCGAGACGTGCGAAGGAAGGGTCATCGGGCAATGGCTGTAGACGTGCTCGAAGAGCACCGAGTCGCGCCGCAGCCCATCGATGTTGGGGGTTTCGACCTGGCGGTAACCGTACGCCGGGAGGTGGTCCGCCCGCAAAGTATCGACCGTGATGAGAATCACCGGCGCGTCCGGAAAGCTCCCGGGAGAGGCATCGCGGATGGGGGAGGTGTCGCGCCCGCAGGCGGTCGCCAGGAGCACGCCCGCGATCCATAGGCAACGGAAGCGGATCACGGATTGCCGAGGATCACATCGGCGATGCGATCCACTGTCGGTCCGAGGAAGTTGTCGTTCCGGTTCGTGAGCATGATGATCGTGAGCCGCTTGTCCGGATAGCGGGCCAGGTACGTGCTGAACCCGCGGGTCTCGCCGTAGTGCCAGACCTTGCGCGTCCCCCTGTATGAGGCCACGTACCAGCCATAGCCGTAGCCGCTGCCCGGCTGGTCCGAGGTGGGCGTGCCGGCCTGGAAGGCCATCGCCAGGGTCTCGGCCGGCAGCAGGCGAGTGCCGTACAAAGCCTGGTCCCAACGCCACAGGTCCTCGACCGACGAGTAGATGCCGCCGTCTCCCAGGACCGAGCTGGTGAGGCTCTGGTCGGTGCGCTCGAAACGGCCGTCCTTTTCACTATACCCATAGGCCCGGCGCGCCACCGTGGAAATCCCCTTCTCATAGGCCACGGTGCCAGCCATCCCCAGCGGGTCGAAGATGTTCTCCTTGAGGAACTGTGCGAACGATCGGCCGGAGACCTTCTCGACGATCAGGGCCAGCAGGGCATAGCCCGTGTTGCTGTAGCGGAACTGGCTGCCCGGCGCGAAGTAGAGCCTGTCCTGCCTGGCGACCAGATCGAGCACGTCCTTGTCCTTGAGCGGCACCGTGGTGCCGGTCGGGATCAGGTCTTCGTAATCGACGAGCCCCGAGGTGTGCCCGAGCAGGTGGCGCACCGTGACTCCGTGCGCGGTATTGGCGAAGCTGGCGAAGCCGGGGAAGAAGCGGCTCAGTGGATCGTCGAGCGACAGCTTTCCGCGCTCGGCCAGGAGGAGCACGGAGGTGGCGGTGAACTGCTTGGTGACCGAGGCCAGCCGGAAGTTGGTGGCCGTGGTGATGGGCGTCCTCTCTTCGAGGTCGGCGAGGCCGAATGCCTTGCGATAGAGGACCTTTCCGTCCAAGGCCACGAGCACGCTGGCCCCCGGCGCATCGGCGCGGTCGTAGTCCTTCAGGATCGCGTCGAGCTGGCCGGGGACCGTGGAAGCAGCGGCGACCGTTCCGGAGAGGAGGATCATGAACGCACTCAGCATGCCATCTGACCTCAGATCGAGGCTTCCGGGTTTCAGAGCGGAAGGCCCCAAACCCTGCGCACGAAGTAGCGACACATCCCGGCGAAAGCCGAGCTGCCGTCCATCATTTCCACGAGCATGTCACGGGCGGCCTCCCGCAGGGAGGGCTCGATCCCGGGGTCCCCGTAGGCAGCCCGGAAGACCGCCAGCTTGCGGTAGGTCTTGTCCCTCTCGACACGAAGCTCCTCGCGGTTCAGGCCGTAGTAGTCGATCGCGGCCTTGCAGAACAGCTCGTAGGCCTGCTGGGCCGGACGGATGGAGACCTCCTTGACGGCGGCATCCTGCTCCCAGGCGTAATACTGTTCCGGGTCTTCGAAGTAGGGGTTCAGGAGCCACTCGTGTCAGCCGGATCATGAGGCCACCTCTCTCCCTAGGCGGTGATCTTGAGCGACTCTTCGATCCTGGCCAGCAACTCGGTCTGCCGGCGGTCCTGCTCGCTTGCGCGCGTCCAGTCCGGGATATCGCTGAGCTCGTCCCGCAGCTCTTCGAGCCGCTCCCGCTTGTCTGCCGGCAGGGCCTCTTCGGCCTGCTTCAGAGACCGGTATTCGTTCTTGAGGTCTTCGACTTCCTTGGAGTTCATGGAAGACAGGCCGAAGGCGGGGCTCATCAGCAACTGATGGATCAGGAGCTTGTTGGGGGCTCCCTTGTACTGCTCGAGCTCGGCGGGGCCGGTCTGGTCCCGACGCAGGAAGTAAAGCTCGCCCTCGCCGGCTTGCTGCGCAGTGAGCGGAGAGTGGGTGGTCGCGACGATCTGGAAGTTGGGCAGCTTCTCGTCCAGGAACTGCCGCAGGACCCGCTGCCAGACCGGGTGCAGGTGCAGGTCGATCTCATCCAGCAGAAGCAGGCCGCGCGCTTCGAGCGGCCGCTCGTAGTCCTGATAGGTCGAGGTGATCCGGTGCAGGAGGTCGCCACACCAGCCGGCCATGTTCTGGTAGCCTTCGCTGAGTTGGCCGAGGGGAAGCTCGCCGTCCTGGGTGTGGAACAGCAGCTCCCGCCGCTCCCGGTCGATGCGCGACAGCCTGACACCGGGCAGCAGGTCGGCCAACGCGTTGCGGACGATCTCGAGCCCCTGCTCCTTCCGCCGGTACTCCAGGTCCATGGCCCAGGTGTCGACCGGGTTGAGGACGGCATCGTTGGAGAACAGGGTGGAGACGCACTGGGCCCGGGGATTGGAGAAGACCTCGGAGCGAAGGGAGGCCGACCGCTTCCCCGCGAGGCGGCGGGTCGCGCCGTAGCCGATCGTGAAGTAGTTGCGGTTGGTATGGCTCAACGCGGCATCGAGCTGATCCATCGCCGCCCTGTTCTTGTCGAAGATCTCGCGGATGTTCTGGCCTCGCGCCCAGTTCAGGGAGATGCGCCGCTGCTGGCCATCCGCCGTCACCAGGTCCGCTTCGATGCCGCAGTCGGATGCACCCTGCCGGATCCAGGTGTCTGGCCGGTCCAGAAGCTCCGGGAACGTCTCGCTGCCCGCGACGACCAGGGCGATGGAGCGCAGGATGCTGCTCTTGCCCGAGCCGTTCTCGCCCAGCACGAGGCTCCACTTCCGAATCTTCTCGTCCTCGGCCTGAAACCACATTTCCAGGTGCTCGATGCTACGGATGTTGGTCAGCTTGATGCGCTTGAGGAACATGTCATCACCTCGGGCAGGATTGGGATGCCTCGACACTTGAATTGTACACCGCCCGCGTCAACCACTCCTCTGACGGCCAGCCCGCAGTGCAACGAAAGGGAGCGGCGAGATACCATCGTGCCTGGGATGAGCGGATCGCTGGCAAAGTGGGACCGGAGAATCGGGCGCGCGAACGAGCTGGCCGCGAGGCACCCCTTCGCCGCCGAGGCCCTGAGCTTCTACGCGCGCATCGCGGACTTCCAGAAATCGTTCTACGCGGGCCTGGACGGACACGCCGGCTCGCTGCGCGGCGGACTGGACCTGTCCGTTCTTCTTCCCTGGCTTCCGCCGTATCTCGCGTTGATCGAGGAGATTGCTCCGCCGCCCCTCGCGCGGTCGGCCGCGGAGGTGGGGAGTGACGTGCTCGGGGAATTCTGGCGGGGGAGTGAGGAGCTCCCGGCCGCCGAGTCCCTGATCGCCTGGACGTTCCTGCAGCCCTACGCCGAGAGTATCGCCGACCAGACGTCGGATCAGGTCGGACCGGTGGGGACCCAGGCCGCGCTGTGCCCGCTCTGCTCCCGCAGGCCGCAGGTCGGCGTCCTCCGGCAACTGGGGGATGGCGGCAAGCGCTCGCTGATCTGCTCGCTCTGCGCCACGGAATGGGAGTACCGGCGGATCGTCTGTCCCGCCTGCGGCGAGGAGGACGTGAACAAGCTGCCCGTCTACGTCGCCGAAGAGCTCGGCCACGTGCGGGTGGAGGCCTGCGACACCTGCGGCCACTACATCAAGACCGGCGACCTGACGAAGGACGGCCGCGCCGTGCCGGTGGTGGACGAGCTGGCGGCCATCCCTCTCAGCCTGTGGGCTTCGGAAAACGGCTATACGAAACTGAGCCCCAACCTGCTGGGGCTTTGAGCAACTGGACCATGAACATCAAGCGCGTGCCGACAGGAAGCTGAGCTCTTGTAAGGGTTCTTGTCGCAACGCGGGCTTCCCTGTCGCAATCCAGGATTCTCCAGGGCGTTGGACCGTTCTGTGTGGCGAAGGAGGCTTCCATGGCGCGATGTAGCCATCCCTACGCCATTGGAAGGTTCCTGGCGCCGACGGAACGTGCTGCGAGGCTACAGAACCTCCTGCGTCGCAACCGAACGTTCTATGGCGCGATGGAAGCGTCTACGGCTCGCGGGAACGATCTGTGACGCGATGTCAAGTTCCAGGACGTAGCCTAACCGTCTATCCCACCAGGGAAGGTTACATTGCAACGGAGAAGCTTACCGGCCTGCGAAGAACGGAACGGAAGGTGGCGCTGTTCGCGGGTCACGGCTTGTTAGACTCAGCCGCATGACGGACCCGCAAAGATATCCAAGTGTCTGACTGGCGCCAACTCCTTGCCCGGTCCGAGCTCCGGTTCGCGGCGCGCCGCCTCCGGCGTGCCCCGGCCTTCGCCGGAGCGGTAGTCTTCGTGCTGGCGCTCGCCATCGGCACGACGACGGCCATGTTCAGCCTCGTGAACAGCATCCTGCTCGAGCCGTTGCCGTACCCGGAGCCGAATCGGCTCGTGAAGCTGACGCACGCCGTCAGCGACGCCGGCTCGGCGACGGTGGACCTGTCCGATGCTATCGCCATGCTCTACGAGAGCGAAGCGTCCGCCTTCGACGCCGTAGGTGCGTGGCGGTTCGACGACGGCGACCTCGGCCCCTCGGCGGCGGACCAGAACGCCGTTCGCGTCCGTGGCGCGCGCGTCACCGCGAGATTCTTCGACGTCCTGGGCGTTCGCCCGGCGCGCGGCAGAACGTTCGCACCCGGCGAGGACCGGCCTGGCGCGCCTCGGGTCGTCGTGCTGTCGCACCGCATCTGGCAGGAACGCCTGCACGGCGACCCCGCCGCCATCGGCCGGCAGATCGATGTGAACAATGTACCGCGCACGATCATCGGGATCATGCCGCCCCGGTTCGCGTATCCCGCGCCTGAGGTCGAGCTCTGGCTGCCCCTTGCGCTCGACCCGGCGCATACGCGTCCCGCCACGCTCAACCTCGCCGGTATCGGACGTCTGAAGCGCGGCGTGACAAGCGAGGCCGCGCGCACCGACCTCGCTCGCGCGCTGACCCACCTCGGCGACTACGTCCAGGGCGATGCCTCGGCGACCTGGCGGGACGCGCACATCGCGCCGCACGTGCAGCCGCTGCGGGATTCGATCGTCGGCCCGGTTTCGCGGCTCCTCTGGTTCGTGTTCGGCAGCGTGTTGATCGTGCTCCTCGGGGCCTGTACGAATGTAGCCGGGTTGCTCCTCGTGCGTGCGGAGCGCGCTCAGAGGGAGCTCGCGGTGCGAGCAGCGCTCGGTTCAGGTCTCGGGGGATTGTTCGCGCTGACGCTGAGCGAATCCCTGCTTCTCAGCGCCCTGGGGGGCAGCGCCGGAGTGCTGCTGGCGGTGACAACCCTGAGAACCGTGCTGGGCATGGGAGCGGCGCTGTCGCTGCCGCGACTCGAAGAGGTCGGAATCGACACGACGGTTCTGCTGTTCGCGCTGGGAATCACCGTGTTCTGCACCCTGTTCGTGAGCGTGCTGCCGCTGCGCCGCGCGCGCCGGGTGCCCATCGCGCAGGTACTTCGAGGGGCTGGCGGCGGCGGCCGTGTACCGGGACGAGCGCGCGACACCCTCGTCGTCGCACAGATCGCGCTCGCCGTCGTGCTCGTCACACTGGCGGGACTGACGGCGCGCAGCCTGCTTCGCCTGCTTGATGTACAGCCCGGATTCGATGCCGATCGTGTCGTCACCGCCCGCGTTCTCCTGCCCTTCGCAAGGTACGGAATCGACGAGCGCCTGAATTTCTTCCATGCCTGGATACGCGGGACGCGGGCGATCCCGGGCGTTCGGGACGTGGCGCTGACCGACCGGGTGCCGCTCAGCGGCGACTCTCAGGACATGGCGATCGAGGTCGACGACGATCGGTCACGGACGAGCTCAGGTGGGGCCGAGCACGCCGTTGCGCACGTGGACGGTCCTTGCTTCGAGGCGCTGCGCATCCGGCTGCTCCGCGGCCGAACGTTCGGCGCTCAGGACGTCCTCCATCCATTGCACGAAGCGATCGTGAGCCGTACGTTCGCGGAGCGCTACTGGCCGGATACGAGTCCGCTCGGCAGGCGCATTCGTCCGCTCGGTGGGCGCTGGTACACCATCGTCGGCGAAGTGGGCGACGTGCGTTACGAGGCGCTCGAGCAGCCGCCGAGCGACATCGTGTACTTTCCCATCGTCGGCGTCGGGCAGCAGGGCGCCGACGCGTCGATGCCGCCGGCGCTCTCGCTGGTCGTGCGCACCGCTGCCGGCGAGGGAGAGACCTTGTCGGCCATCCGCCAGATCGTACGCGCGCTCGATCCCATCATCCCAACCTACAATGAGGGGCTGCTGCGGGACCTCGTGCGCGACGCGTCGACACGCGCCCGCACACTCTTCGTGCTGCTCGCGATCGCCAGCGTTGTCACCTTGCTCCTCGGAGCCGTGGGCTTGTACGGCATCCTGGCGTACAGTGTCAGTACCCGCCGCCGCGAGCTGGGTATCCGGATGGCGCTCGGTGCTCGACCGACCGACGTGAGCCGCATGGTCACTCTGGAGGGTTTGCGCCTCGCCGGGGCCGGCATCGCGATCGGCACGGTGTGCGCGCTCGCCGCGTCGCGGTTGCTGCGCGGGTTGCTCTATGGCGTCAGTCCGACCGATCTGGTGACGCTGATCGTGACGCCTGGGGTGCTCCTCATCGTCGCGTTCCTCGCGAGCTGGATGCCCGCGCGCAGTGCGGCCGCCGTCCATCCCGCCGAGGCCTTGCAGTCGCACTGACGCCCCCGTCTTGCAGCTCTTCTGCTTGAAGAAGGCGTGATGACCGAACAAACGTCGGCTGTCGGATGAATTGTCCGTCGATCCTTCTTGTCATCCGCTCTCTGTATGGAGTATCATCTCTCCTTGGAGGAGGTGGCCGAATGATCGACGACGTAGACCTCAGGATTCTGAACATCCTTCAGCAGAACGCTCGCACCTCGAACGCCGAGATCGCCCGCCAGGTGGAGATGGCGCCTTCGGCGGTGCTGGAACGCATCCGGCGGATGGAAGCCCGGGGGGTGATCCAGGGATACGAGGTCCGCATCGATCCGGAGGCGCTGGGCCAGAACCTCCTCGCTTTCGTCTTCATCCGCTCGGCCGACTTCGACAGCGACCTGAAGACGGCGGAGGTGCTGGCTGCCATTCCAGAGGTCCTGGAGGCCCATCACATCGCGGGGGACGACTGCTACCTGCTCAAGGTCCGGACCCGGGACGCCAGGGCGCTCGGCCGCCTGCTTCGTGAGCGCATCGGCGCCACCGGCTCCGTGCAGTCGTCCCGCACCACGATCGTTCTCGAAACCTTGCGCGAGGGCTCCCGTCTGCCCTTGTCCGTCCCGGAAGCTCCCCGGGAAGAGTTGGAGGAGGGGCTCGATGACTGATTCGAAGCCGACGCCTCAGGCGTCCATGCTGCACATCGCGATCGCCCTGGGCGCCGTGTACGTGATCTGGGGCTCGACCTACCTTGCGATCCGCTTCGCGATCGAGACGATCCCGCCGTTCCTGATGGCCGGCGCCCGCTACGCCACCGCCGGCCTGATGCTCTATGGCTGGAGCCGCCTGCGGGGAGCGCCGCGCCCCCGGCTCGTCCACTGGCGCTCGGCGCTGATCCTGGGCGCCGCCCTCCTGCTGGTGGGCAACGGCGGCGTGGTCTGGGCCGAGCAGCGGGTGAGCTCAGGGCTGGTGGCGCTGCTGATCTGCACCGAGCCGCTCTGGATCGTGCTGCTGGTCTGGCTGCGTTCCCGCCAGGAGAAGCCCAGCCCGCGGGTACTCGCCGGCATGGCTCTGGGCTTCGCCGGGCTCCTGATCCTGCTCCGGCCGAGCTCCTCTTCGAACGGCGTCGATCCGCTGGGCGCCCTGGCTGTGCTGATCGGCTCCTTGAGTTGGGCCTGGGGCTCGCTCCAGGGCAGCCGGCTCCGGCTCCCCGAATCGCCCCTGCTCTCGACCGGCATGCAGATGCTCTGCGGCGGCGGTCTCCAACTCCTGGCCGCCACCGTCCTGGGCGAGCCTTCGCGCTTCGCGCCGGCGCAGGTGTCTGCCCGATCGCTCCTGGCCCTCGTCTACCTGATCGTCTTCGGCGCGATCGTCGCCTTCACCGCCTACGTCTGGCTGATGAAGTCGGCGCCGCCGGTGCTGGTCTCGACCTACGCCTACGTCAATCCGGTCGTGGCGGTCTTTTTGGGCTGGGCCTTCGCCGGCGAGCCGATCACCCGCACCACCCTGCTCGCCGCGGCAGTGATCCTGACCGGGGTCGTCCTGATCTCCACCGCCCAGGGAAAGCGCCATCCGGGAGAGATGGAGGAGAGGGAGATCGCCGGGATCCCGGAAGAGGTCGAAGAGCAGGCCTGCACGGCGCAGTAAGGATCGATTGCCCTTCTTCTTCGAAGAGGCATACACTCTTCGCCTCCCACTGCCCGAACATCCAGCAGCCCGTCAACGAAGTCCTTGAATCCGGAGGGATCATGGAGCAAAACGGTAGTGCTGTCGGCGCAGGAGAAACCATCTCCACCCAGGTCTGCATCATCGGGAGCGGCCCCGCCGCCGTGACCCTGGCGTGGTACCTCCTCGGTCAGGGCATCGAAGTCGCGATCGCCGAGGCCGGTCTCCAGACCGGCGGCAATGGGAACAACCGGAACTCGATCCTGTACACGGGAACGTCGTCCGGAAACTTCACCGGGCAAGAGCCGGGCTTCCTTTCTCTGCCCACGTCGCCCTACAACGCGAATCCCCCGTGGGAGCGCGAATGCGTGTACGGTGGCACTTCGACGCACTGGGGCCAGACGTGCCGGCCTCTCGACCGCGGCGTGTTCACGGGCCGCGAGGGATTCCCGGCCTGGCCGATCACCCGAGAGGAGCTGGACCCCGCGTATGCCGAGGCCTGTCGCTTCCTGGACTTGCAGGGTCCGTACTACGAAGATCCCGCCAGACAGGAGGGCGCGGGGTATAACTTCACGGCCGCCTACTGTGTCTCCACCGCCCCTGACACCTACGAGGAGCTGCACCTCGATGGCTTCGAGCAGGCCATCTACCAGCAGACGACGGTGAAAGGGTTCCAGAACCGCAAGGTGGATGGAAAGACGATCGGGGAGACGACCGCGAACGTCATCTACAACGCCGCGCTGGTCGGCATCAACTGCGCGAACGGGACGGTGCAGAGCGTCGACGTGCAGGCGCTGACGGACGGGAACCAGCCCGGCAACTCGTTCAAGATCGCCGCCGATGTCTACGTGCTCGCCTGCGGCGCCGTCGAGAACGCGCGCCAGTTGCTGCTCGCCGGGCTCGGCGGTCCGGATGTCGGTGGTTATCTCATGGGGCACCCGATCAAGACCGGGAGCGTCAAGGGGATCACGGTCAACTTCGGGGCCATCTCCACCAAGCAGCAGAACCTTCTCAGCGTTTCAAACATCTTCAGTTGCCGGTTCCAGCCGTACACGGACCTCGCGCAGGATCTATGTCGTGGGCGGTTCAGCGGAAAGTACACCCCGACAACGGACAACTACTACTTCGAGCTCCCGCCGAGCCCGGACACCGGCATAACCCTGGATACTGCCACGGACGTGTTCGGACGCAGGAAGGCCCGGGCCAACTGGACGATCACCGATGTCTCGGAGCGCTCCTACTCCTGGAACGCCGATCTGTTGAGGGACAGCCTCAGCTCCATTTCGGGCAGCTCGGTGGTGGTGCAGGACTGGGGGAGGGTGTATCCCTCGCTCGTTTTCAACGGGCACCACCTCGGCACGACGCGCATGGAGAGCCCGGCGTCTCCGGGCGTCGTCGACAAGGACCTGCGCCTTCACGAGCTCGACAATCTGTACGTGGCCGGATCCTCCGTCTTCCCGTCGGCGGGCCTGGAGAACCCGACCCTGACGATCACGGCGCTCTCGATCCGCCTCGCCCAGCACCTGGGGGAGCGGCTCGGCAGCTCGCTCGCCGGCGGCCTTCTCGAGGATTCCACCGTCGGAGCGTAGCGCGAGGTACCCCTTCATCCTGGGGCGGCGCCCCCCGGGGGGCGGCCCCGCGCCCGCCGCCCCGGGTGGTCCCCCCGCCGGGGC
>JACZDC010075827.1_pt1 | contig 17278 bp, 12 predicted proteins | sample 8641791 | NCBI WGS metagenome assembly JACZDC01 (sample SAMN15324613, study PRJNA640507) | soil metagenome | isolation source: intercropping peanut in the second line | place: China: Luxin town, Laibin City, Guangxi Province | collected 2019-07-25 | depth 10cm m
CTCGAGCGCATGGCCAAGGGCGTGAGCTTCACGAAGATCCACGTCTCCGTGGACGAGATGGGGAGATTCCTGTGACCGCTCGCCTGGTGCTCGACCGCACCACGGCCGTAGCCCTGGCGGCCGGTCTGGTGTTGCTTCAGCTCCTGGTCTTTTCCGCGGGCTTTCTCTTCGGAGCCGTTGATGGCGTGCAGGCCCTCACCCCACCTGCCCCCCCTCTCCCGATCCCTCCGAAGCCAGCGGTCCAACTCGCAAACCTGACCGTTCTAAGGGAGGGCGGTGGCGCCCTCTCCCGCGTAGCGGGGGAGGGTCGGGGAGGGGTCTTCCCGGCTGCCGTGTCGAGCAAGCCGGATAGACCCTCACCTCTCGCCGCGACCTCCTTCCTAGTCCCGCCGCCCAAGGTCAAGGCAAAGCCTCCTGCGCCGCGCCTTCCACGCTCTGCCGCGGCCTACGCCGCCATGATCCGCGCGGCCGCCGAGCGCCACTCCGTCCCGCCCGCACTAGTGGAAGCCATCGCAAGGGTCGAATCCGGCTTCAACTCCCGCGCGTTATCCAACAAAGGGGCCAGAGGCCTCATGCAGGTCATGCCGGCCACCGGCCGTCGCTTCGGAGTGCGCTCGGAGAAGCTGTTCGATCCGGAGCACAACCTGAATGCCGGCGTCGCCTACTTGGCCTGGCTGTCCAAGCGCTATCAAGGCAACCTCGACTTCGTCCTCGCCGCCTACAACGCCGGCGAGGGCGCGGTGGACGATCACGGGGGGATTCCGCCCTACCGCGAGACCCGCGACTACGTGCGGCGGGTGAAGTCCGCTCTGAGCTCAATCGAGGAGTCGTTACCTGAGACAATCCCGTCCACGAAACCGGGATACTGAACAGAATCGAGGAGGTCCATCATGCCGCCCCAAGGAACCCTTGTCGACTCTCGTTACTCCGCGCCAGGGGACACGAGCCCGAATCCAGCCAGAAACGTCGTCTACTCCCGAAATGCGGACAACCAGGAGAATGAAGCGACCCGGGCGGGCAGCTTCGCGCAGGGGCTCAACGACTTGGACCGCATCGCCCGGTTCGTCCTGGCGATCGCCCATTCGGGTCAATGGACGCCGGAGCACGTTCAGGACTCCGGGTCGGTAGTCAATCCCAACCGGGAACAGGGATTCATCGCCCAGCGGACCGTGGCCGTCGCCTACGGCGGCAACGACGAAATCTACATTGCCGCGAACAGTCTCTGGAACGACGACATCGAGGATTGCGGCTCGACGAAGCAGAGAGTCATCGACGCCTTGAGCGCGGAAGGCGTTGCCAGGAGAATCCATTTCCTTCCGAATCCCTTCGGCAACGGCGATCGGACCTTCCATGCCGAGATGCAGATCGTGAGATTTTTCGTGCAGAGAGGGTGGGCGCTCAGGTACGGCGAGATCGGAGTTTCGAAGCCGTGCTGTCGCAGGTGTGCCGAGAATCTAGACCGCCAGGGCGTCCACTACTCCTATTGGCACAACGAGCCCACGGGCCAATACGTGCAACCCTGATGCCCTGATCTACGAGGCCGTAGGGGCCATGTCGCCCTTCTGCCCGACTGGGGCGCGTCCACTCTTGTCCGAGAGGCCGGAAAGCTCCAGGAGCCTCGCAAGTCGGAAACCTAACCCACCAGCAGCGCGTGCTCGGCCATCTTCCTTAGATGCTGGTCGAGCAGCGCCGCCAGCACCACGGGCACCCGCTCGGGCTCGACCGGCCTTCCTTCGACCTCGAGGTTGAGCCGGCCTTCCGCGACCTCCCACTCCAGCAGCCGTACCAGGGAGCCCCGCTCCCGTCTCCCGTCGAGGTGGAGGAGGAGCAGGCGGGCCACGGGATCGTCGAGCTTGAGCACCCGGCGACGCTGGTTGGTGACCAGAAGTCCCGCCGCGGCCTGCCGTCGGGCGAGAGAGGAGGCCCGCGGCAGGACGCTCACCGTCTCCGTGCAGAGCGGCGGCAACGCGTGCAGGTCCACGACGCCGTTCCAGAAGAGCGACGCGAGCAGGTCGGCGAGCGACTCCTCGTCCCCGCCGGTTCCGAGGAGCTCCTGGAACGCCACCGCGCGCGGCCAGGCCGCCGCCAGCGCGACCAGCACCGACTTGGCCAGCGGGTGGCTCGTGGAGAACGTCTTCCCCTCCTCACCTGTGAAGCCCTCGCTCCGACCCGGACGGAGATCGGGAGCGGCGGAGACCGGCTTCGCGGAGGACGCCGCGAAGAGCCGCCGCAGGCGCTCCGGAGCAACCGTGCGCTCCACGGGCAGCCCCGCATGACAGAAGAGCGTCCGCCGGAACGTGCGGTTGAGCACGAAGTCCAGGTACTGCTCCAGGGCGATGCGGTCGGACGCGAAGCGCTGCAGCCCTTCGGCCACGCCCGCGGGCAGGTTGCCGATCTCGGTGAGATGAGGGTCCGCCTCGGTCAGGTACTGGAGGCCGTGGCGGCCGGCGCGCTCCACCATGTCCTTGAAGTACACCGGATCGTTGGTCTCCTCCAGATACTCGTGAAGGAGATAGCTCGGCCGCTCCCTGTGCTCCTCGAACTGATCGCGGGCCGTGCGCAGGAAGACCGCGTGGGCGTCCTGATCCTCTCCGGCGGATTCGGCGAGGAAGCGCAGGATCTCGAACGCACGGTTCGTGCGCTCTTCCGGATCGTCGACGTTGCGCGTATGGAAGAGCACCATGTCGCGCACCATGCCGCGCAGGCGCCAGCCCGGAAAGGTGTTGTAGCTGACATAGGCCACGCCGTTCGGAGCCAGGTTCTCGCGGCAGATGGCGAGGATCTTCTCCTGGACCGGCCGGGAGACCCACGAGAACACGCCGTGGCAGACGATGTAGTCGAACTCGCCGAGCGACGCGTCCACGTCGAGCAGGCTCCGCGCCTGAAGCTCCAGGTTCTTCAGCCCCAGCTCCGCCACAAAGGAGCGGCCGGTCTCGATCTGCCGCGGCGACAGGTCGAGACCGAGGAAGCGGCTCTCCGGCATCTCGCAGGCCATGGGGACGAGGTTGCCGCCGTCGGCGCACCCGAGCTCCAGCACGCGGCAGCGGTCGAGAGGGGCCGGGTCCAGGCCGTGGAGGATCGCCAGGGCGGCGAGATGGTCCGGATGCGTCCGGTGCTGCGAGGCGCTGGGATAGGGAACGCGGTCGTAGGCCTCGCGGACGGAGCGTTCCTCCTCTCGCGCCTGGGCGATGGTCTCGGAATCGAGCAGCATAGGCAGGGCCTCCCCAGATAGAGAGTGGGGGAGGCCGGCCGGATGTTGCAGAGCACACCCCGTCCGGGCCCGGAGGGCCCCCGGCTTCCTACGGTGAATCGATTGTCATGAACCCATGCCGCCTGCCCTGCCAGTAAGCCGGACGGCGGGCCATAATGCCCTAGTTCTACGGACCGGCCCGCCACAGGCGGCTTTTTCAGGCCGATTCTCAAGGAGGAGGCGGTCCTTGGAGGAGCTTTCTCGTCTTGCCGAGTTGCTCGGCGTTGCGACGGAACTCCAAGGCTGTCTTTCCTTCATCGTCCTCGACCAGAAACCGTGCCACCGGTCCGAAGACCTCGTCGAGCTCGGCGAGAAGGCATGTCGGCAGGAAGATCCGCAGGACTCTGGGGTCGTAGAAGCGGAAGTAGACGAGGCGGCCCTCCGGAAGCTTGACCATGAGCAATCTCCGGAAGTGGTGCCGAAGAGAGGTCAAGGACGCGCTGGAGGTCAGGAAAACGCCCCAACTTTGGCCCCAGCCGCGTTCCAGAAGCCGGAGAGTGAAGCGGGACTGCCAATCGAGCTGCACGAGATAGGGAGCGGAGTCCGCCAACCGCTTTGCCGATTCACCGCGGTAAAGCGAGCACCAGGTGCAATCGGCTTCGAGCAGGGCCGGATAGATCGTGGGATCACGGGCCGCGTCGATCAACGCGAACGGGCGAGGGTCCTCTCCTCCACACCCGGTCCAGAGGTCATCGAGCAGCGCAGCCTTCGTAATCTCCATCATCCGTTGTCCGCTCCGCATCGTCCCCTCGTTTCGCATCTTCTTGGGAACAGCTTTCGACGAAAGGAGCTCCTGTCTTCGCCGCCTCTTTGAGACAGCGCCCCTGCTCCTCCGGAAGACCTGTCTTGATCCGGATCGTGTTCTGATTTTCTCGAGCGATATTGAAGACCGGTTCCATGCCTCTCCTCAAGCCCGATGGATCGCGGCGAGCTTGTCCAGGGTGGCGTCGTCCAGGGCGCCGGTCGGTTCAAGGCCGTTGCGCCGCTGGAAATCAAGGATCGCCTGGGCGGTCTCCGGGCCCGGCTTTCCGTCGTCCCCTTTCTGGAGATGGCCAAGGTTGTAAAGGCGCTGCTGAACGCCGCGAAGGTGCCGGACGGGATCGAGACCTCCCAGCACAACCTGGGATTCGAGTGGATCGGGATATCCCGGCTCGCCTATCCAAACCCGCAGGGTGGCTTTCACGTCCGCCGGGGGGACGGCGCACTGGATCTTGCCGTCCTCGGCCGTCACTCCGCTCAAGACCTTGCCGCTCACCGAGATCTCGTAACGTTTCCCCACGAAAGGCTCTCCATCTTCGTCCTCGACGATAAGGGTCACCTTGGCCGGCACACCGAGGCGCCGGAACACATGGCGCTTCCCCGTGGCACAGGTCATGGTCTTGGGATGTACGGGCGGGACTACGATCCGGTCGCCGGGCAGGAGGATCTCGGGGTCGACGCGGATTTCCCTGACACCGGCATTCGAGGCATCGCTCCAGAGCGTCTCGGCCACGTGCCCGGTCCGGTGGGCGATGGAGTTGATGCTGTCGCCCGGCTCGACGACCCAGTCGCCGGTGCCAGCCGAGCGCAGTTCCGCAGGATCCTGGCAATCTTTCATTCTGCAGCCATTGTTCAGGAAGCATGCAAAGCATATCACGGCGAAGGGAGAGCCGTGAGCCGATGTCGGCGCGCCCTAGCGCGTCTTTAATTTTTTCACTACCGCCTCATCAGAGTCGGAGCCGTTGTCGTCCTTTCCATTCATCACTGTATCAAGATCACTGCGGATCTCCTCGTCCTCGATCGCCTCAAAGCCCCTCTTGAGCGAGCCCCCCCAAACCGTACTCACCCGCAGGTAGTCGAAGCACTCGGAGGCGAGCGCCTCCTTAAGCCTCGCCATCGCCTTGCTAGATTCCTTCTTCAGTCTTTTCCGCTGCTCCTTGACCGAGGACTGGTCGAGGCTCTCGATCATCGACCCGAACGGCAGCGGCGGGAGCAGGCAGACCGGCAGCAGGAACGTGCTCTCCGAGCTCTTCCCCGCTGCGGTGACGTCGACTTCGTCGAACCCACCCCTCCTTCCCAGCCCGATGCCCAAGAAACTCGCCAGTTTGACGTCGAGCACCCTTCGGATGCCTCCTTGTCCATTTCCCGCAAGTCCTTGGTTATCGTCGTCGTCCTTCTTTCCCAGGCCCTTGTCCTCCTCGTCCATTCCCTCCGTGCTCCGTCCACTTGGGGAGCCCCCCGTTCCTCCCGAAGGTGACGACGCCGAGAGCGAGGGGACAGGGTGATTCTTCTCAAGCTCGTCGACCAGTTTGTCGAGCTCGTCTTGCAGATAGCGAAACGACGTCGGTGCGAAGAGCGGCATCGCCGCCAGTTCCGTCCCCAGGTTCCACCCCCCCTTGACGCTGCGGTCGGGAACGTCGAGCGTCCCCAGATAAGGAATGACAATACGCTTGCAATTGCGGTCGCGCACCGCCTTCCGGATTTTATCGACGTCCTCCTTGATCCATTTCGCATTCGTCGTAGCGTGCTCGTGGTCCAGAAAAGGAAACCTCAGATCCACCCCGAGCGCAGCGCGTTCCTCCTCCGTACATACCTTGAGTCCATCCTGGGAACCCACCAACGACTTCGCTTCCTCCTTGCACGTGCGCAGCCCGATCGCATAAGACTCACCACGAATGACGGCCTGCCCTCCTCCAATCTTCGTCTTTCCTTGGTCGTCGACATTGTCGCCGAAGACGAAGAGCCAATCGGCGATCTTCCAAGTCTCCTCGATCTTTTTCTTGTCCCAGAAGTAGCCATTGTCCGCGGTTCCTGCCCAGCGCACGACAAATTTGTCGTACTGGAATGGCGGATTGAACTCTGAGGTCGGTCCCGCCGGTTCCGCCGCAATCCCCGGCGAGCTCCTCTTAAATTTATCGCGCGGGGGGCGGCTCAACACCGGCGGCTCAACGGCTAGATTCTCGCGCGGCTCCAGCGAAACGATCGCCTCCCAGTGGAAGGCGTTCTTGCAGAGGAGGTGATCGATCGGGTAACCCACGTCCTTGGCGTCCACGACATCGGTCCACGCCGCAGCGCCGAGCTGAACATAGACGCCGAAGCAGCAGTCGAACATATGGGACATGACGAAGAGCATGATGAGATCAGCCCAGGTATTCGGTTTACTCATCTCGTCCATGTAGACCGTCCAGCGCCGCTCTCCGGTCCCGGCATAAACCCGCTCATTACGCCATCCCTGCTTGTGCCAGTCGTAGAGCGCGTCGAGTTTCTCGATGAACCCCTCCGGTCCCACGCCTCCCAGAAGCGCCCGGAGGTGAGCCACCGCCCTCACCCGCAGGCCATACGCGGCGGCGAACGAGTTCCCATTGCCGTAGCGAAGCTCGCACACGCTGTAGAACAGGCACGCACCTCCTCCCGGGTTGCCGACCACGCGCCGGCCTTCGGCGGCGATGCGCTCGCTCGCCGAAAGGGAGACCTTCTTCGGCGGCGCTTCGCTCTTCGGCTGCTCGCTCTTGGGGTTTTCCTCCTCCATCTCGTTCTCGGGGCGCGGCTCCGTCTGCATCGATTCGCGGCCGTGGTGGGCCTTTTCGCAGGCCATCCTCTGCTCCGCCTTCTTGCGGAGGATCTCGGTAAGCCCGTTCCAGCGCTCGATCTTCGTCATCTCTTCGTCGGTCGTCGGGGCCTCGGCGACCGAGAACGTCTTCGCGCCGTTCTTGAAGACCACCTTGTCGAGGAGGTGCCCGAGGTACGCCGCGGAGAAGGGGGCGGTGACAAGGTAGGCGAGGATGTCGTCAAGCTCCTTGCTCGCGTTCCCAGTGCTTTCGAGCTGCTTGCCATACTCGTCGATGAGCGTCCGCGTTCGCGCGCTCTCCTCCGTCTCCAGCACGAGAAACATTTCCGAAAGTACACCGTCGTGGTCGCTCACCTTCCGGGCATCCGTAACCAGCTGCAAAACCTTGTCCTGTATCCTCCGCGGGGAAGCGTCATGCTGCCGCAGACTTTTAATGAGATCGCCGTGGAGCTTGTGTGACACCGACACGATCGGCGAACTCGGCTGCTGCACATGGAGGAAGCTCTCCCTTCGCTCGAACTCAGGCGTGTCGCGTTGCATCGCGCGCGCGGTGCTCATCACCTGCTGGCGCCCTTGCACGAGCACCGCCGTCGGCCTCCTCCCGTCCGCCGTCGGCTCCGTTGCCGTTGAGGAGACGATGATGACCTTGTCGTACGCCGCGTTGTGATAGCGATATTTCCCATCCTCCTTCTTCTCGATCTTCGATTTCACCAAGCTCGTCGGTCGGGTGCCGACGTCGAGGCGGCCGAGCGTCCCCGACTCACCCGTCCATTGGCCAATGAGCTCTGAACGTTTCGGCGCCTTCCCCTCCCAGAACTCGACGTCAAGGTCGACCTTGTCGGCGGTGGTGTCGACGTTGGTATCCGAGAGGAGCACTGCGATCTGGCCGTTCTTCCGGAACTGCTCCACGTGCCCGGTAAAGCGCGGAAAGTCCTCCGCGCGCGCCTTGGAGTTCGGCTGCGAGGGGGCCGGGGCGTGCCATGGAAGGAAGCGGACGATGATGTTGAGCCTGTTCACGAGCAGGGGGACAACGAACGGAGCGCGCTTGCTGTACTGGTTATTTTCCTCCCCGAGTGGCCCGATTTCAGGGATGATCGCCAGACTTTGGTCCTGGGCCTTCAGGTCCTGCGCCGCCGTGAAGACGGACTTCTTGTAGAGAATTCCGTACGACTCCTGATTGTTCGTGAAGTAATCGCTGTATTCATATGTAATCGGGGGCTCGGTCGACGTGATTTCCACCTCTCCCGACTCCTCGGCCTCCGGCGTAAGGCCCTTGTCTTCGCCGCCTCCTTTCCTCTTTTTCTCCGCCTCCATCTCCTTCTCGAGTGCTTCGAGGGCGCCGAGAGGTGGCCAGACACCGTACTTGTCGCGCTTGTCGTCCTTGTCGCGTTTGTTGACAAGCTTCACGATCTCGTGAAATTCGCGTAGCCCCGGGTACTTGCCACGCGACTCCTGCTCCTTCTTCTTCTGCCTATAGACTTCGACCTGCACTTTGTAGCGCGCCTTTCGCGCGTCTAGGCAACTGGCCAGGAATTCCTTGGCCAGGGGGAGCCCCGGTTCAGGTTGGCCTCCTTTGCTTTTATCTCCCAACTCGGCGATGACCGCGATCAGCAACGGCGAGAGCACTTTTCCCGTTACGTTCAGCAGGAACTGGACGTGCTTACCGAAGCGATCGATATCTTTGAGGTCGCGCAGCCATTTATCGAATGCGGCATATTGTTTCCCAGAGTCGGGGCCGCCGCTGGTACGCTGGTTGAGAACATAGTCTTCAATTTTCGCTTTCAGATCTCCCAGGTACTTGGCCCGTCGGCTCGGGTCGCGCGGGTCGTCCGAAACCTCGAGCCCGGCCTTCAGCTCCCTCAAGATGTTCACTGCGTTCTGGTCCTGATCCTTTTCCTTTATGTCGGGCCACTTCTTCGAATCCCCGAGCTCGATCCCTGCCCATTCGACCACGCCCAAATTCGCGATTTCCGTAGCCGCGCCGGCCAAGTCCTTCGCCGCTTCCAACCACTGTCTCTGTTCTTTTTCACATGCTTTCTTCAGGGCCTCAATTACACACTCCCTTTCCTTGTTCTGGGCCTTTTTTTTCGAGGTCTTGGGTTTGGGTTCCGGCTCCTTTGGCTCGAGCGCGACTTTGATCGCCTTCTTCGTGTCCTCGAGGCTCAACTCAGGGACGGCGATTTTCTCCGGAGCCTCCTGCTCTCCACCTTCCTCACCGGCGTTCTCCTGCGGTCGAATGCGCTCCCAGAGGAGCTCCGTAATGAGAGTGTAGACGAACTCGGGAACAATCGTCTGGAGTGCGTGGAGCTTTTTTAACTTGGCGTCGTCCCCAGCAGACGCCGGGTAGTATTTGTCGATCGCCCCACCCTGCCGCGTCGCCATTGGCGCCGTGGGCTCATCCGGCTCAGTTAGCTTTGCCCCCGTCTTCTTCAGCTCAAGGAGCGCGACGAAGTCCGGGTCGGCGAGCTTGATCATACTGGCGATCGTCGTCTTCACCTCATCCTTGCGCACCGGGCCCTGCGCTGGTCCGCCGCCGAGATCCTGGATGTTCCACAGATAGGCGAGGATGCGCACCTCCGGGATGCTCAGCGTCCCCTCGCGGCGCGAGATCTCATGCTGGGATGGAACGGGCGCGATCCCCATCGAGTCGCTGTTCCCTCCCCCCATCACGTCCTCGGGGCTCCCGAGCTGACTGGGCAAGGTCGCGCTTTCGTCCTCTATCGAAATCTCCGACAGGAAATCGAGGATGTCGATGGTCCCCGGCTCCTCCTCGCCCGGACCTTCGACTTCTATCTCGATCTTCTCGGGAAATCCTTGGTCTTTTTCGATCAGCATCGGCGCCTCAGCTCAGATGAGCTGATGACAACTCGGCGGCCGTGAGGTCGTCAAGCTCCCCCGGCGGCTGCTCGTGATCATCTTGGAATGCCGCCAGCGGCTCCACAACCGGCCAGACGCCGTCCTGCGCGCGCGGCCGGTAGCCAAGGTTGGCAAGCCGCGACTTGGCGCCAAGCGGGTCATCGGCAGGGCGGAGCGCACCGATATCGAGCGCAAGTGTCCACTCCCGATCCCCCCGAGGGGTGGTGAGCATCAGCGTGCCACGCACCACGTCGGGGAGGATCGCGGCGTGCACGAAGCCTTCGCCATCGGTGATCCCGCCGCGGTGTGGGAGGGCCTCGCCACTCGCACGTTCGAGTTTGAGCACGTACGGCGCCGCGCGACGCGGGCGGCCGATGGCGTCGAGGATGCGCACCGACATCATCACGGGGATGCCGATGCGATGCACGAGGTGCAGGTGGCCGCGGTCGGCGTCGACCCAGCGCCGCCGCTTCGGCGGGATCTGGACGACCAGCCCAGGCTTGAGGACCGACTTGCTTTGGTGCTTTCCCCACAGCGTGGTGTTGGGACCATACGACCACAGCGTCTCCGGGAGGAACCCGCGCTCGTAGCCGATACGCAGGAGGCACTCCGACGGCTTAACCTCGTGCTCCTCCGGCGGGTCCTCGTCGGAAGGGGCAAGATCGGAGAAGGAGGCGAGGGAAGCGCTCGTCGCCACGTCGGCGCGCAACGGGATCTTCGTCACCAGTTCCCAGGCCGCGCCATCGAGACCGACGAAGCCGAGTTGCACCTTCTGCTCGGCGGTGATCCCGTCGAAACGGCAGAACCCCGCCGAGTCGGTCTTGTCGCGCAGCATGCGGTCGCCTTCGCGCAGCGCCACCCCCAGATCAGCGATCGGCTGTTCGTCGTCGCCGGTCACCAGGATCTCCACACACTTCCGCTCGGCGCGCGGGCAGGATTGGACGATCGGCTTCGTCATAAAGGTTGCCTCGGTTATCATACGTCCATGACGTTAACTATCCGCAATGAACAACTCGCGAGTCTCGCCGAGATGATGTACGAGCCGATCGTTCTAGAACTCTCGCGCGACCTCGCCGCTAATCCGGATGCCGTGCGGCAGTTCCTCCGGCGTATCCGTACGACCTATCGAATCGAGAGCCTTCCCGACGTTGCCCTCATTGCCCAGATCGCCCGTATCCATGGAGTCGATTTCGAGCAGTCGCCAGCGAACGCTTGGATGCAAGCCATGCTGAGCGACTCCGAGGTCTTCGACGTCTCCCGCCGCGTATTGCGCTTGGAACGCGAGGTGCAGCGGCGGAAGCAGGTGGCCGAGCACAATGGGGAGATCGACGAGATTCTTGGCATCAGGAACGGCAGCCAGTGCCAAGACATTAGGGCATAGCCAGGCGCCTGCCGGGTTCGCCTTACAGACTCTTCAGCCAACGCCAACCCCCCATACTTGTTTCGCTGCATTCTCTCTCTTTTGATCGACAGGTTGACACCTGTCTAGTGGATGGAGAGGAGTCTTTATTGCACCGGCCCGCGTCCGGCAAATCCCGGCGGAGTTTCTTCCGCCACCGCCCACGCTCCCTTGTCCAGGTTCGGGAACGTGACCCGGCACGGGCCGGAGGGCAGGCCGTCGAATCGGACGGTTCCCTGATCGTCCAGCTTCCCTTTCATCACCTTTCCGCCGGGCAGCTCGATCTCGTAGTCCTCGCCCGGGATCGGCGAATCGTCCTCGCTGATGAGCTGCACCTCGATCCAGGTGCGCAGGCGGAGCTTGTCGCCGGCTTCGCCCTTGGCCTTGCAGAGCTGGACGTGGGCCACCTGTGCGGACATCAGGAGGTCTCCTCCGATGCCTCTTCCTCAGGCTCCACCTGCTGCGTCTTCTCATCCTGGCCGGGGTCGTAGAAGGAGAGGAGCTTTTCCCGCAAGGCGTCGTCAATCTCGCCCGTGGCCTCCAGGCCGGTGAGGAGCTGGAAGGCGCGTATGGCGCTCTTCGTGTCGTCGTCCAGGACGCCGTTGGGATCGCCGCAGTCGAAGCCCAGGTTGTTGAGCCGCGCTTGCACGCCGCTCACCTCGTCGGCGGGGTCCATGTGACCGATCCTGAGTTCCCAGACCTGGGTGACGGTCTCGTCCGTCCAGACGGTGAGCCTGCCTTCGGTCGTGTCCACGGGCACGGCCTGCTCGATCAGGCCGTCCGCCGGCAGCTTGCCGGTCGTGGTCTTGCCGCTCACGGTCAGCTCGTACGTCTTCCCGCCCAGCGCCGCGCCCGCCGCGTCCTTGAGCGCCAGTCGAAGCCACGCCTTGGGACGGCCGATCTTGAAGGTGTGCTTCGCGTCGATCACCGAGTCCTGGTGGCGCATCTCGCGGTTCGGGATGAACACGCGGTCGCCCGCCTTCAGGATGCCGGGGTCCGTCCGTTTCTTCTTGAGCTCGGCGTTCTCCGGCCGATCGAGGATGTCCTGCCAACTCTCGAGCCCGTTGGCGACGGCAAGCCCGAGGAGGGTCTCGCCCTGCTTGACGTCGTGGAACGGCACCTAGCCTCCGCCGGTTTCGTACATCTTCTTGTCCAGGTCCGGGAACGAGACCTTGGCGCTACCGGGGTCCACGCCGTCGACGCGGGCACGCCCCTGGCTGTCGGTGCGGCCCGATCGCTGCGAACCGTCCGGCAATTCCACGAAATAGCGCTCGTTGGCGACCGGCTTGCGATCGTCGTCGAGCAGCTCGATCTCGATCCAGTGCTTTTCCTCCGGCTCCCGGGGACCCCTCTCCTTCTTCGCGGCTTCTTCGTCCTGGAGCGGCGTGGTCTTCGGCTGTCCCTGGGAGTCGCTCCCGCCCGCCGAGGCGCCCGCCGCCAGGTACAAGTCGGCGCAGGAGACGATCAGAAGACCGTCCTGGACCATTCGCCGCGCGAGGTGCTCCAGAAGATCCGCGTCGCTCCACGTCGTCCCCGAAGTGAAGGTGGGCTCGGCCTGGAGCATCCGCCGGGCGGCCGCGCTGTTGCCGGGCCGGGCCAGGAGCGGGCGTAGGAACTCCCGGGCGGCGCCGACGTCACGCATCTCGCGTACGTGGCTCCGGGAGAGGATCTGGAGATGGGCGGGGCCGTCTTGGAAGAACAGGCGCATGGTGCTTTTCCCGATAGGGAAGTGGGACGAGGCGCGGGAATCTTTCAACTGCAACTTCCCCTCTCCCGCGCCCACTTGAAGGGGTAAGGAGGGGTATATTCCATGACCTTCGCCCAAGCCGACCAATCCATTTCGATCTCCACCCCTCTGGGAGCGGACAAGCTGCTCCTGCGCAGCTTCCACGGCGAGGAGCGGATCTCCGGGCTGTTCCATATTTCCCTGGAGATGCAGTCGGAGGAGAAGAGCCTCGATTTTTCGAAGATCGTGGGCAAGGGCGCTACCGTGAAGGCCGAGCTCGCGGACGGCACGTACCGCTACATCCACGGCATCGTCGGACGCTTCGTGCAGGCGGGCAGCGATGCGCGGTTCACCACGTACTATGCCGAGCTCCACCCCTGGCTCTGGCTGCTCACCATGAACGTCGACTGCCGGATCTATCAGAACAAGTCGGTGATCGACATCGTCACCGGCCTGTTCACCGAGCTCGGCTTCACCGATTTCAAGAACAGCACCACGGGGACGTACAGCCCGATGGAATACTGTGTCCAGTACAACGAGAGCGCGTTCGCTTTCGTGTCGCGCCTGCTGGAGGCGAACGGGATCTTCTATTTTTTCGCGCACGAGGACGGCCGTCACACGCTGGTGCTGGGCGACGACGCCTCCGCCTTCGCCGACTGCGCCGGCGCGGCCACGGTCGATTACGGCACCTATGGCAACTGGCGGCAGCAGAACGTGGTCTCCTCCTGCACGGTCGAAGAGGCGGTCATCCCCGGCAAGGTGGCGGTCGACGACTTCGGCTTCGAGGCGCCGTCGACCGACCTGATGGGGAGCACGGACAGCACGGCGGCCGCGGATGGCGGCAAGCGCCGCATCTATGAATATCCCGGCGGCTTCACGAAGAAGGACGCCGCCGAGGGACTCGCCAAGCTGCGCATGGAGGAGCACGAGGCGCCGCGCAAGGTCCTGCGCGGCCAGAGCTTCTGCCCGGCGTTCGTGCCCGGCGGCAAGACCACGCTTCAGAAACACTACCGGGACGACGCCAACACGGCCTATGTGCTCGCCCGCGTGTCGCACTCGGCGACGCTGGAGACCTACACGAACGCGTTCGAGGCGTTCCCCGCGGACGTGGTCCATCGGCCGGCGCGGACCACACGCAAACCGGTCATCCCCGGCACCCAGACCGCGATCGTGGTGGGCAAGTCCGGCGAGGAGATCTGGACCGACAAGTACGGCCGCGTCAAGGTGCAGTTCCACTGGGACCAGAAGGGGACCAAGGACGAGAACAGCTCGTGCTGGATCCGCGTCGCTCACGGCTGGGCCGGCAAGGGGTGGGGACAGATGTTCCTGCCGCGCATCGGCCAGGAGGTCGTTGTCAGCTTCCTGGACGGCGATCCGGATCGGCCGCTCGTCACCGGCTCGGTCTACAACGCCGAGCAGACGGTGCCCTACGACCTGCCCAACGAGCAGACGAAGAGCACGATCAAGAGCAACGTCTCCAAGGGCGGCGGCGGTTTCAACGAATTCCGCTTCGAGGACAAGAAGGACGCCGAGGAGGTCTTCCTCCAGGCCGAGCGGGACTACAACCGCGTGGTCAAGAACAACGAGACCGTCAAGGTCGGCTTCGAGAAGAAGTCGGACGGCAATCAGACGATCGACGTCTACAAGAACCGCACGGTCACGGTGGAGGAGGGCGACCAGTCGCTCCAGGTCAAGAAGGGCAACCGCACGATCAAGGTGGACACGGGCGACGAATCCCATACGGTCGCCGGCACCCGTTCGGTCACGGTCACCAAGGCCGAGACGCACACGAATGAAGATGCGTTCGATCAGAAGGTCACGAAGGACTACACGCTCAAGGTGGACGGCAACCTGCTGATCGAGGTTATGGGCACGGTGACGATCAAGTCGACGCAGGACATGACGCTCGATTCGAAGGCGAAGTTGACCGTCAAGACCCTGGCCGATCTCGCCTTGGAGGGGATGAACATCTCGAGCAAGGCCACGGCCGAGCTCAAGAACGAAGGGCTCAACGTGACCAACAAGGCGGGCGTGAACCTCAACAACGAGGGGACGATGGTGACGAGCAAGGCCTCCGCGATGCACAACGTGGAGGCCGGCGGGATCCTCACGGCCAAGGGCTCTTTGGTCAAAATCAACTGAGAAGAGAAGGAGGGGCAGGCACAAGGCCTGCCCCTACAGGTTGGGTCGGATTTGTAGGGGCAACCCTTGTGGTTGCCCGGCCCTCTCAGACTTTCCTCAGGAGGCGCAGAATCCGGCGAGGCAGGTCACGTAGTGGGCGGGGTCGCTGTCCGACACGACCGTGCCACAGGCCGATTGCGCGGTGACGGTCCCGTGGTCGTGGCTTCTCTGGATCGAGCTGCCCGATGGGAAGCTCGTGTTGCAGGTGAACGACGCGCCGGGCGCGAGGGTGGACGGAGGCGCGCAGCCGCCGACCGTCGACTTCTCGTCCGTGAGGTTGATCCCCTGCAGCGTGACGTTCCCGGTGTTGGTCACGGTGTGTCTGACGCTGACGGTCGTATTGATGTTGACCTGCGCCGCGAGGGTCGGATCGTCCGCGTCGGCGCTGTTCAGGAACGTCTTGACCAGGATGCTTGGCGCCTCGGTCGCGCGATAGGTGTTCGGGTCGGAGTCGGACGCGGCTTGGCCGCTCGTGGTCGTCGCGGTGGCCGTGGACGTCGCGGTGTGCAGGCCGCACGTGGCGATGCTGGTGGCGGTGCAGGTCATCGACGCGCCGGCGGGGAGGCTCGTTACGCCGTTGCAACTCACCGCCAGGCCGCCGCTGTCGGAGACCTGGACGTTGATCAGGTCCACGAGCCCGGTGTTGGTCACCGTGTAGCTGCGCTGGAAAGTGGTGCCGAAGACCACGGGCACACCCGATGACGGGTCGTCGTCCTCCTGGCCATTGGTCGTCGTCTCGATCACGATGCTCGCGCTCACCCCCCGGTAGTAGCTCACGTCGGAGTCGTTGACGGTCGTGGAGTACGGCGTCTGCGCGAAGACCCGGCCGGTGTTGGAGTAGTCGCCGCCGATCGCCGTGCCGCTGCCGGTGCAGGTCATGATCTCGCCCGCCAGGAGCGCGGTCTTCGGGCAGCTCACCGCCACACCCCGGTCGTCGCTGACCGAGATCCCGGTGAGCTGGGCCTGGCCGGTGTTGGTGACGATGTACTTCCAGGTGACGGCGCTGCCCGTGGGGATGACGAGATCGGAGGGCTGGGCGACATCCTTGCCGTTGGTGAGCTTCTGGATGTCGACGCTGGCCGGCAGCATGCCGAAGTAGTAGCTCGGGTCCTGGGCGGAGATCTGGGCGCCGCACGGCGGGTTGGCGGTCGCGATCCCGGTGTTGACGAACTGGCCGGCGGCGGCCAGGCCGCTCGCCGAGCAGGTCATGGACTGGTTGGGCTGGAGGGTCGAGCCGGGGCAGGTCACGGCCGCGCCCTGGTCGTCCCGTACCTGCACGCCGGTCAGCGGGACCGTCGAGAGGTTGGTGACGAGATAGGTCCAGGTCACCGGCGTGTTGCTCTGGATGTAGGGGCCCGGAGCGGTGTCCGCGTCCTTGCCGTCGACTCTCGTCTCGATCTGGATCGCCGCCTGGAAGCTGCCCTGGTAGAAGCTCGGATCGGACGCGGAGACCACCCCGCTCGAGCTCTGGGCCGTGGCCTTGCCGATGTTGACGTAGCCGCAGGCCCGGGCGGTGCCGGGGCCGCTCGTGCAGGTGATCGTCTCGTTGGGCTGAAGGGCGGTCTTCGGGCAGGTCACCGTGATGGACGGGTCGTCGTCGGTGACCGCGAGGCTCGTCAGCGGCAGGAGACCAGAGTTGGTCACGGCGTAGGTCCAGACCACCGGCTGGTTCACCGGGATGGTGGCGCCGGGCCACGGGAGGTCCTGGCCGTTGGTGAGCTTGCGGATCTGGAGCCCTGAGAGACCGCCGCCGAAGTAGTGGGTGTCGTCGCCCGCTTGCACCTGGGTGCCGCACGGAGGATCGGCCGTCACCGTGCCGCGCGTGTCGTGCGCGCCCTCGGTCGCGGTGCCGAAGGCGTAGCAGGTCATCTGCTCGCCGGCCTGGAGAGCCGTCTTCGGGCAGCTCACCACGCCGACGAGATCGTCGTCGATGCGGACGTTGGCGAGCGCGGAGTCGCCGCTGTTACGGACGACGTAGACCCAGGTCAGGGTGGAGCCCACCTGGAGCGTGGGGCCGGGGGCCTGGTCGGCGTCCTGGCCGTTCACCCGGGTCTCCAGGGTGACGGCGGGCAGGATGCGGCCGAAGGCGTAGCTCGCGTCTATAGAGGAAACCTGCTGGCCGGAGGCGCTCGCGCCCGTCGCCACGCCGAGGTTGTCGTACTGGCAGGCCGGGATCTTGCCGGAGCCGGTGCAGCTCAGGGTCTCGGCCGGTTGGAGCGTGGCCTTCGGACAGACCACGGTGATGCCGCGGCTGTCGCTCGCCGTGACTCCCGAGAGCGGCACCTGGCCGGTGTTGGTCACCCGGTAGGTCCAGGTCAC
>JACZDC010090748.1_pt1 | contig 17269 bp, 16 predicted proteins | sample 8641791 | NCBI WGS metagenome assembly JACZDC01 (sample SAMN15324613, study PRJNA640507) | soil metagenome | isolation source: intercropping peanut in the second line | place: China: Luxin town, Laibin City, Guangxi Province | collected 2019-07-25 | depth 10cm m
ATCTCGGCACTCCGGATCACCCCGCCGTCGCGCCCGCTCCGGCCGGCGCCCCGGCGACCCGGATCGACGCCGTCGAGGTGTTGGCGTCGGCCGGGGACTCGGTGATCCGCATCGCGGGCGACGGCGCGTTTCCGTACTCGACCTTCGCGCTCAATCAGCCGGACCGCTTCGTCATCGACCTCGAAGGGGTGCTGAACCGCAGCCCGCACAGCACCGTGTCCGTCGGGGGCGAGATCGTCGAGCGGGTCCGGGTGGCGCAGTTCAAGCCTTCCCCGCGGCCGGTCTCGCGCGTGGTGTTCGACCTGCGCCGCGGCTCGGTGCCGGTGATCGAGCGTACCGCCGACGCGCTGGTGGTCAGTTTCGGGTCGTCCGCGGCTCCGCAGCGTGGAGTGGTGGTGTCGCCCGGCTCGCGGTCGGCGATCGCCTCTCCCTCCCAGGACATGCCGGCTCCGGCGGCGCAGCCTTCGGACCTGGCGCTCGCGCAGAACACCCGGACCGCATCGACCACCGCCTCGGATATCGAGGTCGAGGAGGCTCCGGCCACCCCGCCCTCCACATCCGCCGGCACGGGCGTCGCCGCGGCCCCGCGCACCCCGTCCGTGGTGCAGGTGAAGCCCTCGACCACGAAGCCTTCGGGTCCGACCGAGGTGCCGGCCACCGGCGGCAACCTGGGCGCGGCAATCCAGAGCTTCCAGACCGAAACCCTGGGCGACACGCAGCGCACCTACGTCGGTGAGCCGATCGACCTCAAGGTCACCAACGCCGACGTGACCGACGTCCTGCGCACCTTCGCGCAGATCAGCGGCCTGAACATCGTCGTCCAGCCCGGCGTCACCGGCGTGGTCACCGCCGAGCTGGAGAACGTGCCGTGGGACCAGGCGCTGGAGCAGATCCTCAAGATCAACGGCCTCGGCTATGAGGTCGAAGGCAACGTCATGCGCATCGCGCCCACGGCGATCCTGCGCCAGGAAGCGCAGGAGAAGCAGCAGCTCGCCGCGGCCAAGGCGCTGTCGATCCCGCTGCAGACGATCTACCGCCGCCTGAGCTATTCCAGGGCGGAGCAGATGGCGACCCTGTTGAGCGGCCAGTCCGGTCTGCTCTCGCAGCGCGGCAGCGTGATCGTCGACTCGCGCACCAACAGCCTGATCATCAAGGAGCTGCCGGCCTACATGGACACGATCGTGTCGGTCATCGACCGGCTCGACACGCCCGAGCCGCAGGTCATGATCGAGGCCCGCATCATCGAGACGACCAAGCGGTTCACCCGCGAGTTCGGCATCGACTGGGGCTTCACCGGCGTCGCGGACGCGGCCCACGGCAACACCACCGGCCTGATCTTCCCCAACAACGGCCAGGTCACCGGCGGCGTCAACGTGCCCGGCGGCGGCGACTCCGGTACGTTGGCCTTCCGGCTCGGCAACGTGCTCAACACCTTCCAGCTCGACGTCGCCCTGCAGGCGGCGGAGAGCGAGGGCCTGATCAACATCCTGTCGGCCCCGAAGGTGGCGACCCTCAACAATCAACAGGCGTCGATCGAAAGCGGTCTGCAGATCCCTGTGCAGACGATCGCCAACAACACCGTGACCGTGCAGTACGTGGCCGCGACCCTGTCGCTTTCGGTGACGCCGCAGGTGACGGCCGAGGGCACGGTGATGATGGACATCGACATCGCCAAGCGCGAGCCGCAGCTCGCGTTCCTGGTCCCCGGCGCCACCAACGCCCCGATCGCGACCAAGCAGGCCACCACGCGCCTGCTGGTGCGCGACGGCGGCACCGCGGTGATCGGCGGCATCTACAAGGTGTCGACCGACCAGGGCGAGGACCGCGTGCCGGGCCTGGCGAACATCCCGATCATCGGCAACCTGTTCAAGAACAAGTCGCGGCGTGAAGAGAACGAGGAGCTCCTCATCTTCATCACGCCCCGGATCATCAAGCTCTGACCTCCGGCAGGAGTATGGACATGAAACGCTGCATGACCCTGTTTTTCGTTCTGGCATTGGTCTTCGCGCTGGGCGGCTGCCGGAGCCGGACAGACCGCTCGGAGGGCTCGGTCCTCCTCTCGGTCAGCGACTTCGATGAGCTGCCGGTCCGCGTCTCGGTGAGCGGCGGACCGTACGACATCGGCGAGGTGGTCATCCGCAACATCGCCAAGGATCCCACGGGGACCACGAGCGATCTGCAGAACGTGGAGCTGCGCGCCTACGAGGTGCGCTACACGCGCCGCGACACCGGCAGGACGGTGCCGCCAGCCCTGGTGCAGTCGATCTTCGGCCTGATCGACGTGGGCGGCACGACCACGCTCAACAACCTGCCGTTCCTCACGGACAACCAGCTCCGCAACAGCCCTCTCCTCGACCTGGCCAACACCGGCACGGACAAGGAGACCGGCAGCGAGGTGATCGTCCTCAACGTGTCGATGCGTTTCTTCGGCCGCACGCTTGCGGGCGACGACGTCTCTACCGAACCGGCCTCGTTCACGATCGAAGTCGTGCCGTAGTTTTTTCAGGAGCATTGGTATGAAACCGCTGAAGAACGCACTCCATCTGCTCTGCGCCGTCGCGCTGGCCGCCTCGATGGGCTGCCAGTCCGACTCCCCGACAGAGCCCTCCAGCGGCGGCACGCCGGCCACGCCGAAGCCGCCGACTCCGGTGACGACCTATACGATCAACGTGTCGCCGAGCCCCGGCAGCCTCGTCGCCGGCTCGGGCACGCCGAGCACGGTGACGGTCGACGTGCGCCGCAACGACACCGGCGCGGTGCCTCCGAACCTCACCGAGGTGACGCTCACCACGACCCTGGGGGAGTTCGGCAGCGCCGGCAGCGGCGTGAAGACGACGACGGCCCAACTCGTCGACGGTCGCGCCCAGGTCGTTCTCTTCCCCGGCGCCGACTCCGGAACGGCGACGATCCGCGCCGTGGTCGGCACCAGCGCCGGCGCGGCCAACGTTTCAATCGGCCTGCCCGGGACGTTCTTCATCTCCTCGGTGACTCCGTCCGTGGGCAGCCCCCAGGGCGGCGAGGAGGTTCGGATCCTCGGCGGCGGCTTCGACGGACCGATCCGCGTGACCTTCAACGGCGCGGCCGGCACGGTGCGCTCGGTCTCGCCGACGCAGATCCGCGCGGTGGTGCCGCCGGCCGCGGCCTCGGGCACCAACGTGCCCGTCGGCCAGTCGGTGCCGGTCGACGTGAGCGTGACCATCAACTACAACGAGACCGGCACGGCTTCGGACACGCTGCCGGCCGGCTTCACCTACTCGCTCGGCGGCGGCACGCAGCAGCCGGCGATCCTCTCGATCTCGCCGATCAGCGGCACCAACGACGGCGGCAACCGCGTGACCATCATCGGCGAGGGCTTCCAGTCGCCGGTGCAGGTGCTGTTCGGCCAGGGCGGCACCGCCACCAGCTTCGACGGCGTCGAGGCCTCGGTGGTGGAGACCACGCCGACGCGCCTCGTGGTGATCGCGCCGCCGGCCCGCGGCTTCGGCCAGAACAACGTCAACCAACTCGTCAGCATCCTGGTCAAGAACCTGAACACCGGCTTCAGCACGGTTTCCGTGGGTTCGTACAAGTACGGCAACAAGGTGCTGATCACCGCCATGGGTCCGGGCTCCGGTCCGTACACCGGCGGCACGCGCGTGACCCTGCACGGCCAGGGCTTCGACGAGCCGGCGACGGTCTGCCTGGGCTCGGCGCCCTGCATCGCGCAGCAGGTGCTCTCGGTGACAGGCACGGAGATCGTCTTCCTGACGACCGGCGTTCCGGTCACGACCTGCCCGGCCAACGGTGTCATCGGCGTCACGGGCGTGTCGGTGACCAACATCGAGACCGGTGACAGCGGCAGCGCCGACATCGGCTTCAACTACATCGTGCCTCTGCCGCAGATCTTCGGGCTCAACCCGAACAGCGGCACCTCGAACTCCACCCAGACCACGATCTCGGGCGCGAACTTCGGCTCGAACGTCCAGGTGATCTTCGGCGATCCGGTCAACGGCAGCTCGGCCGCGATCGTCAGCAAGACCTCCAGCTCGATCGTGGTGCGGGTGCCCACGGCGCCGAGCGGCTTCGTCTTCACGACCGAGGCCTGCGACGGCAACGGGGACGGCATCCCGAACGGCACGCGCAGCATCCCGACGCCCATCTCGGTGACGGTGCGCAACCTCGACGGGACGGGTTGCGCGGTGACGCTGACCAACGCGTTCACCCTCAACCCGCCGAACACCACCTGCACCGGCGACACGTCGTCGCCGCCGACCACCACTCCCGAGTGCGCCGACGGCATCGACAACGACGGCGACGGGTTCACCGACTTCGGGGTGAACCCCGCGGTCAACGACCCGCAGTGCACGAGTGCGACGGACACGAGCGAGTCGAGCTAGTCGCTCTCCAATCCCGTCAAGGGAAAAGGCCGGCTCCTTCGAGAGAAGGGCCGGCCTTTTTACTTGCTCGCTGCGACCTGGAGGCCGCCGGATGCGGAAGCCTGGACGCACAGCGGCCCTGGTCCGTATACTCCGATGCTATGAAACGACTCGCAGGTCTTCCGGTCCTCCTCTGTCTCCTCGTGCCGTTCCTGGGTTGCGACAAGGCCACGCCGGTGGCACCCAGCGGGACGACACTCACGATCAGCGCCAGCCCCACGAAGGTCAGCCTGACCGGCAGCTCCACCATCACCGTCGTCGGCCGCAAGCCGGACGGCAACCCCCTGAATCCGGGCACCGAGATCCGCTTCAGCTCGGACCGCGGCACGGTATCGCCGTCGGTCACGGGTGTGGACAGCACCGGCAGGGCCACGGCCACCTTCCGCGCCGATGGCCGCAGCGGCGACGCCAAGGTGACGGCCGCGACCGCGGACGCCACGGTGGATGCCACCATCCAGGTCGGCGAGTCGGACAGCACCAAGCCGTCGGTGCTGGTCAGCATCACGCCGAGCACGATCGCGCTCAACGGCACGGCGACCGTCACGGTGATCGCCCGCAACGCGGACGGTACGCCGGTCGCGAACGGGGAGCGGGTCACCCTGACCACCTCTCTGGGCCGCTTGCGGAACAGCCAGCCGGCGATCCAGGGCAACGGCACGGCGACGACGACGCTCGAGGCGGGAGACCGTGAAGGAACGGCGACGATCACGGCGATCTACGGTTCCAGCGCAGCGGCCACCACGACCGCCACGATCGTCGTGGACCTCGCCACCGCGATCAGCGTCACGGCCAATCCTTCTTCGGTCTCTGCCGCCGCGGCGACGACGCAGATCACCGTCACGGCCACGGTGACGAACTCCCGCGCGCAGGCGGTCTCCGGTGCCCTGGTCACGTTCGAGACCGAGCTGGGCAAGTTCGCCGACAACACGGCGGTGACCACGAACAGCCAGGGACAGGCGAGCAAGGTCCTCACGGTGGTGAAGTCGGACATCCCGGCGCTCACCGAGAGCTTCAAGGTCAAGGCGAAAACGCCTGTGGGCAGCGGCAACCTCGAAGGCACGACCACGATCACGATCAACCGTTAGCGGTCGCCGGCTCCTCGCATCTGAAGCCCTCCGCGGCCAAAAGCTTGGCTGCGGAGGGCTGACTGCTATAATGCGGCCACTTTGGCGAACCTCCTGAATTCCCTCGACTTCGACCTCTCCCTCGAGGTGTCCGCATGAGCGACGGGGCCTTCCCCGACCGGCTGGCTCAGCTCAAGACCCGCTGGGATTCGGACCCTTCCTCCCGCGTCTTCCTCCAACTGGCCGAGGAGTACCGCCACCAGGGCCGTGTCAAGGACGCTCTCGCCGTCCTCGACAAGGGGCTCCAGGAGCATCCTGGCTACCTCTCGGCCCTCGTGGCCAAGGGGCGCTGCCATCTGGAGCTGGGAGAGGGGGAGGCCGCCCGCAACGTGCTGGAGCGGGTAGTCAAGCAGGATGCCACCCAGATGGTGGCGAACAAGCTGCTGGTGCGCGCCTACCTGGAGACGGCCGAACCGGCCAAGGCGCGCGAGCGTCTCGATCTCTACAGCCTGCTCAACGACAGCGACCCGGAGATCGCAGACCTGCGCCGGCAGATCAAAGCGATGGAACGTCCCGAGCCCATATCCACGCCACCGGTCCCTGAGGATTCGCCCTTCGATCTCGGCCCCGTCGAAGCCGCCCCGGCCGCGCCCGCGCCGGTCGACGACATCTTCGACCTTGGGCTGGGACCGGCCCCCGCGCCGCCGCGCCGGCGAGAGGCGGAGGACATCTTCTCGCTGGACGACACCCACACATCGACCGCGCAGACATTGCAGGCACCGGCAGCCGACGAAGACCTCCTCTTCCCGGAGGTCTCCGCCAGCGCGCTCCGGCAGCGCTACCTGTCGAGCCTGGCGTCGGAAGGGATCTTCGAGATCGGACCCGTACCGATCCCGGCCTCCGAGATCCCGATCCCGGCCGTGCCGCAGGCGCCGTTTGCCATGTCGCCGATCCTGCCGATCGCACCGCCCGCGCTGGTCCCCGAGGAGCCGCCGCTCCCGGAGGTTCCTGACGCGCTGGAGGTCGCGGACACTTCCTGGCTTGAGGAGGCTCCGGCGCCGGTGTCTGCTACGACGGCTCCAGCCGCGGAGCCGATCTTCGACTTCGAATCCGTGTCGGAGCCGCTGCCGGTTCCGCCTCCGCCGCCCGCGGCGCCGCTTGAAGAGGCGGCCGATCTCTGGCCCGAGGAGAGCCTGACGCCCCTGCCCGAGCCGGAACCTGAGCCGGAACCCGAGCCCGTGCGCGCCGTCGAGCCTTCGGCTACCGCGACGCTCGGCGAGCTCTACCTGCGCCAGGGTCACCTCGACGAAGCTGAGAGAATCTTCCAGGAGGTCCTGGAGCGCGAGCCCGGCAACGCCGCGGCCACGTCCGGCCTCGGCCGCATCGAAGAGGCCCGCCGGCCTCCCGCGCCGCCGGAGCCGGAACCGGAGCCGGCCTGGATCGAGCCCGAGCCGGTCTGGTCCGAGCCGGAGGCGCCGGAGCCCGAACCGCGCGCGGCGGCGGTCGCTTCCGAGCCTGTCCAGGCGATCCCGCTCGACGCCCGCCGGCTCCTGGCCGGGTTCGTGCCCGGAGCGTCCGGCGACGGCATCACGGCGCGCAAGATCCATCTGCTGAACCGCTATCTCGACCGCATCCGTGGAGGCCAGCCCGATGTTCGCTGACCGTCTGAACGGGATCAGCCGGCGGATCGGGGGCGCTCTGGCGCTCTCGCTCGTCGCCAGGGACGGCATCAAGGTCGATTCCGTGAGCTCCGACCCGGATCTCGATCTGGACGGGCTGGCTGCCGAGATGATCAGCCAGGCCCGCGCCATCTCCAACAACCACCGCGAGCTGGAGGTCGGGGAGGTTCAGCAGCTTTCCGTCACCACCGACCGGGTGACCCTGATGGTAAGCTCCGTCACTTCGGACTATTATCTGCTCCTCGTCCTGGGTCCTGAGGCCAACTATGGGAGGGCCCGGTTCGAGCTCCGGCGGGCGAGACTGCTCCTGGAGAAGGATCTATCCTGAACTGAGGGGGGGCCGGTTTGTTGACCTTCGAACAGATCAAAGAGCTTGTCGAGCTGGTCGCGCAGCGCCAGCTCCAGGGGCTGGAGCTCGAGCGCTCCGGCTTCCGTCTGAAGATCGACGGCCATCAGGCGCAGCAGGCGGTCGTCGTCGCACCGTCCGCTCCGATGATGTCTGCCATGCCGATGCCGGCCATGCCGGCGATACCGGCGGCCGCCGCTCCTGCCGCGGCGCCTTCGGCTCCGGCGCCCGCCGCCGCTCCTGCCGTGGCGCCGCCGGGGGAGAGCGGCCACGTCATCACCTCGCCGATCGTCGGCACCTTCTACCGCTCGCCCTCGCCGGACGCTGCGCCGTTCGCGGATGTCGGCTCGCGGGTGCGGAAGGGCCAGGTGCTCTGCATCATCGAGGCGATGAAGCTGATGAACGAGATCGAGTCCGACGTCGACGGCGTGGTGACGAAGGTCTTCCCCCAGAACGCGCAGGCCGTCGAGTATGGCGAGCCGCTGTTCGCCGTCAAGGCCGACTAGGACCGGGCCTCGATGTTCAAGAAGATCCTGATCGCCAACCGGGGCGAGATCGCGCTCCGCATCATCCAGGCGTGCCGCGAGCTGGGCATCAAGACGGTCGCCGTGCACAGCACGGCCGACCGCGACAGCCTGCACGTCACCTACGCGGACGAGGACATCTGCATCGGTCCGCCGCCGTCGAAGGGGAGCTACCTGAACATCTCGGCCGTCATCTCGGCGGCCGAGATCACCGGGGCGGACGCCATCCATCCCGGCTATGGCTTCCTGGCCGAGAACGCGCACTTCGCCGAGGTGCTGCAGGAGTGCAAGATCGGCTGGATCGGGCCGCGGCCCGAGGTCATCCGGCTGATGGGCGACAAGGCCAAGGCGCGCCAGACCGCGGCCGCGGCCGGCGTGCCGGTGCTGCCGGGCAGCCAGGAGCCGCTCCAGGACGCCGAGGACGCGAAGCGCTTCGCCGCTGAGGTCGGATACCCGGTCATCCTCAAGGCCGCGGCCGGCGGCGGCGGTCGCGGCATGCGCATCGTTCACACCGAGGAGGACATCGCCGGCCAGTTCTCGACCGCGCGGGAGGAGGCCGAGAAGGCGTTCGGCGACGGCTCGATCTACCTGGAGAAGTACCTGGTCGAGCCGCGGCACATCGAGTTCCAGGTCTTCGGCGACCATCACGGCAGGGTGGTCCACCTGGGTGAGCGCGAGTGCTCGATCCAGCGCCGGCACCAGAAGCTGATCGAGGAAGCGCCGTCGCCGGTCCTGACCCCCGAGCTGCGGGAGAAGATGGGCGCCGCCGCGGTGGCGCTCTGCGAGGCCGTGCGCTACGAGAACGCCGGCACCATCGAGTTCCTGCTCGACAGCGACGGCCGCTTCTACTTCATGGAGATGAACACCCGCATCCAGGTCGAGCACCCGGTGACCGAGATGGTGACCGGCATCGACCTCGTGAAGCTCCAGATCGAGGTCGCCACGGGTGCCCACCTGGACATCCGCAACGGCCTCAAGCCTCGCGGTCATGCCATCGAGTGCCGGGTGAACGCCGAGCATCCCGAGACGTTCGCGCCGAGCCCCGGCAAGCTCAAGACGTTCCATCCGCCCGGCGGCCCCGGCACCCGGGTCGACACGCACGGCTACGAGGACTACGTCATCCCGCCGTACTACGACTCGCTGGTGGCCAAGCTGATCGTCCACGACCGGACGCGGGAGCAGGCCATCGCCCGCATGTCGCGGGCACTCGACTTCTTCGTCGTCGAAGGCATCAACACCACCATCCCTCTCCACAAGCGCATCCTGGCCGACCCGGAGTTCGTCGCGGGCCGCTTCTCGACTCGCTTCATGGAGCGCTTCCTGCAGCGCAAGCCGGCCGGGGGATGAGACCCGTCGCTTCGGGTACAATCTACGTCATCGCCGACGTCGAGGCTCTGCACCCGGCGCCGCTGGTCGCGGCCGTCCGGGACATGGCTGACGCGGGGATCCGCTGGATCCAGGTGCGCGCGAAGCGTCTCTCCGGCGGTGAGCTCTTTCAACAGCTCGATACCTGCTGCCGCGTCCTTGCCGGGAGCGGAGTCGATCTCTGGGTGGACGACCGGGCCGATCTCGCCGCGATGCTCCCCGTGGCCGGCGTGCACGTGGGGCAGAGCGATCTGCCGCCTGCGGCTGTCCGCCGCGTGGTCGGCTCCGGGATCCGGATCGGCCTCTCGACGCACGGCGAGGAGCAGTTCCTCGCCGCCGCGGCCGACCCGGACGTGGACGTGATCGCGGTCGGCCCCGTGTTTCCGACCACGGGCAAGGAGAGGCCGGATCCGGTGGTCGGGGTCGGGTTTGTGCGGTGGGCACGCGAGCGGACGGACAAGCCGCTGGTCGCCATCGGTGGGATCGGGACCGGTAACGTTCGAGAGGTGCTGGACGCCGGAGCGGATGCGGCGGCAGTGATCGGCGCGGTATGCCGGGGGGGCGACGTGAAGGCGAACGCCCTACGGCTCCTGGCGGCCGCGGAGCAGACGGGTTGCGGATCTACTTGACAGGCTTCATGGGCTCCGGCAAGAGTGCGGTCGGCCGGCGGCTGGCCGAGAGGCTGGGCCTCCCTTTCGTGGACCTGGACGAGGAGATCGAGAAGCGGGCAGGATTGAGGGTGCGGGAGATCTTCGAGTGGCACGGCGAGTCGGATTTCCGGCGGCTGGAGCAGGAGACGCTGAGGGCCACCGGAGAGCTCGGGGATGTGGTGGTGGCGACGGGCGGCGGCACGGTGACGTTCGAGGCCAATGCCCGGTGGATTCGGGAGAACGGTCTGTCGGTCTGGCTGAACCCTGCGTTCGCCACGATCGTCGGGCGGATCGGCGGGCTGGGCAAGAAGGATCGCCCTCTCTTCCGGGACGAGGTTCAGGCCCTGGCCCTCTACCGTGAGCGACTGCCGGCCTACCGCCAGGCCGATCTGACGGTGGACGTCAGGCCGGAAGAACATCCGCAGGAGGTCGCGGCGAGGGTCGCGCTCCTGCTTGGCAAACGGTGAGCGGGACTGGATTGGAGAGACTACCGCGGTGCGCTACCTGATTCTGTCGGACATGCACGCCAACTGGAGCGCCTTCGAGGCCGTTCTGCGGCGGGCACGCCGCAAGCGCTTCGACGCGGTCCTCGTCCTGGGCGACCTGGTCGGCTACGGCGCCGCGCCCAACCAGGTGGTGGAGGCCGTGCGCAGGCTGGGCCCCAAGCTCTTCACGGTGCGCGGCAACCATGACAAGGTCGTGTCGGGAATCGACTCCGGCGCGAACTTCAACCAGACGGCGCTGACCGCGGCGCAGTGGACCACGACCCGGCTCACGCCCGGGAACCTGCGCTACGTCCGCGAGCTGCCCCAGGGGCCGCTCCAGGTCGAGCCCGGGATGGCGATCTGCCACGGCTCGCCGCTCGACGAGGACACCTACGTGTTCTCGGATGTCGACGCCTGGGAGATCTTTTCGAACTTCCCCGTGCCGGTGACCTTCTTCGGCCACACCCATATCCCGTCGCTCTTCTCGCTGGAGGGGCGGATGCTCGGGGTGCGCGCCCTGCGTGGCCGGACCGGAACGATCCACCTGCAGCCGGGCGGGCGCTATCTGATCAACCCGGGCTCGATCGGCCAGCCCCGCGACCGCGATCCGCGGGCCTCGTACATGACCTATGACAGCGAGCGCCGGATCGTCCGCTGGCACCGGGTCGAGTACCCGATCGAGGAGGCCCAGCGCCGCATCCGCAAGGCCGGCCTGCCAGGATCGCTGGCAGACCGGCTCGCTCTCGGAGCCTAACCCACAGGCTGCTGGATTTCTTCGCGCTTCATCGACTGCCGCAGGCGCTGGACCGTCGCCAGCGCGCCGCCGAGCAGGATGATGTAGAGGCCGTACCAGACGAGGTTGATCAGCGGCTTGCGGGTCACGTCGATCGACAGCCGGGCCGGGTTCGACACGCCGGTGACCTCGAACTGGACCTGGCCGCCCGAGGCGTTGATGCCGGAGACGACGATCGCGCCGCCGCCCGGCAGGGGCATCGGCGGGGTCTCCACCTGGCCGCTCGCGGGGTTCAGGCGGTAGATCGGCTTGACCGTCGTGGTCGTGCCGTCCGCCTGCTTCACCTCGACGATCGTACCGATGGTGACCATCCCGCCCTTGGCCATCTGGGCCATGGCGTTGCCGTCCGCGTTCAGGTCGAAGCCCACGAACTTGATCTGCGACTTGCCGGCCCGTCCGCTCTCACCCTTGGCGAGCTGGAGCTGCGGCTGGCCGGGGTCGAACTCGATCGGCGAGACGTAGAAGTCCTCGACCATGGTCTTGCGGATGTCGGGGTTCACCATGGCCTGCCGGGTCCGTTCGTTCATGAACAGCTTGGGGTAGACGAAGAACCGCTTGCCGTCGCGGTCGACGACCGCGACCTCCATGCTGTCCTTCACGTGACCCTGGCCCGGGACATAGCGGGTGAAGGTCAGGCTCATGCCGTCGAGCTGCTTCGCCACGCCCTGCTCGAGCGTGATCTTCGTGCTCTGGTCGTACGCCGACGAGGCCAGGATGCCGAGCAGGATCACGCCGACGCCGACGTGCGAGAGATATCCGCCCGCCGCCTGGAGACCGCCGGCCCGCATCTTGAGGAACGTCTTCTGGAGGTTCGCGGAGAAGGCGAGCGCGGACAGGAAGACGAAGAGGAGGTGGAGCGGCTCCTTGACCTGCCAGGCGAACGCCGCCCCCGTGACCACGAAGCTGAAGATCCCGGGCACGATCATCCGGCGCAGGATCTCCTCCGGCTCGGTACCGCGCCAGGTGAGGTAGGGCACGAACGAAAGCAGGAGGGCGACCAGCAGCGCGATCGGCAGGTTCACGCGGTTGTAGAACGAGGGCCCCACCTGGCCCGGGTTCTCCATGAACTTGGTGAGGAGCGGCGCCGAGGTGCCGAGCGTGATGACCAGGCCGGAGACCAGCAGGGTGATCGTCGCCAGCACCATGAAGGTGCCGCGCGACAGGAACGGGTCCTCGTTGGGAGCGGTCGGTACTTCGTTCAGCCGGGTGGCCAGCAGCCACACCGACATGCCCACGAAAGTGGCCATGAGCCCGATCAGCCAGCCGGAGATCCCGAGGTCCACGAAGCTGTGGACCGAGAAGTCGGCGAGCACGCCGGAGCGGGTGAGGAACGTGCCGTAGAGGACCGACAGATAGACCAGCGCCGCCATTACATAGTTGGCCCGCCGGAACCGTCCGCGGGTGCGCTCCATGTGCAGGCCGTGGATGAGCACGGTGCCGAGGATCCAGGGGATCAGCGACGCGTTCTCGACCGGGTCCCAGCCCCAGAAGCCGCCCCAGCCCAGCGTCTTGTACGCCCAGTAGCCACCCATGAGGATCGCGCAGCCGAGCACCAGGAAGCCGCCGAGCGCCCAGGGGAACGCCCGCGCCGCCCAGTTGTCGTAGTCCCGGCGCCAGAGCGAGGCCATGGCGAAGGAGAACGGGATCGCGCTCGCGGCGTAGCCGATGAACATGATCGGCGGATGGATGACCATCCAGTCGTCCTGGAGGAGCGGGTTGAGGCCCTGGCCGTCGAGCGGCGTGTCCTTCAGCATGACGAACGGGTTCTCGCGCACCAGGATGAAGAGCAGGCCGATCAGGGTCAGGGTGTAGACGCCCATGACCGCGGCCTCGTCCTTGGCGCCGCCGGCCGTCTTCTTGATCAGCACGCCGAGGAGCGTGCCCCAGAAGAGCCAGATCAGGAAGCTCCCCTTCTGGCCCGCCCAGAACGAGGCGAACTGGTAGTGGCCCGGCAGGTCGATCCCCGAGTACTGGAAGACGTACTCGACGCGGAAGTCGCGCATCAGGAGCAGCAGGATGAGAACCGCCGACGTCAGGATCATCGCCACGGCCAGGAAGTCGTAGGACAGCCGCGCGAAGCGCAGCGCCCCCATGTCTCCGCGCAGCACCAGGGAGTACCCCCAGACCGCGGCCAGAGCGAAGACCAGGGCGCTCCAGAGCGCGACCGAGCCGGGGAGATAGAGCTGCGACAGATAATCAAACATGGCCGACTCCTTCCGGGCGCGCCCGGCGCGCCCTGGGGCTCCTTAGCTGTACTCCTTGACCTCGGCGCCCTGATACTTGCTCGGGCACTTGACGAGCAGCTTGTGCGCCTCGAACTCCTTGTTGCCCTCGTCGTACTGGCCGATGGCCACGATGCTGATGGCGTCCTCGAAGTTCGCCGGCTTCAGCCCCTTGTAGCGGACCCTCAGGCTCTCGTGGGTCTTCGGGTCCTGGATCGTGAAGTACAGGAAGTCCCGGGCATCCTCGTAGGACGAGCTGCCCTTCTCGAGGGCGCCGGCGACCTGCACGACCCGGGCGGCCTCGCGAGCCTGGGTGTAGGACACGTAGGGCGTCAGCGTCTCCTTGAACGAGGAGAGCGAGAACCCGGCGAAGGCGAGCAGCAGCACGCCGCCGAGCAGGTAGAGCTTTGCGTTCTTGTTCATGGCTCCTTCTCCGCGTCCTTCAGCCGCTTGTTGAGCCACAGCAGCCACAGGAAGATCCCGGTCCAGATGATCAGGTTGACGACGACGACGCCCGTGTTGGCCCCACTGAGATCCATAACCCTACTCCCGTCCGGCGGATTTCCGTTCCGCCAGCGCCAGAATCCTCGTCTGCAGGTTGTGAATCCAGAAGAACAGGGCGAGGAACCCGGCCCCGCTCGCCAGGAGCACCTGCATGATGTCGGAGCTCATCTGCGATTTGCCTTCCGCGTTGACCACCGGCTCCGGGTGCAGGGAGAAGGTGATCCGCGGCACGATCCAGTAGAGGAAGGGGGTGACCACGAGACCGAGGATGGCGTAGGCAGCCGACAGGCGTGCCCGCTTCTCCGGGTCGTCCACCGCGCCGCGCAGCGCCAGGTAGGCGCCGTAGAAGAGCAGCGAGATGAGCAGCGAGGTCTGGCGCGGGTCCCAGTTCCAGTACATGCCCCATTCGATCCGCGCCCAGATGGCGCCGGTGACCGTGGCGAGTGTTCCGAACAGCAGGCCGAGCTGGATCGCCACCTGCGCCGAGAGGTCGTACCGCAGGTCCCGCTTCCTCAAGTAGAGAATGCTCCACACCGCCGCACCGATGAAGCCCGCGAACGAGGCCCAGGCCATGGGTACGTGGAAGAACAGGATCCGGTACGAGGTGGGCACCTGGAAGCTTTCGGCCGCTCCGGGAGCGTAGAAGAACGCCGCCCAGATGACGAGCGCGATCCAGAGCCAGAGAAGCCAGGCGAGGAGGTTCTTCATGGGTTCCACACCACCGGGAAGAGCATCAGACCCGCAACGGATACCGATGCATCATACAGAATCAACTGAGGCAGGGCCACACTGGCCTCCCCTCCGGCCACAGCAGTCCGGGTCAGCTCCACCACCAGCAGCAGCAGGGGGAGCAGGACCGGGAACGACAGGACGGAAAACAGGGTGCTCTTGGTGCGCGCCTGGGCGATGATCGCGGCCACCAGCGTGCTCCCGACCGCCAGGCCATAGCCGCCCGCGGCGAGCGCCGTCACCAGCAGCCCCGGGTTGGCCACGTCGATGCTCATCAGGGTCACGTAGACCGGGGTGACCAGCAGCTCCAGGGCCGCCACCAGGGTGAGGCAGTAGAGCAGCTTGCCGCAGAACAGGGCCGACGGCGTCGCGGCCAGGCGGAGAGCTGTGGCCGTCTGGCTCTCCTCTTCCAGGACGAAGGCGCGCGGCAGGCCGGCGGCCACGGAGAACAGCAGGATCAGCCAGAGGAGCACCGGCAGCACCGCCGAGCCCTGGGCCTTGGCGATGCCCATCGGGCCCAGACTGACGCTCGTCACCACCAGGGTGGTGAAGGCGAAGAGCGCCAGCGTGTTCAGGGCGTAGCGGGTGCGGAACTCGCACCGCCACTCCTTGAGGAACATCGCGGCGGCTTCAGCGGCCCAGCCCGACATGGCGGGTGACACGGTCGATCTCCAGGTTCATGGGGTTCGCCACCACGGCCAGGCCGCCCTGGTCCAGGTGCTCGTAGAGCAGCTCCTTCGTCCCTTCCTCTCCCGGAGCGTCCAGGTTCTGGAACGGTTCGTCGAGCAGCAGCAGGCGCGGCCGGTGGAGCATCGCCCAGCCCCAGCGCAGCCGCTGGCGCATGCCGGACGACAGCGCGCCGGCCATGCGGTCGGTCGGCAGGTCGAGCCGGCGCAGGACCTCGAGGCCCCGCTCCGGTCCGGTCCGCCGCAGCCGGGCGAAGAACTCCAGGTTCTCCGCCACGGTCAGCTCCGAGTAGAGCGCGAGGTCGGGAGCCACATAGCCCACCTTCCGCCGCCGCCCGTCCGTGTCGACCACGTTGCCGTCCTCCCAATAGTTGATGGTGCCTTTTTCGGGCGCAAGCAAGCCGGCCAGGCAGCGCAGCAACGTGCTCTTGCCCGAGCCGTTCGGGCCGGTGACCAGCAGCAGCTCGCCGGGCCCGACCTCTCCCGACACCCCTTCCAGCACGGAGAGGCGCCCGAATCGGCGGCGGAGGTTCTCGAACGAGAGCTTGGTGTCGAGCACGACCCGGACTATAGCGGACCGGGTGGCGCGAACGCCCGCCTCTTTGGGTAGCTTCGAGGTCACAAAAGGCCGGGACGTTCCCGGGTGGTACCATCCTCCGCCATGCGCCGCGCTCTGGTTGTGATCGCTCTGGCCTCCTTGGGCATCGGTTGTGCCGGGACCGCCCCCCGGCCCTCTGCCACGGTTCCGGACCTGCAGGTCCGATCCCTCCTGTTGTACCTGGTGGACCGCCAGATGTATGAGCCGGTGATCGTCCACCAGGCGCTCGCCGGCGGACCGGAGCTGCGCGAGGCCCTGGCCGTGGCGCTCGGCCGTATCCCGGACCGCCAGGGCCGGTCGCCGCTCGCCGGCCTCCTCCTGGACGACGTGCCGGCCGTGCGACGGGCCGCGGCGTTCGCGCTCGGCGAGCTGGACGATTCGGAAGCCATCCCGGCGCTCCTCCAGGCGGTCACCGACGGGGACCGCGAGACCGGCGCCCTCGCCGTCGAGGCCCTGGGCAAGCTCAAGGCGCCGGTCCTCGACGTGGCCCAGGCGCTGCTGCCGCTCGACGAGCAGGAGCGCTGGGCGCGGCTCTTCCCGTATCTCTTCCTCTTCAAGGAGGACGCGACCGTCCTCCTGGCCGAGAAGGGGCTGGCGCTCGCCGATCCCGAGATCCACGTGCGCGCCGCCTACGCCCTGGCGCGCGACCCGCGTCCCGAAGCCCTGTCGCTCCTGCGCAGCCTCCTCTCCGACCCGGACGCCCGCGTCCGCGCCTGGGCCGCCCGTGGCATCGGGTTCGTCGGAGAGGGCGCCGACGTGGCCGCGCTCCGGCCGCTCCTCGATGACGCGGTTTCGGGGCCCATCATCCAGGCCTTGAAAGCAGCCGCGAAGCTGATCGCCGCCGGCAAATCTCCGGCACCCGAGTGGCGTCCGCGGCTCCTGGAGCTGGTGAACGATCCCCGGTCCGGCATCCGGCTGACTGCCCTCGAAGCCCTGGTTGCCTGGCCTTTCGACAGTCCTCAGGACCCGCTGACCCAGGCCGTGGCCGACCGCGCGGCCCGAGGCACGGGCCGGGAGCGGGGCCTGGCGGTGCTCGCACTCGCGGCCGGCAAGCACCCGGACGCGCTGAAGATCGCGACCGCGGCCCAGGGCTCGCCCGAGATCGACGTCCGTGCCCACGCCGCCCAGGCCGCGGAGCACATCGGCTTCCCGGCGGCCACGGACCTGGTGACGAAGCTGGTCGCCGACCCGGCGCCGGCCGTGCGGTCG
>JACZDC010013718.1_pt1 | contig 17225 bp, 12 predicted proteins | sample 8641791 | NCBI WGS metagenome assembly JACZDC01 (sample SAMN15324613, study PRJNA640507) | soil metagenome | isolation source: intercropping peanut in the second line | place: China: Luxin town, Laibin City, Guangxi Province | collected 2019-07-25 | depth 10cm m
GCGACTCGCTGGATGGAGAAACCGGCTGGCTTCCCGATCCGGCGGCTCGCCGGGCGCGTCCACCGGCTGGCTGGAAGCGTCACCCGGCCCGCTGGAAGCTTCCAGCGACTCGCCGGATGGAGAAGCCGGCTGGCTTCCCGATTCCGGCGGCTCGCCTGATGCATCCAGCCGTCTGCCGGAAGCTTCACCTGGGTGCCCACCTCGCTTGGTTTGAGCCGGCGGGACGCCGGCGTTCCCAGCGAAAAAGTCCCTTCGGGGCGGGTGACTCGGGTGGATCGGGAGACCGGATCTAGCCGGCGGATACGCTTTGCGGTAGCGTCGCCTCCATGAATCGGAAACACCAACTCCTTGCGATCTTCCTCCTGCTCTTCGTGTCCCTGTCCCTGGCGGCTGACGAGGGTCCGCGTGTGCTCCTCGTCACCGCCCACCCCGACGACGACGCTTTGTTCGCCGGAGCGGTCTATCAGATCACCCATGCGCTCGACGGCCGGGTGGACGTGGCCGTGGTCACCAACGGCGAAGGCGGCTACAAGTATTCGGACCTCGCGGTCCCGATCTATGGCATCGACCTCACCGACGAGAAGGTGGCGCGCGAGCGGCTGCCCGGCATCCGCAAGAAGGAGATGATGGCGGGCGGCTCCATCGTGGGCATTCGCAACTATTTCTTCTTCGATCAGAAGGACACGGAGTACACGACCGACCTGGAGAAGGGGACCGCGCCGTGGGACAAGGACCTGGTCCGCCGCCGGCTCAATGCGATCCTTCTGGACGGCCACTATGACTTCGTGTTCGTGATGCTGCCCTTGATCACCACCCATGCGCACCACCAGGGCGCGGCGCTGCTCGGGCTCGAAGCGGTTTCGAAGCTTCCGGCCGAGAGCCGCCCGATCGTGCTTGGCGCCACGGGCTACAAGCGAAGCAGTCCGGACCGCGTCACCTTTACCGGCCGTGAGGGGTTGCCGCTGGCAACCATCAAGCCGGGCGCGCCGATTTTCGAGTTCGACTGCAGCCGGAAGTTCGGCTACAAGAACACGCTGGACTACAACATGATCATCAACTGGGTCATCGCCGAGCACAAGTCGCAGGGCGCCATGCAGCCCCTGATGAACGGCCTCGACGTGGAGCAGTTCTTCTACTTCGATCTCAACCGCGAGGACGGGGTCCAGAAGGCCCGCAGTCTGTTCGACCGACTCGCTCAGGCGCCGCCGCCGGGAGCCGCCAGCGCCAGGCGATAGACCTCGGTGTAGCGGCGAGCCTCAAAGAGGGCAGTCTGAAATAATCATGGGGAATGGATTCTCCGGAGTTGGCCGATAGGGGTAGTCCTTCGGTACCAGATCGAGGAAGTCATTGAGCGGCCCGTGGAAGATCCCGGGGAAGACGAGCTTGCGTGCCTTGCAGGACATCCAGAACCGGAAGCCGTCGGGACGTGGCCTCCCAAACGATCGCTCTTTTTTGGGCGTGTGGTCTTCACCGACACGGCGTGGCCTGGGAGGGGCCACCGGGCTCCAGGCATGATCGCCGTCGATCGATTTCACCGCCCTCAGCAGAACGTTGGACTGCGTTTTCTCGTCATAGAGTTGGTCGCCCCAGTGGCTGTCCCCCCACCAGCCACTGTCCGCGGCCAGGCGGTTGAGCTCCGCGGGGTCGAGGAGGGCCAGCTTGCTGAGCACGACGGCATTGTAAGCGGCCGCGAACTCCGTTTCCGAAAACACGCCGTCCCTCACTGCCATATCACAGCGCGCGCGGCTGGCGATATCCGGGATGAGGAGAAGGTTTTTCGGGGATTCGTCCGTGCCGAAAAGCTTGTTCAAGTGCCTGTCCGCAGACCCGCCCACAAGGATCTCAGCGAATTCCCCCCACTCCTTTCCGGCCACGAAGTGGGTCAGATCCAGGCCGGCTCTCTCGACTGCGGGGATGAGCGCCTTCTGGATCTCCTCTTCGAGTTTGCCGAGGGGATCCACGATCCAGCCTCCCGTCTGGCCGAAAGCATCGCGGGCGTCCTTTCGGGTCTGGGCGACAAGCTGCTTCAGCTCATCGACGCTCCGGGCCACGACACAGCCGCTCCCAGGCAACTGCGAGGGGATTCCCATGAACGCAGGGGACCAGCAGGTCTTCCATTCCCTGTATGGGTCGAGCATGTTCGACTTCTTCTCGCTGTCCTTGTCCACGAGCGTCAGCATGGCGCGTCGACCTGCATCCACATAAGCGGCCGTCGCCGAACGCGCATCCTTGTTCCAACCCCGCAAGGAATCTCGAATCTGGCCTACCGCGCCGGGAAGTCCTCGCAGGAGATCGCGAGCGGACCGAAGCTTCGCGATCCGTTCGAGCAACTCACGGCGCCGGGCCTCCAGGTCTGCCAGGGTCTTCGAAGCGATGTCTAGCGCCTTCTGACCGGCCGAGTCCGCTTTGCGCGCAAGGTCCAGCTCCAACAGCTTCTTTGCGGCCGCGTCCTTCACGGCCCGCCTTTCGGCCTCAAGTCGAGGCGCATCGGCGAGAGTCTGCTTCGCCCTTTCAAGGTCCGCGTCCAGCTTGAGAAGCTTCTTTTTAGTGCCGTCAATCTCCTTCTTGAGGTCCTCGTGGGCCTTGTTGACCTCCTCTACCTTCCTATTGGCCATTTTGCAGGCTTTCTTGATGAGACCGAAGGGATCACGCAGCTTCTTGCAGACCTCCTCCTTAATCGTCCGCACGTGCTTCGCCGGGGTGGAATCGAGTCGCTTGCTCGTCGCTTCCAGGTCTTTCTGCAACTTAGCTCTTATCTCCGGAGCCGCCGAGCGCAACTCATCGGCCGTCCCTCGTTGATCGAGCACCTCTTCCAGAGCCGCCGCGGCGGCCTTGACGGCCTCAGCCTGCTCGGCGATGCGGCGGTCGTGTTCCTGGAGCACGTGTTGCGCGGCATCGACATGGTCCTTTGCCATCCGGAGCGGGCTGGCCAACGAATCCACCTCGCGGGCGGCGTTTTCGATTTCACTCTCGATCTCTCTCTCTCTTTCGGGAATCCGGAGTGGGAGCTTCCATTCGATCTCTGCGAAATTCGTCCGGTGGATCGATTCCTGGAGTGTACGGACAACGCTGTGCATCGCCAGCAGGTGAGGTGTAAATGCAATGACCTCGCTCCGGAGGTATTGGCCATTGACGTCCTCGTTGAGTATGAGTTGGTCTGCAACGAACGAATCGGGGACGCGCAAGAGCGCCGCTGTCGGCACGTTTCGTCCCTCAATGTCTTTGATGGGAGGAGTGTGACGGTCGATGAAATCCTCCAGCGCGAAATGCCGGCGCTCCACCGTCTGCTCGACATCGGTCAGGAGGAAAATGTCACCGGCATAGGTGTTCACGTAAGTGTGGGCAAACATGTCGCCCGCCGCATGGCCGAGATACCCATAGATGAAGGCTCGTTCTCCATCGCCAGCCTGTCTCTTCCGCAACAGCCACTGGAGCCAGTCGTCGGTCTTCCAACCGTCTTTGAGGCCGGGATGAGTCGTCAACTGTCCAACGACGAAGTCTGGGAAGGCGTCCGGGCCGATGTGGCCCATTCTGTACTCGGCAGGAAACCGCTTGAGGGCATTGACCACGTCCTCGGCGACGCGGTACTCGCGCTTTCTACACAGGGCGCTCTGGGTCCAGGGGAAGAACACGCCGTTGCGTTCGTTGACGCAGACCTCAATCGTAATGCAGCTCGCGGCGTCCAAGAGTTCGAGACAGCCGTCGGCGATATCGTTAAGGACCTGTTGGCCAACCCATAGGTGTGTGTAGGGCTTGAACGCGGTGGAGGGTTTTCCCAGCAAGATTCCCATGGCGACGGCAAGCAGCAGGACGCTATACTTCTGTGCCATTCCGGTTCTCCTTCCGAGGATGCCTTATCGATATCGACGGACACCCAAGAGTGATTCCCTTTGGAAGGTAGACCGCTCAGGCACCGCCGCCGGGAGCCGCCAGCGCCAGGCGGTAGACTTCGGCGTAGCGGTCCACCTGGGTGTCGATGTTGAAAAGCTTCGCCCGCTCCTGAGAGATCGTGGCGCCCTGGGGTTCCTGGGCCCAGGCCGCCGATCGGACCATGGCGTCCGCGAGGGCCTCGGTGGACTTTTCCTCACGGACGAGGAACGGCCAGTCCTCGCCGAGCACCTCGGGTATGCCGCCGACCGCGGGCGCCACCACGGGCAGACCGTGGAGGAGCGCTTCCACGATCACCAGTCCGAACGATTCGAAGCGCGAGGTGAGCACGAACGCCGTGGCCGCGCGGTACTCGCGGGACAGCGATTCCGGATCTCCGCCGCCGGCTATGATTGAGATGGCGTCCGCCGCGCCATAACTTTGCAACAGCTCGCGCGCCCGCTCGCCGCCGCGCTCCGTGGTGACGATCCGCAGCCGCGCGCCAGGTATCTGTGCTCTGGTCCGCTCGAACGCCTCCAGCAGCAGCTCCGGCCTCTTGACCGCGCGCAGCGAGGAGACGTGGAGGAAGACCGGCGCCTCGGCAGGCGGCTTCGGCTCGCTGCCTTCGAGAATCCAGCCGCGGCGCAGGAAGTTGTGGACGACGTGGACGTGCGGCAGGCCTGGGATCTTCTGCTCCAGGACCTCGGCGAGATGGCCGGACACGCAGGTGACCGCCGCGGCCTCGCGCAGCAGGGATTCGACGACCTCGCGCCTGCGGTCCATGAGGTGCTCGCTGAGAACGTCCGAGCCGTGCATCGTAACCACGTACGGCAGGCCGCGGAGGCGCCTCAGGAACGAAGCCGGAATCCCGAAGGCCTGGAGGCTGTGCAGGTGGAGCAGATCGACCGGCGCCGCGTCGTGGACGTCCAGGAGCTGCGCGCAGGCGTCGATGCCGCCGACGAGCGCCCGGTCCGTATCGATCAACCGCGAGGTGTAGGCCGCGTCGTCCGGCGAGAGCACCGATGCGTTTTCCATCCGTGGCGCGTCGGGATCGCAGTGGCAGAAGCGGACGCCGTAGCCCCGGTCCGCAAGCTCGCGGCCGAGCGCAATCGCCAGGGTGGACGAGCCGCCGCTCGTCGTGAGCATGGCCATGAGAATGCTGGGTTTTTTCATGTCAGCTCAGGGCGCTCTTGAGGATCTTGCCGCTCGCGCTCTTCGCGAGCGCGTCGCGCAGGTGAAGGCGCGACGGACGCTTGAACGGTGGGAGGTGTCTGGCCAGGCGCTCCAGAATCTCGCTGGCACCGATGTCCGGTCGCACCGGAACCACCCAGGCCTCGGCGCGCTCGCCGAGCGCCTCGTCCTCCCGGCCGGCCACGACGCACTCCTCGACGAGGCCGGTGTCGTAGAGAGCGCGCTCGATCTCGGCGCCGCTCACGCGGTGGCCCGCGATCTTGATCAGATCGGTCCTGCGGCCGGTGAGAAAGAAATAACCTTCCTCGTCCTGCCGGCCGAGGTCGCCCGTGCGGTACCAGCCGTCCGCGGGCAGGCGGTCCTCGGGATCCGTCAACGGCCAGTAGCCGGGAGAAAAGGTTTCTCCCCGCGCCTCGATCTCGCCTTCCTGGTTGGGTGGAACCGGGCCGCCGCCCGCCATGACGCGCATCTCCACGCCGCGGATCGGAACTCCGATCGAGCCCCATTTGCGTTCTAGCTGGTCCGGCGGCAGGTAGGAGATCCGGCCGGCCGCTTCCGTAGCCCCATACATCAGAAAGAGTTTCGCGTGCGGGAGCCGGTTGCGCAGCCGCCGGACGTAGAGGCTCGGCAGATGCCCGCCCGCGCACGTCAGATAGCGCAGTCTCGGAGCCTCGAAGCCTTCGAAGTCGCCCTTCTGTAGCAGGATCATGAACGTGGACGGTACCCCCGAGAGACCGGTCACGCCGAGCCGCGCCATCTCGCGCAGGACCGCCTGTGGATAGGCCAAGCGGCTCTCGATCGCCAGCGCCGCGCCCGCCCAGAGGTGCGTCTGGAGCACCGACTGCCCATAAACATAATGGAAAGGCAGCACCGCGAGCCCAAGGTCGTCCGTCGTCAGACGGAGATAATCGAGCACTCCCAGGGTGTTTGCGACCACGTTGCGATGGGTGAGAACCACGCCCTTCGGCGTCCCGGTGCTGCCGGACGTGAACAGTACCACCGCCGGATCGTCGATCGTGCGACAATCGGGTGACGCCGGTTGCGGGTCTGGGGCAAACGCCTCCAGATCGTTCAGGACCACGATCGGCAGCCGGTCCGCGAGGGTCGAGGCGGCCTGAGCGAGCCGTTCTTCCGTGATCAGAAGCGCCGGAGAGCAGCGGTCCGCGATCATCGGCCAGCCCTGGGGTGCGACTGGATTGAGCGGCACGGCCACGGCTCCAGCCTTGAGCGTGCCGTGGAACGCGATCACATAACGCCGCGAATTGCCGAGCAGGAGCGCGATGCGGTCTCCGGGCTCGACGCCGCGCTCGCGCAGAAACGTTGCGAATCGTTCCGCCTGTCCATCCACCTCGGCGAACGTCAGACTCGTCTCGCCTTCGATCAGGCAGGTCCGCTCGCCGTTTTCCCGGGCCTGGAGCTCGAGACCGTGCTGGATGCGCGGATCGTCGATCAAGCAGTGGAGGCCTGGAGGCGCGCGACGAACGATTCGAGTCGCTCGATGCTGTCGAGGTTCTCGGGCGTGACGTCGCGGTTGTCGATGCGGATGCCCAGCTCCTTTTCGAGCGCCAGGAGGACCTCGAGCAGCAGGAACGAGTCGAGCGCGCCGGAGTCGTAGAGCGAGACCTCGCGGCCGATCCCCATGGCGTCGCGGACGCCGGCCTTCTGCAACACGCTGCGCAACCGTTCTTCCGTCATGTGCGATCAGTCTCCGTGAAGATCGGCCGGCACCTGGTGAATCTGGCCGCGCAGGCGTTGCCAGAGCTCGGCTCGTGGCCCCGCATCGGCGCCCGTCCACTCGTTGGCAACCACCTCCTGCAGCGTGCGCGTGGCCGCGACCAGGTCGGAGAGCGGGGGAGTGCCGTCGAAGAACCGGTTGGAAAAGTTCTGGGTGATGTTGTTGATCGTCGAGCCGGTGCGCCGCACCGCGTCCACGTAGGTCGAGCGCACGATGTCCGGCATCTCGCGCAGGCTCATCGTGCGGTGCGACCAGAAGCCGCGGCCGTCGACCTCCAGCTCGTATTCCGCGCGGCGGTGCCAGAGCGGCGAGCCCGGGACCACGTTCAGCACGTGCAGGATGAGGTGCTCGAAATCACACTCCTCCAGCACGTCGAGCGTGTTGCCGATCGTCTCGCGGGTCTCACCGGGGTAGCCGAGGATGACCGAGGCATAGACCTCGATGCCGCGGTCCCGCAGCATCTTCGCGCCGAGCGCCATCTTGTTCGGATCGTAATTCTTGTTCATGGCGCGCAGCACGGAGCGGTCGCCCGACTCCATGCCGAACTGGATGTAACGGAAATTCGCGCGGTCGAGCAGGTCGGCGATCCACGGCTTGTAGCTCACGAGATCGAGGCGCGCGTAGGCCCAGACTTCGACGGGCAGCGCGGCCTCGGCGATCGCTTCGAACACGAGCTTCGATTGCTCGACGGGGCTCAGGAACTCGGCGCCGCAGAAGGAAACCGTGCCGAAGCCGGCCTCGGCGACCGCGCGCAGCTCGGCCGTCACGCGCTCGGGCGATTTGCGGCGGAAGCCGGCATAGAGCGGATACGAACAGAACTTACAGCGGAACGAGCACCCTCGTCCCTCTTCGAGCGCCGCCACCGCGGGCAACCCGTGGCGCTGGACCGAGCCGTCGTTGAAATCGTGATCGCGCAGCAGGTTCCAATCGGGCAGTGCGACCTGGTTGACGTCGACCTCGACCGGCTCCGGTGCAGTGTCGCCAAAGTCGCCGCCGCGCAGTTGCACCGCGCCGGGAATGCCTTGGACGGACTGCCCCGCGATCAGTCTCCGGACCAGTTCCGCGAACGATCCTTCGGCCTCACCGAAGAACAGCGCGTCGGCGCCGGCGAGCCGTTCGTAGAGCTCCGCGGCGCTCTCGAAGTGGAGCCTCCAGGCCGAGAGCCCCTGGCCGCCGAGGAGCACCGGGATGTCCGGGTCCACCTCGCGGATCAGGCGGAGCAGCCTCTGGATGGTGTTGATCCGCACCGTGTACGTGGTGCTGACCGCGACCATGCGGCAGCGGCCGAGGCGCTCCAGGACCGCGTCGCGCCAGAGGCCGGCCACGTCGTCGTCGTCGATCACGGAGAACGAGAGGCCCGCGCCGTGCAACTCGGTGGCGAGCACCACGCTGGTCAGGCTGATCCGCGTCGCCAGCCCGTAATCGGCGAGCAGCGACCGGTTGCCGCCGGTCTCGAAGAGAGGGAGATCCTCGGGCGCGTCGCTCCGCATCCTGCCGAAGTACTCCCGGAAGCTCCGGGTCAACAGCGACTTGACCAGGTCCGGCTCGGAGACTCCGCGTTCGACAAGGATGAGGCTATCGACAAGCGCGCACATGGGCCGACCAGTGTAACACCGCTGACACACCCGGCCTGAAGTTGCTGCTATGATCGGCCCCGATCATCCAGACTTGGCGCATGAACGAAAGGGAGCTGCACGACCGCATCGGGCCCTACCGGCTGGAGGGCCGCCTGGGACGGGGCGGCATGGGGGAGGTGTTCCTCGCCTTTGACGAGCGTCTCGAACGCCGCGTGGCCGTGAAGCGGATTCGTTGGCAGGACGGGACCGGTTCGAGCGCCACCGAGCGCTTCCGCCGTGAGGCCAAGGCGGCGGCGCGCCTGAACCATCCCGCCATCGTGCAGGTCTATGACCTGATCAGCGATGTGGACGGCGACGCTATCGTCATGGAGCACGTCGTCGGCCAGCCGCTGGCGGATCTCGTGGGGAGCCCGAGCCTGTCCGCGGCTCGCGCGGTACGCTTGGCGCGTGAGATCGCCGAGGGGTTGGCCCACGCTCATGCCGCCGGTTTCGTGCACCGCGACCTGAAGGCCGCGAATGTCATGGTGACCGCTTCCGGGACCGCCAAGATCCTCGATTTCGGGCTCGCCAAGCCGCTGGCGCCGGAGCCCGGGACGGAGCCGGGCGACGAGAGTCTCACCGGCGACGGGATGGTGGTCGGCACCTCTTTCGCCATGTCGCCGGAGCAGGCCGGCGGCGGCCCGGTGGATGCCCGCTCCGATCTCTTTTCCCTGGGTTCCCTGCTCTACGAGATGCTGACGGGCCGCGCGCCCTTTCGCGGCGCCAACCCCCTGGAAACCATCAAGCGGGTGTTGACCGAGGAGCCGCCGCCTCTGGCCGTCGTGCGTCCCGACCTTCCTCCCGCCCTGGCGAAGCTCGTCCATGAGCTTCTGGCCAAGAAACCGGAGGCGAGGCCGCGGAGCGCTGGCGAGGTTGCCCGGCGTCTGGCGGAGCTCGAACCCGGCCTGGATGGGGCGCGGGCCGGCGCTGCAACGTTTGAGACGGGCATGAGCGGTCTCCCGACCGATGTGCTTCCTCTCGTCCCGGCCGGCGTCCGCAATCCGGTTTCGAGCTCTCCCAGCGCCGCGGCGCGCCACCGGCGGACGGCGTTGGTCATTCTTGTCCTCCTCGTGCTGGCCGCCAGCCTTGTCTATCTCCAGTTGCGACGCGGGGTTTCGGCGGCGCCTCTGCGCGTGCTCGTGCCGCCGATCGTGCCCAAGGGGGACGATCCGCGGCTCTCGCTTGCCGCGTCCGGCGTCCTCGACGCGGTCCTGGGAAGGCTCGCCAGCCTTCAGGGAGTCGCCGTTCTCGACCCCCGGCAACTGGATCCCGGAATGGCCAAGGAGGGAACTCCGGCTGCCATGGCGCGGGCGGTGGCGGCCGACGAGGTGCTCTCGGCCTCCATCGAGCCGGCGGGGAATCTCGCCAAGGTCTCGCTTCGCCGGCTCCTAGGAAAGGATGGACAACTGCTGTGGACCGAAACCTTTCAGGTGACGGTCGAGCCTTCCGATCTGCGCTTCCTCGCCGAAGCCGTCGACCTCCACCTGGGTCGAGGTTATCCCGAGCACTCACCGCGTTCGGGCACGCCGGCGCTGGAAGTGCGGGACGAGGACTATGCCGCCTACCTCGCGCTCAAGCAGGGCATGGATGCCGGCCTCACTCCGGCCGAGCCCCAGATGGCGAAGAGCGAAGAGATCGTCCGCGGATCGCCACGCTTCCTCGCCGGACTGCTGACGGCGGGAGACATCTCCCGCGCGCTCTTCACCTCGAAGAAGGAGACGCAGTATCTCGATCTCTCCCGGAGCTTTGCGAAACGGGCCGGAGAGCTTGCGCCGGGCGATCCCCGGAGCCTGGCCTTGAGCTTCCGGGTGGCCGTGGCCAGCGGCGAGGAGGGGGAGCCGGAAGCGGCTCTGGCACGGATCGAGGCGGCGCTGCCCGGCGATCCTGCCATCTTCAGCTACCGCGCGGAGCTTGCCGATCGGCGCGGCCGGGCCGAGGAGGCTCTCACCAACTTTCTCGCCGCTGCCGAGCAGGTGCCGTCGTGGCGCAATCTGTACAGCCTGGCGAGCTTCGAGTGGCGCAACGGCCGGATCGCCGAGGCCCGCGGGCATCTGGGCCAGATCCTCGCGCGTTCGCCCGGAAATCTCTGGGGGACCGAAGCGCTGGCCAAGCTCGAGCTTCTGCACGGCGACCCGGAGCAGGCCGAGCGCCGGTTTGAGGATCTGGTGGTCCGCGAGCCGGAGCAGCGCGCACTGTGGGCCGAGCTCGGGCTCGCCCGATTCCTTGCCGGGCATTACGAGCAGGCCATCGCGGCCTATCGGAAAGCGCTGGCGATGGAGCCCGGGCACAACGTGGTCCTTTTGAATCTGGCCGACGCGGAGCTGGCTCTCGGCCGGCGCCGGGAAGCGGAGGATCACTATCGCCAGACGCTCGACCGCCTGCGCGAGATCGAAGCCGTATCGCGCCTCCAGGCCGATGACAGCATGGCGAAAGCCCAGTGCCTCGCGGTTCTGGGCCGGCCTGTCGAGGCCGGTGAGATCGCGCAGCGCACGTTGCAGCAGAACCCGGAAGCGCTCCTCATCGTCCACGCGGCCGCCCTCGTCTACGCCCGGATCGGCGACCGGACGAGCGCACTGATCAACGCCAAGGCGGCCCTCCGTCTGCGCCTGAGCCCAAGCTGGTTCCGGATCGCCGCGTTCGACAGCGTGCGCGGCGATCCGGAGCTCCAGTCGCTTCTCAGGGCCGGCGCCTTACAGTAGTCTCGACGGTCGCCGATCCTCCAGGCGTGAGCCCTACTGCGGCGGCGGAGCGATGTTGTCAATCTGGGGATCGATAGGGATGTCGAGCGTGAAGCGCTCCTTTTGGTAAGAAACCCAGATGTCGTAGCTGTAGAGGCCCCAGACCTGCCCACGTCCCTCTGCCTGTAGAGTTTTGGCCTGCGTGTCCCATAGAATTTTCTGGAGGAAAGGGCTTTTATTCAAGGGGGCGTTCGCTGGCGCATCCGTGAACTCGATCCTGAATTTACCTCCGGGATACGCTTCGTTCAACTCGTCCAAATTCCAGGTGACTTCGTCGCTGTCATCGAGTAATTGAATCAGTTGGGGCTGGACTATCCACTCGCACGACTGGCCCGGAACCTGGTTTTTCGTCACAGACACGTTGATCTGACTCATGGCTCTCCTCCTTCCGGAAGGTTGTGTTTGATCCTCGACCAAGGCACATTCAGTGCCAGGCCGCGAAACCCCTCGCAAAGCTGCCGTTCTCCTCGACAGACCCCGGTTTGCCCCTGGAGCCGCCGTGTCGAAGGGTCTATCCTTATGGATAGAAAACCGGTTCAATCTCGATAGAGGAGACGCTGGATGTTGAAGCTCGTCGCCGTCGCCGGTCCGCTCGCAGGGAGCACCGTAGTTCTCGGAAACACGCCGGTCATCCTCGGCCGGCAGCCGGAGAGCGGTGTCCAACTGCGGGACCTCGCCGTCTCACGGCAGCACTGTGCCGTGACCGTCGACGGCGGCCGCTGTGTGCTCAAGGATCTCGAGAGCCGGCACGGCACCTTCGTCAACGGCGTGCCCGTCCACGAGCGGGTCCTGGCTTCGGGAGACCTGATCAATGTGGGCAGCTCGCTCTTCCTCTTCCGCGACGAGGAGGAGCATACCGAGGCCGGCGGTCTGCTGGAGGATTCGGACTTCGTGGCGGCCTCCACGATCCACCTGTCCCTGGCCGAGGCGATCCAGGGCGGGTCGCGTGCCGAGCGCGACCTCGCGGCTCTCATCCATGCCTCCGAGGACCTTCACGCCGTCCGCTCGGTCGAGGCGCTGGCGCGGCGCGTGCTCGACCTGGTCTTCTCGGTGTGCCCGGCCGAGCGCGCGTCCTTTCTTCTTGTGGACCCGGAAGGCGAGCCGGAGGCCGCCTTTGCCCGGGACCGGCGAGGACCGATCGATCCCTTCGCGGTCAGCCGGACGCTTCTTTCCGGGGTGGAGCGAGACCGGTTCGCCCTCCTGGCGACGGACGTGCTTCACACTCCCGGCCTCGGCGCCGCGGCGAGCGTCCTCTCCGAGCGTCTGGTCTCGCTCCTCGCGGTTCCGCTCCAGATCTCCGGGACCTCCGCCATGACCGGGCTCCTCTATGCCGATACCCGGGACGCCGCGGCGCCGTTGGATCGTGGCCACCTGGAGATCCTCACCGCGGCCTGCCGGATGGTCTCCCTCGCGCTCGAATCCGTGCGCCGTTTCGAATGGCAGGAAGCCGAGCGGCGCCGGTTGGAAGCGGCTCTCGGTTGCGATCTGGTCGGCGAGAGCCCGCGCATGCAGGATGTCTATCGGCTCCTCCTGCGCGCTGCCGCGACGCCGTCGACCGTTCTCCTCGGCGGAGAGAGCGGCACCGGCAAGGAGCTTGCCGCGCGCACGCTCCACGATCGCAGCCCGCGGGCCGGCCGGCCGTTCGTGGCGATCAACTGCGCGACCTTGTCGGAAACCCTTCTGGAGAGCGAGCTTTTCGGTCACGAGAGGGGAGCCTTCACCGGCGCCTTGGAAAGGAAACCGGGGAAGCTGGAGATCGCCGACTCGGGGACCGTGTTCCTGGATGAGATCGGCGAGATCAAGCCGAGCCTCCAGGCGAAGCTCCTGCGTTTCCTCCAGGAGCGGGAATTCGAAAGGGTCGGCGGCACCCGGCCGATCAAGGTCGACGTGCGCGTGGTCGCGGCCACGCACCGGGACCTGGAGCAGGCGATCCGCGACGGAGCCTTCCGTGCCGATCTCTACTACCGTCTGGCCGTGATCACTTTGACCCTGCCGCCGCTGCGGGAACGGAGGGAGGACATCTCACTCCTTGCCAGCCTCTTCGCCGCCCGCTTCAGCCGCGAGCTCGGGCGTCCGGTCACCGGTTTCAGTCCGGGCGCTCGCGCCTGCCTGGAGCGCTACACCTGGCCGGGCAACGTCCGCGAGCTCAAGAATGCCATCGAGCGTGCGGTCGCGCTCGGCGAAGGCGAATTGATCGTCCCTTCCGACCTGCCCGAAGCGATCCTCGAATCGGCGTCGGGAGCCGGCAAAGCCGAGACCGTCGGCCTTCCGGAGTTCCACGCCGCCGTGAACGATTTCAAGAAGCGCCTGATCGTCGACGCCGTGCGCGACGCCTATGGGAACGTCTCCTCGGCCGCGCGGGCGCTCGGGCTCCACCCCAACTACCTGCATCGGCTGATCACGAATCTGGAGTTGCGCGCCGTGCTCTGAATCGAGGGCGTGTGCTAGGCTCTCCCATCATGCCTCTCAGCCTCGCCGCCGCGTTCCTCGCGTTCGCCTGGATGGGCCGCGTGTCGCCGCCGGCTCAACTCTCGATCGGGGAGCGCATCGACAGGATTTTCTCCGATCTCGACGAGGAAGGCTCACCCGGTGCCGCGGTGATCGTGGTGCGCGACGGCAAGGTGCTTCTGCAAAGCGCATACGGCGAAGCCGATCTCCGCAGTGGAGAGCCGGTCACCACCGACACGGTCTTCCATCTCGCGTCCGTGGGAAAGCAGATGACCGCCGTGGCCATCCTGCAACTCGCCGAGAAGGGGAAGCTCACGCTGGACGATCCCGTGGCCAAGCACCTCCCCGAACTGAAAGGCTGGGCGGAGAAGGTCACCATCCGCCATCTCCTCCTCCATACCGGCGGCCTGCCCGACACCTACGACGCCCTGGAAGAGCGCGGCGGCACGCCCGCCAACGCCGTAGCGCTCAAGCTCCTAGCGCGTTGGAAGCGGCTCGACTTCGCGCCGGGAACGCGGCAGGACTACAGCAACACCGGCTACGACGTCCTCGGCTCGCTGATCGAGAGAGTCTCCGGGCAGAGCTTCGGCGCCTACATGCAGCAGCACGTTTTCGGTCCGGCCGGCATGAAAGACACCTTTGCCTGGGATGACGCACGCCGCGCGCGTTCCAGGCACGCCCGGGGGTACGACTGGGATGAGGACCGCTGGGTGCTCGACGACGAGAGCCCGCTCAACAACCTGCACGGCTCGGGATCGGTCTCCAGCACCGTCGAGGACATGGCGCGCTACGACAAGGCGCTTTTCGGCGGGAAGCTGGTGGAGGAGGCAAGCCTCGCCGAAATGTTCAAGCTGGGCCGCCTCGCCAACGGCCAGGCGATCTCCTACGGCTTCGGCTGGGAGATCGACCGCGACGAGGAGAGCGGCTTCCTTTATAACGGCCACTCCGGAGCGTGGATGGGCTTCGGCTCCTACTATCTCCACTATCCGGACGCGAAGCTCTCGGTGATCGTCCTCGTGAACAGCTCCGAAACCGACACCGAGGATCTCGCCTTCGAAACCGCCGCAGTGTTCCTCGGTGCCGGGCACGCATCCAAGGGCAAGGATTGAGATCATTTCCCGTGGCTTCATGGCTCCACGGATGTGACATGGCAGCAGCAGAAGTCGGCCTGCGCGACATCACCCGCGATTCCCGGGCTTCCGATTTTTCATAGCCGTCGGCGGTGTAGGGACGACCGACTTGCAGCATAAGCAATGGCTTGCCTCTAAAACTCCGAGTCATCCGACCCAAGAAGTGCCAGTTGGTAATCTTCGATTTGTACCTCACTGACCTCTGGCAAGAGGTCGGATACGGATGCTTCGATCGCGGCCCGGGTTCCTCTGAACAAAGGCTCTGAACGCACCGGAAAGGGCCAGCGTCGCTTTAGGCCCACCAACTGGCATGCTGGTCCGACATTGCGACTTCCTCGAAGGTCGAGAACCCGTCCTGATGTACGGCGCATCCCGAATTGAAGAGATGCGTCACCCAATTCTACTCTGCCAGCTTGGCCAGTAGCCTGAAGCTCAAGCTCGATGGAAGAGGAGGACGACTCAGAAATTATGATGTCAGCGTAGGGTGACGTTACGAGAGCGAAGACGACAACATGATTGCGCTGCCAGCGGCCTGCGCGAAATGCCTCCAGGATTTGGCGCTCTATGGAAGGAACATCGCGTATTCTGTGCTCGTAACTTTCTCTTGCTTCAATGGTGAAGGCGCCCTCAGAACCAAATTCAATCTTCAAGCCTGCACTGCCCTCCGGAATGTTTGGCATATTCGGGTTTACCTCGCCAGCCAACTTGACGGAGGTAGCGACGCTGGAGCTGGAAACGAATTTCATAGGTGAGGGGGAGGTATCTAGCAGAACGTCGCGAGCGGGATCAAAATCTATACCACGGTCCTGCAAAGTACTTAATGGCCTGAACAGAGAGCGATCGACCAACTCACCCACTACTCCTACTGACATCGGTCCATTTGGGAGCCAATGTGTATAATAGTAGCGGAAGTCTCGTTTAAACCCTCGTGCATAGATTTCGGCAATTGTAGCCATGCCTTTGCCTCCGAATCGAATGAGAGGAGCGCGAGAGAGCGCCACAGGTGTAGACGGACGCGGACTGAGAATTCCCGAACGCTGCGTAGTCCACGGCGACGCAACGCTTTAACGGCGGCGTAAGGTTGTTACCAGCAAGGCAGACTCATCCAGAGCGGCGCAAGGTTGGCGGCAAGGCAAAGTTGTCTATGATGGAGGACGGTTGTCTGTAGCAAAAGAAGGTCGTTTCGCGGTGATGTAGGGTTGTTTGCGACGGAGGAAGGGGGCCGCCAGCCTCCCGGGTGAGGGCTAGGTTGCCTGGCACCCATCCTGCAGTTCTACCTCCTCCGCAGCCGCCCGGGTACGAGCCCGGGCCCTTTGGAATTCAGCCGCGTTCGCGGCTTTCGCGAGGAGAGATCTCCATGACAAAAACACATCGAGCTGTGGGCCGAGTGGCCATTCTCGCTTTGCTTTCACCGCTGGCGCTCGTTGCGCAGACGGGTAGCCGCACCAACCAGGACTCCCAGGACCGCTATCAGGATATCTGGATTCAGCACAACCTCCAGATTCAGGTCAAGGAGCTCGGCTCCGATCAGGTCATCGCGACCGTGGAGCCTGGTGGGACCATCACGTTGCGCGAGGGCCAGCGGGTCCGGTTGATCATGACCGCCGACCGACCCGGCCGCGGTAGGGGCACCATCTATCCCGAGACCGAGTTCACCGAGACCGAGCCGGGACGTGGCTGGGTGCGCGTCACCCGGACCAACGAAGAGAATGCCAACGCCACGCTGCAGATCGTGCGGCCGGCCACCGCGAGCCGTAGCCGCACCGAGACGCTGCGCTATCGCATCACCGAGGACATCGGCCTGCCGAGCAACCTGCGCGAGGGCACCATCCTGGTGCGGGCCGAGCCCGCGACCGGCTCATCGAACGGCTCGGGTATCGCCAGCCAGCAGGCTCGCGACCTGACGCGCCGGCTCTATCGGGCCATCCTGATGCGGGAGCCGGACGCCTCGGGATCGCGCCGGTACGTCGACAGCATCACGAGCGGCGGCTATCCGGCGCTGGTGCGGGTCGCCGATCAACTCGCCAACAGCGACGAGAGCCGCATCCGCGTCTACGAGCGCGAGGGTGTCTGCAACGAGCAGCGCCTGCTCTCCCTTTACAAGAACCTGCTGAATCTGGGCTCGGATCAGATCGACCGCAAGCAGTGGGACGCCGACCTGGTTCGGCTGCGCGACGGTCAGATGGACGCCGTCGTGGAGGCCATGGTGCGTTCCAGCCGGTTCCAGCAGATCAACAACCTCGAGCGGATCGCCATCCGGTACTGACCGGGACGGACCGAGGCGCGAGCGGGATGGTCCGGAACAGCCTTTAGGAAATCTTTCGGCCTTGTTCCGGACATCCTTCGTCGTCATCCGCGATGCTGCGGGGTGAGAGAACCCCTGCATGGCTCACGAGCACGCGAAACGACAAGATTTTCGATATATCTCGACCCTCTCCCTCACGGCCCTCGGCATCGTCTACGGCGACATCGGCACCAGCCCCCTCTACGCGATGCGGGA
>JACZDC010091309.1_pt1 | contig 17071 bp, 22 predicted proteins | sample 8641791 | NCBI WGS metagenome assembly JACZDC01 (sample SAMN15324613, study PRJNA640507) | soil metagenome | isolation source: intercropping peanut in the second line | place: China: Luxin town, Laibin City, Guangxi Province | collected 2019-07-25 | depth 10cm m
GGGGGTCCACCCGCATCGGCACGGCCGGCCAGCAGTCCGCCGGCGACCGCCGGTGCAGCCAGGAGCCATTCGCGGCGTGTGATCATGGCTTGTGCGCCTCCGGCAGTGCGAACACCACGTAGCCACCTTTGCCTGTGGGCAATGTGGACCCAATGCCGCTCTCGCGCGACTTTGCGCCCCATGTCAGTGGCGTGGTGGCGTTCACGACCAGATACTGCCGGCCGTTGAGCACGTACATGGCCGGCAGGCCTTCGGTGCCCATGGGGAGCTGTCCGCTCCACAACAGGCGGCCATTCTTCGCTTCGAAGGCGTGGATGTGGCCGTCCTTGGCGGTGGAAAACACCAGGCCGGTGGAAGTGACCAGCATGCCATTGCGCTGCGAACCGCGTGGCACACCCGTGCCCTTGAAGCCCAGCGCCGCGGCTTCTTCATCCTGTCCCAGCGGCACCTTCCACAGCATCCTTCCGCTGTTCAGGTCGATGGCCATGATCGTGGACCACGGTGGCGCCATGATGTGCGGAAAGCCCAGGCCGTAGTCGGTGCGATATTGCACGGCCGGCGCGGCCACACCCTTGGGGTAATCGGCGCCGACAGAAAACGCGGGTGCCTTGCCGCCGCTCAGAAAGGCCAGCAGCGATGTGATGGTGTCATCGTCCAGATGCGGCTGCGCGGGCATGCGGTTCTGCCCCTTGGTGATGATGGCGTGCAGCTCGGTAAAGGTGATCTTCCCCTGCAGGCCCATCAACGAGGGACCGTTGTTGCCGCCGTGCCGGTCGCCGCCGTGACACACCTGGCAATAGAGTTTGTAAGCGCCCTCACCTGCGGTCATCTGCGCGCGTGTGAACTGCTGCGCATTGGCGGCCTGCGATGAGGCGGGCGCGGTCGATGCAGCGGTACGCTCTTCCTTCTCCAGACGATAGAAGGACGGGAAGTCCTGATTCATCACATACAGAATGCCGCGTGCCGGATCCGCCGCGGTGTTGCCCCAGTTGGTGCCGCCCACACCGCCGGGCACCGCGATGGTCTCCACTTCCGACAGCGGCAGGAACAGGCCCTGCCGCGCGGCAGCGATGCGCGCCAGCCAGGCACGGCGCTCCTCGGCGGTGAGGAAGAGCTTGGTGAGATCGCTGGCCTTGAACTGCTGCCGCGCCGTGATGGGCAGGCCTTTCGGAAATGGCTGCGTCGGCCACGCCTGCTCACCGGGCATGGTGCTCGCAGGTACGGGTCGCTCCTCGATGTCGAACAGTGGCGCGCCAGTGACGCGGTCGAACACGAACAGAAAGCCATGCTTGGTGGCCTGCGCGACGGCCGCAATCTTCCTGCCCTTGCGCGTGACATCGAGAAGCTGCGGCGCGGCGGTGAGGTCGTAATCCCACAGATCATGGTGCACGACCTGGAAATGCCACAGGCGCTTGCCGGTGCGCGCATCCAGCGCCAGCAGGCAATTGCCGAACAGGTTCGAACCGATGCGATCGGCGCCGTAGTAGTCGTAGGTGGGCGAGCCGAGCGGAAAATAGGCAATGCCGCGCACGGCATCGATGGTGATGTCGCCCCAGTTGTTGGCGCCGCCGGCATAGCGCCAGGCATCCTTCGGCCAGGTTTCGTAGCCGAATTCACCTGGCTGCGGAATGGTGTGAAACACCCAGGCCAGCTTTCCCGTGACCACGTTGTAGGCACGCAGATAGCCAGGCGGAGCCAGATAACCTTCGCCGGGTGACGAGCCCAGCAGGATGAGATCCTCGAAGATGGCGCCGGGACCGGAAGACTGCACGCGGCGCACGGACTCGACGTCGCGGCCGAGGTTCTCGCGCAGGTCCACCTGGCCCTGCATGCCGAAAGAGGTGATGGGTTCGCCGTTGCGCGCGTTCAGCGCGAGCAGGCGATCACCGGCCGTCACCAGCAGTCGCCTGTCGCTGCCATCCGCACTCTTCCAGTAATTGATGCCGCGACGTGAGATGCCCGTGAAACCTGGACGCGTCCACAGCTCCCGGCCGTTCGATGCATCCAGCGCCACCAGCGAACTGTTCTTCGCCAGCACGTACATCACCCCATCGGCGATGACCGGACTGAACTGGTAGATGTTGCCATCGGTGACCGGGTATTCCCACGCCACCTGCAGTTGGCGCACGTTCTTCGGCGTGATCGCAGCGGGATTTGAAGCCGGATAATCGATGAAGCGCGACTGCGCCGCGCTGCCACCGAATACGGGCCAGTCGATCTGCCGTTGCTGTGCGGCGGCGAGCGTCGCCGTCAGCAGCAGCGCAGCGCCCAATGCATGCGCCCGGAATTTTCGACGGCTCATCGCTGCGGCGGTGTCCGTGGCGCCGGCGACGCGACATAGGGCTTGATGTCCGTCGGCGTGGCCGACTGCACGCCCTCCGCAGGGACCTTGCCGCGCGCGGCCCAGTAGATCCCGTTCAGCAGAAAGCGCCGGTAATTGTCCTGCAGCATGGCATCGTGGAAGTCCACGCCGCCGAACACGAAGGCGCGGCCTCCGTCATCGCGCTGATACGCCCACGCAGCCACCTGCGGGCCGATGCCGTTGCGGTCCTCCTGCGGCGTGGCAACGATCAGGTTGGTGCGCCGGTAATCCTCGGGCAGCAGGAAGCGGCTGAAGATCTCGTCGCGATAGGTCCATGGCTGCACGCCATTGAGCACCGGATGGGTGATGTTCACCGGCTGCATGGCCCACTGGTCCACGGGATTGCGCGAGGCGATCTGCACCCAGAGACCGCCGGTCCAGTCCATGTAGATCTGCCGCGCTGCCCAGTTCTCGGCCCACACCGCATAGTGCAGCACCACCACGCCCATGCCCTTCTTGCGCACCAGGTCGTCATAGCCCTGCAGGAACGCCTTAGTGGTGGCGTCGTAACCATGATGATCGGTGGAAGGATCCGGCGGAAACAGCGGATGCACTTCATTGGCCGCGCGATCCGAGCTGCTGAGAATCACGATGACATTCGCGTCGGCGATGGCAGATGCCGGCGGCGCCTTGCCCACATAGAAGGAAGTACGGACTTTCGGAATGTTGGGGGCCTCATTGAAGGCCTTCTCCAAGACGCGCAGATCGGCCTCGTATTCATGGCGGCCGTTGAAGCCATGATCCTTCGGGCCCGCGAGAAAGACGATGTGGGTTTCCGGTTCAGCCGCATGCAGTGCGGGCACACAGACAACAAACAGCACGACGGAAACAGCAATGCGCAACATGAATCCCCCGCAGGCGTTCAGAAGTCTGCCTTCTCTGCTTTTCATCGGCACCTCAACTGTTGAGCCACATTCTGCCGCTGCGCATCAGGTATCGCCTGCCATTGCTCGGCAGTCACCTGCCCAGTCTCTTCACGAATGATGCGGAACTCGCCATTCTCCATGCGCAGCCACATCAGGTATCCGCACTGAATCGGCACGTTCTGCCAGATGTTGCGGTAGTCGGCCGCCACGTAGAGGCCAGGCTTGGCGGCCGATTTCGGATTCTCGTACACCGTTAGCTTGGTGATCGCGATTCGCTGCAGCGGTCCCGCGGCGGCCTGAAAATCCCGCTTCGTGCGCGTCCAGGAGACGGCATCCCACAGTTCGCCATCCGGTATCAGATCCTGGAAGGCTTCATCGATCTTCGCATCGTTGATGAGCCGGAAGTAGCGTTCGGTACGGTCCAGCACCGTGGCCGCCGCCTTGTCCTTTTCCTCCTTCGAGTAGGACACGGGAGGCGAGACTTGCGCGACAGCCTCGGCTCGGGCCACGCACCTCACTTCCTGAAGAAACTCGAAGCCCGCGGGCTTGTGCTCGGGGGTTTCGTTGCCCAGAAACTCCGTAGCCGAAGACTGGTAGCGTCCCAGCAAGGGCTGACGCTCCTTGCAGAGCGTTTTCGCCGCGCTCTCGACAACACCCTGCGCCGCGCGCTCGCTCAGTGGACCGTCGTTACGCAGCCGGAACACGAAGTTGTCCGGGTCGATCTGGCGATAGCCTATTTCCGCAGCTTCCGTTGGTGCGAAGGGGGTCATTGCCAGTGCTGCTGCTGTGAGCCGCGCGGCCGCTCCCGCTGCTTTCTTGTTACGCATCCCTGCCTCCCGTTGCGCGTACAGTACGCCCGGCGGGCGCTTGCACAACAGCCCCGGGTAGCCAAAACTTGTGGTGAGCCAGATCCTGAAAACGAAGGGGGATACCATGCGTCCGTACACACTCGCGGCGGTTGCCGCCGCCCTGATCGGTGCAGCCAGTTCGATGCCCGCCAGCGCCACCTGGGTGGCGAGCTGGACGGCCCCGCCGCATGCGCCCCTCGGCACCGAAGGCCCCTTCGCAGCCGCCTCTTACAACAACGTCACGCTCACGCAGATCGTGCGCATCAGCGAGGGCGGCACGCAGCTTCGCGTGCGCTTCTCGAACCGCTACGGCCCCGGGCCGCTCGAGATCGGCGCGGCGCGCGTGGTGCGCATCGATGATGCCGGCAAGGAAATCGCAGGAAGCTCGCGCACGTTGACGTTCGGTGGCGATGCCGCAGCCGTGATTCCGCGCGGTGCGCCCTTTGCCAGCGACGCGGTGAAGCTCGATGTTCCGAGCCTGTCGCGGCTCAAGGTGGAGTTCTATCTGCCCAAGGCCACCGGTCCCTGCACCTGCCACCTGACCGGCGTGGATGAACTGGCTGTTTCGCCGCCGGGCAATTTCGTGGGCAAGCCTTTCACGCCGGCGAGCAAGGCGCAGTTTCGCGCCTTCCTGAGCGTGATCGAGGTGGATTCGCCCAAGGCTCTGGGCACCATCGTCGCATTCGGCGATTCCATCACCGATGGCGTGGGCGCCACAGCAGGCGCCAATCGCCGCTGGCCCGACATCCTCGCCAATCGCCTGCAGGCGGCGGGCAAGCACTGGGCCGTGGCCAACTCCGCCATCAGTGGCAATCGCATCCTGAGTCCGGGCATGGGTGAATCGGCATTGGCGCGTTTCGATGAAGACGTACTGAGCCTGCCCAATGTGAAGTACGTGATCGTGTTCGAGGGCGTGAACGACATCGGCAACCGCTTCGGCCAGCGCGGCCCCGGGCAACCCAACCTGCCCGGCCTCGATCAGCCGGAGATCACCGTCGAGCAGATGATCGCGGGCTACAAGCAGATCATTGCGCGCGCGCATGACAAGGGCATCAAGGTGATCGGCTCACCCATCGGTCCCTACAAGGGCGCTGGTTACTGGACCGAAGAAGGCGAAGCCGCGCGGCAGAAGATCAATGACTGGATCCTGAAGAGCGGCGCCTTCGACGGCATCGTGCGCATCGATTCGGCCTTCGCCGATCCGGCCGATCCGCGGCAGATGCGCGAGGGCTACCACATGGGCGATCACCTGCATGGCAGCGACGCGGGACTGAAGGCCGTGGGGGATTCCATCGACCTCAATCTGTTCAAGGCTTCGAAATAGCCCTGGCCTTCCAGCCGTCGTAGGTGCCGCGGCCTTCGGCGGCGATGAGCTCGAGCTTGTCGCGCAATTGCTGCAGGTCGGATTCGACCGGGTACATTCTTTTCCAGCCGCGGACCACCCATTCCTTGTCGGTCTTGCCGGCCTCGATCTTCGTGTCGAGGAAGGCGAGGCCCACCAGCTTGAGCTCGGCCTGCTCCGCGGTGAACCGCGACGGAAAGTGCAGCGTGAAGTCGATGTGATGCAGCTTGGTCAGGTCCGATCCGGACCTGGCCAACTGCGCTAGCAATTCTGCGTCGGTGGCGGCCATCATTTCGCCTTCGCGGGTTTGCGGAACTTCAATGTCATGCGGTCCGACTCGCCGATGGCCTGGTACTTCGCGCGATCTGCGCCCTTCGGCACTGACAGATCGGGCAGCAGCGTCCACACGCCATTCGGGTGATCGTGAGTGTCCTTCGGGTTGCGGTTGACATCGGAACTGCCGACGAATTCAAACCCCGCCGCCTGAGCCAGGCTCTTCACACGCTCCTCGGAAACATAGCCGTTGCGCGCGTTGGGATCTTCAGTCTTCGCGTCCGGCCAGCGATGATCCACCACACCGAGGATGCCGCCCGGCTTCAATGCGGTGTAGAACGCACCGAACAGCTTCGCGGCATCGAGCTTGTACTGCGCATTGACCCAGTTGTGCACATTGCGGAACGTGAGCACGAGATCGGCGCTGCCCGCCGGCGCAATGGCGAGATCATCCGGTGACCACAGCGCGGTGTACTGCAGCTTGCCGAACACGTCTGGATATTTCTTCGCCTTTTCCAGCAGCGCGGCATCTTCGTCACGCTGATAGGGCGCAATGGCATGCGGGCCGTACTGCGCCGCGTACAGCTTGCCCTGATCCCTGAGCACGGGCGCCAGCACTTCGGTGTACCAGCCGCCGCCGGGCCAGATCTCGACCACGGTCATGTCGCGGCGCAGGCCGAAGAAGGCGAGTGTCTGCTTTGGATGGCGGTAGGAATCGCGCGCCTTGTTGCGGTCGCTGCGATGCGCGCCGGAAAGCGCCTTGTCTACCGCCGCAGCGGTGGCCGGATCCAGAGCTTGTGCCGGCGCCACAGTGGGCAACAGCAAGGCTGCGGCGAGGATGAGGGTCGCGATCCCCATGCGATGACTGGTCTGCTGAGTCATTGGACCTCCTGCAAGCTTCGAAACGTCATTTCGCGCGTCACCATCAACGCTGCCACCGCCGCGCCGATGACCAGGCTCACGCCGCGCGCATCGCGCAGCACGATCAGGACCACGGCGGCCAGCAGCCCCAGATGCGCGATGAATTGAAACGGCCGCAGCAGTCTAGCGCGGTTCAGGATGACGTAGATCAGGAGGCTCCCCATAACGCCGAATACGGCCGTCGACGAACCGCCGCTGCCGGAATTCCACAGGAAATCGACAATCTGCCCGCACAGTCCGGCCGTGAAGTACACCACCAGCATCTTGCCGCCATACAGCCTTTCGCCAGGCGGCACGAACAGCAACATCAACAAGCCATTGGCCAGGCATTGACTCAGGCCCTCGGGCTGCACGAACAATGCGGTGAACAGGCGCCACCACTCACCGGCGCGCACGGCCTCCGGATCGCGCCGCAATGCGGCGAGCAGTTCCGGATGGATGAATTGCAGGATGCTGATGAGGACCGTGACAGCGATCAGCGCGAGACTGAACACCGGCCAACCGCGACGCACCGGCCGACAGGTGTAATAGAGGCAGGCCACGCACGCCAGCGCGGTCAGGACGACCAACCCGTTGCCCACGACCCAGGCGGGTTTCATTTGCCCACCTGGCGTTTGGCGCGCTGCCGCTGCTGCAGGGCCGCGCGCTGCAACAGGCGGCGGAATTTGGGACATTCCATGTGGCTGGGCGCCGGGCAGGAAGCCGCGTGTCGCAAGCCTTCGCGCAATGCAGTGAGCCGCCGGATGGTGGCGCCCAATTCCTGCGCCTTGGCGGCGAGCAGCTTGCGATCGATGCGCACGTGGCCATCGGACGAAAACATGCGCGCCATCTCGTCGAGCGAGAAGCCGGCCGAACGTCCCAGCGAAATCATGCTGAGCCGCTCCAGCACGCCGGCATCGAACACCCGCCGCAGCCCGCTGCGACCTATGGACCGGATCAACCGCTTTTCTTCATAGTGACGCAGCGTGGAGGCTGGCAGGCCACTGCGCCGGGCCACTTCGGCGATATCCATCTTGACCTCAAGTCGACTTGAAGTGGCACTCTGCGCTGGTCGAACCTCGAAAGCAAGGAGCCACGCATGAATGAAGAATCCTTCTGGAACTCGCGCTATGCCAATCCGGACTACATCTACGGCACCGAGCCGAACGCGTTCCTGGCCGAACACGCGGCCCTTCTCGAGGGCCCGGGGCTGTCGCTCTCGGAAGGTGAAGGCCGCAATGCCGTGTTTCTCGCATCGCGCGGACTGGACATGCTGGGCGTGGACATCTCGGCCGCCGGCCTCGAGAAGGCGCGCAATCTGGCCGCCGCGCGTGGAGTTTCGATCAGCACCGCAGTGGCAGATCTGGCCACGTACGATCCCGCGGCCGATCACTATGGCACCGTCATCTCCATTTCAGCGCACCTTCCCTCTGCCATTCGCAACCGTCTGTATCCGCTGATCGAGCGCGCGCTGAAGCCTGGCGGCTTGCTGCTGCTCGAGTCCTATTCCGAGAATCAACTGGCGCGCAACACAGGCGGCCCACGGGATGCGGACCTGCTCATGACCACGGAGAAGATCCGGCAAGAGTTTCCACATCTCGAACCCGTGTTGTTGCGTGAAGTGGACAGGGAAGTGATTGAAGGCACTCACCACACGGGACTGGCCTCGGTCATCCAGTTCATCGGCCGGCGGCCGTTGCAGCGCATCCAGGCTCCGCCGATGAGTAGCGCGCAGTGAACGAGCAGGATCTGGCGTATGCCAGATCCTGCTTCCATGCCTGACTCTTGAGGGTTATCTGTCCTCGGGCCGCTGCTGCGTCGGCTGGCCGCTGCCCTGCCGATCGCTGCGCTGGGCCTGCATGTCCGGATTGCGGCCGCTTTCATACTGCCTTGTGCCGCCGCCCTCATCCACGCGGTTGGGTCGACCCTTGACCTCTTCCTCGGGGATGCGGGGCTTCTGCTGACCGGTTCGCTCCTTCATGATGCTCTCCAGTGGTCGCGAACATTCGTTCGCACTTCCACTATAGGATCGGAAGAAGGCGCTCCAAGTCCGACGCGCCGAAGGCCGGAAGTAGGATTTCTCCTGCTTGCGGCGCGCCGCTGATTCAGGCGCGCTGCGCCAGCCAGACCGCCAGTTCGACGGCCTGCGGGCCACCGCCAGCGGTGCGCGGCTCGAAGCGATACTTGCCCTTCACCACGAGCGTGGGCGTGCTGTCCGCAAGGTAGGCCTTGATCTGCGCATCTGCGCGACGGCATTCGGTATCCACCGAGAACGACTTCGACGCCTCGATGAACTTGGCTTCGGGCACACCCGTGACACGCTGATAGAAGCGCGCCATGTCCTGGATATTGGGCAGCGGATTGCGCGGCCGTCCCGTGCGCGGATCGGAAACGCCCAGTTCGCCGGTACTCCACACCGCTGCGAACATCTGGTCGTGCGCCTTCCTGGCCACGCCGAGCGCCTTGGCGGTGAGAAATGCACGCTGGAACAGCGGCCAGTTCTCGGCGGCAATCCACGACGCCGGCACATAGTCCACGGAATTGGCGGGCAGCCTTTTCTCGATGGTGTTCATGTAGGGCAGGAAGGCGTTGCAGGCCGGACAACCGTATGAAAACACCTCGGTCACGGCCGGCACCACAGTGCCCGGCGCCGGCGGCGCCGCATTGATCCTGAAATAGTGCTTGCCCTCCTGCCATGTTTCGCCGGCGGCGTTGGCTTTGCCCGCGGCAACTGCGAGGCCGGCAGCAAGTGAGAGAACTTCGCGACGATTGAGCGACATGGGCAATCTCCGGATCGATCAGGGACAGGGACTGGGATGCGATTTGTGGACCGCCTCGATATCCTGCATGACTTCCTGGCTCAAATGAACCTCCTGGCTGCCCAGGTTGGTCCTGAGTTGCGCCATGGTGGTGGCGCCGATGAGCACACTGGTCATAAAGCGCTGCTGTCTGACAAATGCCAGGGCCATTTGTGCCAGGTTGAGGCCGTGTTTTGCGGCGATCCCTGCATAGGCGGAAGTCGCGCGGTCAGCATATTCGTTCGAATAGCGTGAAAAACGCGACCAGCGCACCATCCTCGCCTCGGGAGGACGCGCGCCGTTCAGGAACTTGCCCGAGAGCAGCCCGAAGGCCAGCGGCGAGTAGGCCAGCAGGCTGACGTCCTCGCGGATCGACATTTCGGCAAGGCCGATCTCGTAGGTGCGATTCAGCAGGCTGTAGGGATTCTGGATCGACGCAATGCGCGGCAATGCCTGCGATTGCGCCAGTTGCAGGCAGCGATGCACGCCCCACGGCGTTTCATTCGACAGGCCCACGTAGCGGATCTTGCCGGCGCGCACCAGCTCGTCCATGGCCGCGAGACTCTCCTCCAGAGCCACGGCCTGCGCGCCCTGTGCCTGTTCCGCATGCGTGTAACCCAGACGCCCGAAGAAATTGGTGGGCCGGCTCGGCCAGTGCATCTGGTAGATGTCGATGTAGTCGGTCTGCAGTCGCTGCAGGCTGGCTTCAACCGCGGCGATGATGTTGGCGCGGTCGAGGCGGTTGTCGCCGCCACGGACGTGGCTGAGGCCCAGCACCGCACCGGGCCCCGCGACCTTGGTCGCGAGAATCACCTTGTCGCGCTGACCATATTTCTTCAGCCAAGTACCGACGATGCGCTCGGTGGAACCATAGGTTTCGGCGCGCGGCGGCACCGAATACATCTCGGCCGTATCGATGAGGTTCACGCCCTGCGCGAAGGCGTAGTCAAGCTGTTCGTGACCGTCGGCCTCGGTGTTCTGTTCACCGAAGGTCATCGTGCCCATGCCGATTGCACTGACCTTTACCGGGGTGCGGCCCAAAGTCCGATATTCCATCGGCGCAAGTGTAGCAAGGTCGGCACGCCGTCCCGGCTTCGGGCCACGATCAGAACTACGCAAAAGCCTGCCGGACCAGCCCCAGCGCCACGAGGCTCAACAGAATGCGAAAGCCCAGGCGGAACACATTTTCGGGCACGCGTGTCAGCATGCGGCTGCCGATGGTGGTGCCGACGAAGCCGGCTACTACCATCAGCGCAATCAACGGCAGGTATTGCCGGAAGGCGAAGCCATCGCCACGAACACGATCACCTTGATCACATGCTGCAGGCTGTTGAGCATGGCGTGCGTGGCGACGAGCTGGCGGCGGTCGGGGATGCCGCGCACAAAAGCCGCAACCAGCGGGCCAGCCGCGCCGACGACCATTCCCACCGCCGACACGATGGCTCCGCCGACGAACTGCACGATCCGGCTGCTGGCGATGATCTTCGGCATGGGCAGCCAGGTGGTCACCAGCACGAATACGCCGATGATGGCGGCAAACCATTTGTCGGGAATCAAGTAGGCGAAGCGTCCGCCGATTACCGAGCCGATGACCGCGCCCAGCGACACCCAGAGAATGAAATTCCACTGGATGTGCGCGCGCTGCACGATGGCGCGGCCGGCGTTGCTGCCGAGCTGCACGCAGCCATGCACCGGCACCACCACTACCGGCGGCATGACCAGCGTCATCGCGGCAATGAGCAGCGAACCACCACCCAGTGAGAAAGTGGCCGTGATCAACGAAGTGATGAAACTGAGCGCAACGAGGCCTGTTGCGGTCCAGCCGTCGAGTCCGGGGGCCAGCGCGGGCAGGTGCATGATGCTCAGCGCTCTCCCTTCAGGTTCGCGGCTTCCTGGCCAGATACCCGATCAATCCATCAAACAGCGCCTGCGAACCGTAGCTGGAAAAGGTTTCGGCTGCAAAGCCGATGGACTGCAATGAGGCAAGAATTTCTCCCGGCTCGACGAGCTGAAGCTGATGGGTCTCCGCATCGCGACGGTACAGATCCCAGACCTTGCGAAAGGTGGTCATGCGGCGCGTGAGCATGGTGCGACTGGCGTTGCCTGCGGTTTCGACCAGGATGGCCCAGTCGCTGCCCTCGAAGTAGTTGCGCTGCGGCCCATGCACGGGCGCGCGATCAGGCCCTGCCATGTCGAAGACCAGCAGGCCATCGGGCACCAGTGCATTGAAGATGCGCTGCCAGGCCCTGGCCCGCACGGGCGCGGAGTTCTCGGCGTCGAAGGTGTAGTTGAAGACTTCACCGATCGCAGTCACGGCCACGCAGGGTGGAATATCGGCGGTTGCGAAGGAGCCGACACGGAATGTGCCGTCTGGCACGCGGCGGCGCGCGATCTCGAGCAGCGACTCGGAAAGATCGATGCCGATGACGTCGTAGCCTGCTGCATGCAGCGCGCGGGCCAGGATGCCGCTGCCGCAGCCCAGGTCCACGACCAGTCCGCTGTGCCGCCCGGCGCGCTGCAGTTGCTCGATGAGCATAAAGGCGGCATTTGCGGCGAGTTGACCGAATCCGGCGTCGTGGATGTAGGCCAGGTCGTCGCGGTAGCTCTGCTGCATCCTGGTCTCCTAGCGCGGCGCCGGATATGCCGAAAGCGCAAACGCGACACATATCAGCGCAATGATCAACGGCAGGAGGAAACGTCGCCAGCCGCCGCCACGCTTCTTCCTGGCAGCGAGATATTGCTCACGGATGCCCTGATTCGCGTCGAGGTAGGCATGCACCGCGTCGTAGGCATCCTTCAACTGCAAGCTGCCGGTTTCACGCGTAAGTCGGACGGCATCAGCCAGCTTGCCATCCTGCAAGGAGACGATGGCGCTCAATGGAATGTCGCCGGGAGGCAAGGCGGGCTTGCGACCATGTACGTAGAAGTCCACGGCCTCCTTGGCCTCTTTCAGTCCGAGCCCGGTGACCTCACGGGTGATCTTCATGGCTTCGATCAGTTCACCACGATCGGCAGCGCGTTGGGCCTCGGCGGGAATGGAAGCGGCGGAAGACATGGGCTAACACCACTGAGATTCGCAGGGAATGCCGTCGCCATCGCCGTCCATCTGCGTGTTCGGGCAATTGCGGATGAAAAACGTGGCCTCTTCACAGGAGCGCATCTCCGGGCACCTGGTGCGACCATCGCAGGAGTACTTCGGCGCTTCCTCGCGAAGCTCTTCATAGGCAGGCAGATCTGCTGGAGCGTCTTCGCCAGGTGCCGTGCGGCTCAAATGCAAATAGGAATACATGCCGACAGCAGCAAGTCCGAGCGCGACTACGCTGCCACCCAGCCACCCGGCGCGCCGTTCGCGTATCGGCGGGACGGGTGCGCGCCTGGGTTGACCTGCACGCGTGATGCGCACGGCACGAGTGCGGCCATCCGGGCCGCTCTCGACCTCGTAGGAAATCAGCTCATTGAGCTGCGGGCGCCTGCCATCGCGTGGAAAGGCAGAGATGTGGACGAAGACATCCGGCGCATCGCCCGAGGGCTTGATGAAGCCGAAGCCGCGATCGTCATTCCAGCGCGTCAGCGTTCCGTGCTTGCGCATGAATTTATTCCCGTTGCAGTTCGAACCGTGTCAGTCCGCCGAGTTTCGTGCCTACCGGAACGAAGTTCCAGCCCAGGCGGGAGGTCGCGGCCACGTCCCACTCCCCATCCCCATAATAGGTGATGGATTTCACCGGCTGCGGAAGCTGCGACAACGCATGCCGCATGATGTGGGCGCGTTCGTGATGGTCATCGGAAGTGGCCAGTGGTACGCCTTCGAGCGGAAAGCCGGCGCTGGTGAGCTTGAGCAGCGCGGACGAGCGCCACGCGCCAGTTGCATAGGCAATGCAAACGTCCGGCCGCTGCTTCAGCGCAGCGACATAGTCCCTGGCGCCAGGGATTTCCTTGAACGCACCCCGTGTTGCGACGTGGTTCGTCAAGCGTTGCAGGTGGTCCGCTTCGATGGCGCGGGCAATGGCTGGCGTCATCTCGATGGCGTTGTCGCGCGCCACATCGGCGAGAATGCCGTTGTCCGTGACGTGCTCGTACATGCCCCATTGCTCGCGGATGCGCACATTGCCCAGCACACTGCGGATGGCGTCGGAAAACATCTCGGCGTCACTGTCGAACGAATCGAGCAGGGTGCCGTCGATGTCGAAGATGATGGCCTGCATCGCTCTTGGGGTCCCTATTTCAGCGCGTCGTGAATCAGATTCATGTCGACATGGGCCGCCTGCTCGATCCACGAGGCTCTGAGTTTCTTGAAGCGCTCTGTGCCTTCCGGGGAAACATCGTCGAATCGATAGGCGAGCTGAAGCGAAACCACTGCGCTGCCATCGAGGCTGCGCGCGTAGCGAAACACGTTGAACTCCATGAACATCTTGTCCGGGGACAGGATCAGGAAGTCGAGCAGCGCCTCGTTGCTCTTCGGGTTCGCAATGATGCTGGTGCGGGCTTCGGGATGGCTGGATTTCACCACCTGCGCCACGCCCTGGGCAACCTTCAGGGGATCGTTATCCACGCTCCCAAAATGCTGGTAACGGTAGCCCACGAGCCGGGTCCACTTGTCGAAGCTTTCGCTTTCGCGCACGAACTCGATGAGTTTTTCTCCGTTGGGCGGACCACCGACAAACTTCCTGGAGAACGTTTCGCCATCGATGGTGACGTGCTCTGCCGCGAGCAATGCGGGGGTGCGAAAAGCCAATACCACAGCCAGCAAAACTAGAATTAGGCGCACTTGGGTCTCCCTGACCACATAAGCCTCCGCCTTGATACGCGGAGTGCCTTGGGAATGTGATATCAATGATATCAGCCGGCACCGCCGCGCAAAGCCTCGTAGAACGGTTTGGGGGGATACCGGACATGCAGAAGATCCGCTGGCTGCTCTCAGGATTGATGTTTGCTTCGCTGGTTGCGCGCGCCGCAGTGCCGCCGGACCTGCCACCCTTGATTTACACCCTCACCGTCAAATCCGAAACGGTGGACTCAGGCATTTCGAAGGGTCTGGTGCCGTATCTGGTCGGCAAGGCATACAGCAACGCGCACGAACTGTTCCTCACGGCGTTGAAGCAGGCATCTGGCAGCGACGCGCAGGGATTTCTTCGGCCTCTGGCCTGCCTTGAGGGATCTTGCCGTCGTGTGATCGAGCTGCCAGCAACCTCGCCGCCGGGAGCACTCACCGCCCTGCTCACCGCTGAACCCACGCGCACGGCGCGCGTGGCAAATATCACCATCATTTTCGACGGGAGATTCTTCCAGACGCCGATCAATTTCCATGAAGCGAAGCTGGATGCTTCGGGCAAGGTGGTACTGGAGAAGCCCACGACAGTCACCTACATCCGCACATATTCCCGCTCACTGCACGCCGACGACATCAGCAACCACCGTATCGACGCGCCCTTCGACGGCAAGCCCGGCAGCCGCGAGGCGCAGCTGCATTTCTGGCTCGCCGGGTCGGACCCGCGCCTGCTGCAGGAGCTGCGGCGATCGTTTGAGATGAGCGCCGCACTGCTGGATGCTCGACTCTCGCCTACACAGTCCGGAGAACTCGCAGCGGCCCTGGCCAACAAGAAGAACCTGCCGCGTGTGCGCGATGTCACGGGCAAGGATGCCAACTGCAAGGTCCTGCACCCGACCCAGCCGGTGGTGAAGGACCTCGGGGACTATCTCTGGCTCGCTGTGCTGGGCGACGCGTCGAAGGTGGGGAACAGCTTCTTCATCGAACCGCGCTGCGGGTTCGATTACTAGCCGCGACGGCGGGCACTGCCAGTCACCCGGCGATACGGGTTGCCAGCGCGGCAAACGCAGGCACGCGCGATACCAGCTCGGTGCCCACCGCGAACACCGCCAGCCCGGCAACGCCCCACACATAGGCCACGTGCACGCGGCCGCGGTTGATCCAGTCGAACACCATGGCAATGGCCACGTAGACCAACAACAGGCTCGCATTGACGGGCGCCGTCACCGGGTTGGCGGACATCACCAGAAAACGGCCCCACGCAGGCGCCATCACGCAGATGGTGGCGCAGAGCATCAGTCTGCGATGCCAGTCGGTGCGGCGGCGATTGCGAATCGCGGCATAGATCAGTGCGCCGAAGATCAGGATGTTCAGCCAGTCGAGCGCCAGGAAGTACGCCGGCGTAAAGAATGACGGCGCGCGATGCGCGGCGAGGTTCATCGGCGTGAGTACCAGGCCCACCACCACCATCCACGCGGCCCACATCGCACCGAATTTTCCCAACCTGCGATGCAGCGCAATGTTGTTGCGGGCGACCAGCGTGTTCTGCACGACGTAGAGACCGATCCACGTCATGAACGTGACGGCGTGCACATGCACCCACCACGGCGAGGCGAAGGTCGATAGTCCCGCGCGGTAGAAGAGACTGAAGGCCGTGACCACAGTGAGCGCGATGGCGATCGCCATGAAGAAGAGGAACCAGCGTTCCCGAGACTCGGCCGAAATGTTTGGGGTGACGACGGCTTCCATATTCTTGTTCTCCTGATTGGCGTCCGGCGGCAACGGTGCGCCAAGTTCGATGATGAGTCAACGTCGCGCCGTACCCTTGCGCGGCAACGGCCGTCAATTCGCGGGCTGCAATCCGAGATGCCTGGCTGGAAGGCGCCGCACAATGTCACGCACGGGAAGCCCATCGAGTGTCGCGAACGTCTGGAATGCCTTTCCTGAAAGGTGACACAGCACCTCCGGGGTTCCGATTGCCACTCGTTCGTAGAGCCTTGAAGAGCCTTCTCCGCCACCGCCCTGAAGGAACTTTGCGCCATCCTGCGCAGACTCGAAACACATCCGCGCCACGAGAGCCGCGACGAAGTCATCGACCATGGATTTGATCTGGGGCAGATCGTTGGGCGTGGCGCGACGGATGGCGAGCGAACTCATCCCCGCGTTGCCCGGTGATGATCTGGGCCACGGCCAAGAACTCCTTCGATGAAAGGAGTCTTGGCCTGCGTGTACGCTTCCCGGTCATCGGCATGAGTTCTGGCCAGGCGCAGCTTCAACTCCGCGTATTCCGCGGCAAGCGCCGTATCCGCACGAAGACGGTCGCGAAATGCGATCCGGTCATTCCACAGGGCGCTGTTGTGCGGAACCAGATGCAGGTGATGCGTTCTCACGTCCGGGCTGGGCTTGCACAGCCAGTGCATGACGTTGTCCCGATAGGGCGCGTAGCAATATCCGAGGTTCGCGAGGCGCGGCAGTGCCGCGCGGGATGTCTCGAGATCCCGAACCGCGGCCATGATGTCGATGATGGGTTTTGCCGGCAGGCCTGGCACGGCAGTGCTGCCGACGTGCTCGATCGGACCCGCGAGCCAGGGCTTCAGGATGGGAAAGAGTGCGTCACGTTCAGCCGCAAACACGGCAGGCCAGTCTGGGTTGTAAGGTTCTACGTGAATTGCTGCGTTCATGCCGCGGGACGTCAGCCATCCCCTCCCGTTCTCGCTACCTGATCAACGAAATCCTGCGTGAGGGCGTGGTGTCGGGCCGGGTGATACCCGTCCGTGCAGTCGACATGCAACACGCCACTGAACAGCATTCCCAGGTACTCGAACGTATCCTGGAAGGCGCCGACAAAGTGTGGCGACGCCTCTTCACGGACGGATGTGCAGACCACATACGCTCTCTTGCGGCGCAGACGTCGACC
>JACZDC010038072.1_pt1 | contig 16958 bp, 9 predicted proteins | sample 8641791 | NCBI WGS metagenome assembly JACZDC01 (sample SAMN15324613, study PRJNA640507) | soil metagenome | isolation source: intercropping peanut in the second line | place: China: Luxin town, Laibin City, Guangxi Province | collected 2019-07-25 | depth 10cm m
GCGAAGAAGGCTGCTGCGAAGGCTCCGGCCAAGAAGGCCGCCGCTGCGAAGAAGGCTCCGGCGAAGTCCGCTGCCAAGGCTCCGGCCAAGAAGGCCGCGGCTGCGAAGAAGCCCGCTGCGGCGAAGAAGGCCACCGCTTCGAAGAAGGCTGCGAAGCCTGCTGCGAAGAAGACCGTCGCTGCGAAGTCCGTGAAGGCTGCGGCTCCGAAGAAGGCGGCGGCCAAGAAGCCGGCTGCCAAGAAGACCGCGAAGAAGTAAGGCGACCTCACATTCAGGAGGCCGCAAGGCCGGCCTCCAAGCCAATGTCGAGGCGACGTTCTGGGATTTTTCTGGGGGCGTCTTTTCTGCCGTTCTCAGCCGTACCTGCCAGCGTCGCCTTCGCACGGCGCATCAGCCGTTTTGCCCCATGGCTCGAGCGTCGTGTCGCCCTCCGCAACACAACCGCTCTCTTGATTTCCTATCCCTACCGGCGAAGCAGCCGCGCGGCAGCGCGGTCCGCAAAAAACAGGAGATGGCCGCCCTCGTCCAAACGCACTGCCTGCGCGGGAAATCGATCGGGCTGCAGGTCGCCTTCGAGCACCGAGCGCAACGCCTCCGCCTTCTCTTCTCCGCTCACCACGAACAGCGCGCACGCCGCGCGGTTGAGCACCGGCAGCGTCATCGTGATACGGAAGCTCGACTTCACCCACGGCGCGACAACGAGCCGCGTTCTCTCGCGCACCGCGTCGCTGCCTGGAAACAATGAAGCCGTGTGACCGTCGGGACCGAGACCGAGCAGCACGAGATCGAATCGCGGCACCTGGCCTTCGTCGAGATTGAACGCGCTGCGCAACGTCCACTCGTACTCGTGCGCGGCGCGCTCCGCGTCCGCCTTCTCCGCGCGCACGCGATGGATGTTGCCTCCCGGCAGCGGCACCTTCGAAAGCAGCTCGTCGTGGGCCATCCCGAAGTTGCTGTCCTCATGATCAGGAGGCACGTGACGCTCGTCGCCCCAGAACACGTGCACACGATCCCACGCGATGCGGCTGCGATACGGCTCCTCCGCAAGCAGGCGATAGATGGGCCTCGGCGTGGAGCCGCCGGAGAGCGCGATCGTGAATCGACCGCGCGCCGTGATCGCGGCCTCGGCTTGACTTGCGATCTCTTCGGCCGCCGCGCGCACCAACTCTTCGGAGTCGTCGAAGACCTTCAGCTCCGCCATTTCCGTCCGTCCTTGATGAGCTCGTCCGCTTCCTTCGGTCCCCACGAGCCGGCCGCGTAGTTCGGGAAGTTGCGCGGTGTGATCGCCTTCCACACGTCGAGGATCGGCGTCACCACGCGCCATCCCACCTCCACCATGTCGGAGCGATGGAACAGCGTCGAGTCCGCGGTCATCACGTCGTAGAGCAGCGTCTCGTAGCCGGTGGTCGGCGTGGTGCCGAAGTAGTCGGCATAGCGGAAGTCCATCTTCACCGTGCCGAGCTGCATGACCGGTCCGGGCACCTTGCCTTCGAAACGCAGCGAGATCCCTTCCTCCGGCTGGATGCGGATCACGAGCAGGTTCGGATTGAGCTGCTCGACCGGCGTGTCGCGGAACAGCACGAACGGCGCGCGCTTGAACTGGATTGCGATCTCGCTCACGCGCCGGGGCAGTCTCTTGCCGGTGCGGAGGTAGAAGGGAACGCCCGCCCAGCGCCAGTTTTCGACGAACAGCTCGAGCGCCACGAAGGTCTCCACGTTCGAGGCCGGAGCGACGCTCGGCTCCTCGCGATAGCCCGGCACGCGCTCGCCGTTCATCTCGCCGGCGCCGTACTGGCCGCGCACCGTGTAGTGCAGCACGTCCTCGTGATCGAGCGGCTTGATCGCGCACAGCGCCTTCACGCGCTCGTCGCGCACCGAGTCCGGAGCGAACGAGATCGGCGGCTCCATCGCGGTCAGCGCGAGGAGCTGGAACATGTGGTTCTGCACCATGTCGCGCAGCGCGCCGGCCTCTTCATAGTAGCTGCCGCGGCCTTCGACGCCGACCGTCTCGGCGACGGTGATCTGCACGTGATCGACGTAGCGGCGGTTCCAGATGGGCTCGAAGATGCCGTTGGCGAAGCGGAAGGCGAGGATGTTCTGCACCGTCTCCTTGCCGAGGTAGTGATCGATACGGTAGATCTGGCTCTCGCCGAGAATCTCCAGGATGTCGCGGTTGAGCGCCTGGGCCGATTCGAGATCGTGGCCGAACGGCTTCTCGATCACCACGCGCCGCCACGCCGCATCCTTCTCCTCCGTGAGCCCGGCCTTGCCGAGACGCTGCACCACGGGCGCGAACTGGCTCGGCGGCACCGCGAGATAGAAGAGATAGCAGCCGTTCGTCTTCCATTTCGTGTCCGCCTCCTCCAGGCATTCCCGTAGTCGCCGGAAGGTGGACGGCTCGGCGAAGTCGCCGGCGATGTAGGACACGCGCGGGATCAGCCACTTGAGGATCTCGGCTTCGACCGGCGAGGTGGCGAACTCCTTGATGTCTTCGCGGACCTTGCGGCGGAACTCCTCGTCGCTCATCTCCGAGCGCGACACGCCGATGACGGCGAAGTCGTGCGGCAGCAGCTTGTTCGCCGCGAGGTTGCAGAGGGCCGGGATCAGCTTGCGGCGCGTGAGATCGCCGGACGCGCCGAAGATCACCATCACGCAAGCCGGCGCGGGCTCGCCCTGGTTGGGCTCGGGGACATGCACGTCGCTGGTGCTGCTCTTGTCGGTCGCCATGATCGATCACCCACCCGTCGGCCGTTCGACGTGGCCGCCGAACTTGTTGCGCATCGCGGAGAGCACCTTGTCCGCGAACGTGTGCTCCTGTCGCGAGCGGAAGCGGTCGAAGAGCGAAGCCGCGAGCACGTGCGCGGGCACGGCCTCTTCGATCGCGGTCTCGACCGTCCAGCGTCCTTCGCCAGAGTCCTGAACGAAACCCGTGTAGCCCGCGAGGTCCGGGCTTTCGGCGAGCGCCATGGCGGTGAGATCGAGAAGCCACGAGGTGACCACGCTGCCGCGCCGCCACACCTCGGCGATGTCCGCCACGTCGAGATTGAAGCGGTGCTCTTCGGGCAGCTCCGTGGAGTTGGCGTTGCGGAAGATATCGAACCCTTCGGCGTAGGCCTGCATGAGGCCGTACTCGATGCCGTTGTGGACCATCTTCACGAAGTGGCCCGCGCCGGCCGGTCCGCAATGGAGATAGCCATCCTCGGCCGTGCTCTTCTTTCCTTCACGACCAGGACTCGGCGGAATGTCGCCGCGTCCCGGAGCGAGCGTCTTCCAGATCGGATCGAGCCGCTGCACGACCTCGGGCTCGCCGCCGATCATCAGGCAGTAGCCACGCTCGAGACCCCAGATGCCGCCGCTCGTCCCCGCGTCGACATAGGAGACGCCTTTGTCGCGCAGCTCGCGAGCGCGGCGCACGTCATCCTTGAAGTGGGAGTTGCCACCGTCGATCACGACGCCGCCTTGTCCCAGCCGTTCGCCGAGATCGCGCACCGTGTCCTCGGTGGGCTTGCCGGCCGGCACCATGACCCAGGCCGTCTTCGGCGCCGCCAGCTTGGCCACGAAGTCCTCCATCGAAGAGGCCCCGGTCGCGCCCTCCTTCGCCAGTTCCTCGACAGCCGCGGGGTTGCGGTCGAACACCACGCACTCGTGTCCGCCCCGGAGCAGCCGCCGCACCATGTTGCCTCCCATCCGTCCGAGCCCGATCATGCCGATCTGCATCGCGCCTCCTTTCCTGCCGGGAGGTAGTGTATTACGGGCTCTCACCCCCGGCTCCCCTCCCAGACATACACCCGCACCACCGGGAGATGGAGTTTGCCGACACCCACCGTCCGCCTCTCCGCTTCTACTGGGAGCGCCGGCGTCCCGCCGGCAGGCCGGAGGCACGGATGGAGAGAGGCTCTGCGCGGCCCGTGCTCCCCTCTCGCGGTGGTACGGGTGTGCGGCTGGGGGATGGGAGCTGAGGGCCGATCAGGCCAGGCAATCGTTCAGCGCGGCTTGAGCCTCGGTCGACTTTGGCGAGCGCAACTCAGCGAAGATCGCCACCGCACGCTCGGCATGCCCGCGGCCTTCGGCTCCGCGCCCCTGCCGGGCCAAGGCGTTGGCCAAACGCAGGCAGTTGATGGCTACGCCTTCTTTGATACCAATGTCCTCGGTTAGCTTCAGTGCCTCCCGGGAGAGTCGCTCGGCCTCCGACCACTGCTTGCGATCAAGCGCCAGTCCGGCTAGCCTGCCAGTTTGAGCAGCAACACCTTCCTGAAGACCCAATTCTTTGCACATCGCGAGGCCTTCAAGGTGACAGGTTTCCGCTTCGTCGAAATGGCACGCTTGTCGTAAAGCGTCACCAAGGTCGTTCAGGAGGGTCGCAACCCCCATGCTCCTCGGCGATAGGCTGCGAAAGAGGTTAAGAGATTCTCCAAAATTTGAAACAGCGACTGCGTGATCTTTAGCCAGGAGGTGCCCCCTTCCTCGTAATTGAATGGCCCAGGCCTGCTCATATAAGCCTGCCTTGGCTCTCTGCCAGTGGGCGGCGGCGCGGTCGGAACAGGCCAACACATCAACGGATTGTTTGCGGAGAGAATGGCACCAGCCGACCCAATAGGCTCGCCATCCAGCATTCTCAAAATCCTTGACTCGCTCAGCTTTGACCTCTGCCTCGGTACTCAGTGCAAGCCAGTCATCCCAGCGACCAGAGAAATCCAAGAAGCGCTCCAACGCGTCGCACGCCACCTGCAGGCGGCGGTTGTCACCCGCCAGCAGCAGCGGCAACGCTGCGGCAATCCGCGGCCAAGCCGCTTCGAGAATCGGGAAGCGTTCGAACTTCTGATACCCGTTCTCCACCGCAAGGGCATACACCTGATCGGTCAGACGCTCCCCACTGGCACCCACAGCTTCGGGACGGGCGCGGCGGAGGAACTGAGCCGCCAAGGGTGGAAGCAGCCACGTGCCCGCCTGATCGTCTTCCACCAATAGCGAGCGGTCGCGCAGGCCGTCGAGCGCGGTTTCCGCGGCGGCCTGGCTCAGCGTGGTCAGCGGCAGCAGCCATTCGACCGGTGCGGGTTGGGTGAAATGAACCAGGGCTGCGAGGACCGCCGTCTCGTCCGCTGTGAACGTATCGAGCAGGTCGCCGAACACGAAAGCAAGCGGATCGTTCTGCTGATGGGCCTCCCGCAGGCGCTCCACAGCTTCGTCGACCTTTCGGCTGCGGCCTGTCGTCCGCCCCAGTTGTCCCGCCGCCCAGGTCAACAACAACGGATTGCCGCCGGTCTCGGCATAGAGCCGATCCCGTTCGGCCGGCATCAATCGAGCCACCGGCTCCGAGCGCTTCCCCAATTCCACCAGCAACTCGTCGGCCGCCTCACGCTCCAGTTTGTCGAGGCGGATGTTGTGCGCGGCCGTCGATCCAGCCGATCGGCGGCTGGTGACGATCGCGCGGCAGGAGCCAGGAAGATTGTCCAGCAACTCAAAGGTGCGGCGGCGCTCCTCCGGGCTGAACGTCTCCAGGTTATCCAATATAAGCAACGCGCGATGGTCTGCTAGCGCATGACGGATCAGCTTCGGCCGCTCCTCCGGTGTGGCTTTCGGAATGTCCTCGCGGCCGAGCGCCCGGCCCAACTCGCTGAGCATCGCGTTGTAATCGGCGGCATTGTGGTCCGTCAGCCGCCGCTCACCTTCGGGAACCAACTCGCGGTTCTTGGCCGTGATCCACAGCTTGAGCGGAAAATGCTCGGTCGGCGCCCGATACGCCGCTTCGAGCGCGAGCGCCGTCTTCCCCATGCCGCCGGGGCCATCCACTACGACGCCCCAGCTACGGTCTTCCGGGTGCAGGTACTTCGCGATCAGATCGAGATCCTTCGTCCTTCCAAAGAACGGCCGCCGGGTTGGCAGCGTGGAATGCGAAGCGGCAGTGAGTGCCGGTGTGGTTGGTATGGTCCTGATTGACGGCGCCTTCGCGACTCTTGGCCGGATGGAGACCGGCTCCGGCGGCGTACCTTCATCCCCCTTCAACACGGCATTATCGTGGTCTGGAATGAACCGCCACCCACCTGTCTTGTTTGTGGCGACCCGAGGCCAGAGACGCAGAATGGTTTCCTCGTCGTCAAGCTCGATACGCCCCGCTGCGTAGCCGTGCGCTCGCTGGACAGTCGGCGGATCGCCGAACTTGTCCATGCCGAAGACGGAGCAACCCTGGCAAGGACGAGTCCAATTGAGGTTGCCTCCACGCCGGATATAGGAGATGTCGGCCTCGTGCATGTGGCCGAAGAGTTGAACCGCGAACCGCCCGGCCGGCGCGATCTCCGTCTCGCCGTGCTTCCGAGCTTCCGGCGTCAGCCAGTCAGGTCCTTGGTGGGTCAGCAAGAGACAAACATCGTGCTGTGCCGTCCAGACATCCACGCCACCCTCGCAGACCGCGTCGAGTTGCCGGGCATCCCAGACCAGTTTCCCCTTGTAGTCGCCGCCGGCCAGTTGGAGGAAGGTGGTGTTCAGTCCAACGATGCCGACACGCCGGCCATTCCGCTCGACCGTCACTGAGAAGTCGCCGGGCAGGATGCCGCTCTTCACGTCGCCGGGCCGATGCGGCGCACCTTCCCACCACTGGCTATAGGCCGCGAAGGCATCGCCGATCACGCGGCGATAGGGACCTGTCGGCCGATCCCAGAACTTCTCTGCGATGCGCTGGAAGCCATCCTTCTCCAGCAGCGCGTCAATGGCCGCGTTGTCCTCGCTTGGATTGGGGCGATAGAGATCGTGGTTCCCCGTGACCGCTAGGAGAACGGCGTCTCCCGATCCGAGCTCTTCCAGCCTCTTCCAGAGAGGGTCGAGAAACTCGGCCTGCATCCTCTCGAACTGCGCGGACTCACCGGACTGTACAAGGTCGCCCGTGAAGAGGACGGCGTCCCACGGACCGCAGCGGTCGTGAAGATCGGCGAGGCTGTCCAGAAAGGGCTGGCGCAGGTTGGGCCAGAGATGTCCCTGGCCTTTCAGACCGTAGTGGAGATCGGTCAGGTGCAGCCAGGAGAAGAAACTCTTCGGTATGGCTGGTCGGCTCCTCAGTGAAGAGCTTCAGCATATCGCAGGAGCGATTCTGGTTTGAGCCGGCGGGACGCCGGCGCTCCCAGTAAAGAAGCGGAGATGGATGGGAAAACTGCTCCACGGCGACAAACTCCCCTCTCCCTATGGGAGAGGGGCCGGGGGTGAGGGCCGCTACGGCGATACGGCCCCATCCTCCGCAGGCGGGCCTCGACGCATCCTTCTCCAAGACAACTCAAGCTTGCCCGTGGCCGCCGAACCCTGCCCTGAGACAACTTAAGGTTCATCCGTGACGACCTCACCTTCTCTGTTGCAACCCAAGCTTCTCTGTGGCGACACCGCCCCATGTCGTACCGAACCAAGGTTCTTTGTGGCGACTCAACCTTCTGCCGTGACGAGTTGGGCTCGTTTGTGACGACTCGGGCTTGTTTGTGCCGACATGAGCCTGACTCGTCTCAAGGAACCCTATTTTGTGACGACACCAGGTAACGTCGTCACAAAGAAGCCCGAGTTGCAACAGAGAAGCCGATGTCGTCTCAAGACAGCCTTATCTTGTTGCAAAATAGACTTCTCGGTTGCAGCTCAACCTTTCCTGTTGCAATCTTCCCTTCCGTGGCGTCCGACGACCTTTCGGCGTCGCGGCGCCGGGTTTGCATGGCGCGGAGAGCATGAACAGGCACGTCCATATCCTCATCGTCCTTCCGGTCCTCGCGCTCCTCGCCGGATCAGCCCGCGCCGAGGTCGGGATCGCCGGCACGGCTGGAACTCTCGGGATCGGGGCTGAGCTCAGCTTCGACGTCTCGCGCCAGATCCAGGGCCGCGTCGGCATCCATGGCTACAACTACTCGGATCGCCGCGAAGAGAGCGACATCGAGTACGACGCGGAGGCCAACCTTCTGACCGCGACCGGGTTCCTCGACTGGCATCCCGGCGGCCGCGGGTTCCGGCTCACCGGCGGGCTCGTCTACAACGGGACCGACGTCACCGGCCGCAGCGTGACCCCGGCATCCGGCTTCTATGACATCGGCGACGTGCTCGTGCCGGCCGCCCTTCTCGACGGGCTCAATGCGGACGTGGAGTTCGACCCCATCGTCCCCTACGCCGGCCTCGGATGGGGCCGCGCTCCGGGCTCCGGCAGTGGGTTTGGCGTCACGCTCGATCTCGGGGTGATGTTCCAGGGCGAAGGCGAGGTCAAGCTCACGCCCCGGATCCCGGCCGGCAGCCCGCTCAACAATCCGCAGGCCCGGCAGGCGCTTCAGATCCTCCTCGACCGCGAGGAACAGGAGCTCCAGGACGAGGTGGACGACTACGACCTTTACCCGGTGGTTTCGCTCGGCATCTCGTACCGGTTCTAGTCGTAGTGCTTGGTCCGCGGCCAGATCTGGTCGACCGGCGCGGTCAGGCCTCTCGCGATCCAGACGGGCTGGTTGTTCTCATACGGCATGCAGTAGCCGCAATGGATCTCCCCGGCCCGGCTCACGCTCCGATAGGCCTCGTGGTGGTTCTCCATGTCGCCGCCGATGATGATCAGGACTTCGCCTGAACCCTGCGGTCCCCACAGGAAGTAGTTGTTGTGGCCTGCCATGGCCTTCGGCAGACCGTACTTCCGGCCGAGCACGTCGATGGCTCCGGCCTCGCCGTAGTTCTGCGCGTAGATCCCGGCCTTCGCCTTGTCTTCGGGCGGCAGCGTGTCGTAGACGCGGGCCACCTCGGCGACCATCTCTTCCCAGCCGTGCATGTCCGCGTAGTGCTGCGGCAGTGCGGACAGGTCGTGCCGCTCGGCCGAGGTGATCGGGATGCCGAGCGCCTGCGCATAGCGGATGAAGCCTTCTTCCGTCAGGATGGGGAGGGTGAGCGGTGCCGTGAGCGCTGCTCCGGCGAGGATGAGGATCGCCACGGCGGCCCGGAGCACGGGGCGGCGGATCCAGGCTTCGAACGCCACGGCTCCGGCGGCGAAGAGCGGCGGATAGGCCGGCGCCAGGTAGTAGGCCTTGGAGCTCTGGGTGATCAGCACCAGGAACGCCGCGACGTAGATCCAGGCGAGCGCCCGGTATTTCGTCGAACGGAAGAGCCAGATCAGGCCCGCGAACCAGACCGGGAAGGTGAACGGGTGCATCTGCTTGATCTGCTCGGCGAAGAAGTCGAGCGGCGGGAGGGCGATGTTCTTGTGCGCCGTGGCGTTGCGGATGAACTCGGCCGTGGGCCAGCCGTGCTGGATCTGCCAGAGCACGTGCGGCAGGAAGAGGAGGGCGGCGAGACCGCCGCCGATCCAGATCCAGGGCTGGCGGAATTGCCGGCGCTCCGGGGTGAGCAGCAGACCGACGAACACGCCGAAGCCGAAGAAGAGGAGGCTGTGCTTGTTTTCGAGACCCAAGCCGCAGACGAGGCCGAAGAGGAGCCAGAGCTTCGGGTTTCCCGTGTTCAGGATGCGGACGACGACGAACGCGCCGAGCGTCCAGAACAGGACGTCGAAGGAGTTCATGGACAGGACGTGGAAGACGAAGAGATAGACCGGTCCGACGACCGCGCAGAGCGCCGCGAGCGCCTGCGCGAACCGGCCGCCGCCCAGCTCGCGCGCCAGGCGGCCGGCGAGGAGGATCACCGCGGCACCGGCGAGCACCGAGGGCAAACGTGCGGCGAGGATCGAGTCCCCGAAAATCATCCGGGTGAGCCGGGCGATGAGTGCGATCAGCGGCGGATGGTCGACGTAGCCCCAGTCGAGATGCTCGCCGCAGGCGATGTAGTAGAACTCGTCGCGAAACCAGCCGTAGCGGCCGATCACGGCGAGGTGCAGCGCGGTCGCGGCGAGGGCGATCAGACCCACGATCCAGCGGCCGTGCTTGGGTTGGGCGGTGGTCTCGACGCTCATGGCTCTCTCCTGTAGGCTCGCCGCATGAATCTGAAACGGCCTCTTCCGCTCGCCCTGCTCCTCTTCGTCCTGGCCTGCACGGGTGCGGACCGGCCGCGGACTTCCGCACAGGGGACTTCGAACGTCATGGACCGAGTTGCCGAATCCTACGTCAAACTCGTGCTCGCCGTGGGCCAGCACGATCCCGACTACGTCGACGCCTTCTACGGACCGCCCGCCTGGAAGACGGAGGCCGACTCGCAGAAGCGACCGCTTGCCGATCTCCGCTCCGAGGCCGCCGGGCTGATCGACGAGCTGCGCGCTCATCCGGCGACGTCCTCGGATGAGATCGTCCGGCTGCGACATCAATATCTCACCCGCCAGCTCGAATCGATGCTGGCGCGGATCGACATGCTGTCGGGCAAGCGGCTGTCGTTCGACGAGGAGTCGCAGGCGCTCTATGACGCCGTGGCTCCGCATCATGGCGCCGAGCACTTCCAGGAGATCCTCGGTCAGCTCGATCGGCTCGTCCCCGGAGACGGCCCGCTGCCGGAGCGGATCGAACGCTTCCGGCAGGGTTTCGTCATCCCGCGCGAGCGTCTCGATTCCGTGTTCCAGGCCGCGATCGACGAGTGCCGGCGCCGCACGCTGGAGCACGTGGAGCTGCCGCCCGGCGAGAGCTTCCAGGTCGAGTATGTGAACGACAAGCCGTGGAGCGGATACAACTGGTACAAGGGGAATTACCACAGCGTGATCCAGGTCAACACGGACCTGCCGATCTTCATCGAGCGCGCGATCGATCTCGCCTGCCATGAAGGCTATCCCGGTCACCACGTGTACAACGCGCTGCTGGAAAAGACTCTGGTGCGCGACCGCAACTGGCCGGAGTTTTCGGTCTACGCGCTGTTCAGCCCGCAGTCGCTGATCGCCGAGGGCACGGCGAACTTCGGCATCGAGGTGGCGTTCCCGGGCGAGGAGAGGCTGCGCTTCGAGCGCGAGAAGCTCTTTCCGCTGGCCGGCCTCGACGCGTCGCAGGCCGCGCTCTATTACGAGATTCTGGGACTGACGCAGGCGCTCTCCTACGCCGGCAACGAGGCCGCGCGGCGCTATCTCGACGGCGAGATCCCGCGCGAGCAGGCGGTCGACTGGCTGGTGCGCTACAACCTCTCGTCGCCCGAGCGCGCCGAGCAGCGGACGCGGTTCATGGACCGCTACCGGAGCTATGTGATCAATTACAACTACGGCCAGGATCTGGTGCGGGAGTACATCGAGAAGCAGGGCGGCACCGCGGAGAATCCGGAGCGGCGGTGGGACGCATTCGTGAAGCTGCTCGCCTCCCCCCGCCTGCCCTCCGGGTTGCGTTGATTTTTATTGACGGCGGACCAGGTAGATTCCGGCCAGGCTGAGCATGGCCGTGAGCACGGCCATGCCGATCTCGTTCATCGTCGGCACTTCCACGGCGCTGGCCGCGTCGAGGATCGTGACGATCTCGTTCGCGGGCGCGCCGAGCGAGGCGCCGCCGGTCGGGTTTGAAAGGATCACGTCGAAGGTCTCGGCCGGCTCGGTGACGCCGTCCGCGACGATGCTGATGTTGAGCGTCTTCGGAGCCGTGTCGCCGTCCGCCCAGTTGAGCACCGCGCCGACCACGGCGCCGTAGTCGGCCGGCGCCACGGCGGTGCCGTCGGCGGTGTTGACGGTGACCGAGACCGCGCCGGAGGAGCCGCCGGTGCGGATGGCGGTGATCGTGATGGTGCCGGCCGATTCGCTGACGCTGGCGGCGCTCATCGCGAGCTGGATGGTGCCGGCGACGGCCGGCATCTGCACCTCCACGGAGCCCATGTCGATGCGGCCGGCGACCACGCGCGGCAATCCGCGCTGGTCGGTGCTCGGCGGCGGGATGAACGAGGGGTTGCCCGCGTTGATCACGGGGCTCGCGCCGGCCGGCAGGTGCGTCGAGGTCTGGCCGCCATTGTTGGTGAGGGGACCGAGCTGCGGGTCCTGGTTGAAGATGTTGCCGCCGTTGTCCGTGATGTTGGCCGCGCCGGGGCTCTCCACCAGTGAGAAGGAGACGTCGAACGAGCCGTCGCCGGCCGTGCCGAGGTCGTTGTCAGTCGTCGCCGTGTTGTTGGCGACGATCGAATTCTGGACGACCACCGGGCCGCTCAGCGCGAAGGCTCCGCCGCCGGTGCCGATCGCGGTGTTGCCGGCGATCGTGGTGCTGAGGATCGACAGGCTGCCGTTGCCATAGAGGCTGTAGAGATCGATGCCGCCGCCGTCGCCGCCCGCGTAGTTGCCGCTCACGGTGGAGTTGAGGAGGGTCACTCCCCCGCTCACCCGGCCGATGTGGACACCGCCGCCGTCGTTGCCGGCCGTGTTGCCCGAGATCGTGGAATTGAGGATCGACACGGTCATGCCGCCGCCTTTGCCCTCGTCGGCCCAGACCCCGCCGCCGTCGCCGCCCTCTCCGGCGTTGATGCTCGCCACGTTGCCGGTGATCGCCAGGCCGTCGAGCACCAGGTTTTCCCCGAAGTCGGCGATGGCGCCGCCGACGTTGGCGTTGCCGCCCGCGAGAGTCAGGCCGGAGATCGTGACGTCGATCAGCGCCTGGCCGCTGTACAGGTAGAACAGCCGGCTGTCGCCGACGCCGACCACCGCGAGGTCGAGCGCGCCGGGCCCCTGGATGTCCACCGGATCGGTGACCACGAGCTGGCCGCTCGACAGCACGATGGCGCCGGCCAAGCCGGCCTGGAAATCGACGACGTCCGCGCCGGCCGCGCCGTTGGCATCCAGGATGGCCTGCCTCAGGCTCCCGGGGCCGCTGTCGTCCAGGTTCGTGACGGTGAACGTGGCGGCCTGCGCCGCGGGGATGGCCGGGACGGCAGCCAGCGCGGCGCCGAGGGTCAGCGCGGTCTTACGAACTGCATCGGACATTCATCCTCCTGACTTCAGACTACTTGGGGTCCTGCTGGAGCGAAGCCTGGGCGCGTTCCAGGGTCTCGAAGACCTGGAGCTTCACCTTCTTGATGGACCCGTCGGGGTTGCGCCGCACCTTGACCAGCAGCGGCTGGCCCGCGGAAAGCTCCTGAACGGTCGGCAAGGCGCCGCTCTGGCGCCCCTTCGCCGTACGCCGGTCCACGATCTCGACGACGCCCGTGGGAGCCTGCAGGGTCGAGCCGTCGGAGAGCTTGATCGTGACCACCTGCGCGCGGGTCGTCACCTGGCTCAGCGTGACGGCCTTCGCCTCGCGCGTCGTAGTGGCCGCATTCACGTCGCTCGCCAGCAGGGTGAGGAGCAGCACGGGCGCGGCCAGGCCCCGCTTGCGGCGCAGCAGGAAGAGACCGGAGAGCGAGAGCAGCGCCGTGAGCAGGACGCGGCCGACGTCGCCCACGGTGGGCACCTCCACGGGCCGCGGAGCCGGAACGTCATCGTCCTGGATGGTGATGGTCGCGGTGACGGGCGAGCCGAGGAGGGCGCCGCCGGTGGCGTTGGAGATCGTCACGGTGAAGGTCTCGTCCGGCTCGTCGGCCGTGTCGTTGACGATGGTGATGTTGAGCGACTTCGGAGCCGTATCGCCGTCGGCCCAGTTGAGCAGCGAGGCGACCACGGCCGCGTAGTCGCCGGGCGCGACCGCGCTGCCGTCCGCGCTGTTGACGGTCACGGACACCGCGCCGTCCGAGCCGCCGGTGCGGGTGGCGGTGACCATCACGGTGCCGGCGTTCTCGGCCACGCTCGTCGAGCTGAAGGTGAGCTGGATGGTGCCCGGGTTGATCTCAACCGCGCCCATGTCGATGCGGCCGCCGACCACGCGGGCCAGCCCGCGCTGATCGGTCGCCGGCGGCGGCGTGAACGCCGGGTCGCCGGAGTTCACCGCCGGGCTCGTGATGGCGGGGAGCTGGGTCGCGGTCGGTCCGCCATGGTTGCCCAGCGCGCCGAGCTGCGGGTCCTGGTTGAAGATGTTGCCGCCGCTGTCCGCGATGTTGGCCGTGCCGGGGCTCTCGACCAGCGACCACGAGAGGTCGAAGTCGCCGCTGTCGCCGTTGCTCAAATCGTTGTTCGTACCGGCGGTGTTGTCGCCGACGATCACGTGGCTCATCGGGAGGGTCGAGTTGTACTCGAAGATGCCGCCGCCCGAGCCCGTGGCCGTGTTGCCGGCGATCGTGGTGTGGCGGATCTCGAAGTTGTACAGGTTGTACAGGTAGATGCCGCCGCCGCTGCCGCCTGTGGCCTGGTTGCCCGAGATCGTGCTGTTCTCGATGGAGCCCTCGTGGTCCGGCGAGTACAGGAACAGGCCGCCTCCCGCCTGGGCGTCGTTGCCCGAGATCGTGGTGCGGCTGATGGTGAAGATCCCGTCGTCCGGGCTGTACAGATAGATGCCGCCACCCAGGGTGCCGGCCGAGTTCTCCGAGATCGTCGAATCGACGATGTTCACGTCGTCGTCCGGATCGTAGAAGTAGATGCCGCCGCCCTTGTCGGCCGCGTCGTTGCCGGTGAAGATGGAATTCTGGATGTTCAGCGGCCCGCCCGTGTCCTCGACGTACATGCCGCCGCCGTCGTCGCCCGAGGTGTTGCCGGAGACCGTCGAATTCTGGATCGTCAGGACCATGTCGAACCCGTCGGCCCAGATGCCGCCGCCGTCGCTCGTGGCGGAGTTGCCGCTGACCACCACACCGTCGAGCAGCAGGCTTTCATCCTTGGTCCGGATGCCGCCGCCGAGGCTGGCGTTGCCGCCCGTGACGGTGAGGCCGGAGATCGTGATGTCGAGTATCGCGTCGCTGTTGTAGAGGTAGAACACCCGGCTCGCGTTGTTGCCGCTGACCGTGAGGACCGACGCGCCGGGGCCCTGGATGTCGACCGAGTCGTAGAGCGAGAGCTGGCCGGTGGTCAGCGTGATCGTGCCGGTGAGACCGGCCTGGAAGTCGATCACGTCCGCGCCGGCGGCGGCGTTGGCGTCGACGATGGCCTGCCGGAGGCTGCCGGCGCCGTTGTCGTTCAGGTTGGTGACGGTGAACGTGGCGGCCTGCGCGGCCGGGACCGCAGCCAGAGCGGCAGCTCCCAGGGTCAAGGCGGCCTGGCTCTTGGCGGCCTTGCGCAGCTTGCGCTGCTCGGCTCGACGCTGCTGTCTCGGCGACGGCGTACGACTTTCGGACATCAACCCCTCCCGGCGACGGGCGCCCATGGAAAAGACCTGCAGGAATTCGCGGTAGTATACCCCCTCTCCTTCGAGGTGGAAGACCGTGCGGTTGAATTCCGAGCTCATCAAGCTGCCGCTGCTCCTGGACGCCGCTCTCCTGGCAGAGGAGGTGGCGCGAATCCCCGAGTCCGACTGGCGTCCTCACCCCCAGGGCCACCCGGGCAACTCGGCTTTGCCGCTGATCGCCGCGCACGGCGATCCGGCGAACGACGCCACCCGCGGCCCCATGCGGCCGACGCCGCACCTCGCGCGCTGTCCCTGTCTGCGCCAGGCGCTGGCCGCCTTCGGCACGGTCCTCGGACGCACCCGTCTCATGCGGCTGGACGGCAACGCCGAGGCCACCGCGCACTCGGACACGAACTACTACTGGATGCAGCGCGTGCGCATCCACGTGCCGGTGGTCACCGATCCGGCGGTGCGCTTCCTCTGCGGCGACAAGGAGGTCCACATGGCCGCGGGCGAGGCCTGGATCTTCGACACCTGGAAACGGCATAACGTGATCAATCCGAACCCCACCCGCCGCATCCACCTGGTCGCGGACAGCGTGGGCTCGGCCGCGTTCTGGGACCTGGTGGCGAAGTCCGGCGCGGAGCCGCGGCGCGTGGATTTCGATCCGAATCGAAATCCGGAGCTGGAATTCGAGACGGTGAACCAGCCCGTGGTCATGTCGCCCTGGGAGCAGGAGTCGCTGCTCGGCTGGCTGGCCGCGGACCTCGCGGTCTCCGAGGCGCGCCAGGCCGGCCTCGTGGCCGAGTTGCGCGAAGGGCTCGACCGCTTTCGCTGCGACTGGCGCGCGCTCTGGGCTCGGTACGGCGAGGCTCCGGAAGGCTGGCCGGCATACCGCCAGCTCCTGGACGGGCTGACGGCGTGGCTCGGTCCGTATGAAGGCAGGCTGCGCCTGCCGAACGGCGCGGAGGCGGTGGAAATCGTGCGCCAGATGGTGGTGCGGCCGGGGCTGAATCCGGATGTGAAAAACCCCACCCAGATCCTCCCGCGCGCCGCTGGAGACGGAGCCCGGCCGCGCTTCGAAAGGCCGGTCTTCATCGTCTGCTCTCCCCGCTCCGGCAGCAGCCTCCTCTTCGAAACGCTGTCGCAGGCGCCGGGCGTCTGGACCATCGGCGGCGAGAGCCATGCGCTGATCGAAGGCATCCCCGAGCTCCACCCGGCGCGGCGCGGCTTCGAGTCGAACCGTCTGACCGCCGAGGACGCGAGCCCCGCCACCGTCCAGCGGCTGGAGCGGGCGCTCTACGACGGGCTGCGCGACCGTGAAGGCAACGCGCCGGCGCCGGACGCACGGGGTCTGCGGCTGCTGGAGAAGACGCCAAAGAACTCCCTGCGCGTGCCGTTCCTCGCCGAGGCGTTTCCGGACGCCCTGTTCATCTATCTCTACCGCGACCCGCGCGAGACGATCAGCTCCGTCCTCGACGCGTGGAAATCCGGGCGCTTCGTGACCTATCCGAACCTCCCGGATTGGCAGGGTCCGCCCTGGTCCCTCCTCCTGGTCCCGGGCTGGCGCGAGCTGTCCGGCCGGCCCGTGGCCGAGATCGCGGCGCGGCAGTGGGCCGTCGCGACCAACCAGCTCCTGAACGACCTCGAAGCGCTCGACCCGGGCCGCTGGTGCGTGGCGAGCTACGACCGGATCGTGGCCGAGCCGCAACAGGAGATCGAACGCCTCTGCGCCTTCGCGGGCCTCGGCTGGGACCGGGCGCTGACCGCGCCGCTGCCGCCGTCGCGCCACACGCTCACCTCGCCCGAACCCGAGAAGTGGCGCCACAACGGCGAGGAGCTGAAGCCCGTGCTGCCGCTCGTGACCGGAGTCGCCCAACGCGCCCGCGACGTCTTTGCCAACCCTCCGGCCACCAAACCGGCGCGGCCCAAGGCCTTCGCGGACGC
>JACZDC010041218.1_pt1 | contig 16925 bp, 11 predicted proteins | sample 8641791 | NCBI WGS metagenome assembly JACZDC01 (sample SAMN15324613, study PRJNA640507) | soil metagenome | isolation source: intercropping peanut in the second line | place: China: Luxin town, Laibin City, Guangxi Province | collected 2019-07-25 | depth 10cm m
GCCGCGCCCGCCGCGCTCGACGCCGCCGGCCTGCTGCTCCAGGACATCGATCTGGTCGAGATGCACGAGGCCTTCGCCGCGCAGATCCTCTCGAACATGAAGGCCTTTGCCTCGAAGAAGTTCGCCAAGGACGAGCTGGGCCGCGACAAGCCGATGGGCGTCGTGGACTTCGAGCGCTACAACGTCACCGGAGGCTCGATCGCGATCGGCCACCCCTTCGGCGCCACCGGCGCCCGGGTGGTGACCCAGCTCCTCTACGAGCTGCGGCGCCGCGACAAGAATCTGGGGCTGGTTACGGTTTGCGCGGCGGGCGGGGTGGGGTTTGCGATGGTGGTGGAGCGGGAGTAGAGACCTCACCCCCTGGCCCCCTCTCCCGGAGGGAGAGGGGGAACGCATGCCGGCGGGGTTGCCAGGATTCGGCAAGACGGCTTCAGAAAGGTCCCCCCTCTCCACTCGGGAGAGGGGGACAGGGGGTGAGGTTCACCCCGGCAGCGGAGGCAGCCGAGCCGCCACCAGCAGCGTCACGTCGTCCTTGAGCGGCTCGCCGGCCACGTGGCGATCGAAGGCGCCGAGGATGCGGTCGTGGACGGTGCGCGGCGAGCCGCCGTCGCCGGCGAGGGCGGCGATGCGCGGGTAGCCGAAGGCCTCCCGGCCCTGGCCGTCGAGGGCCTCGGCGAGGCCGTCGGTGTAGAGGAGGACCAGGTCTCCGGGCTCCAGCAGCACCGACTGGCGCTGGAGCTCCAGCGGCTCGCGCATGCCGAGCGGCAGACAGCCGCAGCCCAGCTCCTCCAAGGTGCCGTCGGCGCGGCGCAGGACCGGGAAGGGATGGCCGGCGCAGACGTACTCCATGCGGCCGGAGTGCGGGTCGAGCAGGGCGTAGAAGACGCTCATGAACGTCCGCTTGGTGCCGGTGCGGCAGAGGGTCCGGTTGAGCAGCTCGATCACCCGTTCCGGGCTGGGGTCCAGGTCGAGCGCGGTCTTCAAGGTCGCGTTCGCGATCGCCATCACCAGGCCGGCGGCCATGCCATGGCCGCTGGCGTCGCCGACCAGGAAGGCCACCCGGCCGTCGGGCAGCGGCGTGAGGTCGTAGTAGTCGCCGCCCACCTCGTTGGCCGTGCGGTAGGAGTGCGCGAAGTCGTAGCCGGGGATCGGCGGCACGTCGTGCGGCAGGAGGTCGACCTGGAGCTCGCGCGCCACTTCCAACTCGTCGCGCACGCGGATGCGGTCCACCAGCTCCAGGGCCAGCAGATAGGCCATCATCGCCAGGCTGATCCCGAACCAGAACGGCGAGACGTCCAGGCTCCAGCGGGTCATGCCGCGCGTGATCGCCACGTGCGGGTCGTTGACGAAGCCGATCAGGAAGGCCATCAGCGCGCCCGCGAAGAGGATGCGCCGCGCCGGGGTGAGCTTGTAGGAGAGCCCCAGGAACGCCAGCCGCGCCCGGTAGAAGAAGCGCCGGAAGCCGCCCTTGGGCTCGGGCGAGCCCTCGTGCTCGCGGGTGAGCACCTGGTAGGCCCGCGAGGCGTCCTTGTCGAACAGCCGCTTCAGGTCGCGCCCTTCCAGGCCGGCCGTGTAATCCTTCACGAACCGCTCCAGCCGGTCGAAGAGGTGGGGGCGCGTCTGGCTCATCGAGGCTTCAATACGGTTGCGGTCCCCCCAAGTTTACTCTCCCCACCAGGTGCTGGATCGAGTTGGCGTAGTAGGCGAGCGCCAGCCGCTCCTCGGGCCGGGCGGTGTAGAGGCCGTCCTTCTCCTCCACGAAGTGGCGCTCGACGAGCGTGCGCAGGCCGGCGACGATCGCGTAGTCCTGGTCGCGGCGCGGGATGTAGACCTGGGCGCCGGCGGCTTCGAGATCGGTCACCAGGCGGAAGGCGCGGGCCTTGACCTCCAGCTCGGACAGCGGCTCGCCGGCCTGGAGGAAGATCGTGGCGACGAGCGGCACCGGCAGGACCGGGATGATGCCGCCGATCGATTCCATCAGCGTCTCCCCGAGCCGCTCCAGGTGAGCCGAGCGCTCGTCCTTTTCGAGCTTCCGGAAGTCCAGGTTGCGCTCCTGGAGGTACTGGCGCATGGAGATCGGCGTCCCGAAGTTGACGCAGGCGTAGCCGAAGCGGTGCCACTGCCGGAGGACCATCTGCCAGAGGTTCCGGCCGGTGAAGCGCAGCGTCGTGCCGGCCGCGGCTCCGACTCCGCCCTTTTTCGCGTCGGGGGCGACGTCGAGGAGCAGGGTCCGGTCTTCGAGGACGCGGTCGTAGTTGATGCCGACCGGGATGAACACGAGGTCGCGCTCGTCCTGAGGATCAAAGCCGCGGAGCATGTAGTCGAGGAGGCCGAGCTTCGGCTTGCGCAGGAGGCCGTCGCGCGACAGGCCGCCCTCGGGGTAGACCGCCTGGGTGACGCCGGAGGAGGTGGCCATGTGAATGTAGCGCTCCAGGACCCGCCGGTAGAGTGGATCGCCCGAGCTGCGGCGCACGAAATAGGCGCCGGTGGCGCGGATCAGGGTCTGGAGCGGCCAGATGCGCGCCCACTCGCCGACGGCGTAGGAGAGGGAGGTGCGGTCCGAGGCCAGATAGGCGACCAGGATGTAGTCCATGTTCGAGCGGTGGTTCATGAGGAAGACCACCGTCGCTTCCGGAGGCACGGAGGCGAGGCCGGTTTCGTCGGAGGTGCCGAGCCGCACGCGGTAGAGGAGCTGCGCGGCGCGGCGGGAGATCCAGGTGCCGATGCGGAAGTAGAAGTAGGCGTTGAACGCCGGGATGATCTCGCGGGCGTAGCGATCGATCCGCGCCATCACGACCTCGCGCGGCTCTCCCTTCTCCCGGCTGTGCGCCTCGGCGGCTTCGAGGACCTTGGGGTCGTAGAGCAGGCGGTCGATCAGCACCTGCCGCTTGGTGCGCTGGAACGGCCGGATCTGGACCCGCAGACGGGTGTTGACCTCGTCGATCACCCGGTTCGCGCGCTGCCGCAGGTACCAGCGGACCCCCGGCACCAGCATGCGGTCGAGCGCCGCCCAGAGAGCGAAGGCCAGGAGGACGAGGAACAGCCAGAGCGGGAGGGTGACGCTCATGTCAGTCTTAAATCCATGGCGGCCTCGGCCACCCGGCGTTCGTACTCCTCGCCGGTGACCCGTTCGCGCAGGCGGTCGGTGACAGGGTAGACCATCGGCATGCTCCTCCAGGCGACGGCGCGACCGGTGTGGCCGTCGACCACGCGCCGCTGCTCGACGGAGTGGGTGGCCTCGGAGAGCGGCATACCGTGGAGCGCCTTCTCCAGGCCGCGCAGGAAGGCCTCGTCCACGGGTTCGATGAAGCGCAGGTACTTCCTCCCCTGGCTGGCCGTGTTGTAGTGGGCCGGCACGAAGAGGAGGCCGTCGAGCTGGAGGCGCTCGCAGGCCACGATCAGCAGGGCCATGATGTCCGGCAGCACGCCGAGCCCGGGATGCTTCTGGCCGGGCAGGCGCGGGCGCTGCGCCGTGAACGTCGCGCGGGGGTTCTGCATCAGCAGCCACTCGATGCGCAGCAGGGCCGCCTCCGGCACCGTGGCGCGGTCGATCCGCACGCGGGCCTCGATCAGCAGCGCGGTCCGCGCCGCGTCGCCGTAGAGCCGCACCGTGTCGCCGGACGGGTTGTCGAGATCGAATTCGAGCGTGGGCGCCGGGAAGCCCAGGCTGCGGATGCGGTCGAGCAGGCCGGCGCGCTCCAGCGCCAGCTCCATGCCCTGGAGCGAGTAGTAGCCCAGCAGGCGCCGCGGGCGCTGCATGGCGGCCATGCCGGGCAGCAGGTCCTCGGCGGTGAGGCCCCAGTCGTCGTCGTCCGCTTCCTTGCCGGGGGTGGCATCGCCGGTCAGCTCGTGCGCGGAGATCTCGCGGGCGAGCTGGCGGTAGCGGGTGAGCGTGATCTCCTCGGTCGTCGGCGGCTCCACGGCCTTGCCGCGGTTGAGCAGGGCGGAGAAGAAGCGGGCGCTGTAGCGCCAGGAGTTCAAGCCGTAGCCGCCGGCGAGGACGACCACCATCGGCAGCCGACGCTCCCGAACGAGAGAGACCACGAAGAGGTCGCGCTCGAGCATCCCCTCGGCGGTGATCTTCCAGTTGCCGATCTGGTCGTCGGCCGCCGGGTCGCACCCCGCGAGGTAGACGACCAGGTCCGGCGCGAAGCGCTCCAGGGCCGGCGGCAGATGGCTGCGCACCGCCTCCAGGTAGGCCGCGTCCTGGACGCTCCCGTGCAGCTCCACGATCGTGGCTTCGAGGGCGTCGGACGAGCCGTCGGTCTGGTTGTGGATCGAAAACGTGTGCACCGTCGGGTCGGCCGCGAACACGGCCCGGGTGCCGTCGCCGTCGTGGAGGTCGAGGTCGACGATCAGCACCTTGCCGGCGTAGCCCGCGGCGCGCAGCTCGGCGATCGCGACCGCGACGTCGTTGAAGACGCAGAAGCGCGCCCCCTTGTCCGGAAAGGCATGGTGGAGACCGCCGCCGAGGTTGACCGCGATCGCTCCGGACTGCAGGGCGAGCCGCGTGGCGAGGAGCGTGCCGCCGACCATGGCGCGCTGGGTTTCCAGGATGCGGTCCGCCGCGTCCTCGGCGATCGCGTAGCCGACCACGGTGGTGAGCGCGCCGGGCTGGTTGAGCGAGTCCAGGTATCCGTCCGTATGGACCCGCCGCAGGCTGCGGAACGAGATCGGCTCCGGGCGGTGGATCGCGTCCGGGTCGATCAGGCCGGCCGAGTCGAGGAAGGTGAGCACCCGCTCGCCGCGGCTGGTGTCGTAGGTGGCGCCGGGCAGCTCGAGCTGGTAGCGGCGGCCGTAGACGAAGTCCACCTGCGGGCGAAAGAACAGCCTCCGCCGGCCCCGCCGCAGCCACCTCTCCAGGGAAGGGAACCCCACGCGACGAGCTTACTTCATCCTGATCCAGGTGGCGCCCCAGCTCCCGGCTTCGAGCGGCATGTCGCCGAACGCCTCCACCCGCGGGTCGCGGCCGAGGAGGGTGCGCACGGTCTGGCGTTGCACGCCGATCCCCTTGCCGTGGATGATCCGCAGCTCGCGGAACCCCTTGTCATAGGCGGCGTCGAGCCATTCGCGGACCACGTCGGAGACCTCGGCCGGCCGGAAGCTGTGGAGGTCGAGCACGTCGGTGAGCGGCAGCTCGACGATCCCGTCCTCCCACCCGGTCTCCCCGTCGTCGTCCTCCTCGTGGGGGTCCTCCGCCATGGCGGATATAATAGGCCGACCTCATGCCGAAGAGTCGGGAAGCAGCCCTGAGCGCGCTCCGGGAGAGCGAGGAGCGGTTCCGCGCGGTGATTGCCGCGCTGGAAGAGGGGATCGTCATCCATGAAGCGGACGGCTCCATCTCGAGCTGCAACGCGTCGGCCTGCCGCATCCTGGGGTTGCCGGAGGCGCAGATCCTCGGCCGCACCGCGCGCAACCCCGGCTGGCGGGCGATCCGGGAGGACGGCAGCCCGTTCGAGCCCGAGAGCCATCCGGCGACCATCACGCTGCTGACCGGCCAGCCCTGCTCGCGGGTGGTGATGGGCATCGATCGCGCCGACGGCACCCGCGCCTGGGTCTCGATCAACTCCCGGCCGCTGCGCCGCGAGGGCGAGGACGATCCCTACGCCGTGGCCGTGTCCTTCACCGACATCACCCACATCAAGACCCACGAGGAGGAGCTGGAGCGGCGGGCCGACCAGCAGGCCGGGCTCAACAATCTGCTGCGCAACGCCTCCACGGAGTGGCGCCTCACCTTCGACGCCCTCATTCATCCGCTCCTGTTGATCGAGCTGGACGGCCGGGTCATCCGTCTGAACCACGCGGCGCGCGACCTGGCCGGGGTCGAGTTCGACGCGGCGGTCGGCAGCTCCGTGTCCGTGCTCGGCGACCGGCAGCCCTGGCGGGCGATCCGCGAGCTGCTCGCCGAGGTCGGGAGGACGGGCGCGGAGTCCTCGGTGCGCACGCGCGACGACCAGGGGCGCTCCTGGGACGTCTCCATGAGCCCGGTGATCACCAACCCCGAAGGCCAGCGGGGCGTGGTGGTCGTGTCCCGCGACATCACCGACCTCGTCCGCCTCCAGGAGTCGCTGCGCCGCAGCGAGACCATGTCGGCGATGGGCGCGCTGGTGGCGGGAGTCGCCCACGAAGTGCGTAATCCTCTCTTCGGGATCTCCGCCACACTCGACGCGTTCGAGTCGCGCTTCGGAGGCAAGAAGGACTTCCGGCGCTACTTCGACGTCCTCCAGGGAGAGGTCCGCCGGCTGAGCGAGCTGATGCATCAGCTCCTGGACTATGGCAAGCCGGCGCGGCTCGACCTGGCGGAGGTGCCGGCGGACGAGATCCTGGTGCAGGCCTGTGCCGTCTGCGCCCCGCTCGCGGAGCGGGCCGGGGTGACCATCGTGCCCGAGGTGGGTGGCGGACTGCCGGCGGTCCAGGTGGACCGCGGCCGGATCTCCCAGGTCTTCCTGAACCTTCTGGAGAACGCCATCCAGCACTCGCCGAAGGGCGGCTCGGTGGTCCTGCGGGCGGAGAGGGCGCGGATCGGCGCCGACCGCGAGGGGGTGCGTTTCGTGGTGGAGGACTCCGGGCCGGGCTTCCTGCCGGGCGACCTGCATCACGTGTTCGAGCCGTTCTTCACGCGCCGCCGCGGCGGCACGGGGCTGGGGCTGTCGATCGTGCAGCGCATCGTGGAGCAGCACGGCGGCGAGGTCGCGGCGTCGAACCGGCCGGGCGGCGGCGGCGCGATCCAGGTCTTCCTCCCCCTGCGCCCGCAGCGGACGGAAGGGGCCGCGACCCCGGCGCTGGTCGAGGCGGCGAGGTGAAATCTGAGACGCGCGCATCGTCAGAGAGGAGCTTCCCCCTGGACTGTCGTATACTGGGGGCAACCGAAGTCGAAAAGGAACGGATGGAGGCGGGCCTGGGCGCGCCTCAACTTGGGGTGTCCCGGATGAAGCCGCGTCTTCTGGTGGTCGACGACGAGGAACCGATCCTCTCCGCGATCCGCGAATATTTCCAGCCGAGGGGGTACGACGTGGATTGTGCCCGCGAGCTCGAGGAGGCCGAAGCGCTCCTGGCCCATATCCGCTATGCGCTGGTGATCGCCGACGTGCGGCTCACCGGCGTGCATGGCAACGAGGGCCTGGAGCTGATCCGCTTCATCCGCGAGCGTTCGCCGTGGACCCGCATCATCGTCCTCACCGGCTATGGGTCGACCGAGATCGAGATGGAAGCCATCGGCCGCGGGGTCGACGCCTTCCTGCAGAAACCGCAGCCGCTAGCCGAGTTGGCCGCGATCGCCGCAAACCTGACGGGCCAGGGAGCCTGAGCCCGGACCTTCGACGGGAGCCGCAGGATGCAAGCAAGCCGCCTTTGGGACCTGATCCTGGAGCCTCAGGGCCTGAGCACGATGTTCCAGCCCATCTTCGAGGCCGGCCCCGGCGGCCATCGCCTGTTTGCCCTGGAGGCCCTGACCCGGGGCCCGAAGCACACCAACATCGAGCGCTCGGACGTGCTCTTCGAGTATGTCCGCCGCAAGCGCGGCGAGGTCCAGGTCGACCTGCTCTCGATCGCCGCGGCGCTGCGCCAGGCGCGCGGCCTGCCGCGGGTGCCCGGCCTGTGCCTCAACGTCCACGCGGTCACCCTGGAGAGCGACAAGGAGCTGCCGTTCTGGCTCGCCCAGACCGCCGCCGAGTACGGCATCCCGCTCGAAGGCCTGATCATCGAGATCGTCGAGCACGCGCCGCCATGGAGCGGTCCGCACTTCCTCGACGCGCTCGAACGGCTGCGCCACCTGGGCGTGCGCATCGCGCTCGACGACGTCGGCCTCGGCCAGTCCAACTTCCGCATGATCGTGGACTGCCGGCCCGACCTGCTCAAGATCGACCGCCACTTCGTGGACGGCGCCCACGCCGACCCGTCGCGCCGTGCGGTGCTCGAATCCATCTCGGACCTCGCCACCCGCCTCGGCGGCCGCGCCGTGGCCGAGGGCATCGAGGACGAGCGCGACCTGGCCGTGGCCAGGGCCGCGGGCATCTCGCTCCTCCAGGGCTACCTGCTCTGCCGGCCCTGCACCACGACCGCCCTGAAGCGCATGGACTTCATGGCCGAGATCGGCCCGGGCGAGACGGTCGACAGCGGGTCGTTCGACCAGCTCACGCAGGAGCTGCCGATGTTCCTGCGGAGGGCGTGAGGGCAGGCACAAGGCCTGCCCCTACACGGGTCATTTGAACAGCTTCAGGAACACGATGTAGAACACGAACCCGTCGTCCGGGCCGGCGACGGGGACGCCGACGTCCAGGTTCACCACCGTCTGCCACGGGCCGATGAACGTCCCGGCCAGGCCCACGCCGCCGAGCATCTCGTTGTCGAGGCCGGTCGCCTCGTCCGTGGCCCAGGCGACGTCGCCCACCGCGTCGAGGCGCAGCAGCTCGCCGACCTCGAAGCCGTAGGTGCCGTGGACCGCCACCGCTTCCTCGGCGCGCACGCGGTTCGACTGGTAGCCGTGGACGCGCGTGCTGCCGAAGAACCCGAACTGGTACTTGTTGAAGCGGTCGAGGTCCGAGCCCGACACGTAGTCCACCTCGGCGCCGATCTTCTGGAAGTGGGCCAGGTACCAGTTCTTGCTCACCCGGGCGCCCCAACGCGTGAACTCCTTCTTGTCCGCGCTGTAGTCCGGGTTGCCCGGGAAGCCCCAGGGGTCCCACTGCGACCGCCGGCTGAGCCCGTAGTGCGCGCCGAAGCCGTAGCCGCCGCGCGAGAAGGTGAACGTCCCTTCGAGCGAGTGCGTCTGGTTGTCGCTCGGCGGCACGAAGCCGTCGGCTGTGTTGTCCGTGTCGCCGTAGTTGAGGAACAGCACGTCGTAGTCGAGCCCGACCTTGATGAAGTTGCCGAGCGGCCGGCCGAGCTTCAGGCCGAAGCTGCCGGTCCGCTGGTTGACCTCCTCGCCCGGCACCTCCTCGCCGTCGCGGTAGAGCGAGTCGGCGAAGGGGACGGCCAGCGCGAAGGCCTGCGCGCCGAGGTCGAACTTGCTGCCGAAGAGTCGCGGGTTCGCCACGTTCGCGGTGAGCAGCGCGCCGGCGAAGAACACGTTCACCTGCTGGCCCGTGTTGCGGAAGTTGAAGTCGAAGTAGTTGACGCCCGCCAGGGGGAGCGGATAGTCGAGCGCGTCGTCATAGAACACGCCGCCGGCCAGGAAGAGCTTGTTCGTGTCGAACCCTTCCTTGACGACGCGGTCCTCGGAGCCCTCCTCCTTGACCAGGTAGCGCAGACCCTTGTCCGTGTCGCGGACCATGGTGACGTCCGTGTCCGCGATCTGCTTGCGCTTCTCCTCGAAGTCCGCGGAGTTGACCTTCACCTCGGTCAGCTCCGTGGCGCGCTCCACCACCGTGGTCGCGTTGACCACCGAGAGGATCTGCTGCGCGACGATCTTGAGCGGCAGCACGAAGCTCTCGCCCGACCAGGCGGCCGGCTGGCCGTTGGCGTCGATGGGGGAGTAGGTCATCGTCTCCTCGTTGGAGATGACCTCTCCCTCCAGGCCGACCTGGACGGCGCGGGTCTTGAGACGGGCGTAGATCTGGCGGTCCACCCACACCGTGCCCTGGTAGAGCTTGCCGGGCTCGCCGGGGCCGGAGGGCGCGAAGTCGACCACCCAGGCGTCGCGGCCGTCCACCTTGTCCGTGCCGCGCAGGCGGTAGCGGTACTGCTTCGTGAAGTGGATCTGGAGCGGCAGCGCCGCGGCCTTCTCCGGCTGCACGAGCGGGATCTCGGGGATCGACTTGCTGCGCCACTTCACGCCGTTGACGTAGAGCGTCTGCCAGGCCCAGTCGGAGCCCGTCTGGTCGCCGACGAAGAACGGACCCTGGAGCGTGGCTTCAAAGGTTTGCGACCCGGCGGCGGGCTGGAAGCGCAGGTGCGTGGTGTTGATCGCCTGGTAGTGGTCGAGCTTGCGGTCCTGCGCGTCCTCGAACGCTTGCAGCCGGCGGAGGATCTCCTCGACCGGCATCTCGCGCTCGGTGGCCACGCTCACCTTCTCCTCGACCCCCTCGCGCTCGGCGGCCGTGGCGCGCTCCAGGCCGATCACCGCCACGCGGCCGGGGTTGTCCAGCCGGACCACGAGGTTCTGTCCCTGCACCTCGGCCTGCGGAGCGCCGACCTTGTCGTAGGTGTACGGGAAGCGGGCAGGTCGCCGCAGGTAGGCGTCCGGGAACTTGAGCGTCATGTCGCCGGCGCCTTCCGGGGCCAGGGCGATGACGCGGAGCGCGACGTCTTCCTTCTCCGAGCGCACGAACGTCCAGGCCTCGCGGGCGCCGGTCGGGACGTCGCCGGCGCCATAGGAGACGTCGCCGGAGAACTCCCGCGCCAGCAGCGCGAGGGGGGAGAGCACGAGCGGGCCGACCTCGGTGGTCCGGAACAGCGTGAGCCCGATGCCGCGGACCGCGTTGCGGGCGGAGTCGGACAGCACCTCGCCGGCCGCGGCCGGCAGCGGCGCCGCGTCGAGCACCACGGGCCGCCCCGGATCGAGGTTCTGGATGGCGGTCGCCGCGGCTTCGAGAGCCGAGCCGTCCGCAGGCTTTAGGGCGACAGCGTCGACGTAGGCCGTGACCTCCTCGCCGTAGAACGTCTCCAGGAACTTCGGATCGGCGGGGAGGGCGTCCGAGGCGACCCGGGCGCCATCGCCGGTGCCGCGGGCGCCGGTCAGCGTCACGGCCGCGCGCTTGATGAGGAACGCGTACTCGGCCGGAGGCATCTGGCCTTCCTGGCCTTCCGGCCGCCAGACGATCTGGAACCAGGCCTGGGCGGGAGAGGAGGAGGCGATGGCGACCGCCGCGCGCAGCTCGGCCTGGAGCCGCTCGGCGTTCTGGGCCACCGGCGCCGGGGTCCGGAACACGAGCGAGATCCACGGGATGCCGCCGGCCTCGACGATCCGGGAGGCCGTCTCACCCGGACTGGCCGTGCCGTCGAGCGGCACCTCCCAGGCCACGAAGAGCGGGCTGCCCTTTTCGAGCTTCGCCTGCTGGAGCAGCGCCACGAAGTCGGCCGGGTTGTTGGGGACCGCCGGCCGCGCCGGCTGGGTCGCCTGGACGTCCGGGACGGGAGCCGTCGGCAGCGACTCCGCCATGGACACGGGAACGGACTGGACCGGCTCGAACCGCACGCCCGCGCAGGGCATGCAGGGGAGCACCTCGGCCCGTATCGAGAAGGGGACCAGAAGAAGCGAGAGGAAAAGGAGCTTCGTACGCATAGACCCGAGAGGATATCAGGGTCGCAACCCCTGGCCTCGGCGGAGGACGGCGGGGGAGGGGGAGTGACCCCGGGAGAGGTCGGCTTCCAGCAGAGATGGCCAAACGGGAATCTGTAGCGGAAGCGCGACAGTCGCATTGTGAAAGCCGGGGCAGGTGGATGGCAGGGTCTCCGACTGCCAGGGAAACGCGGGAGGCGCATGCTTGTCCCCAGGAAGGAGGACGCCATGAACGAAACGATGAGGCCGGCGAAGCAAGGACTCCAGAGGAAGGCGGCAGGCGGTCGTACCCCGCAGGCCGAAGCGTTCCGGAGCGCGGACCGGAACGCTTCGGAGCGGGACGCTGCCGCGGACCTCGGAGCCCTTCTCGCTTGGCCTCGCAAGGTTCGTGGTGATCCGTGAGCCCGGGCCTCCCGCCGCGGCCCGGTCTGAGGAAGTCCTGATCTTTTTTGAAGTTTGCCGGTTTGAGGGAGTGAGCGAATTTTTGTTCTGATCCGGGTTCTTACGGCAGACCCGCATATCGGGGGCGTGATCGCACGCCCCCCTTTTCTTTGGGCTCAATCCACGATGACGTCGTCGGACGAGAACGGCAGGGGGGTGGCCTTGCGGTCGTGCGCGGTCCGCAGCGTGACGTAGAACGTCGCCCCCTCCCCCTCGGTGGATTCGACCCGGATCTTGCCGCCCAGGCGCGTCACCGCGCGATGGACGAGCGCCAGGCCGATGCCTTCGCCTTCGGCGAGGTCGGAGCGGCCGCGGTGGAAGCCGGTGAAGATCGTCGACAGGTGCGCGGCCGAGACGCCGACGCCGTTGTCCCGCACCCAGTAGACGACCGGCTGCCCTGTCTGGGCCGGCATGGCGCCGACCTCGATCCTGCCGGGCCGCGAGGGATCGAGATAGGCCACCGCGTTCTTCAGGAGATTGAAGAAGATCTGCTCCACCGCGGCGCCGTCGCCCCAGGCGTGCGGCAGCTCGCCGACGGTGACCGTCGCGTTCCTCTCGACGATCGTCGAGTGCATCGCGTCGACCACGCGCCGGACGATCTTCTGGACGTCGAGGGTCTGCCACTCGAAGTGCCGGTGGCCGGCGCGGGCGAGCTGCTGCAGGCCGGTGAGGATGCGGTCGGCGCTCGCCACGGCGGTCTGCAGGTAGTACACGGACTCATGGGTGTCCTTCTCCAGCGCCCCGAAGCGGGAGCGGAGAGCGGGATCCAGGTTGGCGGACGACAGGATGTGTTCGAGGTCGCCGCACGTCAGCTCGAGCTCGCGGCTGAACACCTTGATATTGTGGAGCGGGGAGCCGAGGTCGTGCGACACGCCGCGCAGGAAGGCCTCCATGTCCTGCGTCCGCCGGTGCAGCTCCTTGTTGGCCTCCGCCAGCTCCTCGGCCGACTCGGCGAGCGCGGCCTCGCGCTGGCGGAGGGTCTCGGCCAGTTGCTGCACGGTGTGGCGAGGGGGCGGAGCGACGCTCCGGACCTCCTCCGGCAGCCGCGGACCGGAGCGGCGGAGGAGCAGCACGGCCACCAGGATGTTGAGCGCGGCGGCGGCGGCGAGCAGGCCGCCGCGCATCCGCCGCTTCTCGTCGAGCCGTTCGAGCCACTCCTGGCCCAGGCGCAGCTCTTCGGCCTCGAACCGCTCGAGCGACGCCAGGACCTCCTCGCGCAGCCGCATCCCTTCGCTGTCGACCAGCGCCGCCACCTCCTGGCCGCGGCCGGCCTGCACGAGCGCCTCGGTGCCGGCGACCCAGGTTTCCAGCGCGCGGGCGTTCGCCGCCAGGTCGGACGCGAGCGCGGAGCGCGTGGGCCCGTCCCGCCCGTCCCGATCATCCCGCAGCTCGCGGCGCAGGGCGTCCAGCTCGGCCACGGCCTGCGTCCGGGCCGACGCCGGTCCCAAGCCAGCCCGGCCGAGGAGCGCGGCGACGATCGCGTCGTCCATGTCCTGGACGACCTCGCGCGCCGCCGAGTTGGCCCGCGCGATCGCCTGGCCGGCACCGGCCGCGCGCATCCCCGCCTCCTGCCGGCCGAATTCATTCCAGGCCAGCCCCGCGAGGAGCATCCCCTCCAGGGCCAGGATCAGAGCGAGTCCCGGGATCTTGCCGCGAATGAGCACCTGCGCGATTCTAGATCGGGCCGTTCCGCGGGCTCAAGAGTGGGACTGGATGCCGCTCCATGGTATTCTCGCTAAAACCAAAGGTTAAGGAGGAACGGATCGGCATGATTCGCGTCCTGATCGTCGACGATCACCCTGCAATGCGGGTCGGCGTGCAGCGCATCCTGGCCCGGGAAGCACCGGACATCGAGATAGGGGAGGCGGCGAGCGAGAGGGAGGCCCTGGAGAAGGTCCGCCGCGAGAGCTGGAGCCTCGTGCTCCTCGACCTGAACCTGCCTGACCGCAGCGGGTTCGAGGTGCTGAGCGAGATCCGCGACCTGCGGCCCGGCCTGCCGGTGCTGATCTTCAGCATGCACACCGACGAGGCGTCGGTGCTGCGGGCCATCAAGTCGGGCGCCGCCGGCTACCTGGCGAAGAGCTGCCCGCCGGAGGAGCTGGCCACGGCTCTGCGGCGGGTGGCCGCGGGCCGCCGCTACATCATGCCGCAGCTCTCCGAGCTGCTGATCGAGCGCCTCCAGGCGCCCGACGACCGCCCGCTGCACGAGACGCTGTCCAGCCGCGAGTTCGAGGTCATGCTGCAACTGGCCCGCGGCGCCTCCCTGCGCGAGATCGGCGAGCGGCTCTTCCTCTCCGAGTCGACGGTGAGCACGTACCGCGCCCGCATCCTGCGCAAGCTCCACCTCGAAAACAACGCCCAGCTCATCCGCTACGTGATCGACAAGGGTCTTTCCTGATTGTCGTAGATTTGCTACAAGCCGGCCGTTCTTTTGAGGACTGCCGGTCGGGGAGCCCGACGACTGACGGCCCCGGCGCCAGGGTTCATGCTGTCTTCGTACTCACACGAGGAGAGACGCATGAACCACTCAAGCCTGTCACACAGCAGAAGGACGATGTCGGTGGCTCTGGCCGCAGCAGGATGGCTGACCCTGGTCGGAGCCTCCCCGGTGCAGGGATCGGCGAGCAGCTCGGCGTTCGGAGAGTCGGTGAACATCTTGGTTGCGCCGCTGCTCGGCAACAAGGTGACGGTCGCGAGCGGTCCGATGCCGGCGGTGAGCGGCAGCGCCGGATCGGCCTACTCCAAGAACGCGTCGCTGGTTTCGGCCTCGGTCGCGAGCCCGCTGATCGGAGCGGTCCTGCAGACGGGAGTGCTCCAGGTCAGCGCCTCCTCCCAGATGCCCGCCGCCGTGCCGACCCAGGGGACGGCGACGGTCGACAGCCTCGCGGTCGCCCTGGGCGCGTTGAATCCGCTCCTCACCCTCAATGCGCAGGTCGTCCAGTCCTCCGCCGCGATCTCCGGCACCTGCGGCTCCGGCCTCACCGCCACCGGCTCGACCCTGATCACCGGCGGCTCGCTCGGCGGCATCCTGGTCGGGAAGGGGCTGGTGGACCACCCGGCGCCCAACACCATCGCGCTCAACCTGGCGGGCGTGCTGGTGGTGCTCAACGAGCAGTCCGTCTCGGGCGACGGGACGAGCAGCAAGAGCATCAGCGTGAGCGCGATCCACATCTCCCTCCAGAACTCGCTCCTGAGCGGGCTCGGGCTGCTCACCGGCGACATCGTGATCGGGGAGTCGGAGGCCAGCGTCCAGTGCCCGGCGACGCCTCCCCCCTCTGCCGACCTCGCCCTGACCGGCTCCGACTCGCCCGATCCGGTGACGGTGAACACGCGGCTCACCTACAGCTTCGCGGTGTCCAACCATGGACCCGCCACGGCCACGGCGGCGGTGTTCACCAACACGCTGCCCCCCGGCCTCGGCTCGATCGCCGCCTCGACGAGCCAGGGGTCGTGCAGCTCGGGATCGCCGATCGTCTGCACCCTCGGCAACCTGGCGAACGGCCAGAGCGTGAGCATCACCATCTCGGGCACCGTGACCTCCCCGTCCGGTCTGCTGACTGACACGGCGGCGGTCACCAGCGGCGTCGCCGATCCGAACGGCGCCGACAACTCGCTGACCCTGCAGACCGCGATGACCGGCGGCGGCACCCAGGAGCCGGGCGCCGACCTCGGCATCACCGTCACGCCCGACTCGTCGAGCGTCCACATGGGAGAGGCCGTGCGCTGCACCGTGACGGTCGCGAACCAGGGGCCCGACGCCGCTCCGGACGTGGTGCTCAGCGGCCCGCTGCCGCAGCGCGCCTCGATGGAAGCGATGCAGCCCTCGCAGGGCGGCTGCTCGACCAACGGCGCCCTGTCCTGCACGCTCGGCTCGCTGGCGCCGGGCAAGCAGGCGACGGTGAAGATGGTGCTCTCGCCGGACGCGCCGGGGGTCGTCACCTGCGCGGCCACGGTGACGTCCGGGCTGCAGGACCCCGACCCGTCGAACAACTCGGGCGAGGCCTCGGTCGAAGTGGCCGGCACCCCCACGGAGACGGTCGACTCCTGCGCCTGCCGGATCGACGCCACGCCGGCCGCCACCCTGCTGTTCCCCTACTTCGAGGTCGACCTCGACCATGCCGGCGGCGCCACCACCCTGATCTCGGTCAACAACGCGTCGCCCGTGGCGCGCTTCGCCCAGGTCACGCTGTGGTCCGACTGGGGCATTCCCACGCTCTCCTTCACCCTGGCGCTGGGACCCCGCGACGTGCAGTCGCTCAACCTCCGCGACGTGTTGCGCGGCGCGCTGCCCGCCAGCCAGTGCGCCGGCCAGTCCGGAGCGCTGAGCGAGGCCGCGGCCAAGCACGTCCAGGCCTGGCACACCGGCCACGCGTCGCCGACCCAGGGCACCTGCGCTTCGCCCGCCCGCACCGGCAACGTGGCGACCGGCTACGTCACGGTGGACGCCGCGACCCGCTGCTCGACGTCCAACCCCACGGAGGCCGGGTACTTCATCGCCGGCGGCCGGGGGATCGCGAGCGACGACAACGTCCTGTGGGGCGACTACATCCTGGTGGACACCGACCAGAAGCTCGCGCACGGCGACCCGGCGGTGCACATCCAGGCCCAGCCGGACACGTTCCGCAACCACTATTCCTTCTACGGCAGCTTCGTGGGCGGCTCCGGCGCCGACGACCGCCAGCCGCTGGGCACCCGCTACTCCAGCCGCTTCCTGTCGGGCGGACTGTTCCAGGGCGGCACCCAGCTCATCATCTGGCGCGACGCCAAGGTCGCGCATCCGGCCGCGGTGCCCTGTGGCAAGGAGCCCGCGCGCATGGAGCTCAGCGGTTTGATGTACGACGAGGACGGCAAGTCGGTAGGGATCCCCAGCTCGAAACAGATGGCGCCGTGGAGCACGCAAAAGATGTCCTTCGGTCCGGGCACCTTCGCGTCGCCGTATCCGTTCGGCTGGGTCAACCTCGACCTCTGGCACAAGGGCAGCCCGTTGTTCGGCGACGTGGCGCAGGGCTGGGTGACGACGGTCCTCAACGCCCAGCAGCGCTTCAGCGTCGCATTCCGGGCCATCCGCCTCGACAGTGCCTGCGACTTCTGACCTCGTCCCCCCTTCCTCCTCCTGTCCTCCTCCGGGGTCCGGAACGCGAGAGCCGGACCCCCTCTTTTTTTCCCGCGGCTCAGCCCTTCGGCTCCGGCTCCAGCGGCCCTGAACCCTTGCGCGCGTTCGCTCCAAGCTCGCGTTCCAGGCGGGCGACCTCCTGGTCGGCGAGGC
>JACZDC010076769.1_pt1 | contig 16759 bp, 12 predicted proteins | sample 8641791 | NCBI WGS metagenome assembly JACZDC01 (sample SAMN15324613, study PRJNA640507) | soil metagenome | isolation source: intercropping peanut in the second line | place: China: Luxin town, Laibin City, Guangxi Province | collected 2019-07-25 | depth 10cm m
AGGCGCGCTATGGCAGCCGCGCCGAATATGTGCGTCGTTACAACGCCGCGGTGGATGAAGCGCTGCGGCAGCGACGCGTGGTGGCCGAGGATGTGGCTGCACTGAAGGCGCTGGCGCAACGCGCTCCGGCGTTCTGAATGCAGATCCGCATCGAACGGCCCGATCAGCCCGACACCATCGCGCTGATCGACGCACTCGATGCCTATCTTGCGCCGCTGTATCCCGCCGAGAGCCAGCATGGCCTGAGTCTGGAAGCGCTGCTGATGCCCGAGGTGTGTTTCGCGGTGGCGCGTGATGATGCGGGCACCGCCTGCGGTTGCGGCGCCGTGGTGCTGATCGATGAGTATGCCGAGCTCAAGCGCATGTACGTGCCGCCCGCGCGGCGCGGACAGGGCGTGGGCCGCGCACTGCTGGGTTTTCTGGAAACGCAGGCGCAGGCGGCGGGCCGTCGTGTGGCGCGGCTGGAAACAGGCATTCATCAGCCCGAGGCGCTGCGGCTGTACGAATCCGCGGGTTATCGTTATCGCGAACCCTTCGGCGCCTACAGGCCCGATCCCCTCAGCCTCTTCATGGAGAAGCGCTGGTGAAGGCCGCGCCGCCGTCGTTCGATTCGGGATTCCAGCGCGGCCATCGCGTGGCGCGCGTGCTGGCCATTGCCGTGCCGCTGGCCATGGTGCTGGCGTGGTGGGGGATGTCGGGCCATGGCAAGGTGAAGTCGGTATCCGAAACCACCGCCGAAGTGACCCGCATCGACGAGCGGACCTGCCTGGTGCGCGTCGCCAGCGGCGAGCAGGTGCGCATCATCAAGCAACCCGGACTGCGCCAGGGCATGACGGTGCGCATGACCCGCACCGAATATGCCGACGGAACGCTGCGTTTCGAGCCGATTACTGCGCCGTTATCCACGCCGCCGTGACGGCATATACCTGGGCCGGCGCCTTCGGGCAGAATGCGGGACCCCCGGTCCTCCGGGTCAGTGACGCACGATGATTCGCGCAATTCGCATCAGTTGGTTCAAGTTCCCGGCCCTGCTGCTGCTGGCGGTGGCCTCACTGGCCGCGCACGCCGAATCCGTGCTGATCACCGGCTCGAGCACGGGCATCGGGCTGGAGTTCGCCAAGCAGTATGCGGCGCGCGGCTGGACGGTGTACGCCACGCATCATTTCCCGCAGACGCCCAAGTCGCTCACCGACCTCAAGGCGCAGTATCCGAAGCTGGTGCACATCGAGCTGCTGGACGTGCGGCGCGACGATCATGTGGCCGCGTTGGCGAAGAAGCTCAAGGGCAAGCCCATCGACGTGCTGCTGAACAATGCGGCCATCAAGCGGCTCGGTCCCATCCGCGACCGGCAGGCCAACAAGGGGCAGTATTTCGGCACGCTCGACTTCAAGCAGTTCCATGAGTTCATGGACGTGAACACCGCCGGACCGCTGCGCGTGATCCAGGGCTTCATCGAGAACGTGCGCATCAGCCGGCAAAAGAAGCTGGTGACCATCAGCTCGGGCGCGGGCACGATTTCGGTGCTGCCGAACGCCGCAACGGATTACTGGTATCGCATCAGCAAGACGGCGCTGAACCAGGCCATGCGGCTGGTTTCGGTGGAAGTGAAGGACCAGGGCATCATCGCGGTGATGTTCCACCCGGGCGGCGTGGAGGTGGAAAGCTTCCAGGGCCAGGGCATTCCCGGGCTGATCCCCACGCCGGTGGCCGTGGGCCGGATGATGAAGGTGATCGATGGACTGACGCTGAAGGACAGCGGGCGGTTCCTGACCAACGAGGGCGGCGACCAGCCCTGGTAGCCGCGCGTGAAACTTCAAGGAGGGGCGATGAACAGCAAGTTGCGGGCTTTCGTTTGGACCTTGGCGCTGGGCACGACGGCGGCTGCGCATGCAGCGGCGCCGGCCGCCTGTGACCGGGCGTGTCTGGAAGGTTTCGTCGAGAAATATTTCGATGCGGTGATCGCGAATGATCCGAAGAAAGTGCCGCTGTCGCCCAATGTGCGCTTCACCGAGGACGGCCAGCGCCTGCTGATCGGCGACGGCCTGTGGAACACCGCGAAGGCCAAGGGCAAGTACCGGCTGTTCGTCACCGACGTGCCGGCGCAGTCGGTGGCCGTGCTGGCCACCATCCAGGAAGATCATCGCGATGCCGACAAGTTCAACGGCTCGCTGATCGCGCTGCGCCTGCGCATCCACGACATGCAGATCACCGAGATCGAGCAGATGGTGGTGCGCTCGGCGTCGGACAACGACAACCGCACGTACAACAACGTGGACAAGATGGCCACGCATCCGAAGTACCTCGCGGCGGTGCCGGCGAATGAGCGCATGTCGCGCCTGGACCTGGTCACGCAGGGCAACAAGTACTTCACCGGCATGCAGCGCAATGACGGCAAGGGCGACTACCCGTTCACCGAGGATTGCGAACGGCACGAGAACGGTGGTCGATCCACCAACGCACCCACGCCGCCGGGCCAGACCAGGCCCGATCCGAAGACCGCGATGAACTATTCGGGACAGTGGGGCTGTCTGGAGCAGTTCCAGTCGGGGCTGATCCACTTCGTGAACCGCATCCGCGACCGGCGCTTCGTGGCCATCGACCAGGAACGCGGCATCGTGTTCGCGTTCGGCTTCTTCGATCATCCGGGCGGCGAGACGCGGCGTTTCAAGGCGCCCAGTGGCCGCGAAGTGGTGGCCGGTCCGGTGCAGCCCTGGACCTGGGAGATCGCCGAAGTGTTCAAGCTCGAGAAGGGCAAGATCAGCAAGATCGATGCCTTCCTGCAGCGCAGCCCCTATGGCATGAACTCCGGGTGGAGCACCTGGGAGCAGGGCATGTCGGACCAGGTGCGCGACGTGAGCATGGAAGCGCCGACCTGGATTTTCTGATCCGGGATTCGGAGTAGACTTCCGATCACGGGTCAGGTCACGTCAAGGGGCGCCGAGCGCGCCCCTTTTCGTGAGCGGCCACAAACACAACTAGAACCAGTTAGAACCAGTCGGGGAGCGCCATGACGCAACAAGAAAAGAACTGGGACACCAGTTACGAGTGGAAGATCATCCTGCTGCTCAGCATCACCTTCGGCCTCGTGGGCCTCGACAGGTTCGTGCTGCCCATCATCCTCGGATCGCCCAACTCCACCATGGCGGCGGACCTGGGCCTGACGCCGCAGGATGGCGGAACGCTGGCCGGCTATCTCGGCATGGCCTGGGGCGTTTCCGCTTTCGTCATGGGTTACCTGGCCGACAAGCTCGGCCGCCGCGCCGTGCTGGTGCCGGCCATCCTGGTGTTCTCGCTGATGTCCGCGGCCAGCGGCATGGTGGGATCGCTCATGGGGCTGGTGCTGGTGCGCATCATCATGGGCATCGCCGAAGGTCCGGTGGCTTCTACTGGTGTGGCCGTGGCCGTCGAGGCTTCCAAGCCCTCGCGCCGTGGCATGAACAACGGCATCTTCCAGTGCATGATTTCGCTGTTCGGCCTGGCGCTCGCGCCCATCATCGCCACGCGCCTGCTCGAGAGTCACAGCTGGAAGACGGTGTTCATGCTGGTGGGCGCGCCCGGTGTGATCGTGGCCATCATCATGTGGATGGTGGTGCGCGAACCGCTGAAGCGCGCGGACACGGGGCATGGCACGGGCGGCGCGCCGTTCATGAGCATGTTCGGGCATCGCAATGCCAAGGTGGCGCCGCTGACGCTGATCTGCGCGATGGGCGGCATCTTCGTGCTGGCCGCGATGCTGACGGCCTATCTCACCGCGCCCGTGGGTGCGGGTCTGGGGCTCGATGCGGTGACCGCGGGCAATGTGTTTTCGGCAGTGGGTATCGGTGGCTGCATCGGTCAGTTCGCGATGCCGGCGATCTCCGATCTCATCGGGCGCAAGATCTCGACGCTGGCCTCCTACATCCTCGCCGCGGTGTCGCTGTACTTCTTCACGCAGGCGGGGCCCGACAACACCACCACGCTGTGGATCCTGTTGTTCTTCGCCTCCCTGTTCAACTTCGCGGCGCTCGCGATTCTGGCCGGGCCGGTTGCGGCAGAAGCCGCGCCTCCGGGCATGCTGGCCTCGATGGCAGGCTTCGTGATCTTCGCCGGTGAGTTCATCGGCGGCGGCATCGCGCCGATGATCGCGACGCGCATTGCGGGCGGCGAACATGGACTGAAGGGCGTGCTGTACTTTGCGGCGTCCGGCCTCGTGATCGGCTTCATCGTTGCGCTGTTCCTGAAGGAAACCGCACCACGCAAGGTGCAGGCCTGAGGTCTTCCCGATGAGCGCACTGCCTCCAGGCCGGGACGACCGGATCATCTGGGATACCTGGCTTGCGATGTACCGCTTCCCGGTCATCACGGCCATGGATGAGATCGGCGCCTTCGCCGCGCTGTCGGCGCAGGCGCTGCGCACCGATGAGCTGGCGGCGACGCTCAAGGTGAATGCGCGCGCACTGGGCATACAGCTCGGACTGGTGGCGTCACTGGGCTTCGTCGAGAAGCGCGAGGGCCGCTGGCGCGCCACTGCTGCGGCACGCACCTGGCTGCATCCCGAGGGTGCCGGTTACTACGGGCCGCTGATCCATCGCTACAAACTGTCGCAGCCCTTGCACGAACAGCTGCTGGCCACGCTGCGCACCGGCAATGCGGCCGAGGGGCATGTATCGGCTGCGGCGGAATGGGAGCGCGGCGAGATGCCCGCCGACATGGCCGAGTGGATCACGGCCTTCATGAATGCGCACAGCCGCGCCGCTGCGAAGGGCCTGGCCTCGCAGCCGCTGTTCGCCGACGTGCGTTCGCTGCTCGATGTGGGCGGCGCCTCGGGCATTTTCGCCATCGAGCTGGCGCGCGCCTGGCCGAAGCTTGCGGCCACGGTGATGGACATCCCGCAGGTATGCGCGGCGGCGCAGCCTTACATTGCAGCCTCCGGCACTGGCGGCCGCGTGAGCACCGCAGCGGTGAACATGTTCACGCAGGCCTGGCCGCGTGGCCACGATGCGCACTTCTTCTCGAACATCTTCCATGACTGGTCCGACGCCACCAACAAGCTGCTGGCGCAAAAATCCTTCGAGGCCCTGCCCAGCGGCGGCCGCATCCTGCTGCACGAAATGCTGATGAATGACGATGGCTGCGGCCCGTTGCCGGCCGCCGCCTTCTCGGTGCTGATGCTGCTGGCCACGCGAGGCAGGCAGTACAGCCTGCCGGAGCTGCGCGGATTCCTGGAAGCCGCCGGCTTCACCGATGTGGAGGCCGCGCAAACCGGTGGCGGGTACTACTCGCTGGTCACCGCCCGCAAGCCCTGAGATTCCGTCAATCGGGCGGCGCAATGCGGCGGCGTCCGGCATAGAATCCGCAGTTCCAGCCCATCAGGGCAGCGTCGAGGTCAGGGAGTGCCGGACGTCTTCCTCTCATACAGCCGTGAGGATCAGGCCAGGGCGCGGCGTTTCGCCGAGACGCTGGAACGTGAAGGTTTCAGCGTGTGGTGGGATCAGGAGCTCCCCGCCGGCGAGGCTTTCGATGAGGTCACGGAGAAGGCGCTGACTGAGGCCCGGGCCGTCATCGTGCTGTGGTCGCCGCGTTCGGTATCCTCGCGCTGGGTGCGCGCCGAGGCTGCGCAGGCCGATGAAAGCGGCACGCTGGTGCCGGTGTTCATCGAGGCCTGCAACCTGCCGGTGAAATTCAAGCTCACGCAGACGGCGGATCTTTCGCGTTGGCAGGGCAACGCCGACGATGCGGCGTGGCGGTCGTTCGTTGCCGGGTTGCGCCGCTTCCTGGGCAAGGCCGGTGCGGGCGCAGATGCCGGCGCCACCGCCATGCAGGAGGCGATCGCCGCAAGACCGGCGCGCGGCGCGGGGTGGCGCATGGCCGCGATCGCAGCCGTTGCCGTGTTGCTCATTGCCGGCACGCTGGCATGGTGGCAACCCTGGCGCGTGCCGGCGCCGCAGGCCATCGCAGACGATGCTTCCATCGCGGTGCTGCCCTTCGTGAACATGTCCTCCGACAAGGAGCAGGAGTATTTCTCCGACGGTCTCTCGGAGGAATTGCTCAACCAGCTCGCGCAGGTGCCGCGGCTGCGCGTGATCGGCCGGACGTCGTCGTTTGCCTTCAAGGGCAAGAGCGAGGACCTGCGCGCCATTGGCGAGACGCTGGGGGTGAACCACATCCTCGAAGGCAGCGTGCGCAAGGCGGGCAACCGCGTGAAGATCACCGCGCAGCTCATCAATCCCGCCGATGGCTCGCATCTGTGGTCGCAGACCTATGAGCGCACGCTGGATGACATCTTCGCCATCCAGGATGAGATTGCGCGCACGGTGGCCGAGCAGCTGCAGCTGAAGCTGGGCGTCGGCTCGCTGGATGCCGGTGGTACGCGCGTGGTTGCGGCCTATGAAGAATTCCTTGCCGGACGCGCGTTGCTGAATTCGAACTTCGACCGGTCGATGGAGCGGGCGGTGCCGTACTTCGAGCGCGCGCTGACGCTTGATCCGAACTACATCGCGGCCAAGCTGTGGCTCATCGATGCGTACACACGTGCATTTCTGGGCTCGCCCACGCAGAACGCCGGCGCGCTGCGGCGGCAGGACGAGATCATCGATGACATCGTGAAGCAGTCACCGGGCACGGCTGAGGCCAGTCTCGCACTGTCTTATCGCGCCAGCCGGGGCCATGATCTGGTCGAGATGGAACGGCTGTTGCGCGAGGCGCTGGCCATAAACGGAACCGCCGGCGCGCGCGCGCGACTGCGCTATGGACAGTTCATGGCAGCAGTGGGGCGTCCTCGCGCGGCACTAGCCGAACTGGAACGTGTGCTGCGTGACGATCCGCTCGATGTGTTCACACGCACGCAACTGGTACTGGTGCTCGAACTGGGCCGCGACTTCGAGCGTGCGGGGGCGGAGTCGCAGCGAATCCTGCAGCAGACCTCGGGAGATCCCAGCGTGCTGCTGTTTACGGCCGTGCAGCGGGCCATGGGCCAGGGCGATCCGCAGGCGCTGGCACGGGCGCTGCAGGCGATGAACACCAATCCGGCTGTCGCGGCGGCGGATCGCGAGCGCATTTCGCGTTCCGCCGTGAAATCTGCGCAGTCGCTGCGGCAACTGCAGCAGGATGCGGCCCAAGGCGGTCTCACCGGAGATGTCTACCGCGCATCCTCGATTGCGCAGCAGGCGGCGTATCAGGGCGACAATGCATTGGCGCTGCAGGCGTTGTCGGCCATGCTGGAACAGAATTTCAATTTCGAAACCGTCGGCTGGGTACTGTGGCGCCCCATGATGCGTGACCTGCGAGCGCAGCCCGGATTCAAGGACCTCGTACGCGAAGCGGGGTTCGTGGACTACTGGCGCGCCACGAGCGACTGGGGCGACTTCTGCAAGCCGGTGGGCGAGACCGACTTCGAGTGCCATTGAGCGCGCGCTGTGCAGCGGCCCGCGGGAGCGCCGTGCCGTAGCGGGCGTCGCACACCGTAGGGGTCATCGCGTTGAAGGTCGGCGCGCTGGCGTCAATCTCCCGAAGACACCAGCGCGGCGATGGCTTCTACTTCGATCTGCATCTGCGGCAGCGCGAGACAGGGAACGGGTATCAGCGTCGCGGCCGGATGGTGATCACCGAGCAGCGTGCGCTGCGCGGCCTGCATGATCTTCAGCTTCTGCAGGTCGTGCTGCACGATGAGCACGGTGATCTTCACCACGTCGCGCGGCCCGGCGCCGAGTGCTTCGAGCGCGAGCCCGACATTGCGGAAGGCGCGCTCGGCCTGCACCTGGAACTCGGGCGAGAACGAACCGTCGGGATTGTCGCCACCCTGTCCGGAGATGAAGGCCAGACGCATGCCGCCCGGCACGAGGGCGATCTGCGAGTACGAGTTGGGGGATGAGTCGTACAGCGTCGGGGGATTCAGCAGTTGGGGCACAGGGCGTGAATTCTCCGCGTTCATCAGGAAACCTCGATCTGCATGCCGTCGCGGCCGACGATGACTTCGCCGTCGAATTCCTTCACGACGTCGCGCCGGTAGAAATCATCGTCCAGCTCGGGCATCAGTCCGCCCGGAATCACATGGTTCAGCACCAGTTTGCGCACGCCGGCCTCGCGCGCCATCTTTCCGGCAACCTCCAGCGAGGTATGCGTGCCGGCAATGTGCTTCCAGATGCCCTCGGGATTGTCGGCGTAGGCGCCCTCGGCCACACGGCGCTCGAAGTTGCGGCGCGTGGCCTCGAAGTGCATGGCCTCGCAGACCAGCACATCGGCGCCGCGCGCCAGGCCGACCAGGTTCGATGAATACGCCGTGTCACCGGCGAACACGATGGCATGTCCCCGTGCATCGAAGCGCAGGGCCAGGGAGCGTTGCTTCGTATGGCGCTTCGAGTCCTCGGGATAGTGCGTGTTCTCTACCGCGGTGACGCGCAGATCGCCTGCTTCAAACACCAGCGTGGGCCTGGCCGTAGCCGGTATCTCCCGCGCACTGAACAATTTCGCGACGCGCGCCGAGCGCGCCTCATCGATGCTGCGGATCTCCTCGTTGACCTGCAGATAGCGGATCGCGGTATCGACCAGGCGCCGCGTGCCGGTCGGTCCGTGTATGACAGTTGGCGTCACGCGGCCGCCGGTCCACTGGTGGGTCATCAACGCGCTCAGGTCGGCCGTGTGATCATCGTGCAGATGCGTCAGGAATACCTGGCTCACGGTGCGGTAGTTCAAGCCCGCCTGGATCAGCCTGGCCAGTGCGCCGTAGCCGCAGTCCACCAGGTAGAGCTGATCGTCCAGCGACACGACGCTGGAAGTCTCGCTGCGCGTGGCGGTGTAATTGGGTCCGCCCTGCGTGCCCAGCAGCACGGCGCGCAGGGCCTGGGCCTGGCGCGCTTGCGCGGCCAGCGATGGGCGCATCGCCGCGAGCGCACCGGCTCCCGCGAGCAGCTGCATCAGCATCCGTCGCGAAAGGCGCCGGCCGTTCATCATTTCGACGCCGCTGTGGCCGTTGTGGCCTGCGCCCGCCTTGCCGATTCCAGCCAGTAGGCGCGGATGTCTTCGACATCCTTCTCGTTCAGCCATTGCGAGAAGCTGGCCATGCCGCGCGGCTTGAGTTCGCCATCGAGCACCACCTGCTTGAAGAGCTGCGGTGTGACCAGTCGCGGCGAACGTGAGAGATCCGGAATGAAGATGCCGCCCACGTGACAGGAGGAACACCATTGGCTGACCAGCGTGCCGCCGTGCGTGGCATCGCCGGTGGACGCCGTGACGGTGGCGAGATCAAGCGGCGGATTGGGTGCGAAGGGCGCGAATTCCGGCGCCTTCACGGTGCCACCGAGCTTGTACACATAAAGACGGCCCGGACGTCTCGGATAACGTCCGCCGATCACGGCGTTCGCGCCGCCGTAGCCCACGGCCACGGCGATGTATTGCTCGCCGTCGAGTTCATAGGTGGCGGGGCCCGCCATCACTGCGGCAGCGGTCTTGTCGGTCCACAGTTTCTCGCCGGTCTTGGAATCGTAGGCATTGAAGGTGAGGTCGGCGCCGCCGAAGACCAGGCCGCCGGCCGTGGCCAGCACGCCGCCATTCCACTGCGTGTCCTGCGGCGCGATCCAGCGTGCCTTCTGTTGCACCGGATCCCAGGCGATGAGAAATCCACCGACGGGAGGCAGCTTCGCGATGGACGCCTCGCCTTCGGCTGAAAGTTTTTCCTCCGGCGGTGGTGGATTGGGCTGGCTGAATCCACCCAGCGGTCCCTGCGCCAGGTTCCAGCGCCCGCGCACGAACTTCCAGTCCGCATCGTTCTGGTAGCTGAAAGCGCCGCGATGCGCCGGGATGTAGACCAGTCCCTGCTCGGGGTTGAAGGCCATGGGCTGCCAGATGTGGCCGCCGTTTGGTCCCACCGTGAGGCGCGCGGACTTGCTGCCCGAGTAGCGCACGGCGGGATTCACCACCGGGCGACCTGTGGCGGTGTCCACTTTCTCGGCCCAGTTCACCGCCGCATATTTTTCGGCGGAGATCAGCTTGCCGGTGGCCGCATCGAGCACATAGAAGAAGCCGTTTTTCGGCGCCTGCATCACCACATGACGTCGCGCGCCGTCGATGGTGAGATCGGCCGTCATGATCTGCTGCACGGCCGTGTAGTCCCAGCTGTCGCCGGGCGTGGTCTGGTAGTGCCAGACGTATTCGCCGGTGTCGGGCTTCAGCGCGACGATGGAGGAGAGGAAGAGATTGTCGCCCTTGCCATCCGATCGCGCCTGATGGCTCCACGGCGAGCCATTGCCGGTGCCCACGTACACCAGGTCGGTAACCGGATCGTAGGTGATGGCATCCCAGGGCGTGCCGCCACCACCGGTCTGTTTCCAGCCATCGCCGAACCAGGTGGCGCGCGCGATTTCCGCCAGCGCCTTGTCGGATGCCGCGCCATCGGCCTTTTCTTCGGGATTCGGTGTGACATAGAAGCGCCACGCCAGCTTGCCGTCTGTGGTGTTGTAGGCGGAGACGAAGCCGCGCACGCCAAGTTCGGCGCCGCCATTGCCGATCAGCACCTTGTCTTTCACCACGCGCGGCGCGCCGGTGATGGTGTAGGGCCAGGCGGTGTCGGTGGTCTGCGCCGACCACACTTCCTTGCCGGTGGCCGCATCGAGTGCGATCAGCCGGCCATCCAGCGCGCCGACGAACACCTTGCCCTTCCACACCGCAACGCCGCGATTGACCACGTCGCAGCAGGCATCGCGCGCCTTCTGGCCATCCACCTGCGGGTCGTAACTCCACTTCAGCTTGCCGGTTCTGGCATCGAGCGCATACACGCGCGACCAGCTCGTCGAGATGAAGATGGTGCCGTCGACGACCAGCGGTGTGGCTTCCATGCCGCGATCGGCATTGGCGTCGAACTCGTAATACCAGGCCAGGCCCAGCCGCTTCACATTGTCGCGGCGGATGTGTGTGAGCGGGCTGTAGCGCTGCTCGGAATACGTGCGGCCGTAGCTCAGCCATTCGCCGTTGTTTTCAGCCGCGACGATGCGTGCGCCATCCACCTGGCCGGCGGGCCCGGCATCGGGCGAATTCGAACAGCCGCCCAGTACCCACGTGGCAGACACGGCAAGCAACAGCGACAGGGAACTGATCGCGCGCATCCATACCCCCGGTGGCCGGTGTGCCGGCCTTTTGTAGTAGTACGATGCGAGTATAGCGGCGAATAGCCGCAGGACATCCATGTGTCTCGGGAGAACAGAAGAATGATGCGCCAAGCGATTCATCGCCGTGAATTACTGCGGTTCCTGTCGGCCAGTCCGCTGCTGGCGGCGCTGCCGTCCTGGCAGGCGCTGGCCGCTGAGGCGAGGCTGGCCAGTCCGGCCGAGGCGCTGGATGTGTTCGACTTCGAGGCCGCGGCCGAGGCCATCGTGCCGCCGGCGCACTGGGGTTACCTGCAGAGCGGGGTGGATGGCAATGTGACCCGCGATGCCAATCACTCGGCGTATGCAAAGTGGCAGCTCGTGCCGCGGCGCTTCGTCGATGTGAGCAATGTGGCGCTGGGCACCACACTGTTCGGCAATGCGCTGGCGTCGCCGGTGATGATGAGTCCCATCGGCAGCCTGCGCGCGCTGCACGCCGAGGCCGACCTGGGCGTGGCGCGCGCCGCGAAGGTGAAGAACCAGCAGCAGGTGGTGTCCACGCAGATGTCGGACAGCATCGAGGACATCGCGGCGGCGCGCGGCGCGCCGCTGTGGTTTCAGCTCTACACCACCAATCGCATCGAGGTGACCCGGCAGATGGTGCAGCGGGCGCAGCGCGCGGGCTGCGTCGCGGTGGCGGTGACGGTAGATTTGCCCGCCGGTCGCAACACCGTGACGGCTACGCGCCTGCGCCGGCAGGACACGCGCACCTGCGGCAATTGTCACCAGACCGATGCCGCGGGCAATCCGCGCCTCAGCATCAACACCAAGCCCATGTTCGCCGGCATCGATACGCAGGGACTGGGACTGACGTCACCCTCGCTGAACTGGGACTTCATCAAGCGACTGAAGGACATGACCACGATGAAGGTGGTCATCAAGGGCATCGAGGCGGTAGAGGATGCGGCCAAGGCGGTGGAGTACGGCGCCGATGGCATCTTCGTGTCGAATCACGGCGGACGTGCGCTGGAGAGCGGACGCGGCACGGTGGAGTCGCTGCCTGAAGTGGTGAAGGCAGTGGGCGGCAAGGTGCCGGTGATGGTGGATGGCGGCGTGCGGCGGGGCACCGATGTGTTCAAGGCGCTGGCGCTGGGGGCCAGTGGCGTGGGGATCGGCAGGCCTTATGTGTTGGGACTGTCGTGCTTTGGGCAGAAGGGTGTGGAGCGGGTGCTCGATATCCTGAATCTGGAACTGCGGCTGGCGATGGTGGGGTGCGGGGCGCGCAGTGTTGGGGAGATTCGCGCGTCGTCACTCGTCGCTGCGAGGTGAAGGAGCGGCGCTCGCGCAACGTTTACAGAGGCATGCATCTGGCGTGATTGCGCGCGAGCGCGCCGCTTCGGGAATCCGCACCGCGGAGCACCAGCACTGGGATGCGTCCTCCTCGCCCTCCGCCATGGCGCAGTCATTCGGTCGACCGCACGCGGGACAGCAGGCTGGCGTTTGGCTGACGGAGCAGATGCCTGTCACAACCGCATATTACTCGACGGAATTCTGCCTGCATGGGTTGCCATGATGGAATCCTCGCAGCATGCTCCAGACTCCAGGCGTCGGAGTCTCCATGCGAAGATCACGGCGGACAGCAGTTGCCATAACAGGTGCCGCAGCCACTATTGCGCTGCATTCGCTGCTGTTCGTGGCAACAATCTGGAGCGACGGACCTGCGCGACGGCCGCGACTGCCCGAGCGGGTGGGCGCTGGCGCCAACACCGCTTCCGCTGAGGGGAACTCGGAAGAGCGCAGGATCATCATTCAACTGCAGCCCGAAGCGATGCCTGAGACTCCGACGCCAGCGCTGTTGCCGGTGATGCTGGAAGTGCCGCGCAAGGTTTCCCTGCTTGCGATCACAGGCCCGGACGCGCTGCCGATGGCCCCGTTGTTTCTCGATCAGGCTGGCGAGGAAACGAGTGCTTCAGAGGCCGATATGATGGCTCGCACGCAGCTGGCCGGCCTGTACGAAGGCCAGATACGCGCGCGCATTGAACGCGCGTGGCTGCGTCCGCGCGAGCCGATCGGCGAGGACAAGTTCGCCTGTCGCGTGCTAATACGGCAAAGCGCCCAAGGCGTGATAAGCGAAATAGAAGTGCAGCAGTGCAATGGCTCGGATCGATGGCAGCGCTCGCTCACCGATGCGATCTTCGCAGCCAGCCCTTTGCCAGCTCCGCCGAATCCGCAGGTATTTGCAGACTCCTTCTCGATGCGCTTCGAAGCATCGGCCTATTCAGATGGCGCACCTGCCGGGCTCTACGAATCCGAGAGCCGCGTTGCCGCACAGGTCACTCCATCATCGGCGTTGACAATTCAAAGCGGTGATCGCCCGCAGGCCGCCTCAAGCACGCGCAGCGAATCGAATCAGGTCTACCTGAATATAACCGCCGACAAGATCGAATGGTCAACGACGCCGCCACCGCGCTCTCCCTGACACAGCTACTTGTTCGGGAAACATCGCGCTGAATATCACCGCGCTTGGACGATCGTTTAGTCTATTCGGCTCACAGACCGGAAGATCGATATGACTATATTCTCTCAAGTAAAAGTCGGGGAGGGGCGTCATGCGCATCAAGTCCTTAGCGGTCTGTGCGGCGATGTTCATCGGCGCGCTGCATCTGGCGCCTGCCTGGTCCGCCATGGGGCGGATCGCGGGTAGTTTCAATGTCACGCAAAGCGGCGCAGCGACTTACAGCATCCCCATTTTCACGCCACCAGGTCCACGCGGCATGCAACCAAGCATCGCGCTGGTGTACAGCAGCCATGGTGGCGTTGGGCCGGTGGGCAAAGGCTGGAGCATTGCGGGCTTGTCGGCGATCACACGCTGTAATCGCACCGTCGCGCAGGATGGCCTCGCCTGGCCAATCACGTTGCAGACGACCGATCAATACTGTCTCAATGGCAATCGCCTGCGCCTGAACAGCGGCACGCTGGGTACTGCTGGCTCGACGTATCAGACCGAGCTCGCTGACTTCTCGCTGGTGACGGCAGTCGGCACGGCCGGCAATGGACCGGCATCATTTACGGTAAAAGGCAGAGACGGTGTGACGTATGAATACGGCACCGATAGCACCTCCCAAGTGCTGGCAACAGGCACCAGCACGGTCAGCGTGTGGATGCTGCGCCAGATCAGCGATACATCCAACAATCGTGTGCGATTCACGTATGTCGCTGCCGGCTCTGGGCTGACCGGCACCACGAACCCCTCTACGATCGAGTGGACGGCTACTACCAGCGGCGGCAGCACCTTCCGGTACAGCATGTCCTTCACCTACGGCAATAACACGCCGCCTTCCTCACAGGCGGGGTACGTGGCGGGCACGGCGGTTGCTGATGATGACCTGCTGACGAACATCACCGTCAACAACAACGGCAATGTCGCGTTCAAGTATTTCCTTGAATACAACACCTCACCCACCACGGGCGTGTACCGTCTACAGAAGGTCACCGAGTGCAGTGACAGCGCGGGCTCCGACTGTCTCCTGCCCACTAAAATTACTTACCAGAATGGCCAGGCAGGCGTGGTCGGAACTGCCACCACCACGTCCTTCAACGGCTCGCGTGTGGCTGATCTCAATGGCGATGGCTTCGAAGATCTGGTGTATACCAGCGGCGGTGTGCTCACCGTGTCCTGGGGTACCAGTACGGGTTACGGTAGCTCCAGCAGCGTCGGAGTCAGCGGGACAATTGGAAACGGCATTCTGATTGGCGATGTGCAGGGCACGGGCCAGGATGCCATTCTCGTTGCCTCTGGTGGGTCGTGGCACAGCTACATCTGGAACGGCAGCAGCTTTGGCCATAGTAACACTGGCACCGCAGTGTCTGGCGCCAATCAATACCTGCTGGACATCAACGGCGATGGTCTCGCGGACCTGGTCAGCGCGCAATCCAGCTCCGGCAATCTCGGACAGGTCGATTATCGCCTCAGCATCAGCACAGCCAGTGCGGTGATTTTCTCCTCAAGCGCGGTGGTGATCCTCAGCGGCATTTCCCCGCCCCCAGGATCGATCGGTTCGACGAGCAGCGTTTACATTCCGAATGGGGCTGGCCGCTACCATCATGTCGATATCAATGGCGATGGCAAGGAAGATCTGACGGTAATGGCAGCGGCCGGCATCTGCGATCCCTATATGCCCTATCCGCCGTATTGCAGTTTTGTTGCCGGGGTCGTCGCATATATCCAGCAACCAAATGGATCGTTCTTGCCGTACACGGTGTGGGGATATAGCGGTGGCACGTCGACGGGCAACTTCCCCATATTCCTGCGGGCCAACGACGACGCCTGCAGCGACACCGCGGTTTACGATCCGAACTCTTCCACTACCACAGTCTATATTTCCGCCTGCGATGGTTCAGCGGCGACGTCTGTGAACGTTGCAGGCTATCTGACCACGGCGATGGATTGGGATGGGGACGGGAGGCTGGATTTGATGTTCGGCACCGTGAGCGGCTCCATCTACGTGAGCCGTTCGACCGGCGTTGGTTTCGCTTCGCCAGTCAATACCGGCCTCGCTTATTGCAACATGTTTACCGTTGATGCCAATGGCGACGGCCTGGACGACCTGGCCTGCATAAGCAGCACCACTTCCTATTACCTCCACAACAGCGCCGGCGTCAAACCAGACCTCGCCACGGTCTTCGAGGATGGATACAAGGTTACGCAGACGGTGACGTATCAGCCGGCCACCTGGAACTACTACACCAAACAGTCGGGCTCGACCGCGCATAACAAGGACTACGCGGGGCCGATGCAGCTGGTCGGCAACGTGAACCGCACGGATGGAGTTGGCTTCACGTACAACCAGAGCTATTGGTATTACGGCGGGGCGGTGAACGTGCAGGGGCGTGGTTTTGCCGGCTTCGCCTCGCGCAAGATGACCGATTCACGCACGGACGACAGTGGGAAGTATCTCTACACGATCGATTATTTTCGCCAGGACTTTCCTTACACCGGCCGGCTAACCAAGACCGAAACCTACCAGTCCACCGGTACGCTAATTTCCCAGCGCAACTTCACGTTGACAGAAAATCTGCTGGATCCCACGACGAACAACGAGCGGCACTTTGTCTATTCTTCGGGCGGTAGCTCGTATACCTATGAGCTAGGCGGTGCCGCCAACGGCAATCTGATCACTCAGACCAGCGAGAGCCGCACCTACGATATATGGGGCAATGTCACGGCCTCGAGTAAGGTGACGACCGATCAGGACAGCGGTTCCCCTCTGTATGGCAAGACCTGGACTCAGTCGATGTCGGCCACATTTTCCCCGAATACCACGTATTGGTGCCTTGGGTTGCCCACGTCAGTAACCGTGTCCAATTCCACCACCGCCACGAGCCCACCCTGGGGCGGAGCCCCTGTCTCGCGTACCAAGGATCTGTTACCCAACTACCCCAACTGTCGGATCGATGCGGAGGATATGCAGCCCTCCGGTGGCAATAGGCGCGTGGTGACCTCATACGGTTACGACAGCTACGGCAACGTCAGTTCGGTCTCGGTCATCGGACGTGACTCTAGTGGTACAGTGATGAGCGCCGCCCGTACGTCCTACATCACTTGGGGTTCCGCAAATGGTACCAGCGGCGGCACTGGACAGTTTCCAGTCTCGGTGACCAACGCCTTGGGCCAAACGTCCACGCGAACGTTCCACTCCACATTC
>JACZDC010092703.1_pt1 | contig 16711 bp, 11 predicted proteins | sample 8641791 | NCBI WGS metagenome assembly JACZDC01 (sample SAMN15324613, study PRJNA640507) | soil metagenome | isolation source: intercropping peanut in the second line | place: China: Luxin town, Laibin City, Guangxi Province | collected 2019-07-25 | depth 10cm m
GGATGGTCCATGCACAGAGAAGCGCCTACCGCAGTACCCGATTCGGTCTTGCAGCCGATGCACGTGTTGAGATTGTCGCCAGCACCGGCGAGCGGGTGATAGACCACCGCCATCAACGTGAACGGCGACGATAGATTGACCATGTATGCCCAGTCGCTCGCAGCGAGCGCGCTCACCATGGACTGGCTGTTCGTAAACGTGATGCTTGGAAGTCCGCCTAGGTTTGCGTCGGCGGCGCTGTACGCGGGCTGCGAGCCGGCGTAGTTAAAAACGCGGCCAGCAACATCGGTCCACACAGAAGCCGTGCCAGCGGCCTCGGTTACGCCATGTGTTGAGCGTAGCCATAGCGCAGGCGTCGCCTCAATCTCCGTTGGCGACGTGATAACTCGTCTACCCTTGCGAGCACTCCACGACACCGTGCAGTGTTCGCCCGCGCCAGGCGCATCCTTGACGCGGATCTTGAACTGCGAACCCGTCTGATCCTCGACGGATGGAGACGACGCAACGGAGCCGGACGACTGACCGGATATCCACGGCATGACGATGTAGGAGACGCCATCTGCTTCGGGGCTCGGCAGCTGGACGATCTGCTCGTCCTCTGTTTCATGCAGCATGATGCTTCCGCTGCTGTTATTCGCGCCGTTTAGGCTCTCATTCAGCGGGACGAACCCAAGCAAAGTACCACCGTTGCAGATCCCGCTGACCTCCGTGATCGCGGTACTGACAACCGGCGTATCTCGCGCAACCACGTCGCGCGCCGGGTGAATGATCCCGCTGAGGTAAACCGCAGTTCCGCGGCCTACTCGAATGCGGGCCTTCGGCTGCTCTTCCCCCGTCCCGCCAGCATCCAGTCCGTTGATCTTCAAGACTGTCGCATTTGTCGCGGTGACATAGTCTTCGTTTTCACGGGCAAATATCGAATCGTACGCTGCCGGGTGCGGACCAAGGCCAGCATAGTTGAGCGCGCCGGTGGCGAAGCGAAGAGCACCGTCAGAAGTAACGACGACCCTGCTGCCAGCCTCGACCCACAAGAGCTTTTTGACCAGCTCGATCTGCGTCTGCGAGAACGATAGACGGGTTTCCCTCGTGACCCACGCAGCCATTTCCATCGACTGGATATCGGACTGGTGGAACGAGTAGCTAGACGACTGGTTGCGTGAGTACAGAAAGCAGCCTGCGGCGGTCATCGCGTTGCTGTCGAGCAGCCCGTAAGCGGCGCAGTTGCTGAACGCCTGACTGTACGGCTGCGACCCTGAAGCAACCTCGTATCCGACGCCGGTGATCTTGGTCCAAAAACAATACTCCCAGACCTGGTTCTCTTGTCCCCCGATGATGTCGCCTGCCGGGTTGATTCTGACCTGGCTGAGCACACCGGTTCCGGCCGTGGAGCCGTACGAGTTCTCAAAACGCAGGTTTCGATAGACGTTGAAGTTGATCGACGTCGGGCCGCTGATCCTGCCGACGTCGATGTAACTGATCGGCGTGTTAGGCGCGGCCGACTGGTTGAACGCGATCCCCTCGATGACCATGCGGTCGCTGGCAATGCGCATGATCGGCTTCTTGACCGTGGTGTCCCACAGCAGAACCGTGTCTCCCCCGTCTAGCGGGTTGTTGTAGCCCTCGATCTTGAACGCGCGGAAGGCGCTTCCGCCCTGCGCTTTGTCGATGTCGATTGAGTCCTTGACCCTCAAGGTGCCACGAAGCCTGACCGTGTCGCCGGGGCGCGCCGATGCTAGCAGCGTGTTGATTCCTGGAGCGCTGTCTCCTGCGCCGCCCGGGAAGATGTCCGTTCGCGCGTCGCCGTTGGGGTACGTGTCGCTGTTGAGTACGCGGGCCCCGGTGATGTCCTTTGCGGTGAGAGCATCCGTTCCGCCGACGATCCCATCGGGATCAACCACGCCGACAGCAGACAGGCCGAACGCGGTGATGCAGGATCCCGTGGTTGTCACACCGGTCAAGACCGTGCTCTGGGTCGTGATCGTGACCGCGGCTCCGCTGTACAGGCCAGCCGTGCCGCAGACGTCGCAGGTGATGAAGCCGCCGACGATGCCGGTGGACGAGAGCACCACCCAGTACACGCCCGGGTACTGGTCCTGCAGGCTGATCACGAAGCCGCGCGGGATCAGTCCGCCAGTCGCAGCGAATCGCATCTGACCGCCAGACGGACCGAAGCTGCCGTCAACCGTGCCGTCTAAAGTGATTCCCGGGTACAGCGTTGAATCGAGCTGCAGCGTGACCGCTTCGCCGTTGGGTGCGCCAAGCGCGCCCTGCACGGTGCACGTGATGTAGCCGCTGACGATGCCGGTCGCAGCAGTAACGCGCCACATCTCGCCCTGCGTGGTGTTAGCGAGGCGGATCAACGTACCCACGGGGATCGCGCCAGACGTGGCTGCGAATTTCATCGAGCCAGTCCAGATGGTCCGAGTCGCGATTACGAGCTTTGAGCCAGCGTTGAGGTTCGCCGTAGATCCAGGTCCGGTGACAACTGCGGAGATGACCCCGCCAACTGGTGCCGGGGCAGTCTGCACGGTCCACACGAGGCCACCGCTGACGCCTCCGCGCGCGAGCTTCGTACCGGGCGCAATGGTCCCGGTGAGAGCAGAGAACTCAACGACGCCGAGAGCGGGCAAGCCAGCGGCAGGGCTCGTGCGGTAGACGTTGCCGGCAGAGAGGGTGCCGGATGCTACTGGGTTGCCGCGGATGCCCTCCACTCGCGTCACGCCGGGGGAGACGGTGACGGCGTCGCCGGTTAGGGTGGAGGTGCCGCCTCCAATGCCATCATTCCGCACCCACGCGCCAACGCTGCCGGGCTTCAGGTGGTCTGCGTCTGCGGAGCCCGAGTAGTAGTCGTCCCATGACCACGCGCCGCCGTCCATGGCGCCTGCGACAGTGGCGCCGGTGGTGATGGCTTGCTGGCCGTTGTGGTCGCCCTCCAGCAGCGCGAGCGCTGCGTCTGTCGGAACCGCGAGAACGTCTGGCTTGCCGTCGTCGTCGATGCCTGACGGATCCCATGTCTCGGTGACGGCGTTCCACTCGTAGCGACCGAGGTAAACCCCGTCGTTCTCGTAGACGTGAGCCGGCTCTGCCTGATAGTGACCGCTGAACGTGGTCAGCGTGCCGACGTAGAGAGCTCTCACTTGACGGAGGCCTTGCTCAGGACGGCGACCTCAGTGCAGTAGATCTCAACGGTTTGCGAAGCCGCATCGCTGATGAAGTTCAGGTGGGTGCAGTCGTTCGGGATGACGCCTTCGATGTACCCGCCGCTGGCAACCGTGGCGCCAGATGCGGCCGATCCGGTGCCGAGGTTCGCTGTCGTCGCGTACACGAGCGCGTGAGCGCCCACGGACACGCTGACGCGCGTGTTGCAGCCAACGCTAGCGAAGCGGATGAACCTGCCTCGCAGTTCGGATGGAATCGAGATGTTCTGAATCGTGGTGAGTGACGCGTAACGAGCGATGCCTCGGAGGCCAGTGGCATCAGCTGCCGACACGGGAAACATCAGCGCTGCGGCTTTTCCTTCGATGACACTCATGCGGGATCTCCTGGGCAAAACTCGACCAGCCCAGGCCCGACATCGGGACTAGGCAGAAATTGGAATGGTTAGGTCAGCGGCTATTCGTCGAAGCGTGCGCCGGCTACTTGCTGACTGCGCGTCGCGTACATCTTCGCCATTTCTGGCGCGCGCCTCTTCGACGGCGAAAGCGTGCCGTTGTCATGGGGCCCGTTCTCCTTCGCGGCTGCATTCGGCTGCGCGTTGCTGCGGGCCACCCGCTGCAGTGCGGCGACGTTCTCTGGGCGCATGCTCGGATCAGCCGGCGCGTTGAGCAGGTGACCGAGCTTCAGGCGAGCCTCGTAGCTGGGCATCTTCTCGACGCTTCCGAGCTCCGACATCACACGCTCGACAACCTGGCCGTACAGCCGCGGATAGAGCGCCTGCAGAGTCTCGATGTCCTCGCGCCGAATCTCGCCGTTCGAGAGCCGTTCCATGGCGTTGCTCGGGTTCTGCGCGGCATCCATGTACCGGGCGAGCTTGGCGGCCTTGGCGGGGTCGTGGCGCGGCTTGCGCTTGTCGCCGAACGGGTCTCCAGGCTTGGGCGATGCCGACAACGCGCCGGCCTTAGCCGCGAGGAAGTTCGCCACGTTCTGCGTGTGCGCCTCGAGCGCGTCAGCGAGCGGCGGATTGCTCTGGCGAAGGCTGTAGGTGCGCGCGCGGATGATCTTCCGCTCGTCGCTCTTCGGGTCCTGTAGCGCCCCGATGTTCTGGACCGCGCGCTCGTAGGTGGCCGGGTTGCGCAGGTCCATCTGCACGCCCATGAGCGGGCCGGCTTTCGCGATGGCATCAGCGCTCGACCGGATGGCTTTGTTGGCGCGCGTGCCCGTCTTGATAGCCGAGTCCTTGAGCCAGGCGAGTAGGCCATCGCTGGCTTTGGTGGCTTGCTTCTCGCCCTGGGTCGCGAGCTTGACCGCGGTTTGGTTGTGGACGTCGGCGCCGGCTTCGGCGGCAACTCGACCGGCTGCGCGCGCGTCAGTCTTCGAGAGGAAGCTGACGGCCTTGCCAACGGTGACCTTGAGCTTGGCGGCCTGCTCGCCGAGGAAGGGGGTGTCCTTGAGCGTCTGGAGCTGGTCTCGGTAGGTCTCGGCGGTCTCATTGAGCGCGCGGAGATCGCGCATATCGCGGACCATCGCGGTTACGTCTTCGCGGGCGCCTTTGACGCTCTCCTTGAGGTTGTCCGGGACCTTGTACCACTTGCTCAACGTCTCCAGGAGGTCTGCTTTGCGCTCGAGGCCGACAGCCCAAATCTTCTCGTTGAGCTCGTTCTCGGCTTTTCCCAAGCCGCTGAACAGTGAGCCCACCTTGGCCGGGTCGTAGTTGGCCACCTTGGCGAAACCATCGGCCGCGCTGCGCTGAATGCCGTCAACTGCCTCGAACTTCTTTGACATCGCGTTCGCGTAGTCGAGGTAGCTCGACCAGGACGCGTTGATCTCCTTCTGCGCGAGTGGCGCACCGGAGCCGAACACGGTCGTGTCTTCGAGGTGGTTTCGAAGCTGCTCGTACGCGTCGCGGATGATGTGCTGAGCGCCTGCATCGCCACTTGGACCGCGATTCGCCGCATCCTGGAGACGCCCAAGCCTGCGCTTCAGGCGATCGGCTCCGATGTAGATGTCGGTGACGTCGTCTAGGTTCGACGCTGCCTTGAGCTTGCCCGTGATCTCGTCGATGTCCTCGATGGCGGCCTTGAATGCGCGCAACCCGCCCTTTTCGTAGAGGTGGCGCGCGTTCGATGCCGCCTCGATCTTGTCCCGGATGCCGCCGATGGCGTCCACCGTGGAGTCCGTGACCTTCTGCAGGTTGGGAGGCGGTGCCGCTTCGAAGATCGGCTTGAACGTCTCGGGCTTCAGGCTGACGTTGGTGTACGTCGACAGGTCATCTGCCACCGTGTTCAGCCGGTTGCCGCGGGCCGTAAGCTCGCGCGTCTTGTCCTGCTGCAGCAGCTTGAACTTCCGAGCCGCATCGGCCTCGCTCCCAAGTTCCTTCAGCCTCTGGAAGGCCGTCAGCTGCTCAGACTGCGTAGGCGGGCTGATGAGCTCCGCCGTGATCTGGTCGTCGCTCCTGAACCCGACCTGCTGCGACACCTGCGCATCAGACGCCGAGTCCACAGCCGCGCGCGCCTCTTGCGCCGCCGTCGCCTCCGCGCTGATCACGTCGTCCAGCTGACGCGCTGCGTCGCGCTCGGCATCCGTGTGCTCGAACAGGCTCGTCAGCTTCTTGGCGCCGCTCCCGAGCAGCGAGAAGCCCGCGCCCATGCTGCCGCCGAGCGCGCCGCCCCACAGCGCGCCTGTGCCTGCACCGGCGAAGATGCGCTCTGCCGTGATCTCGTGGTCACGCAGGTAGTCGTCGGTCGCCGCCTTGGCAGCGCCGTACAGGGCACCTTCTGCGGCTCCCGTGAGACCGTATGCCACCGCCGCAGAGCCAGCCTTGCCGAGCACCGTGGTAGCGCCAAGTCCGGCCTCGATGCCTTCCGCTGCAAGCTGGCCGCCACGGGCAAGTAAACGAGCTGGGGCTCCGACAGTGCCGGCCACGCCACTAGTGGGCGCCATCGCGCCGACCGTGCCTAGCCCTTCACCGAGCAAGGAAGCGACCTGTTGGTGCTCCTGAAGTTTGAGTAGCTCTTCCTTGGCGCCAGCGCCGCCCAACTCGCCGATCGCGACGTCGGACAGGCCCAGGGTGCCGCCGCGAAGGGCTCCAGCGCCAGTGGCCAGCGCCGCCTTGCCGAGCGTGTCGTACTTCTGGCGCTCGTCTTCCTTGGCGACCTCGCCAGCCGTGGCCAGTCGGTAGCCCTCGCCCAGAAGCTTGCCGACGTTCGGCGCGTCGGCGTCCAGAATTGCGCCGGTGCGGGTGTCGACCAGCTGTGTGGGCACGTCGGTACGCAGTTCGAGCGCGCCCGAGAGCAGATCCTGCTCAGCCTTGAGCGGATCGGCGACCGCGACCGGTAGGCCAGTCTGCGGATCTACGAGAGGACCGCTCACTTAGCCTCGTGGGGGCGGGTGAGCGGGTTCGGCTTCGCATCATCGAGCAGGCCCCACTGGTCCGTCGCCTGCAGCTGCTCCAGTAGCGCCTTGCGGGCCTTTGCGCGCACCGACTCGTCGCTCGATGTGAGCCCGGTCGAGTACATCTTGCCCTCCACCTCGGAGTCCGGGACGTTCGAGCCAGACTCGATGCGCAGCAGGGTGCGGACGATGTTCGTGTCGTCGAGGCGCTGCTGTTCCTTTGCCTCTGGCGTGAGGATTGTGGGGACGTAGTTCCACGCCCTCGCAGGCATGTCGACGTCGTCGGGGTTTTTCTCGGTGCCGTCGCTGTTGTAGACGGTCGAGTACAGGCGCTTGAACGAGTCTTTGGCGCCCGAGATCACGCCGTACGTCTTGCGCTCTCCCTCGGTAGCCGGGCCGCCCTTGTCGGTCTTGTTGAGCTCCTGCTCCATCTTGGCGTTCTTTAGCTGCTGTTCACGCAGCTTCAGCGCGGTCATCGGATTGGCGCCAGCTTGCGCCGCCCGCTGTTGCTCGTAGCGCGCCATGCGGAGCTTTTGCTCCTCACCGCGCAGGCTCTCGAAGCGCTTCCCGTAGACCTCGGAGTAGATCGCTTGCTTCTCTTGCTCGAGCTTGTCGGACGCCTCTTGGCCGAGGATGCGCGCTTCTTGCGATGCGCCCTGTGCCGTGGTCGCCTCGATCTCCTTCTGCGCCTGCTCGATCTTCATCGCGCGCGCGAGCTTGAGTGTATCTACGGTGTCGCCGTACTTCTCTCGCAGCTGACCAAGCTCGGTCGTCTTGCCGGCCATCGCGGTTTGCTTGTTGTCGAGCAGTGCGCGCTGGTACTCCAGGTCGCGTTCGATGCCCTTTTGGATCAGCGACGCAGTCCGGTCCGCGTTGCTGGTCTGCACGTTCATGCCCTGCATGAGCCCGGCCACAAGATTGTTTTGGTCGAGCATCCCCGAGAGCCCGACCGCGATTGCGCCGGCCACGCGCTGCTTGCCCGTGCGGCGGTCCTTCGGCTCGTACTCGTTGACGAACTTGATCATCTCGTTGCGCTCGGAGTTGACCTTGTCGGTCGCTGCCGTGTGCGAGTCGGCCTCGACCTGCAGCCGGTCATGGTATTCCCGCTGATCGGCGGCAATGCGCGCCTGCACTTCCGCGATGCTCTCGAGGTTGTCCGCCTTCGAGTCGCCGAGTGTCTCCGCGTTGAGTTTGCGGGCCTCGGTCGCGGTGTCGTAGCCGAGCTCTGCTTGGTCGCGCTGCGTCTCGGCAGCTGCCTTGCCCGCCGACGCTTCCTTGAGCATGCCTGGGATGGGATTCGCGATTTGCGCGCCGCCGCCAACACTGGGCCTGCGCGCCGGCTGGGGGGCCATCTGCGGCTGAGCGAGACTCATGCGCGCGGCGGGCGGCACGGCCCCTGCTGCGATGGCCTCGGCGGGGGCGCGAGCGGTAGCATCGGCGGCTTGCTGCGCGTAGATGTCTTCCAGCGTCTGCGGAGCTGCGGGAGCGGTCGGCGCCGCGGCCTCTGGAGGAGCCTCAAGCGCTCCCGGCCACCGCTGCGGCGGCGTGGGCTGCACGGCTTGCGGCACCGGCACGCGGTACGTCGAGCCTTGCGCCTCAAGCGCACGGTTGATCATCTCGGGATCGGCTCCGCCCCACTGCTGAAAGTCGGTCTTCATCAGCCGCCCTTGCCCATGACGGAGCCCATGATGTTGCCAGCCAGGCCAAGGATTCCGCCCTGGCTAGCCTTCTTCGCACTCGCCCACTTGGTGTCAGCCTCGAGCTGCTGCTGGTTCACATCGCCAAGCGCGCCGAGGTACGCCTGTTGCTGGCCAAGCCCGAGCTGTCCCTGCGTCGAGCCGAGCGACCCGAGCTGTCCCGTGGACTGCCCAGCGAGCCCGAGCGCCTGGCCTTGCAGCCCGTAGCCGAGTCCGGCCTGGTTCGCGCCAAGCTGTGCCTGCGCCTGTGCAACGGCGATGTTCTGCCCGACGCGCTGCTGCTCTTCCTGCGCTCGCATGACAGCCGCGCGCTGTGCCATGTCGAGGCCAAGCTGAGCGGCCTGATCATTGGCCCCGCGCATCGCTGCTGCCTGGTTGCCACCGCGCGCATCGGCCGCTGACGAGCGCATCTGGTTCGCGATCTGCGAGGCGCTTTGATTCATCAGAGCTGCCGCAGCGCTCGAGTCGTACCCGTTCGCGGCGTTGGCCATGTTCTGGATGCCGAGCGCCTGACTCTGTATCCCCTGCTGGCCGAGTGTCGCGCCCTGGCCGAGCAGTCCAAGCGCAACGCCTCGGTTGTCGATGGCTTGCGCGCCGGCCGTGTCGATGGTCCCGAATCCCTGGCCGAGGAAACCCTGGCCCTGGCCGATGCCCTGCGCGTACTGGTCGCGCATGCCGCCGAGAGCCTCGGCCGATCCGCCGTAGAACGACTTGGGAGGCGGCTGGTTCATCTGGCGCAGGCCCTTCGCAGTGACGCTGTCCCAGATGCCCTGGCCCATCTGCTTCCAGCCGGACGAGTCGCCTGTGAGGCCCTTGGCGAGGCCGCCCGTGGTGTTGACGAAGTTGGTCCCCTCCTGCCCAAGGAAAGGCGCGTCTTGCTGTGCGTTGGCGGCACTCTTGCCGGCGCTGTCGACCCATCCTGATACTTTGGTGACCATGAGCTAACCCTTCCTTGCTGCGTCTGGTACGCGTTGCTTCGAGCCAGGGCGAACGCCCATTTCAAGCCTCAGCGCGACGGGTTTTGACCCCGCGTGTGCCAGGGTTCCGCTTTCGGCAAGCGCCAACCTGAAGCACTTAATCGCTTGCTTTCGCGGATGGATCGCAACGGTGAACGTCTCGCCAGCACCGGACAGATCGGCAACGCTGCCCCACGTGTTCACCTGGCTATCGCCTTCGCCCCAGTCGAAATCGAGCAGCGAGACAAGAGTCACCGTAGAGAGCGTGTTGGGGGACTGCTCGAGCACGGGATACGCGCGCCATAGCCGGCCGAAACCAGCGACGCCGTCGACCTTTAGCCATGGCGTAGCAAGCGACCACACCTCGCGAGATTCGTTGTGGCTGTCCTCGTCGACTCCGAGCTCGCGGCGCATCTCCCAGACGGTCTCGGTTGCGGCTGCGTACCAAACCCGCCCACCGGCAACGCACGCGTCAGCAATGTACTGAAACTCGACGTCTTGCCTGAACTGCGTCCACTTGCCCTCGACGAGGTTGAAGACGAAGCATCCGGCCTCCTGGTCGATGACGCGAACCTCGTTGTGCCGCTCGTCGTAGACGGTCCTGATGACGGAGCGTTTGCCGCGCGTGAGCGGCATCAGCGGATCGATCGGTAGGCCGATGGGCTGCACGCTGAAGCTGTTGTCAAGCAGTGCCATACCGCGCGTGGACCGGAAGAACACGCCTCCGGGCACCTTACAGATCGACGTCGGGCACACCGCGGACACCTCGACGGGCAACCTGCGCGCAGGAGCGAATCCGCCAACGCCGTTCGCGTTCGGGCCTGCGCCCTCCACGACCCAGATGCCGCCGTTGCTGAAGATCGTAGGCGTGCCGTTCAGGTCGCTGATGCCCACCGCCTCGTCGGCGATGAAATGCGTGTTGGTCGAGGCCCACTCGGGCGCGTACCCGGCCACCAGCGGTTTGCTGTGCCAGATTCGGCGCCTGTCTTCGGCGTCGATGCCCCAGACGACGTCGGAGATCTTGGCGATGCTGAGGAAGCTTGGAGGCGGGTTGCTCGGCAGCGGAGTCGTGCCGTTCGTGTAGATGGTCGGGCTCGTGGTGAGTCCTGGCTGAATGCTCGAAAACTTGGCGTAGTGCGGGAAGACCTGGGGGACGTGCTTCTCGCCGGTGGCCGTGGTGGCCATGTACAAGATCGACCCACCAACCTCGGACACGTACAGCTCGACGTCGCAAACCTGCATCGCGCCATCGCCCTGAAGCGTCGTGAGCGGCGGCTTGGTCACGTACACGTCAATCTGCGCCGACGTGGTCAACATCGACTCGGATGCGATGGGCGAAGGCTGCGAGCGGTGAAGCTTTCCGGCCTGGTCTACAAAGCGCCACACGGCTGCGAACCTGTAGAGCCCGGTGGTTGCGCCGGAGCCGAGCGCAACGCCCCTGCAGCGCGGCCTGTAGAGCGGCTGCGCCTCGTTCAAAGCCTTGCCGTCCCAGTCGCCAAGGTCTCCGCTGGCTACGATCGTGGTGCCGTCGTGCTCGACGGAGACAAGCGGGAAAGCCTCGCCATCAGCGGCGAACTCGACGGTGGGCAGCAACACGGACTGGCCGAGCCCGAACAGGTTCGTGATCGCGGCCGGCTTGATCGGCGAGACGTCGCCCAAGAACGCGCCTGTGATGCGGCTCGTGCCCACGGAGCCGAACGAGTGAATGACCTGCGCCGTGTAGACCGGCGTGGCCATGAGTCGGTCATGACAAACGCGAGCCACACGCGCGAGACGCTCGCCATCGGCGCGGACTACCATCGCGCTCGTGAGATGGCCTTCGAGCACTCCGATTCCGAGGTGAACGGCGAAGTAGGCGCGCGACCCCAGCGTTACGCCGTGGGTGAGCGGCAGGACGTTCGCCTCGATGTCCTGAGCAATCACCGCGTTCGTCGCGTAGGAGTAGTCAAACGTCCTGGTGAGCGCCGTGAAGACCACCGATAACTCGGTGTCGCGCACGCCGACTAGGATCATGTGACGGTCCGAGTCGGATAGGATCGTCTGGTTGCCAGACGCTACGCCGACAAGCGTCTCCGACGCTGTTGCCGCGTGGATAGTCACGACAGAGCCCGGCGTACCCAGGCGCTCTGCCCACGCCGTACTTGCCGAGCACGATGTGATCAGCACGTTCCCGGTGGTCGCAGACCGCGACATCGACACGCCGACGCCTGCGCCGTGCGTGCTCGTGTGTGTGGCGGCCACGGCCAACGAGCCGTTCAGCGTCCACACCTTGAGAAACGACGACCCACTGTCGACCGCGGCCAGGTAGCTCGCGGCACTAGCCGAAGGTCCGCCGAGTACGTGGTGATTCGGGTACTGGAGGCTCGTGGCCAGTGCCACAGGAGTCGAAAACGTGGCCGTGTTGGCGTTGTAGGTGACGCCGAACACCGAGAATGAGCCGCCCGCATCGACGGCGTAGGTAATAAGCGCTTCGGGGACGCTGTTCCCCGTCACGCAGCTCTGCATCGACGGGCTGGCGATAAGGCTGAACGTGTATGTCAGCCCTCCAACGCTCGTCTTGGCGATGCATGCACCGTCCGCGTTGCGGGCGATCGCGTGCATGGTCATGGTCGACGCCGTGTTGAGCTCAAGCCATGCCACGACGGTCACTTCTGGCGACTCGATGACCGAGCACGTGGTCGCAATCAGCCCCAGCGAGAGCGCGCCAAACTGGGTCGCGCCGATGATCTCGCGAGAGACGCGACATGCACGCGAGTGGCCCGCGATCCCGCCAGAATCTCCGAACTCGCCGTTCGCACTCTCCGCGGCGGTGCCTGCCACGTACCCAACGCCCTCGTTTTCGGTGAGCCCGCACGGGTATCCGCGATGAGCGAACGTTGATTCGATGTTGGCTGAGTCCGAGTACGTGGTCCCGTCGAAGAGAGCCGCGGCTTGCGTGTACCAGCTGCGCTTCTCGAGCTGGTGCAGCTGGTTGAATCGCAGATTTGACGCCTCCGTGAGCGTGCCAGGGTCCTGCAACTGGGCGCTCTGTTTTGCATCGAGCCCGCCGTTTAGCGGGATCTCCTGCGTCTGCTTGGCGAGCACCATCAGAACAGCCTCACGAGCGCGGTGCCGGTGAACGCTCCGCCGCCCACGGTGCCAAGCTCGAAGGCCGTGACCGCGTCGCTTGCCGCGGCCGGGTCGAGCACGTTCAGGCCAACCGTCACGTCACTCACCCAGAGCACGCTACCGCCTCGGTAGGCGCGTCCTAGGCCGTGGTCGGCGCTAAGCGTGGCCGTGCCCGAGAACTCAACCTCGATGTCCACGTATTGCAGGGCCTGCAGACTGCCGACCCACGCCAAGAACGCGGACACGTCTTGCGAGCGCATTGGCTGCCCAGGAGACGGCAACCTCGGAGATGGGAAGCGGTCGCCCATCAGAGACCCTCACGCGTGAGCCAGTCGCGAAGCTCGTACGCTGACATTCCAGTCCGCTGTCCCCACGTGTCGCGGATGGCAGTGGGTTGGCCATCCTCGCGGTCAGGCGCCTGCGAACGGATCTTCGCCTCGCATCGGTCGCGGCTCACGATCCACGTAGACGGGTCCTTCTCTTCGCGCTCGCACACCTTGCGACATGCGTCCTCGATCACGAACTCGGCCCACCCGGCCTCTGCTCGCCAAGGATTTGACGAGCTGTCAATGTTGGACTGAGTCGTCGTGTAGACGATGCCGACCGAATACTCCTGGCTAGGCGCAGGAAGCCACGTGATCGTGCGCCCGGTCAGCTTGTAGCGAGGTGATTGCCATGTGCGAGCCGAGTAGAACGCGTATCGCATGTGGTCGACGTTGCCAGGCAGAATGTCCACCGTGTCGTCTGCGCCACGAATCCAAACCAAAGCGCGCACCTTGCCCGCTCCAGTCGGCAGCGTAGTGGTTGCGCTGTTGGCTGTGAGCGTGCCGGTGGTAAGGAAGTAGTCGCTGCCGTAACACTCCTCAAGGATCGCGTTCAGGTCTTGAATGCTCTCCTGAATGAAGCGCTCGACAGCGTTCTGCGTAAGCCACGTGAGCGTGGAGTAACTCGGCAGCTCGTATCTGACGCGAACGTCTTCAACGAGTTCTGACAGCAGATACGAGCGCACCTGTTACTCCTCACCCATGTCGTACGTCTTGCAAGTCTCGTAGAACCGGATCAGGGCCTTGGCGTACTCCTCGGGGCTCTTGCCGGCTGCGCTCTGGACAAGCTTGGCTGCGTCGATTTGGATCCCGGTCGGCTTACTGCTGCCTTCCGAGCCCTCCTCGTCGTCGCCAAGCAAGGGCAGCGCGGGGCCGCTCTTGCTGTCCAGATCGAGCGTGTCGTCCTCGAGCATCAGGGAACCCCTGCGCCCGGAACGCGTGCGAGCGCAACTACCGCTCGGAAGTTCACCTTGTTGGCGGTCCCGCTGGTCGAGATGTTCGCGGCAGCAAGGTCGGTTCCACTTACGTCTGTGGAACCGACGTGCTTGATGTCGAACGTTCGATTGGGGATCGAGATGTCGCCGATCAGATACTGATGGGCATCAGACTCTGACGTAGCGAACTGCCCCCATGCACCAAGCGAGATGAAGTCCTTGAAGACATCATCCAGGGTCACGGTCCAGACGCCGGTGGACTTGTATGCCACGGAAAATCCGTAGCCGTACTTGGTCGCGATCGCGCTCGACCCGTTCGGGATGAACGAGCCGTCGATCGTCAGCTGGTTAGAGCCGGAAGTGATCGCTCTGTTTTCTTTTCGAGCACCCATGGTGTTTCCTCCTTAGGCCTCGGATCAGGTGGGCAGCTTCGCGCGGACGATGAGCACCGGCGCATCGCAGCCGAAGTTGTAGCGACCACCCACGCGACCCTCGTAGCGGTCAGCCGATGCTGCACGCAGCAGGTTGTTGCCGTCCGCGTTCAGGATCTTGGGAAGGGCTCCAAGGCTGTAGACCTTGAAGTGGTCAAGCGGCACGCCCCACATCACGCCGCGCTGGCAGTCGGCGTCTGACACGATCTTCGCGCCGTAGGCGGTCAAGCCCTCGAACCCGAAGTCGTACTGACGAGAGTCAACCACGGTCTTCTGCGAGGCCAGGTTGATGTGCATGTTCGCCAGGTCAGTGGGGTGGATCATCCACACGGACGGCTTCTTGGTGAGGCGTGCGCCGCGCGCATTCACGCGCTCGAACACCTCCTCGGGCTGCATCAGGCTGCAGTCGAGACGGGTTCCACCCAGACGGCTGTTGACGTTGCGCACGACGCCGTAGAACTCGGTCGCGCCGGGCGCGGTCTCCGGGCACCAGCCCTCGAGGCCGTCCGCGCCAGCGCCAGCGAACCCATCCACGAAGATGTAGTCGTTGACCGCGAGCGAGGTGATCGTGCCCGTGTAGGTCACGATGCCGGTGTTGTAGTCGATGGCCGTGATGACGCCGGTGCCGGACTTCATTGAGACCGCGTCGTTGGTGTCGTTCGCGCCGATGACCATCCCGAGTTCGAGGTTGTCGACCTCTTCCAGGTTGAGCATCGTGATGGGCGAAGCCGTGCCGGATCCGACCTGGCCGATGGCCGCGCCGGCCGAGCGGTACGCCGAGAGGGCGACGCGCTTGGTGACCTCGACCATGGAGTCATCGAGGATGCCGCAGATCTCGTTCAGGAACTCCTCGCCCTTGCCCACCGCGGCCTGCTCGATGAGCTCACCGTCGATGTTGGCGACCTGGTAGATGTTCTTGCGGGTCAACTCGAACGCGTCCGCCTTGGCAGCGAAGGCGTTTGCCTGCGCGGTTGCGAACACGGGGCTCGCGCCCTGGGGATTCCCGAACTTGATCGGGATGCGCTTCTTGGTCTCGAAGAACTTGGTGTCGCTGTCGATCATGCCGAGGAGCGGGTGCTCCTTCGCCAGGATGTCGAGCCCGGTGTCTTCAAAGCCCTCGCGGAGGGCAACCTCGATGTCTGAAAAACTGAGTGAAGTAGCCATAAATCAACCTCAGCCGCGGGCCGCCCTTCGGCGCGCCTCTACGGCAGCAAGGCCGCGCGCTGCTCGATCGGCACTCGTGCGGGCCTTTGCAGGCTTCGCTCGATCTCCGGGATCGTTTGCGCGGCTTGATGGGATCGCGTCGGGAACATTCCCTGCGCGTGTTTCGCCCTGAGGATTGCTTGCTGGGCTGGCCGGTGGTGTCGGTTGCTTGGCAGCGAGTCTCTTCGCCACCCGGTCTCGAAACGCGGCGTCATCGAGCCAGCTGTCCATCACCTCGTCGGTGATGAGCGCGCGGGCTGATGGGCCGTGCTTGAATACGTGTCCGACATCGGTCGATGCCCTCTGTTCGAGGTCTCGTGCGATGTCGTCGATGCTCTTGGTTGGGTCCGCCTTGTGTCGACGCAGTACCTCGGCAGCTCCCCACGGAACCGCTGCGAGCGTCGGGAACGTTGCCGCGTGCTCCTGCAGCTTCGCGGACAGCTTCGTTGCGCGCTGTGCAAGCTCAGCCTCTTCGCGCTGCGCCGTGACCTGCGCCTCGTACTCCTCGCGCTCCTTCTGACGCTGTGCCTTCTCGGCTTCCCACTCCTCACGGATGCGTTGCTGCTCGGCCTTGAACGACTCGCGCTCGAGCTCCTCAGCAGTGGGCGGCTTCAGCTTGCCCTCGACCATCTCCTGGGTCGCCTGCTCGTACGTGGCGCCCTCCATGATGCGGCGCTTGAATGGATCGGCCTGCAGCTTCTTCTGCGCCTCGTCTCGCTCGGCCAGCTGCTTCTCAAGCTCCTTGAGCTTCTGCTCGTGCTGCTTGGCAGCCTGGCGAGCCTCGTAGGCTGCGCGTTGGTCTCGCAACGATGCCTCGATGGCTCGAGCTAGGGCGACGTCGTTGTCCGCGTTCGGCTTGGGCGGCGTGTCCGCGAGCGGCGCTGGTGCAGCTGCAGCAGGCGGCGGCGCATCCGTGGGCGCTGGAGTCTCGGGCGGAGTGACGACAGGGGCGGGCGCGTTGTTCTTCGCCTTCGCCTGGTTGGCCTCGATGGCTTGCCGCATCGTCTCGGCACGACGCTCGGCCCTGTTCTTGGGCTTGGCGCCATCAGCCGGCGCGGGCGGCGTTGCCTCGGTTGCTGGCGTGGGCGTGACGGTATTCGGCGTTGCCTCGGTCGCGGGGGCGACAGGCGTTCCTGCTTCTAGGGTCATTTCGTACCTTTGCTAGGCCGCGATTTGCCCTTGTGCAGGGAGTGCGGCCGGTTGTCCCGGCATCTGTGGAGCTGGCGCCTGTTGCTGATTGGCCGCTGCTTGCGACTTCAGCAGCTCAAGCGCATCGTCGATGTAGTTGCGGAACAGCTCGCAGACTTCCTCTGGAGCATCCCGCTTGATCTGCAGGTACGCGCGGCGTGCGATGTCCGCGGCAAGCGCCAAGTCCTGGTAGGGCTCGGGGTAGGCCGGTGTGCCGTCCATCATGCCTTCGCAATCGGCCATCACGCAGTCCATGTCCGCGAGCTCCATGCGCGCGACACCGTCCGTGTCCGGGATGTCGAGCACGAGCTGCTGCGCGTA
>JACZDC010000082.1_pt1 | contig 16665 bp, 9 predicted proteins | sample 8641791 | NCBI WGS metagenome assembly JACZDC01 (sample SAMN15324613, study PRJNA640507) | soil metagenome | isolation source: intercropping peanut in the second line | place: China: Luxin town, Laibin City, Guangxi Province | collected 2019-07-25 | depth 10cm m
CGGCACCGACACGCTCGCGATGACCGGCGAGTACCTCTGTGCCCAGATCCCGCAGCCGCAGGTGCCCATCGTGCTGACCGGCGCGATGCGGCCGTTCGAGATGAAGAATTCGGACGCCCTCCAGAACCTGACCGAGGCCATCTTCGCCTGTGGCGTGATGGCGCCGGGCGTCTACTGCGTGGCCCACGGCCGCGTCCTCCAATTCCCGGGAGTCCGCAAGGACACCGAGCGCGGCACCTTCGTGCGTGCCTGAGGGAGACCGCCCATGGCGAAAGACATCCAGGAGTTCCGCAGCGAGCGCAAGCGCCTGAACGACCTGATCTTCGAGTCCGACCACATCGGCATCAAGCGCTTCTTCAACCTCGACACCGCCGCCTACCGCGACGGCGCCCTGGACGGCAGGACCAAGGAGCTGCTCGGCCTGGTCGCGTCGGCGGTCCTGCGCTGCAACGACTGTATCGACTACCACCTCGACCAGTGCGTCGAGGTCGGCTGGACCGACGAAGAGCTGCACGACGCCCTGAACGTGGCCCTCATCGTCGGCGGCAGCATCGTGATCCCCCACCTGCGGCACGCGTTCGACACGATCTCGCAGCTCCGGGCGGAGACGAAGGGCGAGTAAGAAGCAGGGTCAAATCAATTCGGCAGTTCTATGGGGCGCTCTCGATGCATGAGGACCCACTCGCCGTTCTCCGCCAGAGCTTCCTTGCCAAGAGCTTCGAGAAGGTCCGGGTCGATGCCCTTTTTCAGGGCTGAGCCGTAGATTCTCTCCATCCGCTCGTACTGCTTCGATTCGTCCGCGAGAGCCATGGTTGTTGCGTAGCCGTAGACCAGCGCGGCGGCCACGGCGGCAAGGCCCATGATGACGACCCGCCAGGCAACGGCGCCGGGTTCGAAGAGACCGGGAGCTGATTGCTCGGCTCTGGCACGAATCTCGGGAAAGATCTGTGGCGCCGACAGGACTTCGAAGAGGGCGACCCCGAGGTTGGCGAAAAGTAGGAAGTTGCGCGCAAAGGCCAGGATTTTAAGAAACTTGCGATTTTTGGGAATCTTGCCTCGGAAGTACGTCGCCTGGCCTTCAATCCAGTGCTTCTTGACGGACTCGAGATCTCCAGGTCGTACCAGTGGGACGAGGCGCAGAGTCCAGGACGTCAGCACGTTCCGGATCCATTCGAGCTCGCCCCTCTGTCGGCGTAAATAGTGGTCAGCGGCCGGCTTCCTGATCCCGGCTACGCTCCAGTAGAACTGCACGCGCAGGCCCTCTGCCACCGCCCGGTAATCCAGGAACTTGTTGTGGAAGCCGTGGAGCTTCGCAAGAGTATGGACCGCAATTGCCCCTACGAGCAGGAGAGCGTAGAGCGCCAGAGCCCAGGGAAAGCTGCCTGCGGCCGGGGGAGCCAGAGTGGAGTGATAAGAGAATGCGACGGCAGCGCCGAGCACGAGAGCTCCCATGCAGATAAGCGTTGCCTTGGTCCATCTCTGGAAATGGGCCGCCAGAACGTCGGCACCGGCCTGCTGCTCGCGCAGGATGAAGAGGCTTTCGGGAAGCCGTTGGGCCTGGTCTTCCGGGAAGAGATATTCTCGATGGATCTGCCGTGTCCTGGCGGTATGCCTCCAGAGGCGCCTCAAATCCTGGTTGAAGCTGTTCCGACGCGCGCTTACGGCGGCCGAGGCTTTAAAAAACAGATCCTCCTTCTCGCCGTCAGGCGCCAACTCAGTCTTCTTGAAGGCTTGCTCCGGCGTGGGGTTTTTCGCGCGCGGGGTGATCACATGAACGAGCAGGCCTGATTCGATGCCCAATGGGTTGATTTCCGGCCCGAGGGGCTCTTCCAGTTGCTCGAAGGCCTGTTGCAAATCGTCTTCCTCAAATCTGCCGGAGCGCTGGAAGCCGACGATCTGTGCCGTGCCGCCGGTGCCTGCCTCCTCCTTTCCATCCCAGAGCGCCAGGAGGAGGTGGCTGTGGCGAGCTACGCAGGTGCCAGCCAGAGCGTACTGAAGATTGCGGGCATGGCTCCCCTGTTGTTGGATTTCCTCTGTCGGAGAGACGTGCGGAAGGGTAATGATCGTCTTTGCGTTCGCGAGCAACTCATGGAAGTCGTCGAGAGACTCCTGGGTTTGGAAATCCGTTTCATAGAGTGTTTGCGCCATCGGCAGGATCACCACCAGCCAGGCGCCGCGCAGGAGAGCTTCATTGGCCACCAGGCGGTCCGCGCCTTCCGCCAAGGGAGAGAGGAGCATCAGGGGAGTCGCCGCGGAGGATTTCTCGTCGAGCACCCTGCCGACGATCTTCCGCAACTCGGGCAGGTCTTCCTGCCGCAGGTCGCGGTGACCCGTAACACCGACCACCAGCGGAGCCAGCGGTGGGTTTCCCATGATTCAGTCCAGGAACAGATCCGTCATCAACCGCGCGCCCGGTTTCACCGCGTACTTGTCGAAGTCGGTGACCCCCGCCTCCCGCAGCAGGTCTTCGTCGAGATAGAAGTTCCCCGTGCAGCAGCGGCTGTCGCGGGTGAGGAGGACGTGGGCGGCGTCGGCCAGGATCTCAGGGGTGCGGCAGTTGTCCGGGTTGACCCGGTCGCCGAGCATGGCGAGGGCGGCGGTCGCGATCACGGTGCGGGGCCAGAGGGCGTTGACCGCGATGCCGTCGTCCTTGAATTCCGCGGCGAGACCCAGCACGGCGAGGCTCATGCCGTACTTCGAGATCGTGTAGGCGGTGTGGTCCTTGAACCACTTGGGGTTTAGATTGAGCGGCGGCGAGAGGGTCAGGATGTGCGGGTTCGGGCTCTTCTTCAGATGGGGGAGGCAGGCCTGCGAGCACAGGAAGGTGCCGCGCGCGTTCACGCCCCACATGAGGTCGAAACGCTTCATGGGGGTCTGGAGCGTCGGCGTCAGGTTGATCGCGCTGGCGTTGTTGACCAGGATGTCGAGGCCGCCGAAGGTCTCGACCGTCTTCGCCACCGCGGCGGCGACCTGGTCCTCCTCGCGGATGTCGACGGCCAGCGGCAGCGCCTTGCCTCCCGCGGCTTCGATCTCCTCGGCCGCGCTGTAGATGGTTCCGGGGAGCTTGGGATGGGGCTCCGTGGTCTTGGCCGCGACGACGACGTTGGCGCCGTCGGCCGCAGCCCGCAGCGCGATCGCCTTGCCGATGCCGCGGCTCGCGCCGGTGATGAACAGGGTCCTGCCTTTGAGGTCAGCCATGTCTGTATTCTAGCCGCGCCCTCCACGGCGAGGTAAGGTTATCGAAGACGACGCAACCTTCTCCGCGACGTTGTAACGTTCTCGGAGGCGTTGTAACGGTCCCTGCCGCGCAGGAGGGTTCCCGGAGGCGATGGAGCGTTCTATGCGGCGAAGTACGGTTCCTGGAGCCCACGGAAGGCTCCGCACGGCGACGGAACGTACCGGGAGCCGTTGTAGCGTTCCTTGCCGCGCGGTAGGGCTCCTGACGGCGGCGTAACGTTCGCGGCGCCGTTGCCGGCTTCCCTGTGCCGGCAGAACGTTACTCTGCGGGAGAGAACGTAATCTCGCCGCCGAGAAGCTTATCCGCCTTCCGAGCCGCCGATCAGGGCTCCGTGTAGTCGAACACGCCGCGCCCGAACGTTCCGGCGTAGAAATGCCGCGGATTTGCCGGATCGACAGCCAGATCCAGGATCGGCAACGCTCCCAGGCCGTTGCGGGCCGGCGTCCAGTTCTGGCCCTGGTTCGTGCTGCGCGACAGGCCGACGCCAGACTGGAAGGCGTAGAGGCCCGCCGGCGTTGACAACACCTGGGTGATCTCCCCGGAAATCCCGGGCAGGAGCTTCCAGGACCTGCCGGCGTCGGTCGAGCGATAGAGCCCCTTGTCCGTGCCGGCATAGAGAGTGGTGGACGGCGCGGTGGCGTCGAGGGCCAGGCTGAGCACCGCCTTGCTGGTCTTACCACCGACGCTGGTGTCGCGACGCTCCCAGGTCAGCCCGCCGTCCGCGCTGCGATAGATCCGCGGCTCGAGCTTCTTGCTCGTCACCTGGGCGCTGCCCACGGTCCACAGTACCTTCGGATCGCGCGGATCGACGTCGAGGTCGGTGAAGACGTGGGTCTGGGTGATCTTGGGACCGACCTTGCTCCACGTGTTCCCGCGGTCCACGGAGCGGTGGACGCCCTGCGAGCCGAGACCCCAGAGGGCGCCGGCGGCCCTGGGGTCCAGGGCGATGCGCGTCGGGGCCGCGAAGATCTGCACCGCGCTGTAGGTCTTCCCGCTGTCCACGCTGCGCAGGAGCCGGGACGTCGCGAGGTCCGTGATGTAGGTGTTCGCGGGGTCGGCCGGGTCGAACAGGATGTCGGTGAGATAGAGGTTGGCGCCGGGCAAAGTCCCCAGGTTCAGCAGCTCCCAGGTCGCGCCGTGATTGACGCTGCGGAACACGTCCGTCCAGCCCGCGAGGGCATAGACGATGTCCGGGTTGGACGGCGACGCGTCCAGCGCGTTGATCGAGACGGCCGCGAAACCCTGCTGGGCGACTTGCCAGGAGGCGCCGCGATCCAGACTGCGGAACACGCTGCCGAGCTCGTAGGACTGCCAGGTGCCGGCAAACGCCGCGTCCGGCGAGGCGGCGAGCGCGACCACCTCGCCGCGGCTCTGCGGCGGCCCGCCGCCGAAGGTCCAGACGGTCCCGCCGTCGGAGCTGTAGAAGATCCCTGATTTCGTGGCGGCCAGGATCCGGCTGCCCTGGAATTCCACCTGCGAGACCTTGCCGGCGAGCACCGCGGCCGTGATCTTCTGCCAGCTCGCGCCCTTGTCTCGGCTGCGATAAAGGCCGTCCGAGGCGGCGGCGAAGACCGTGGAGGCGTCGCCCGGATCGAACGCGAGGTCGGAGACGGCGGACGTCTTCGGGATGCCCAGGACCGCGCGCCAACTGATGCCCAGATCGGAACTGCGGAGGAACCCCTGGCTGGCCGTGTTGGCGTAGAGCCAGTCGCCGGCCGGGCCGATCATGAGGGCGTTGATTCCGGAGCCCTGGCGCTTCGACCAGGACCGGCCGCCGTTCGAGCTGAAGTAGAGCCGGCTCTGGCTGGTGACCGCCCAGAGGCGGCCCGGGGACTTCGGGTCGACCGCGAGGTCGCGGACCGGCTCCGGCACGTTGCCTTCGGTGCGGCTCCAGCTCTGCGCGTCGTCGCCGCTCTGGAAGATGCCGGTTCCGCTCACGGTGTAGAGCTTCCCCGGGGCGACGGTATCCTGGCCGATCACGGCCCCCAGGGAGAGGCCGCGGCTGGCGAGCTCCCAGGTGTCGCCGTCGTCCGTGCTCTTGTAGATGCCGGCGTCCGAGCCGGCGTACACGATGGCGGGATTGTCCGGGTCCACGGCCAGCGAGAAGGCGGCGCCGCCGTCAGGCCCGAGCGGGCTCCAGGCACCCGACGCGGCGGCTGCCGGCAGGGCAGGGAGGGAAGTGATGGCCAGGATCGCCAGAATGGCTTGGGTAGTAGTGCGCGGCGCCGGACTCATCCTTCCTCCTTCAGATCATCAGCGGGTCAGGGAGACGGCTCAGTGTACTCGAAGAGTCCCCGCGTCGCCGATCCCGCGTAGAGCCGGTGCGGATCGTTCGGGTCCACCGCCAGCATGCTCACGGGCACAGGCGCCAGGCCCCGCCGGGCCGGGGTCCAGGTGACTCCGCCATTGATGCTGCGCTGCACGCCGAAGCCGGCGAGGTTGGCGTAGAAGGCCGGCGGCGTGGTGGGAGCCGCCACGATCGCGTTGACCTCGGCGGAGAACCCGGACACTTTGGCCCAGGTGAGGCCAGCGTCCGTGGTGCGGAAGAGGCCGCTTTCGGTGCCGGCGAGCAGGAGGTTGGAGTTTGTAGGATCGATCGCCAGGGCGAGCACCCGGGAGCCGGCGAGCCCGGTCTCGCGGCGTTTCCAGGTTTCCCCACCGTCGGCGCTGCGGAACAGGCGGAGCTGCGGCAGCCCGGTGTTGAACGTGCTGCCGGCGGCCCAGAGCACGTCGGGAGCGTGCGGATCGACCCGGAAGGCGAAGGTCTCGAACCCGAGCTCGTCGACGGGCGGGCCTTTGTCCTCCCAGGTCTCGCCATCGGCGCTGTGATGGAGAGGCGGGAAGCCCGCGACCCAGAGGGCGCCGGGCGTCCGCGGGTCGGCCGCCAGTTTAGCGACCCGGAAGAAATTCTCGTCCAATTCCCAGGAGGCGCCGGCATCCCGGCTCTTGTACAACCCGCCCGTGCCGGAGCTCGTACCCGCGTAGACGGTGGCGGGGTCGGACGGGTCCACCAGCAGCGCGTCGATCTCGAAGGGAATGGGAAGGGTCGGAGGGAGATTGAGGTCCAGCAGCTCCCAGGCGGCGCCGCGGTCGGTCGATTTGAAGACGCCGAGGGACCCGACGCCGGCGTACAGCACGTCCGGGTTGGACGGATCGACGGCGACACAGAAGGCTTCCTGGCTGATGATCCCTTTCATGGACGAGTCCCAGGTCCGGCCGTGGTCCAGGCTGCGGAACACGCCTCCGGCCTGGAAGAACCTGCGGCGGGTGCCGGCATAGAGAAAGTCTGGACCCGCGGCGAGGTCGATGACATCGGGATCCGACGGGCTCCGTGCGGCGGCCGTCCAGGTCGTGCCGTGATCGTCGCTGGAGTAGACCGCGTGCCGGGCCTCGTCCGAGACGCTGGCGAACAGGCGCGTCCCCTGCCAGGCGAGCGCGCGGACGGTCCCTCCGTCCAGGACCCGCTTCCAGCTCGCGCCGGCGTTCGTGGTCCGCCAGAGGCCGGTGCCGGCGCCGACGAACACGGTGGAGGGGGCCGTGGGGTCCACGGTCAGCTCGCCGAGGCTGGCGTCGCCGGGCAGGCCGAAGCTCACCCGCTTCCACTTCCTTCCCAGGTCCGTGGTCTTGAACACCGCCCGGAAGTTCGAGACGTAGAGAGTCCTGCCGTCCGGAGCCAGGGCGAGCCCCTGGCCGGGCGCGCCAATCGGGAGCCCACGCGAGCGCTCCTGCCAGGTCACGCCCCCGTCCGTGGTGAGGAAGACGCTCCGTCCGGCCGCCGCCCAGAGCCGGTTCGGGAACCGCGGATCGGCCACCAGGACGCCCACGCTCGTGGTGTACTCCTCCGGCGGGGGGAGGCCCTTGGAGGAGGGCACCCAGGTGGCACCGCCGTCGGTGCTCTTGTAGACGCCGTTGGACTCGGTGCCGGCGTAGACCGCGTCGGACGTGGCGACCAGGGTGTGCACCCAGGCGCCGGCCGGGCCGAGCCCCTTGCTGGCCACGTCCCAGGTGGCGCCGGCGTCTGTGCTCTTGAAGATGCCGTTGAGGGTGCCGGCGTAGACGACGTCCGCGTCGTCCGGATCGACGGCGAGCGCCCCGACCTCGGCGCCGTCAGGTCCGATCGAGGTCCAGACCCCCACGCCCGCGAAGGCGGGGAGGGCCAGGAAGAGGAGACAGACGGCGATGCCGATCCTACCGAATGGAGACCTCATGGCTGCTCAGTGTAGGCGAAGACGCCGCGCGTCTGGCTGCCGGCGTAGAGCTGGCGCGGATCTCTCGGGTCCACGGCCAGCGAGCTCACGGGGACGGGAGCCAGGCCGCGCCGGGCCGGGGTCCAGGTGACTCCGCCGTCGGTGCTTTTCTGAATGCCGAAGCCGTCGAGGTTGGCGTAGAACGCGGTCGGCGCCGTCGGCGCCGCCACGATCGTGTTCACGGTCGCGGCGAACCCGGGCACCTTCGTCCAGGTGAGGCCCGCGTCCGTGGTGCGGAAGAGCCCGGTCTCCGTGCCGGCGAGGAGGAGGTTGGAGTTGGCGGGGTCGACCGCCAGCGCCAGCACCGAGTCGCCGGCGATCCCGGTGTCGCGCCGCTGCCAGGTCTGGCCGGCGTCCGCGCTGCGGAAGAGACGGAGGTGGAGGCGGATGCCGCCGGGACGGATCTCGATCACCGTCCCTCCGGCCCAGAGGACTTCCGGATGCTGGGGATCGACCTGGAAGGCGCGGACCCAGAGGTCGTCGCCGCCGTCGATGGCGATCCGGTCCCAGGTCTCTCCGTGGTCGTTCGAATGGTGGAGGCCCGGATAGCCCGCGGCCCAGACGGCGCCGGGCGTCCGCGGATCGAGCGCCAGGGCCTCGACCATGAGCGGGGCCACCGCGGTGACCTTCTCCCAGGAGGCGCCCGCGTTTTCGGTCCGGTAGAGACCGCCCGGACCGAATCCGCTGCCGGCGTAGACGATGGAGGGGTTGGACGGGTCCACCAGGATCGCGCTGATGCGGATCTGCTGCAGCGGTTCGAGGCCGAGGTCCAACCGCTCCCAGGTGGCGCCGCGGTCGAGCGACTTGAAGACGGTGATGTCGTCGATGCCCGTGTAGAGCACGTCGGAGTTGGTCGGGTCGACGGTGACGGCGCGCGCGCCGAGGCTGATGAGGCCGGCGATGGACAGGTCCCAGGTGCGGCCGTGGTCCAGGCTGCGGTAGATGCCGGCGGCCTGGGTGTTGCTGCTGGAGCTGGCATAGACGAGATCCGGCCCCGCGGCGAGGTCGAGCGCGGGGAGATCGGAGGGGGGAGCGGAGGCCGGCGTCCAGGACGCACCGTGGTCGTCGCTGTACCAGATCCCCTTCTTCGTGGAGCTGTAATGGCTGACGAACAGGCGCGTCCCCTGCCACGCGAGCGCCAGGACGCCGCTGTCGAACAGCGTCGGCGCGACCCGCGTCCAGCTCGCGCCGCCGTTCGCGCTCTTCCAGAGCCCGACGCCGCCGCCGAACACGACCGACGGGTTCGTGGGATCGAGGACCACGTCGCCGATGCTGCCGGTCGTGATCCCGTTGCTCACCCGCACCCACTTCTTGCCCTGGTTCGTGGTCTTGAAGATGGCGCGCGTGTTCGTCGCATACAGGGTCCTGCCGTCCGGGGCGAGCGCGAGGCCGCGGCTCGGCGCGTCGAGCGGCAGGCCGCGGAGGCGCTGCTGCCAGCTCAGGCCGCCGTTCGTGGTGAGGTACACGCCGCGGTTGGTGCCGGCCCAGATCCGGTCCGGAGACCGCGGATCGGCGACCAGGGCGCCGACGTTCGGCGTCAGGACGAGGGCGGAAGGGAGCCCGGCCGAGGCGGGGAACCAGGAGCCGCCGCCGTCGGTGCTCTTGTAGACGCCGCTCGAGTAGGTGCCCGCGTAGACCGCTTCGGAGGTGATGGCGAAGGACATCACCCAGACGCCCGCCGGGCCGAGCCCCTTGCTGGCCACGGTCCAGGTGGCGCCGGCGTCGGTGCTCTTGAACACGCCGTTGCGGGTGCCGGCGTAGACCACGTCGGCATCCGCCGGGTCCACGGCGAGCGCCCAGACCGATCCGCCCTCGGGTCCGAGAGGAGTCCAGACGCCCACGCCCGCGAAGGCGGGCAGGGACAGGAGAGCCAGGAGTATCAGGATGGCAGCGCTGCGGAGCGTTCGGCTCATGATCGTTCTCCTCGGGGTTACGGAGTCGGTTCGGTCTCGGCGAAGACGCCGCGCGTCCGGCTGGCGGCGTAGAGCTGGTGCGGGTCCGTGGGGTCCACGGCGAGCGCGTTCACGGGAACGGGCGCGAGGCCGCGCCGGGCCGGCGTCCAGGTGAGGCCGCCGTCGGTGCTTCTCTGAACGCCGAAGCCTTCGAGGTTCACATGAAAGGCGGTCGGCGTGGTCGGCGCGGCGACGATTGAATTGACGGCCGCGGCGAACCCGGGCACCCTCGCCCAGTTGAGGCCCGCGCCGGTGCTGCGGAAGAGACCGCTGTCGGTGCCGGCGAGCAGGAGGCGCGAGTCGGCCGGATCGACGGCCAGGGCGAGCACGGACGTCCCGCCGAGCCCGGTCTCGCGGCGCTGCCAGGTCTGCCCGGCGTCGTCGCTGCGGAACAGGCGGAGCCGGAGACGGACGCCGCCGGCCGGCGGGCTTTCGATCTCGGAGCCCGCGGCCCAGAGAACGTCAGGATCGTGGGGATCGACCTGGAAGGCGCGGAGCCAGGTCTGGTCGCCGCCCAGGCCGGGCTGGCGCTTCCAGGTCTTGCCGTAGTCGCCCGAGTGGTAGAGGCCGGGAGCGCCGGCGGCCCAGACCGCTCCGGGTGTCCGCGGGTCGGACGCCACGACCTCGACGAGCGCGGGCAGCGCGTCCTCGGGGTTGACCCACGTCCACGTCCTGCCGCCATTCTCGCTGCGAAACAGCCCGCCGGGGCCGAAGCCGCTGCCGGCGTAGACCATGTCCGGGTCGGACGGGTCCACCAGCACGGTGCTGATCTTCATTTTGTAAAAGAGGAGCAGGTCGAAGCGCAACGGCTCCCACGTGGCGCCGCGGTCGACCGACTTGAAGATCCCGAGATCGTCGACACCCCCATAAAGGACGTCGGGGTTGGACGGGTCCACGGCCACGGCGCGGGTGCCGAGACTGTTCAGGCCGGAGATGGACAGGTCCCAGGTCCGGCCGCGGTCCAGACTCCGGAAGACGCCGCCGAGCGCGAGATCGCTCCGGCTGCCGGCATAGACGACGTCCGGGCCGGCCGCGAGGTCGACGACCACGGGATCGGACGGGCTCTGCGTGGCCGCGGTCCAGGTCGCGCCGTGGTCGTCGCTGAAGTAGATCTGCTGGGTGGTCGCGCGCCGGTTGCTCACGTACAGGCGTCCACCCTGGAACGCGAGCGCCACGACCGTGCCGTCGAGCGGCTTGGCGGCGACCCGCGTCCAGTGGGCGCCGCCGTCGGCGCTCTTCCACAGCCCGGGTCCGCCCGCGAACACGGTCGCGGGGTGGGCGGGATCGACCGCCACCTCGAAGAAGCCGTTGGCGGTCAGCCCGTTGCGCACCCGTTCCCAGCTCTTCCCCTGGTTCGTGGTCCTGTACAGGGACCGCACGTTCGCGGCATAGAGGGTCCTGCCGTCCGGGGCGAGCGCGAGCCCGAACGTCGGCACGTCGAGCGGCAGGCCGCGGCGGCGCTCCTGCCAGCTCAGGCCGCCGTTCGTGGTGAGGAACACGCCGCGGCTGGTGCCGGCCCAGATCCGGTCCGGCGACCGCGGATCGGCGACCAGGGCGCCGATGTGCGGAGAGAAGGCGGGGCCGAGGAGGCCGGCCGAGGCCGACGCCCAGGTGCCGCCGCCGTCGGTGCTCCTGTAGACGCCGTTCGCATCGGTGCCGGCATACACGGCGTCCGGCGTGACGGCGAGCGAACGGACCCAGACGCCCGCGGGGCCGAGCCCCTTGCTCGCCGCCGTCCAGGTGGCCCCGGCATCGAGGCTCTTGAACACGCCGTTGCGGGTGCCGGCGTAGACCACGTCGGCGTCGCCGGGATCGACGGCGACCGCCCAGACCGATCCGCCGTCGGGCCCGAGAGGAGTCCAGACGCCCACGCCCGCGAGAGCCGGGAGCGCGGACAGGCTCAGGACGATCAGCGCGACAACAGCGACCTGCAGGCGACGGCGCGATTCCATGGCGGCCTCCGGGCGATCAGCCCTCCACTGTATGCTCCCGCAGCATACAACATCCTCCCGGGTCACGGAGCCGGCTCGGTATAGGTGAAGACGCCGCGCGTCCGGCTGCCGGCGTAGAGCCGGAGCGGGTCGGTCGGGTCGACGGTGAGCGTGTTCACGGGGACCGGAGCCAGGCCGCGCCGTGCCGGAGCCCAGGTGATCCCGCCGTTCCCAGCCACGACACCGCGCTGCACGCCGAAGCCGGCGAGATGGACATAGAAGGCGGCCGGCGTGGTCGGCGCGGCGACGACCGTGTTCACCTCGGCCGCGAACCCGTCCACCCGCGTCCAGGTGAGGCCCGCGTCGGTGGTGCGGAAGAGACCGCTGTCCGTGCCTGCGAGGACGAGGCCGGAGCCGGCGGGATCGACCGCCACGGCATTCACCCGCTGGCCGGAGAGCCCGGCTTCGCGCAGCTCCCAGGTCTGCCCGCCGTCCCCGCTGCGGAGCAGACGGAGATGGTACCCGCCGACCGGGCCGAGGTCCGTAAAGGTGCCGCCAGCCCAGAGAACGTTCGGATCGCCGGGATCGACCTCCAGGGAGAGGAACGAGACGAGGACCGTGGCATCCGGGACGATCAGTCGCTTCCAGGCCGTTCCATCCCAATGGTAGAGGCCCGCGAAGCCCGCGGCCCAGATGGCGCCGGGCGTCCGCGGGTCGGCGGCGAGGGTCTCGATCTGGGGCTGGACCTTGTCGATCGTCTCCCAGGTCGTGCCCGCGTCCCGGCTGCGGAAGAAACCGCTGGAGCCGCTGCCGGCGTAGACGGTCGAAGGATCGGCCGGGTCGACCAGGATCGTGCTGATCTGGATCAACGGGTAGGAGGAACCCAGATCCAGCCACGCCCAGGTGGCGCCGCGGTCGGTCGATTTGTAGACCCCGTACAGGTCCACGGCCGCGTAGAGGACGTCGGGATCGGACGGATCGACGGCCACCTCCCGGGCTTCGAGGCCGTTGAAGCCGGTGCTGGAGAGATCCCAGTGCCGGCCGCGGTCCAGACTGTGGAACACGCCGCCGGGCGCGCCATCGCCGTGGACGCCGGCGTAGACGAGGTTCGGTCCCGCGGCGAGATCCGCCACGATCAGGCTGGTGGGGCTCTCCGCGCCGGCCTTCCAGGTGGCACCATGGTCGTCGCTGAACCAGATCCCGTGGCGCTTGACGCTGTAGTGGAGCGCGAACAGGCGCCGGCCCTGCCAGGCGAGCGCATGGACGCGGCCGTTGGCGGCGTCGAACAGGTTGGGAGCGACCTGCCTCCACCGGCCGCCGTTGGTGCTCTTCCAGAGGCCGAGGCCGGCGACGAACACGTCCGACGGCGACGCGGGGTCCACGACCACATCGCTGTAGGCGGTATCGGTGGGCAGACCCTGGCTCATCCTGGTCCAGGTCGCCCCCTGGTCCGTCGACCTGTATACGCCGCGCAGGTTGGCGGCGTAGAGCGTCCTGCCGTTCGGTGTCATGGCGAGGCCGCGGACCGTCAGCTTCGAAGGGAGCCCGCGCCGGCGGGCCTGCCAGGTCAGGCCGCCGTTCGTCGTGAGGAACACGCCTTCCTGGGTTCCGGCCCAGATCCGACCCGGCGAGCGCGGATCGACGAGGAACGACATCACTTCCGTCGAGTGGTCGGTCACCGGCAGCCCGGCCGAGGCGGAGACCCAGGTCGCGCCGCCGTCGGTGCTCCTGTAGATGCCGCTCCCGTGGGTACCGGCGTAGACGGCCTGGGATGTGGCGGCGAGCGCCCAGACCAGCTTGCCGGTCGGACCGAGCCCCTGGCTCGCCGACGCCCAGGTCGCGCCGCCGTCAGCGCTCTTGAAGACGCCGTTGACCGTGCCGGCGTACACGGTGGCCTCGTCGTCCGGATCGACGGCCACGGACCAGACCGTTCCGCCGTCCGGCCCGAGCGGAGTCCAGACGCCCACGCCCGCGAGAGCCGGGAGCGCGAACAGACCCAGGAAGATCAGCGCGACAACAGTGACCTGCAGGCGACGTCGAAGATCCATGACGGCCTCCTCTGGAGTATGCTTGCGCAGCATACAACAGGGGAGGCCTGCCTGTCAGAGCGCGCCTGTCAGAGTGCGGACATTCCGGGCGGGACCAGCTCGTCGATCGCGGCGCGGTCCTCGGCGGTGATCTCGACGTCCACGACGCCCAGGCTGTCCTCGAGCTGCTCCAGGGTCCGCGGGCCGATGATGACCGAGGTCACGTCCGGGTTCGCGAGCGCCCAGGCGTTGGCGAAGCGCGCGAGCGGCACGCCCTTGTCCTCGGCGAGAGGGATGAGCTGCTCGACGATGTCGAGCCGGCGCTCGAACTTCGGCTGATCGATGTCGCCGATCCACACCTCGGAGCGCTTGCTGTCCTTTGGGTTGCCGGTGGAGCGCCGGTACTTGCCCGTGAGCCAGCCGCCTTCGAGCGGGCTCCAGACGATGTTGGCCATCCCGAATTTCCGCGTCATCGGGAAGTGCTCCGCCTCCATGACGCGGCGCAGGATGCTGTAGGGCGGCTGGAGGCAGACGAAGCGCTCCCAGCCGTGGCGCTCGGAGATCCAGAGCGTCTCGACGATCTCCCAGGCCGAGAAGCGCTTCTCCCACAGAGCCGCGCCGGAGTAGTGGTTGGTGGAGAGGCCGAGGTAGCGCACCTTGCCCTGGCGCACGAGGTCGTCGAGCGTGCGCAGCGTCTCCTCCAGCGGCGTGGTGGGATCGGGCCGGTGGATCTGGTAGAGGTCGATGACGTCCGTGCCCAGCCGGCGCAGACTGTTCTCGACCTGCTCCTGGATCGCCTTGCGCGACAGCCCGCGCTGATTGGCCCCGGGGCCGACCGGCGCCCAGACCTTGGTAGCCAGGACCACGCCCTCGCGCCGGTCGCGCAGCGCCTTGCCGACGATGATCTCGGACTCGCCTTCGGAGTAGCCGTTGGCCGTGTCCACGAAGTTGATGCCCGCGTCGAGGGCCCGGTGGATGATCCGGATGCTGTCCTCGTGATCCGCGTTGCCCCACTTGCCGAACATCATGGCGCCGAGGCAGAGAGGGGAGACCTTGAGGCCGCTGTTGCCGAGGTTGCGATAGTCCATGGCGGGGGATTTAAGCAAAGGACCTGAAGGACTTCAAGGACCTCAAGGACCAAAGACATTCGTCCTTGCAGTCCTTCAGGTCCTTCGAGTCCTTCAGGTCCTTCAAATCGCCGTGGCGATCTTCGGCATCACCAGCCGCCCTTCGAGCGCCAGGTCGCGGCAGCGCTTCGCCGGGATCGGCGGGCTGAACAGGTAGCCCTGCACCTTGTTGCAGCCCTGCTTGCGCAGCAGCTCGAGCTGCAGCTCGGTCTCCACGCCTTCGGCCACCACGTCGAGCTGGAGGCTGTGGGCGAGCGCGATCACCGCGGCCGTGATCTCGCCGCTGCCGCGGTCGGTCCCCAGGCCGCTCACGAACGAGCGGTCCACCTTGAGGATGTCGATCGGCAGGGACGTGAGATAGCTGAGCGACGAGTAGCCGGTGCCGAAGTCGTCGATGGCCACGCGGATGCCCAGCTCCTTCAAGCCGCGCAGTACGGCCTGGCTCGCCTCCGCGTTCTGCATGGCGAGCGTCTCCGTGATCTCGAGTTGGAGCATGTTGGCCGTGAGACCGGCTTCGTTCAGCGCCTCCTGGATGCGGTCGAGCAGGTCGGGGCGCTGGAACGGCCGCGCCGAGAGGTTCACCGCCACGCGCACGTCCGCGCCGTCGGCCTGCCACTCGGCGATCTCGCGGCAGGCGGTCTTGAGCACCCACAGGTCCACCGCGTTGCTCATGCCGGTGACCTCGGCGAGCCAGAGGAACTCCGCCGGCCCCATCAGGCCGCGCTCGGGATGCTGCCAGCGCAGGAGCGCCTCCACGCTCTCGATGTGGCCGGTGCGGGCGTCGAGCACCGGCTGATAGAAGAGCACCAGCTCGCCGTGCACCAGCGCCTTGCGCAGGTCGTTCTCCAGGGCCAGCCGCTCCAGCGCGTTCGCGTCCATGGTGGGCGCGTAGACCTGATATTGATCGCCGCCGTGCTCCTTGGCGTGGTACATCGCGATCTCGGCCTTCTTGAGCAGCTCGTCGGGCTCGGAGCCGTCGTCGGGGAAGCGGCTGATGCCGACGCTCGCGGTGACGTAGAGCTCCGTGCCCTGGATCGCGAACGGCCGGCGGATCAGGCCGAGGATCTTGTCCGCGGCCTGCGCGATCTTCCACTCCGAGCTGACGATCGGCAGCAGCACCGCGAAACCGTCGCCGCCCATGCGTGCCACCACCTCGGTCTCCAGGAGATTGCGCCGCAGCCGCTCCGTGATCGCGCGCAGGATCTCGTCGCCGTAGGTGTGGCCGAGCGAGTCGTTGATCACCTTGAAGCGGTCGAGGTCGATGAACAGCACCGCGGAGCGACCTTCGGCCCGGCGCTCCGAGCGATGGAGGGCCGTGCGCACGGCTTCGGTCAGCTTGTTGCGGTTCGGCAGGTCGGTCAGCGGGTCGTGATAGGCGAGGTGCTCGGCGCGCGCCTTCTCCGTCACCACGTGGCGGCTCTCCTCCTCCAGCAGCCAGATCACCATGCCCACGCCGAGCAGGAACTGGAGGAGGAAGTCGAACGGCACCAGCAGCGGACCGTAGGACGGCGCGAAGCCGAGGAACGCCGGGCCGAGGTGGATCGCGAGATAGTGCAGCTCCTCGAACGCGCTCAGGAGGAACGCGCCGCTCACGATGCGCTGGCCGAGGCCGGCCGAGAGCTCCTCGTTGCCCGCGTTCCAGATCCAGTAGCTCGCCACCAGATAGGTGAGCGCCAGGAACGCGTTGCGCAGGCACTCCTGCGTCACCACGCTCTCCTGCGGGCTGGCGTCGAGCGACAGCAGCACCGGCACCACGGCGAACAGGAGGAGGCCGCCGAGCACCAGGGTCTCGGTCCGCTCCGGCACGCTGCGCGAAGTGGTCAGCTCGAACGTGCCGAAGAGCAGCCACGCCACGTGCCAGTACGCGCCGATCAGCGACAGCACGATCAGCAGCGTCTGGATCTCGGGCACCTCGACCGTGCTCCAGACCAGAAGCTGGCCGAGCGCGGACGTTGCCATCCACGCGCCGAACGCCCACCAGCTCCAGGACCAGGTGCGCAAATACTCCCGCTGGTAGGCGCGATGAAACCCCACCAGAACGAGCGCCATGACCAGAGCGCCACCGGCCTGAGCCGCCTGGCTCACGAAGACTACGAGGGTGCTGCTTCCCATTGTTCCGGGCGCTATCTTAAACGAAGGAGAG
>JACZDC010017396.1_pt1 | contig 16656 bp, 13 predicted proteins | sample 8641791 | NCBI WGS metagenome assembly JACZDC01 (sample SAMN15324613, study PRJNA640507) | soil metagenome | isolation source: intercropping peanut in the second line | place: China: Luxin town, Laibin City, Guangxi Province | collected 2019-07-25 | depth 10cm m
AGAGGGGACCCCGGCCCGCCGGGCCCCCCCCCCCCGGGAGGGGGGGGGGAGGGCGGGGGGGGGGGGAGACGGGATCAACTCGACTGTCGCGGGGCCCTCCTGGAGCCCGGATGGCCGGACGGTCTACGCCATGGTCGGCGACCGGGGGTTCATCGACGTCTGGGCCTTTCCTCTCGACGGCGAGCCGTTCGCGCTGACCCGGACCTCCGGCGCCGCGTTCGCTCCGACCCCGGCTCCGGACGGTCTCTTCTATCTCTCCCTGGAGCCGGACGGTTTGGATCTTCGGCATCTGGATCTCAAGCAGGAGATCGCTGCGGCTCCGGCCGTGGACCTGCCGCGCGACCTCGCCCCGGTCATCCGGCCTCCCGCTCCGGAGAGGCCGGAGCCGTTCGCGGTCGTCGAGCCTGGCGGGTCCCGGCCCTACGGCCTGGGCCGGCAGGAGCTTCTGCCGTTGATCGGCGGGTCCGGCTCCTCCTCGGGAGGCACGGTCGAGCTGGGAGTCCGGGGTGGCGACGTCGTGGGCCGGCTCGATTGGCTGGTCCTCGGCTCGCTTTCGGGAAGCGGCTGGGCGGAGGGCGGCGCGGTCTCGGCAGCCTGGCGCGGCTGGCCGGTCGAGATCGGCTTTCACGCCTTTCAGACGGACGAGCGACCGTCCGAGCAGTCCGGCGATCTTCCCACCCTGGGCACCGCGCTCGACGTGGACCGTCGCGGCGCCGAGCTGTCGGCGAGTTGGGACCGGATCTGGAGCGGCGGCCGGTTCCAGGCCGCTGGCCGGACCCTCTTCGGCCGGGTGGAGGGTCTGGACCAGGAGATCGCTTCGCTCTCGGCCGGCTACTCCCTCTTCCGGCGGTCCGGACCCTGGCGCCTGAGCGTCGGTTTCGCGGCGCACCAGGACTCCGGCTGGACGGACGGCGAGTCCTGGTCCCGCTCCACCGGCTGGGCGCGACTCGGTCTTGGCCATGACGGCAGCCGGCTCGTCCTCGACTGGCGGCGTGGAACGTCCTCGGACGTCGTCCATCCCTTCGACCTGTTCCAGCTCGGCGGCGCGGAGACCAGTCTCCTGCCGGAATCGGTCCTCTCGGGCCGCATCCTGTCGCCGGCCCTGCCGGCTGGGACTCTTCTGGGGACCGACTTCGAGACCCAGAGAGCGGAGCTGGACCTGGGCTTCCTGCCGGCGCCGGCCTTCTTCGAGCGCCACCGCGTGTGGTCCGGAAGCTCCGGAGACTGGCTCTCGCTGGCCGGCCTGGAGTTTCGCTGGTCCACCGGTCCGATCCCGATCGGCCGCGTGCCGGCTCTGGACGTCCGACTGGGCGTCGCCCGGGTCCTCGAAGATCCGTCGCCGGGCTCGCCGCTCGAAGACGCCTTCCGCTGGTGGGCGGTCACGGTCTGGCGGCCGTAACCGGTACAATTGCCCGAATGTCCGACAACCTCCTGATCCTGCGCCTCGCCGGCGACTTCTACACGAAGGCGCGTGCCACCCGTCTCCGCTTCCAGCGCCGGCTGGCGCACAACCTCCGCGACGCGCTGACCGCGAACGGCATCCCGCACAAGCTCGAAACCACCTGGAGCCGGTACTACCTGGAGACCCCGACCACCGCGGCACTGGACGTCCTGCCGCGGGTGTTCGGCATCCAGTCCGTCTCGCTCGTGGAGCGCCGGCCGTGGGCCGAGCTGGCGGACATCAGCCGCGCCGGCGTCGAGGTCTTCGGCGAAGGGGTGCAGGGCCGGACGTTCGCCGTCCGCGCCACCCGGCGCGGAGGCCGCGAGGGGCTCCCGTTCGACTCCCAGGCCGTGGAACGGGAGCTCGGCGCCGCGCTCCTGCGGCAGGCGCCCGGCGCCAGGGTCAACCTGCGGGAGCCGGAGGTCACGGCGCACGTGGAGCTGGAACCGGGATGGGGCCACTACTTCCACGACAAGGCGCGCGGCTTCGGCGGTCTGCCGATCGGCGTCGAAGGGCGCGCGCTGGCGCTCGTCTCCGGCGGCTTCGACTCGGCCGTGGCGAGCTGGCTGATGCTCAAGCGCGGGGTCCAACTCGACTATCTCTTCTGCAACCTGGGCGGCGCCGCGCACCGGCTCGGCGTGCTCAAGGTCATGAAGGTCGTCGCCGACCTCTGGAGCTACGGCTACAGGCCGCGCCTCTTCGAGGTCGACCTCCAGCCGCTCATCCCGGAGCTGCAGGAGAAGAACCGGCCGCGCAACTGGCAGATCGTGCTCAAGCGCCTGATGCTGCGGGCCGGCGAGGCGGTGGCCCGCAAGACCCGGAACCTGGGCCTGATCACCGGCGAGGCCATGGGCCAGGTCTCCTCGCAGACGCTCCAGAACCTGGCCGTCATCTCCCAGGCCGTGTCGCCGGCCATGCCCGTGCTGCGGCCGCTCGTGGGCTTCAACAAGGATGAGATCCTCGCCGTGGCGCGGAAGGTCGGCGTCTACGATCTGGCCGCGGCCGTCGGAGAATACTGCGATCTCGTTCCAAAGAGGCCGGCCACCAAGGCGCCGCTCGCCGAGGTCCTGAAGGACGAGGCGAACATGACCCGCGGCCGGCTGGAAGAGCTGGTCGCGGCGCGCACCGTCTACGACCTGCGGCACCTGGACGAATCGGCGCTGGTCCCGACAGGTCTCGAGACCGGAACCATCCCCGAGGGCGCCACGGTCCTCGACCTGCGCTCCAAGTCCGCCTGGCAGGCCTGGCACTACCCGGGCGCGCTCCATCTCGACTTCCAGCACGCCCTGGAGACGTGGAGGTCCTTCGCGAAGGAACGGGATTACGTCGTGGTATGCGAAGTCGGCCTCAAAAGCGCACATCTGGCCGAGGTGATGCGGCAGGAAGGGTTCCGTTCCCGGTACTTCCGTGGCGGCCTTAAAGAACTGATGTCCGCGGCGGAGAAGCACGACCCCGCCCTCGCCCTCCTCCTCGCCCCCGCCGTCCGCGTTTGAATCCCCCTCTCCCCCGGACTGGGGGAGAGGGGCGGGGAGAGGGGGAACGGGATCAAACCCTTGCGCAGCGCCTGTTTGGGCGCTATTCTGGAAATTCGATTCTGCTGTGGTCCGTTTTGGGCGAATGAGCCAACCTCTACGCACCCGTGCCCGCGCTTCGGCGATTGAGACCGACCAGTGGTTCCGCTCCCTGGCCGAGTCCACCACGACGGGCATCCTGGTCTACCAGGAAGACGAGCTGCTCTACGTCAACCCCGCGGTCGAGGTGCTGACCGGGTACTCGGCCGACGAGTTGCTGGGGATGCCTGCCTGGAGCATGGTGCATCCCGACCACAAGCCGCTGGTCCGGGAGCGCATCCTGGCCCGCCTGCGCGGCGAGTCGGTGCCGTCGCACTACGAGATCAAGATCCTGACCAAGGACGGCCAGGAGCGCTGGATCGACGCCACCTCGACCGTGCTCACACTCGAAGACCTCGGCACCGCCGCCATGGCCACGGCCGTGGACATCACCGAGCGCAAGCTGGCCGAGACCAGCCTCCGCGAGACCAACGCCCGACTGGAGCATGCCGTCGAAGCTCTCGCGCAGGAGAAGGAGCTGGCCCAGATCACCCTCGCCTCGATCGGCGACGGCGTCATCCGCACCGACGCGTGCGGGGTCGTGGACTACCTGAACCCGGTGGCCGAGCGGCTGACCGGCTGGACTTCGGCCGAGGCCTGCGGCAGGCCGGTGAGCGAGGTCTTCAACGTCCTGGACGAGGCCACGGGCAAGCCGCTGGCCAACCCGGTCGAACGCTGTTTGCAGGAAGAGGACGTGGTCGAGTTGGCCGGCTACTCCCTCCTCACCCGGCGCGACGGCCGGGACTTCGCCATCCGCGAATCCGCGGCCCCCATCCGCGACCGGCTCGGCCGCATCGCCGGCTGCGTGCTCGTCTTCAAGGACGTCACCCAGATCCGCGTCATGGAACGGGAGATGATCCGCCTCGCCCAGCACGACTCCCTGACCGGCCTGCTCAACCGCCGGGAGTTCGAGAAGCGGCTCCAGCACTGCCTGGCGACCGCGCACGCGGAAAGCCGTCTCCACGCCCTGTTCTACCTCGACCTCGACGAGTTCAAGGTGGTCAACGACACCTGCGGCCACCTCGCCGGCGACGAGATGCTCAAGCAGGTGACCGCGCTCCTGAAGGCCCGGCTGCGCAAGACCGACACCCTGGCGCGCCTCGGCGGCGACGAGTTCGGCGTGCTCCTCGAAGACACGAACCTCGAAGACGCCCGCCGGGTCGGCGACTCCCTGCGCACCGAGGTGCGGAGCTTCCGCTTCGCCTGGCAGGAGCGGATCTTCGAGATCGGCGTCAGCATCGGCCTCGTACCGATCACCGGCGAGAGCCTGGACATCGCCCAGGTGCTCTCGGCCGCGGACGCCGCCTGTTACGTGGCCAAGGAGAGCGGCCGGAATCGAATCCACGAGTACCAGCCGGACGACAGCGCGCTCGCCGAGCGCTACGGCGAGATGCAGTGGATCCACCGCATCCACAAGGCGTTCGCCGAGCACCGCTTCTTCCTCTACCAGCAGACGATCCAGCCGCTGCGCCCCGAATTCCAGGAGCCGCCGCTCTGCGAGATCTTCATCCGCATGATCGACGAGGACGGCCGCATCGCCTCGCCCGGCGCCTTCATCCCGGCGGCCGAGCGCTACCACCTCATCGCGAGCATCGATCGCTGGGTCGTCCACGCCGCCTTCGTGTCGCTGGCCTGCCGCATCCTCTCCCACGGCGACGAGACCTGCTTCGCCATCAACCTCTCGGGCCAGTCGATCGGCGACGAGTACTTCCTGGAGTACGTCCTGGAGGAGATGGAACAGACCGGTGTCGAGCCGACCCGGATCTGCTTCGAGATCACCGAGACCGCGGCCGTGGGCAACCTCACCCAGGCCATGCGCTTCATCGAGGTGCTCAAGAAGTTCGGCTGCCGCTTCGTGCTCGACGACTTCGGGAGCGGGCTATCGTCGTTCGCCTATTTGAAAAATCTCTCCGTCGACTTCCTGAAAATAGACGGTGCCTTCGTCCGCGACATGGTCGGCAGCCCGGTGCAGCGGGCCCTGGTCGAGTCGATCCACCAGATCGGCCAGGTGATGGGCATCCGCACGATCGCCGAGTCGGTGGAGAACCGGCAGACGCTCGAAGTCCTCAAGGAGATCGGCGTCGATTACGTGCAGGGCTACGGCATCTCTTTACCTGAACCCCTCGGTTGATCCCGTTCCCCCTCTCCCTGCCCCTCTCCCCCACTACGTGGTGGAGAGGGAACCCCACCCGCCCTATCCAGGCCTGATTCTTGCTCTGGAGTCCCCCGTTGTTTCTTGCGGGGGTTGCTCCATGGGTGAACTATCGCCATTTCGCGTCCTGTCCCATACCGCCTCTCCCAAAGGGGACGGCGAGAAGGCCGAGCAAGACCTTCTGGATCTCCGGATCTCGGGACCGGCGCGGGAGATCCGTGCCGTCAGCGAGAGAGCGGACCCGCGTCTCCGGGTCCTGGAGCAGCTCCCGGCCGCGGTCTGGACGACCGACCGCGAGCTGCGGTTCACCTCGGCGCTCGGCGCCGCGCTGGCCACGCTCGGCCTGGCTCCGGAGAGCCTCGCCGGCCGCAACCTCTTCGACCACTACGGCACGCGCGACCTGAGCTTCCCGCCGATCCGCGCTCACCTGCAGGCGCTGTCGGGCGAGCCCGAGAGCTTCGAGCAGGAGATCCGCGGCCGCCATTTCCACAGCCGGGTCGAGCCGCTGCGCGACGTCTCCGACCGCGGCGAGCGCATCCTGGGCACCGTCTGCGTGTCGTTCGACGTGACCGACCGCAAGCAGGCCGAGGAGGCGCTCCATTGGGAGAAGGAGAAGGCCCAGGTCACCCTGGCCTCGATCGGCGACGGCGTCATCCGCGCCGACGCCGAAGGCCGGATCGACTACCTGAACCCGGTCGCCGAGAAGCTCACCGGCTGGTCGTCGGAACGCGCGCTGGGCCGGCCGGTGTCCGAGGTCTTTCGCGTCGTGGACGAGGTCACCCGCCAGTCGCTGCCCGATCCGCTCCAGCGCTGCCTGGCCGAAGGCCGGATCGTCGAGAGCCCCGGCCACGCCCTGCTCCTGAACGAGGACGGCAAGGAATATTCGGTCCGCGACACCGCGGCGCCGATCCGCGACCGCCGCGGCAACCCGATCGGTGCCGTGCTGGTGTTCAAGGACGTCACCCAGCTCCGCGGCATGGAGCGGGAGATGATCTATCTCGCGAGCCACGACGCGCTGACCGGCCTGCTCAACCGCCGCGAGTTCGAGGTGCGCCTGAAGCGGGCCATCCGCAGCGCCCGCGCCGAGCAGCGCCACCACGTGCTGCTCTTCCTCGACCTCGACGAGTTCAAGATCATCAACGACACCTGCGGCCACCTCGTCGGCGACGAGATGCTCAAGCAGATCACCGCCCTGCTGCGCTCGCGGGTGCGGCGCAGCGACATCCTTGCGCGGCTCGGCGGCGACGAGTTCGGCGTCCTCCTGGAGGACTGCCCGCTCGGCCAGGCGCGCCAGATCGCCGAGGAGATCCGCACCACCGTCCGCGACTTCCGGTTCTGCTGGAAGGACCAGATCTTCGAGGTCGGCGTGAGCACCGGCTTCGTGCCGGTCAACGCCGACAGCGGCGACCTCGCGCAGGTGATGAGCGCCGCCGACGCCGCGCTCTACGTGGCCAAGGACAGCGGGCGCAACCGCGTCCACGAGTACGAGGCCGACGACACCCTCGTCGCCGAGCGCTACGGCGAGATGCAGTGGATCCACCGCATCCAGCGGGCCATGGAGGAGCAACGCTTCCGGCTCTTCTACCAGCTCATCCAGCCGCTCGGCGCGGCCGAGAGCACCGCCGCGAACCGCGAGCTCCTGTGCGAGGTCTTCCTGCGCATGCTCGACCCGAACGGCAAGGTCGTGGAGCCCGCCGTCTTCATGTCCGCGGCCGAGCGCTACCACCTGATCGGCGAGCTCGACCGCTGGGTGGTCCGCACCGCGTTCCGCGCGCTCGCCGAGGCGCAGCGCCGCGAGGTCTCGCGGCCCGTGCTCTTCGCCGTCAACGTCTCCGCGCAGTCGCTCTCGGACGAGGCCTTCCTCGCCTACCTGATCGAACAGATCGACGAGAGCCTCGTGGACCCGCGCCGCCTCTGTTTCGAGATCACCGAGACGGCGGCGATCAGCAAGCTCGACAGCGCCATCCGCTTCATCTCCGCGCTCAAGGTGAAGGGCTGCCGCTTCATCCTCGACGACTTCGGCAGCGGCCTCTCCTCGTTCGCCTATCTGAAGGACCTTTCCATGGACTTCCTCAAGATCGACGGGGAATTCGTCCAGAACATGGTGGAGGATCGCGTCAAGCGGGCCATGGTGGAATCGATCAACCAGATCGGCCACGTCATGGGCCTGCAAACGATCGCAGAGTGGGTCGAGAACCGCCAGACCCTGGAAGCGCTCAAGGAGATGGGAGTCGACTTCGCGCAGGGCTACTGGCTCTGCCGGCCGCAGCCGCTGGTGCACGACAGCTAGGGGGGACCTGTAGGGGCAGGCCTTGTGCCTGCCCTTGGCCAGGGGCAACCACAAGGGTTGCCCCTACACCGCGGCTTCATCCACCAGCCTCCGAACTGCGTATCCCCTGTGTGATGCGCACCGCTGTTGCTCTCTTCCTTCTCTTCTTTGCTCACACCGTCCAGGCCCACGAGTTGGGCCGCTTCCAGGTCCAGGCCGAGTTCCTTCGGGACGGAACCTACCGCGTCGACCTCGTGGCCGACCAGGAGCACCTCGATCCCAAGGTCCTGCAAACCCTCGCCGCCAGCGCAAGCCTTTCGTTTGACGGCAAGGCGGTCGAATCGCAGACCGAGCTGGTCCCGCCCGGACCCGAAACGCCTCCGGGGCGCACGACCCTGCGCCTCCACGGACCGATCCCGGGCGGAGCCCGCTCCTTCACCTGGTCCGATCCAGCAGCCGCCCAGCTCGGCTCCTATCCGCTGATCCCGAAGAACGAAGGCGACGAGAGCACCGTCTGGCAGTGGCTGGAGGGCGGCGCCGCGAGCCAGCCGTTCCAACTGGCGGCCTCGGTCGTGCCGCCGACGCGGATGGAGATCGTCGGCCAGTACCTGCGGCTCGGCTTCACCCACATCCTGCCGAAAGGCCTCGACCACATCCTCTTCGTGCTCGGCCTCTTCCTGCTGTCCCGCAAGGCAAAGCCCCTGCTCTGGCAGGTGACCTCGTTCACCGTCGCGCACACGGTGACCCTGGCGCTCAGCATCTACGGCCTGATCTCGCTTCCGTCCTCGATCGTCGAGCCGCTGATCGCGCTGTCGATCGTCTTCGTGGCCGTGGAGAACGTCCTGACCTCCGAGCTGCGGCCGTCGCGGGTCGGCCTCGTCTTCGCCTTCGGCCTGCTGCACGGGCTCGGCTTCGCGGGCGTCCTCACCGAGCTCGGACTGCCGCGCTCGGAGTTCCTGCCGGCCCTGATCAGCTTCAACCTGGGCGTCGAGACCGGCCAGCTCGCGGTGATCGGCCTCGCCTTCGCGGCGGTCGGGTTCTTCCGCAACCGGACCTGGTACCGGCAGGCCATCGTCGTCCCCGCCTCCTGCGCGATCGCGGCGGTCGGGCTCTACTGGTCGATCCAGCGCGCGTTCTTCTAGCGATCGATTTCGGAGACAGCCGTTCCCAGGACCGAACGGCTGCGGAACGCGCCGTAGTGGAGCTGCGTGTCCTCGTTCCAGTTCCCGGTCGCCATCAGCGTCTCCGGCGAGTAGACGCGCTGGAGCATGCCGTCCCTGCCGGTCCGCTCCACCAGGAAACGGTACGGGATCACCCGCTCGCCGCCTTCCTTCGCGCACACCAGCTCGCCTTCGAGGATCAGCCAGCGATCCTTGCCGGAGATCGCGACCAGCGCGATGCCTTCCGCGTTCGAGGAGACCCGTTCCAAAACCTTTTCACTCCGGAGATCGTAGAGGCGCCACTGGGAGGCGAAGAATCTTTCGCCGTCGTGCACACCGCAGCCGGCCCGCAACCGCCCCTTTTCCATCGTCTTCGTACAGCCGAACATCAGGTCGCCATCGCCGCAGGGCTCGGCGGCGCGCAGAGCGAAGGGAACGAAAAGAAGACAGGTCAGGATGAGCGTGCAGGTCCTGGAGCGCACAAATCCTCCTTCAGGCCGGCGGTGCGGCCGCTACATCGTTCTGTTCGGCGATTCGACTGGAACGATTGTAACACCTAACCGCCGACGACCCGCTCCGCGCGCAACGCTTCGATCTCCGGCCCGGAAAAACCCCACTCCGCCAGCACCTCACCGGTCGAAGCGCCCGGAGGCTCCGGAGGACGCTGGATGGCGCCGGGGGTGCGACTGAACCGGGGAGCCGGCGCGGGCTGCGTCACGCCGTCCACCTCGACGAACGTGCGCCGGGCCGCCATGTGCGGATGCTTCGGCGCCTCCGCCAGCGAGAGCACCGGCGCCACGCAGGCCTCCGTGCCTTCGAGGATCGTGCACCACTCGTCGCGCGTCCGCTGCCGGAAGACGCCGGCGAAACGCTGCCGCAGCTCCGGCCAGTGGGAGACGTCCGCCTGCTCCGGCAATTCCTCGCCTTCAAGGCCGGACAGCCGCAGCAGCTCGGCGTAGAACCGCGGCTCCAGTGCGCCGATCGCGAGATGTTTGCCGTCGGCCGTTTCGTACACGTCATAGAAAGGAGCGCCGCCGTCCAGGAGATTGACACCGCGCTTGTCGGACCACGTCCCGGCCGCGGACATGCCGTAGAACATGGTGAGGAGCGAGGCCGCGCCATCCACCATGGCCGCGTCCACCACTTGGCCCTGGCCGGAGCGGGACGCCTCCAGCAGCGCGCTCAGCACGCCGACGGCCAGGTACAGTGCGCCGCCGCCGAAGTCGCCGACCAGGTTGAGCGGCAGCGCGGGCTTCTCGCCGGCGCGGCCGATGGCGTGCAGGGCGCCGGAGAGAGCGATATAGTCGATGTCGTGCCCGACGGCGGCGGCCAGAGGACCCTCCTGGCCCCAGCCGGTCATCCGTCCATAGACCAGCCGCGGGTTGCGCGCCAGGCAGGCCTCGGGGCCGATCCCGAGGCGTTCCGCCACCCCCGGCCGGAAGCCTTCGATCAGCGCGTCGGCTCGCTCCACCAGACGGAGGACCGTCTCGGCGCCGCGCGGGTGCTTGAGGTCCACGGCGAGCGAACGGCGGCCGCGCTGGAGCAGATCCAGGCGCGGATCGGTGTCGAGCACTCCGCGCCCGGGCGGCCCGGGGCGGTCGACGCGCACCACTTCGGCGCCGAGGTCGCTCAGCAGCATGGCGCAGAAGGGCGCCGGGCCGAGGCCCGCGATCTCGAGGATCCGAAAACCGGTCAAAGGTCCCATCGCAGCTCGCCTCCCTTCGGCGCGAATCGGTCGGTTGAAAGCACTATCTCTGGTGGACGAAGTCGGGGTCAAGATCAGGAGGACGGAAGACGTATGGACTTGCAAGAGATCGCCAGGAGCTGCCGGGTCTTCCTCAGCATGCCTTGGCTGGAAGGATTGACGCCGCGCGCGCTGATGGAAAGCGCGCCGACATCCGAGCCCCTCGAACGCCGCCACGGCATCTTCCGGCCCGACGAGATCGGCCTGTCCGTCTTCGACCACGGCGCCCTCTATGGCGACTCGGTGTTCGAAGGCCTCCTCGTCGTCCAGGGCCGCCTGTTCACCTGGCGCGAGCACCTGGCCCGCCTGCAGCGCGGCTGTGCCAACCTGGGTATCGCCATTCCCTACGACCCGGTGGAGTTGACGGCACAGGTGCTGCGGACGATCGCCGAGGCCGACCTCGACCGCCTGGAGCGGGCCTACGTGCGCCTCGTCGTGAGCCGCGGCGTGGGCGACCTCGGCATCTATCCGCCGCGCTGCATCGGCAGCACGGTCTTCGCCATCGCGGCGCGCATCCAGCTCTATCCCGAGGAGCTCTACGAGGGCGGCATCGCGCTCTCGGTGGCCCGCGAGGTGCGGCGCCCCGGCGCCGACGTCCTCGACCCGGGCATCAAGGCCAGCAACTATCTCAACAACATCCGGGCCCTGCTGGAGACCCTGGCCGAAAAGCGTCCGGAGACCCTCATGCTCACGCAGGAAGGCTTCGTGTCCGAGGCCACGGCCGACAACCTCTTCCTGGTGATCCGGGAAGAAGGCTGGGAGTCCGATCCGCGCCGCGTCCGCGTCCAGACCCCGTCAGCGCAATACTGTCTGGAAGGCATCACCCGCGGCCTCATCCTCAAGGCCGCCCGCGCCGCCGGCCACACCGTCGAGGAGACCCTCACCATGCTCCCGAGCGACCTGACCGGCGCCGGCCGCGAGGTCTTCCTCACCGGCACCGGAGCCGGCCTCATCCCGGTGGTGAAGATCGGCCACCAGGATGTGGGAGAGGGCAAGCCCGGTCCCGTCACCCGCGAGCTGCGCAAGAGCCTGCTGGCCGACATGGCCGATCCCCGCCTGAGCGTGCCGGTGCGCGCCACGAGACAGGAAATCGAAGAGTACCTCGCCGGATAGGAGGCAAGCCGTGAATCAACAGTTCATCCGCGACATGTTCCGCAAGATCGACTCCCGGGATTTCGAAGGCCTGCGCGACTTCTTCACGGACGACGCCACCTACGAGCGTCCCGGCTACGAAACCCTCCGGGGGATCGACGAGCTGCTGCACTTCTACCGCGAAGTCCGCGTGATCGCCTCGGGCAAGCACAACCTGACCCGCATCGTGGTCGACGAGGAGAGCGGAGCCTCCTGGGGCCGCTTCACCGGCGTCCACCGCAACGGCAAGGATTTGGATGTCCGCTTCGCCGACTGCTACACCTTCGAGAACGGCAAGATCAAAACCCGGGAGTCCTACTTCTTCGAGCCGTCGGTCTGAGAGGCGAGCAGAGATTTACCCTTGTCCGTGAGCCGGTAGCGCTGGCGACTGCTCTTCGGCTTGTTCGGAATGGTCATCTCCAGATAACCCGCCTCCAGGGCGGGAATCAGGTACGCTGCCCGGAAGTGGTCTTCGTGCCTCAGGCCCAGAGCGCGCTGAATCTCTGCTCGCTTCATCTCTCCCCGGAGCACCAGCACGACTCTAGCGACTTCCCCGGTGACTTCCCCGGTGACTTCCCCGGTGACTTCCCCGGTACCCTTGGGAGCTCCGGCTCTCCAATCGAGCCTCTCCCTGCGGCGAAGTGTGGTCACAAACCCATCGGAGATGGAAAACTCCGGCTCCGGTAGCCCTGCCTCACGGCAGCGCCGGATCATGTCGCGGGTTCCCGTCCCCATGCGCTCGATGTACCGCGTCAGGTAGAGAGGCTCGGCGATGAGCGGGTTCCCCGGCACAGAGCCGTGCGGCAGCCGCAGCTTTTCCAACGTCAGGGAAGGCGGCAACGTGCCCGGGTTCCACACTTCGAGCCGGTCGGCGAACAGCATGACCTGGACGCTGCCATTGCTGGTGTAGTCCCGATGAGCGACCGCATTGACGATGGCCTCGGTCACCACTTCACGCGGGATCTAGTACTCCACCGGAGCCTGAGGCCCTTCAGCCCGCGTTCCCACCCATAGATTGATCTTCGACATCACGAAATCCACGGCCTGATCCACCAGATCGAACACCGTACCCTTGTAAACCTGGTAGGAGGGGATCGGCTTGGCCACTTCGAGGCCATGGAAGTGGGCGCACTTGACCTCGGAGGAGATCAGGAATCGTTGCGGCTGCCTGCCGAAGAGAAGGACCGCGGCCTGGGTCGGATGACCATCGACGAGCAGGTTCAGATGCGTGAGCAGTTCCTGGGACGAGGCTCCTTCGGGTAGAGGAAAGCCGCGAGCCCGGCGCGCGCGGCGAAGGAAGAGCGCCATCCGCTCCTCGTCCAGATCTCCAGAGACAGCTTTCGCGCAGGGCGCGGCGTCGAAAGGACCGTTGCGGATGAGATCCAGACTCGCAAGGTAGTGGACCAGGGAGGCATACACGCCAGCCATCAATTCCGCCGGAGTCGCGAAACGCCGGCGAATGAGCTCGCCGCCGGCTCGCTGGACGAGAGCGAGCATCTTGGGATGCCGGCCCTTGTCGTCAGCCCCTTTCACGAAGACGAGTCGGTGCTTGTGAAGCTGACTCGCCAGCTCGAACTCCCGGTGCGTCGGCGAGACTCCGGCGGAGCTCTCGGAACCGTATTCGTAGCCGAAAAGCCCGATGTAGACATCGCAGCGCGCGACCTCGTCGAGGTACACATCGTCCGCGCGCCGGTCGGCGGCAGGCAGCTCCTCGAACAGGAACGTCTCGAAAAAGCGCCGCAGCAGAGGATCGTCACGCAGGTACGCGTGCAGAACGGCTCTCTCCTCGCTCAGTTCCTTCTGCACACTGCTGATGAAAAGGCGCAACGGTTTCATTCCAGTGCTCGCTTACCGGTTACGGATTCTCGAATCCAGATTGTCTCCCGGATGCTACTTGATGAGACCTGCTTGCGACAACCCGGCATAATTCGCGGCGGCTCGCACTGGCAGAGATTTCGCAGCATTGTGGCGGCAAAAGGAGGAGCGATGAACCGATCCCGAACTCTCTTGTCCGTCGTCATGCTGTCCGTGTGTGCCGCCGCTGCCCAGGCCGTGCCTCCGAGCTACAGTCTCTATCCGGCGCCCGCTCCCATCGGTCAGAGCGCGGGAGAGCCGAGCCTGGGGGTCAACTGGAACAGCGGCAACGTCCTGTACATCGCCGGTCTCGAGACCCTGCGCGTGAGCTTCGACGATTCGGTCACGCCCGCGGCTGCGACCTGGGAGGACGTCTCGTTTCCGCTCGAAGGCATCCTCACGCTCGATCCGATCCTGTTCACCGACTCCGCGACCGGCCGGACCTTCGTGGCGCAACTCGCCGGCCCGGCGAGCCTGATGTCGTTCACGGACGACGACGGCGTCAACTGGCTGCCGTCCACGTCCGGCCTCGCCTCCGGCGTCGACCACCAGACCGTCGGCGGAGGGCCACTGGCCTCGGGCCTGCCGGGCGTCGGCTATCCGAACGGCGTCTACTACTGCTCCCAAGGCATCGCGCTCGCCGGATGCGCGCTGAGCCTCGACGGCGGCCTCACCTTCAACCCGCCGACTCCGCTCTACACCCTGCTCCAGTGCGGCGGTCTTCATGGCCATGTGAAGGTCGCAGCGGACGGCACGGCCTACGTGCCGAACAAGGGCTGCGGCAGTCAGCAGGCGGCCGTGGTCTCGACCAACAACGGCCTGACCTGGACGGTGCGCAAGGTGCCGAACAGCACCGTCGGCAGCAGCGACCCCTCGCTCGGAACCGCGACCGACGGCACCGTCTACTTCGGCTTCGTGGGAGCGGACGGGCATCCGAAGGTGGCCGTCTCGCACGACAAGGGAGCGCACTGGACGACGCCCAAGGACGTGGGCACGCCGTTCGGCATTCAGAACTCCGTCTTCCCGGCGGTGGTGGCGGGCGATCCCAACCGCGCGGCCTTCGCCTTCATTGGCACGCCGACGGGTGGCGACGGCACCGGGGCCAGCACCACTTTCACCGGAGTCTGGCACCTTTACATCTCTACCACCTACGACGGCGGCACAACCTGGACAACGGTCGACGCCACTCCGACCGATCCGGTGCAGCGCGGCTCGATCTGCATGGACGGCACGACCTGCGGCGAGTCGCGCAATCTCCTCGACTTCATGGATATCGCGGTCGACGCGGAAGGCCGGGTCCTGGTCGGCTTCGCGGACGGCTGTGTCGACTCGTGCGTCTCCGGAGGACCGAACAGCGCCACGGCGATCGGCGCCATCGCGCGCCAGAGCGGCGGCCTGGGTCTCTTCGCGGCCCACGACTGATCCTCGCTTCGGGCCGGGGTGCTAGCATTCCCGGCCCATGTCCTTCACCCTCCATCCAACCCTGGCCCGCGACACCGTCGAGGTCGCCCGGCTGCCTCTCTGCCGGGTGCTGTTGATGAAGGACCGCCGCTTCCCTTGGCTGATCCTGGTGCCGGAGCGGAAGGACACCCGGGAGATCCACGAGCTGCCGCCCGAGGATCGGAGCCGGCTCATCGAGGAGATCGCGCTGGCCGGGCAGGCGCTGGTCCGCCTCTTCTCCCCGGCCAAGCTGAACGTGGGAGCCCTGGGCAACATCGTGCCGCAACTCCATATCCATGTCGTCGCCCGCTTCGAGAACGACCCTGCCTGGCCCGGTCCCGTCTGGGGCTCAGGCCCAGCCGTGCCCTATACGACTGAGGAGCTGACCGAGATCCACTATCGCCTCGTCTTCGAGTTTGTTGCGCCAACTGGTTGACAACAACTCTGGCCGTTTGCGCCTATCCACGAGAATCATGAATCGGCTCTCATCGTGTCAAGGTCACCTTCCCAACGGAGCTTTCCCCGAAAGGGCCGGATCGCTTCCTGCTGCTTGAGAAGGGTCAACGTCCTCAGGCCAAGCTCAACCGCCTCGCGCTTGGTCTTGAGGCCCGTTGCTTTCAGAGCGTCTTCCATCAACTGATCGTCAATCACGATGTTAATTCTCACGAGCAGGCCTCTCCGAAGTTTCTTGCACGGCGGCTTCCCTGGTCTGAGGCGACGACGGAGACCGTCCGATCAGTCGTACTCGATCCTGACGATCTCGCCGCGCCAGTAGGACAGCCGGCCTTCCGGCAGGATCCACGACACCTCGCCCTCTCGCGGCACCATCACGCCGCCCACTCTGCCATAGCTCCGGAAGGAGCCCTCCCACGGCGTCGGCACCGGCATTCCGTTCACGTCGCGGAACCTCGCGGGCGTGTAGACGCTGACCACCTCGCCCTTCCCGCCGAAGCGGAAGTCCAGCGAGACCGAGACTCCGGAGTCCGTGAGCGTGGCGCGGGCGGAATCGTCGTCGATCGGCTCCCAGATCAGGCCCTCTCGCGGCAGAAGTGAGGTCGGGAACCAGACCGATTCGGCCAGGTAGCGCTGGAGAGCCGCAGCCGCAAGCTCCTTTCCACCCTGCGCGTTCACGACCGGGATCAAGGACGCGATCCGCGCCTGCATCGATCCAGTGCCCTGAAAGTAGCCGTCCCGGACGCGCACAGTCATCATCGGAGCCATATGAATCGCCGCGTCCCACACAAAGCCAGGTGGGTTCGCGGAGAAGTGCTGCTCGCTCGTGAATGGGGCCCAGGGAGCGTCGAGGCCGCTGCGGAACTCGCCAACATGCGCGAGCGTGGCCGTCCGGATCAGGGTCCGGCCCGGAGCGAGCGCGAACTCGAAGTAGCGGACCACCGGAGCGGGCAGACCCACAAGTTGCTTCCTGGAAAATGCTTTGGGTTCGAGCTTGGCCGTCTCCGGCACGAGCCGGTCGACGGCTCTGGTCGTAGCCCGATTCCAGAGAAGACTTCCTGTTGCCACGGCGGCCGCCGCGCTCCCCACAACACCGCCGACCACCGCCGTCAGAATCTGGTTCCTGCGTCTCATCACCGTCACCTCCTTCGGCTTCAGCGTACCGCTGAAGAATCGAAGAGGGCTCGCTCCGAAGGGTAGGGTTTCGCCTACCTGAACGCGCTGCCTTGACCTCACTCAGGAAACGGACAGCGGCTTGATGAGATCATGCTCTATCTTCAAGCTGCACGGCCTTGAAGCGTGAGCCAAAACGTCGGGCATGCGGGGAACCGACCTGCACCATCCAGACCTGAGCGTCGGGATGCCGCTCGAGGAGGCGGTCCGAGGCGGCGAGCTCGTCCCG
>JACZDC010031958.1_pt1 | contig 16634 bp, 9 predicted proteins | sample 8641791 | NCBI WGS metagenome assembly JACZDC01 (sample SAMN15324613, study PRJNA640507) | soil metagenome | isolation source: intercropping peanut in the second line | place: China: Luxin town, Laibin City, Guangxi Province | collected 2019-07-25 | depth 10cm m
ACGGTCTCCTCGTCGTTCATCGCCATCCGGCGGAAGGTCTCGCGGATGTCGCGGGCGGCGGCCAGCGGGTCGGGATTGCCGCCGGGACCTTCGGGGTTGACGTAGATCAGGCCCATCTGCACCGCTCCGAGCGGGTTCGAGAGCTGGCGGTCGCCGCTGTAGCGCTCGTCGCCGAGCCAGGTGTCCTCGGGACCCCAGAAGATCTCCTCGGGCTCCCAGACGTCCTCGCGGCCGAAGCCGAAGCCGAAGGTCTTGAAACCCATGGAGTCCATGGCGCAGTTGCCGGCGAAGACCAGCAGGTCGGCCCACGAGACGCTCTGGCCGTACTTCTTCTTGACCGGCCAGAGCAGGCGGCGCGCCTTGTCGAGATTGGCGTTGTCGGGCCAACTGTTGAGCGGTGCGAAGCGCTGCGCGCCGTCACCGCCGCCGCCGCGGCCGTCCTCGATGCGATAGGTACCGGCGGCGTGCCAGCTCAGGCGGATGAACAGCGGGCCGTAGTGGCCGAAGTCGGCGGGCCACCAGTCCTGCGAGGTCGTCATGACCTGGATGACGTCGCGCTTGAGCTCCTCGACGTCAACGCCGGCGAACGCTTCGGCGTAGTCGAACTTGTCGCCCAGCGGGTTGCCCCGTGGGTGGTGCTGGTGCAGGACGTTGAGGTCGAGCTGATTGGGCCACCAGTCCTGGTTGGTATGAGGCCGGTGCCGCTTCGGGGTGGGTGAGGGGATTACAGGATTCTCGCTCTCGGACACGTTCGCTCCCTTTCCTATTCGCTGGATTCCGCAGGCTCACGGAATTCTGGTCGTGGACATGCGGAGAGCATGTCAGCTTTTCTGGAGTCATTCAAGATTAGAGAGAATCTCGACAGTTCTCTTTGATTACTTGACAGTGACGGTGTCTAGATCTAATCTGTCTCCATGAGCGAGACGAGTTACAAGCTTGACGAATTGGCGGCTGCCGCGGGGGTGTCGCCGCGCACGGTGCGCTACTACGTACAACGGGGCCTGCTGCCCGCGCCAGCCTTCCGGGGCCGGGACACGGCCTACTCCGGCGAGCATCTGCTCCGTCTGAAGGCCATCAGAAAGCTGCAGGAGAGCTTCCTGCCACTCGATGCCATCCAGGCCGAGTTGGAGCGGAGCTCGCGCGAGGAGCTCGAGGGTCTGGTCGCCGGCAGCGCCAAGCCGCAGCCGCCAGTGATCCTTCCGGGCCCTCTTCTCTACCCACCACCCTCCCGGCCCGCCGCAGCCGGCGCGAGGTTCCTGCGCTACGTGCTGCGGCCGGGATTGGAGCTGCACCTGTCCGAGGGGGCTGACGCGTCGGCGCGCGCCCTGTGCGAAAAACTCTTGAACGAGGCGGAGGCCGAACGATGATGAACGCCGGGCTGTACACGACGGACGACAGACCCATCCCGCTGCGCGGGGTGGAGGTGACGGGCGAGGTGCTGGGAGGCCATGCCCAGGTGACCGTGCACCAGCGCTACCGGAACACCGAGGCGAAGCCGGTGGAGGCGGTTTACACCTTCCCGCTCCCGAGCGACGCGACGCTCACCGGGTTCGCCATGACCTGCGACGGCCGCCGCCTGGAAGGCGTGGTCAAGGAGCGGGAAAAGGCCTTCCACGAGTATGACGACGCGCTGTTCGCCGGCCACGGCGCCGCCCTCCTGGAGCAGGAGCGGGCGAACGTCTTCACCGCCAGCGTCGGCAATGTCCTGCCCGGCGAGGAGACGGTCGTCGAGATCACCTACGTGCAGCGCGTACAGGCCGACGAAGGGGCGCTCCGCTGGTCGATCCCGACCCTGGTAGCGCCGCGCTACATCCCAGGAAAGGTGGCAGGCGACCGCACCGCCGGCGGCCGGTCGGAGCCGACGGACCAGGTGGCCGATGCCGATCGCATCACGCCGCGCATCGGCAAGGTGGATTATGGCCTCGCCCTGGACCTCGTCTTCGATCTCGGCGTCCCCGTGGAGGTGGAGAGCCCGTCGCACGCCATCGACGTTCAGGTGGAAGAAGGCCGGACACGGGTTCGCTTCCGGCAGAAGGACGTGGCGCTCGATCGCGACGTGGTGCTGCTGGCCCGAGGCGTTTCGGGCGCCGCCGGCGGTCGCATTGAGTCGGTGATCGCCCACCGGCCGGAGTCCGGCGCCGGTTATCTCGCCCTCACCGTCGTGCCGGACCTCGCCGCCGACGGAGCGAAGGTACCGCCGCAGAACGTAGTCTTCGTGATCGATACCTCGGGCTCCATGAGCGGCGCGTCGCTCCCCCAGGCCCAGGCGGCGCTCCGTCTCTGCCTGCGCCACCTGCGCGAAGGGGACCGCTTCAACGTGATCGAATTCAACTCCAACTGGAAGAGGTTTGCCAAGGAATCCATGCCATTCACCCAGCGCGCTCTCGAAGAGGCCGACCGCTGGGTCGAAGCCCTCGAAGCCACGGGCGGGACCGAGATGCTGGCCCCTCTGACCGAAGCGGTGAAATCGGCGCCGGACGGCGTCGTCGTGTTGCTCACCGACGGCCAGGTGGGCAACGAGGCGGAGATCCTGAAAGCGGTGCTCGCGGCGCGAGGCAAGGCACGTCTCTACTCGTTCGGCATCGGCACCAACGTGAGCGACGTCCTGCTGCGCGACCTCGCGCGGCGGACCGGCGGCGCGGTGGAGTTCATCCATCCCGGCGAGCGGATCGACGACAAGGTGGTGGCCCAGTTCGCCCGCGCCATCGCCCCCCGGGTCGACGATATAAAGGTTTCGTTCGAAGGCGTCGAGATCGTCGAGGCGGCACCCGAGACGCCACCGGCGCTGGTCGAAGGCGAACCCTGGGTGATCCTCGGCAAGATCGAGAGCGGCGAACGCGGACGGGCGATCGTGACCGGCAGCCGCAACGGCAAGCCCTTCCAGCTCGAGGTGCCGATCGATCTCACCGCGGCGGGCGCGCGGCCGATCGTGGCGAAGCTCTGGGCGCGGGAGCGCGTGCGCGTCCTGACCGACGCCATCGGAGCCGTCAGCGATCAGCGGGCCGAACGGCTCAAGGAGCGGATCGTCGCCCTGGCGGTGGAGCACGGCCTCTCGACGCCCTATACCTCCTTCCTGGTGGTCGAGACGCGCACCGGAGATCGCAAGGCCACGGGGTTGCCCGAGACCCGGGTGGTGCCGGTCAACCTGCCGGCCGGCTGGGCGATGTTCGACAGGAAGTCGTCTCCCCGGTCCGCCCCCCAGTTCCAGCCGATGCCCCGCATGCTCGGCCTAAAGAGCGTTAAAGGTATGGTCGCCACCACGCCCACGTCCGATGCGGGCCTGCGCAGCGGTTCCGGATTGACGATGACAGGCGGTCGTTTGAAGGCGCCCGCGCCGGCTGCTGCCGCAGCCCCGGCATCTCCGATGTCTTTCAAGCCGGCGCGGCCGGAGCCGATCGATCCGCTGCGGGAGCTGATGCAGCGGCAGCTCGCCTCGGGGCTATGGGACGATCCCGCCGCGCCGGGCGATCCGGTCGCGCAGGTGCGGGCGACGACGGAGGCGCTCCGCGAGCTGCTGCGCGCCGGCATCGACACCGCTCACGGCCTCTACGGGGCGCAGGTAAAGAAGGCCGTGTCGGCGCTGGTGCGCCTCGCGGGAGCGCTGGCAGCTCGCGACCGCGATCTCGCCGAACGGGCACTGGGCGTCGCGTGGCTGGCGGCCTCAGGTCGGCGCTCGCGGCGGGAGGTCGAGGATGCCGTCTCGCACGAGCCGGCCCTCGCCGGTCTCCGCGCCCAGCTCGGCGACGAGCGGGCTCTGCGGGCGCGGCTGGGAGCGTGAGATCGCCTGAGGTAGGATGCCGGCGCAACCGCTCGTTCCAGGAGGATTCCGGATGCGCCGACTCGTCCTTGCCGTCCTTCTGCTGCTGTCCAGCCGTCTCGACGCGCAGACCCGCGTCCCGACGAAGCTCGAACCCAGCCGCGATCAACCCGTCGACGCCGAGGCCACGGCGAAGATTCGGCAGTACACCACGGCGCCGGAGTTCAACTCGCCGCTCACCGACTACCTGCCGGCGTCCACGACGGTGCCGAGCCCGAGCGTGGTGCTCGGCGACGTCGCGGGCGCGCCTGGGATCCTGCCCTACACGGCGGACGTGAACCGCTACTTCCGGATGCTCGCGGCGGCCAGCCCGCGGGTGCGCGTGGTCTCGATCGGCCTCAGCGAAGAGGGGCGCGAGCGCATCGCGGTGGCCGTCAGCTCGGAAGCCAACCTCGAGCACCAGCAGGAGAACGACGCGCGGCTCGCCCAGCTCGCGGACCCGCGGCTCCTGAAGCTGGACGACGCTCGCGCCGAGCCGCTGATCACGTCGAGCGTGCCGGTCTACTACATCACCGGCACCATCCATTCGCCCGAGACCGGCGCGCCCACGGCGCTGATGGAGCTCGCCTACCGGCTGGCGGTCGACGAGAGCCCCTACATCCGCGCGATCCGCGACAACGTGATCACTCTCATCACGCCGGTCGTCGAGGTCGACGGCCGCGACCGCAAGGTGGACATCTATCGCTGGCACCTCGCTCATCCCAAGGCGAACGAGCCCGATCTGACGTACTGGGGCCACTACGTGGCACACGACAACAATCGCGACGCCATGGGCCTGACGCTCTCGCTCTCCCGGCAAGTGCTCGACACCTATCTCGGCTGGCACGCCCAGGTGCTGCACGACCTCCACGAGTCGGTGCCGTTCCTCTACGACAACACGGTCGGCGACGGTCCCTACAACGCCTGGGTCGATCCCATCCTCACCAACGAGTGGCAGCTCTTCGGCTGGACGAACGTGGCGCAGATGGGCAAGCTCGGCATGCCGGGCGTCTTCACGCACGGCGACTTCGACACCTGGAGCCCGGGCTACCTGATGTTCATGGCGGCGATGCACAACGGCGTCTCGCGGCTCTACGAGACCTTCGGCAACGCCGGCGCCGACACCGAGATGCGCGAGATCGGCGCGAACGGGACCTCCCGCACCTGGTATCGCCAGGACCCGCCGTACCGGAGCGTCTCCTGGTCGCAGCGCAACAACAACAATTACGAGCAGACCGGCCTCCTCGTCTCGCTGGCCTTCGTGGCCGAGAACCGCGAGTCGCTGCTGCGGAACTTCTGGGAGAAGGGCAAGCGCTCGATTGCCAAGCCCGAGCGCGAAGGCCCCGCGGCCTACGTCCTCCCCGCCGACGACCGCCGGCCCGGCGCCCAGGCCGAGCTGCTCCGCGTCCTCAAGGCGCAGCACGTCGAGATCTCGCGCGCCGACAAGGCGTTCACGGTGTCGCTGGAAAAAGCAAAAGACGAGAAAGGCGAGAAGGACAGGAAGGACAAGGCTCCCGCGACTCGCACCTTCCCGGCCGGCAGCTACGTCGTGCGCATGGACCAGCCGTACAGCCGCATCGCCGACGCCCTGCTCGACCGCCAGTACTGGAGCCCGGACGATCCGCAGAAGAATCCTTACGACGACACCGGCTGGTGCTTCCCCGCGCTGTTCGACACCGAGGCCGTGCGGATCACCGACAAGCAGGCGCTTTCGGCCGCAATGAGCCGCGTCGAGGAGCCCGGCAAGCCGGCCGGCAACGTCGCGGGAGACGGCCCCGTGTTCCTCGTGGCGCAGCACGGCGACGACGCGATGATCAGCCTGCGCTACACACTCGGGGACGCCACCGTCGAAGCCGCGACCGAATCGTTCAAGGCCGGCGGACACGATTATTCGAAGGGTACCTGGCTCGTCCGAAACCTTTCCAAAGAGGATCTCGACGCCTTCCGCCGGACGGTCGCTGTGTCCGGCCTGAGCGTCGAGACCGTCTCCGCTGTCCCGAAAATCGCGACGCGGCCGGTCGGCAGGCCGCGCATCGCGCTGATGCACACCTGGCTCGACACCCAGACCGAAGGCTGGTGGCGCCAGCGTCTCGACCTGCTCAAGGTCCCGTACAGCTACATCAGCACCCAGGACGCGGCGGCCGACGCGGATCTCGCCGCGAGCTACGACGTCATCCTCTTCGCGCCCGTGGGCTATCCCGATCCGATGATCATCGTCCAGGGCCTGCCGATGTGGGGCGAGCCCATGCCTTGGAAAACCACGCCGGAGACGCCGAACCTCGGCACGATCGACGCGACCGACGACCAGCGCCCCGGTCTCGGCTTCGCCGGTCTCGATCACTTGCGCCGCTTCGTGGAACAGGGCGGCCTGCTGATCGGCGTCGAGGACACGGCGCAGTTGATGATCTCCACCGGCATGGCTCCCGGCGTGCGCGTCACCCGGCCCGGCAGCCTGCGGGTGGTCGGCAGCATCCTCGACGCGCGCTTCCCGGACCCGAAGTCGCCGATCGTCGACGGCCTCGGCGATCGCCTGTCGGTGTACAGCTCCTCAGGCATGAGCTTCGAGCTCAGCAACTCGGCCCAGGGCGGCTGGGCCCGGGGGGATTCCGATCGGCCGACCGGGCGCGGCGGCCCGAACGACGTGGACACTCCGCAGGGCCGGTCCCCTCAGCCCCAGCCTCCCACGCCCGCGAAGACCGAGCGCTGGGAGGCGCGTCCGCTCCGTCTCGAAGAGACGCGCCACAACGCCGCCGTCATCCCCGAGGCGTTCCGCCCGCGGACCGTGGTGCGCTTCGGCGACGCCGACGGCCTGTTGGTCTCGGGCCTCCTGGAGAACGGAGGCGAGCTCGCGCGCCGGGCCGCCGTGGTCGAGGTCCCGTCCGGCAAAGGGCGCCTCCTGCTCTTCGCCATCAACCCGATCTGGCGCGGCTCGACGATCGGCAGCCATCCCCTGGTGTGGAACGCGATCCTGCAGCAGGGAACGGCGGACCGGCGTTGACCCGCTCGATCTAGGAAGTCTTGCTGCAGTCGGGGCAGACGCCCCAGTAGATGACCTCCGCCTCGTCGATCCTGAAGCCGTGGTCGTTGGACGCGGTCAGGCACGGCGCCTCGCCCGTCGCGCAGTCGACGTCGGCGATGGCGCCGCACGACCGGCAGACGACGTGATGGTGGTTGTCCCCCACCCGCGCCTCATACCGGGCGTGGCTCCCCGACGGCTGGATCCGCCGGATCAGCCCCGCCTCGTGCAGCGCGCGCAGGACGTCGTACACCGCCTGGTGTGACACCTCGCCGAGGTCGGTCCGGACCACGTCGATGATCGACTCCGTGTCGGCGTGCGGCTGCCGACGCACCGCGTCGAGCACCGCCATCCGGGGTCGCGTCACCCGCAGTCCCGCTTCCCTCAGCAGATCCTCGTGGGCCTTCGTGAACATACGGAGAGCATGACTGATTTTCCAGGAATCGTACAGATTCGCCCGGGAGCCGTTCGGATCCGTCCCGCTTCGAGGCTTTCCAGTACCTTCAATATTGAATGGTCCATAACATCTCATCAGGACCTTTCCCTCCACGCGGCCCTCCTCCCTGGCAGCCGGCGAACATCCTCTTCTCGCGATCGGGTGGTGCTACTCCTTGCCGTCCCACCTCGCACAACCGTCCGCGCGCGAGTCTCAACTTCCAAGGCACTTCATCCAGGAGGAGTTTCATTCATGAGGCCGAGCTTTCTCGTCCGGACGGCATCTCTTCTCGCACTGTCCGTGTTGATCCCCTTGACCGCCGATGCGCAACTCGTCGATCGCACCCGCGCTCCCCACACCGAAGACAAGGCTGCCGTCCAGAAGTCTCTGGCACAGCAGATCGGCGCCGGGCGCGCCAACGACACCACTCCCACAGCTTCGCTCTATCTGATCCGGCGCGACCCCTTCCGGTCGATCCGGCGCGGCCGGCAGATCTTTCAGCGCAAGTTCGCCCGCGAGCAGGGTCTGGGTCCCATCACCGGCGACGGAGCCGGGAACATCGAAACCGACGACACGATCGGAGCCGGCTTTTCGGACAGTTGCGCCGGCTGCCACGGACGCCCGCGAGGCTCCGCGGGCCACGGCGGCGACGTCGCAACCCGGCCGGACAGCCGCGACGCTCCTCACCTCTTCGGCCTGGGCCTCGTCGAGATGCTCGCCGACGAGATGACCGCCGATCTGCGAAAGCTCCGGGACGACGCCATCCAGACGGCCATCAACAGCGGGGGGATCGCGATCCAGCCCCTGGATTCGAAGGGGATCGGCTTCGGCCACATCATCGCGTTTCCGAACGGCACCGTCGACACTTCGAACGTGGAGGGCGTAGACCCGGATCTGCGCGTCAGGCCGTTCTTCCACGACGGCCGGCTGTTCTCGATCCGCGAGTTCGCGGTGGGCGCCTTCAACGCCGAAATGGGTCTGGAAGCGCCGGACGCCGACCTCCTCGTGGCCAGCGGCGGCGGTGTGGTCACCACGCCTTCGGGCATGGTTCTCGACGGCACCCTCGACACCTTCTCGCCGGTTCCGGCTCCGAGCACGGTCGCCGATCCGGACGGGGACGGCAAGGTCAACGAGATCGACACCGCCCTGGTGGATCACATGGAGTTCTACCTGCTGAACTACTTCCGGCCGGCCGTTTACGAGCAGAACGCGGCAACCCTGAAGGGCAGGGAGGTCTTCGACGCCATCGGCTGCGGGCACTGCCACACGCCCGAGCTGAAGATCGTGCACGACCGCCGCGTGGCCGACGTGGACACGGCCTACGATGCCTTGCAAGGTATCTTCAACAACCTGTTCTCCACCGCGACGCCGCTCGTGACCACGGTCCCTGATCCTCCCTACCCGGCCCGCCAGGTTCCGCTCCTCGGCTCCTTCCACGTCGAAGGAATCTACAGCGACCTGAAGCGGCACGACCTCGGCCCCAAATTCCACGAGCGGCATTACGACGGCACCATCACGACCCAATTCGTCACCGAGCCGCTCTGGGGGGTGGCCACCACCGCCCCGTATGGACACGATGGCCGCAGCATCAATCTCAACGAGGTCATCCTGAGGCATGGCGGCGAGGCCCAGCCCCAACGCGACAGCTACGCGGAGCTTCCCGACGGAGATCGAGTCAAGCTGCTCGAATTCCTGGGCTCCCTGGTCCTCTTCCCGCCTGACGACACCGCCTCCAACCTCGACCCGGGGAACCCATCCGACCCGGACTTCCCACAGCGAGGACACGGAGCGATCGACCTGAGCGTGCTTTTCATCAACCCCCTCGACAAGGAGTAGTCCGCCTTCGAGCCGCGCGCCGTCCGGCGCGCGGCGTCTCTACGAAGGTCTTGCCACCGCCGGCCAGGCTCCTTAAGATGAGTCCAGAGGCGGTGGAGTCCGCCTTCAACCGCAGCTCCGTCCTGGAGCGGCCAATGACTCCTACCCATAAATCTTCTTCATATGGGAGGAATCATGGCTCGATTTCTCTGGATCTGCCTTGGCGGAGCGGTCGGCAGCGGCGCCCGCTATCTGCTCTCCGACTGGTTGTCCCGCCTCACCGGACCGGGCTTTCCCTACGACACGCTCGTGGTCAACGCGGTCGGCTCCTTCCTCCTCGGCTCGCTGATGGGGTCCGGGATGCTGGCCGAAACGCTGTCGCCGGTGCTCCGGTTGACGCTGACGACCGGCGTCCTCGGCGGGTTCACCACCTACTCCACGTTCAACTACGAAACCCTCCACCTCTTCCAAGAGGGCGCCTGGCTGGTCGGCTTCGCGAATCTGGGAACCACGGTCGTCGTGTGCCTGCTCGCAGGAGCGCTCGGCCTGATGGCCGCCTCGTGAACCCATGGAACGCGGTGCGATAGAATGGGTGTCAACCCCTTGGAGGTACACCCATGGATTCACCACGGATCTTCAGGACCGCCGTCTGCGCCGGTCTTCTGCTTCTCCCGCTCGCGCCGGTCCAGGCCGGCAAGGTGGACCTCGTCTCCCGGCGCGATCCGGGCTCCGTCTCTCCCGAGCTGATCGGCGATGCCGGCGGTGTCGGTAACAGCGGCCTGGCCCTGAGCGCCGACGGGCGCTGGGTGGCCTTCACCAGCACCGCGCTCAACCTGGTCGCCGGCCAGAACGACGCCAACAGCGGCACGGACGTGTTCCTTCTCGACCGCCAGTCGGGGACGATCACGCTGGTCAGCCACAGCGCCCTGTCGCCGGTCACCACGGGGACCCAAGGCTCCAGTCTCCCGTCGATCAGCGCCGACGGGCGCTTCGTGGCCTTCCAGAGCTCTGCCGGCAACCTGGTACCCGGGCAGACCGACACGGGCTTCTTCCAGCAGGTGCTCGTCTACGACCGGGACACCGGCGTCATCGCTTTGGCGAGCCACAAGGCGGGGGTCCCCACCGCGCCGGCGAGCGGCACGAGCACGCAGCCGGCGATCAGCAAGGACGGCGGCTCCATCGTGTTCATGAGCGACGCCACCAACCTGGTGAGCGGCGTCGCCGACACCAACGCGACCTACGACATCTTCGCCTACGACGTCGACACCGGGACCCTCAGCCTGGTCAGCCATACGGCCGCGTCCACGACCACCGCCGGCAGCAGCTCGAGCTGGTTCCCGCGGGTCAGCGCCGACGGCCAGCTCGTCCTCTTCGACAGCGGGGCCGTGGATCTGGTCGCCGGCCAGACCGACTCCGGGTCGTACCAGGACGTCTTCCTTCATGACAGGACGAGCGGGGCGACCGTCCTGGTGAGCCGCGCGGCCGGGACCTCCGCCACGGCCGCCAACAATTCCAGCAACTCGACAGGTCTGAGCGACGATGGCGCCTATGCCGTCTTCGCAAGCTGGGCCTCGAATCTCGTGGCCGGGCAGACCGACCCGACGTTCACCTCCGACGTGTTCGTCTTCGAGCGCGCGACCGGCTCCGTGACGCTGGTGAGCCACGCGGACGGCACCCCGGGCGCGGCCGTCGGCGGCTTCGGCGCGCAGATCAGCGGCGACGGCGCCTGGGTCGCGTTCGGGACCTCGGCCACGAACATCGTGCCGGGGCAGACGGACGCCAACGGCGCAGGCGACGTGTTCCTGTGGCAGAGGGCCACCGGTGCCGCGACCCTGGTCAGCCACGCCTCCGGGTCCGCCACCACCGCCGGCGATGCCGGACCGGCCTCCACGTTCAATCTGAGTGCGGACGGCCGATATCTTCTCTTCTGGAGCGCCGCCACGAATCTGGTGAGCGGCCAGACCGACACGAACGGAGTCGAGGACGGCTTTCTCTACGACCGCGTCGCCGGAACCACGGTGCTGGTCACCCACGTTCACGGATCGTCCACCTCCGCGGGCAACGCGGCCGTGCAGGAAGGGGTGCTCAGCGCGGAAGGTACCTGGGCGGCCTTCACGAGCTTCGCTTCGGACCTCACGTCGGCCGTGGACCCGGGCGCCCGCGATCTCTTCCTGTACGAGCGGGCGTCCGGAACCAACCTCTCCTTCACCTACGGCGAGGCCCTGAGCCGCCTGACTCCCAACGACTTCAACGCGGTCAGCGCTCAGGCGGCCAGCCAGGACGGCCGTTACGTCGCGCTGGCCAGTCTGGGCACCGATCTGGTGGCGGGCCAGGTCGACGCCAATACCGGTATCGACACGTTCCTGGTCGACCGGCTCGCGGGCACGACTACGTTGGTGACCCATGCCGCGGGCTCTCCCGCCACGGCGGCCAACAACAGCTCGGGATACCCGGTGATGAGCGCGGACGGCGCCTGGCTCGCGTTCGACAGCAACGCGACCGACCTGATTCCCGGCATCGGCTCGCCCATTCCGTTCGGCGTCAACGTCTTCCTCTACGGCCGGGACAGCGGCACCCTCACCCTGGTGAGCCACCGGGCTTCCGATCCGAACCTGTCCGGCTTCGGACCGTCGTTCTCGCCGGCGATCAGCGGCGACGGCCGGTACGTGGCGTTCTCCAGCACGGCCACGAACCTCGTGGCGGGCCAGGTCGACGGGTCCAACACGGGCGACATCTTCGTCTACGACCGGATCACCGGCACCATCGCGCTCGCCAGCCACCAGGCCGGCGACCCCGTCCGCGCCGCCACCGGCAATTCCGGATTCAACCTGACCGTCGGCATCAGCCAGGACGGCCGTTGGATCCTCTTCCCGAGCAAGGGGACCGACCTCGTTTCCGGCCAGACCGAGGGCAATGCGGGCTTCGACCTCTTCCTCTACGACCGGGTGACCGGTGCCGTGACCCTGGTGAGCCGGTCGGCCTCGTCGCCGGCTGCCACCGCCAACGCGGAGACGAACCAGCTCAGCATCCCGGCGATCAGCCCGGACGGCCGCTGGGTCGCCTTCCTCAGCCCAGCGACAGATCTGGTGGCCGGCCAGGTGGATACGAACGGCGAGAACGACCTGTTCCTGTTCGACCGGCTGTCCGGGACGGTGACGCTCATCTCCCATCAGAACGGCAGCCCCGCCACGGCGGGGAACGGCCGCTCGTTGCTGCCCCTCTTCAGCGAGGACGGGCTGTACCTGACGTTCTCCAGCCTGTCCGGCAACCTGGTGCCCGGCCAATCCGGAGTGGTGCGGTTCGACCCGTTCCTGTACGAGCTTTCGACCGGGACCCTGTCGCTGCTGCCGACCGGTACCACCGCCCAGGCGTTCGTCTCCACCCATCCGCTCGGCGCCTCCGCCGGCGCCCGGACGGTCCTGCTCGTCAGCGGCGCGATGGACATGATTTCCGGCCAGATGGACGTGAACGCGACCTCCTCGGACCTCTTCCTCGTGGACCGCGTCACCGGCGCCAGGAAGCTGGTCACCCGGGTGCCCGCGTCGCCGCTCGCCACGGGGAACAACAGCGCCAGCTTCGCCCTCCTGCGCGGCGGCGGCAACGTCGTCGTCTTCGGCTCGTCCGCGAGCGATCTGGTCCCGGGGGACTTCAACCGGCAGTCGGACGTCTTCGCCTTCACGGCCGGCGCGGCCCCGGCATCCGATTTCTACACGGTGACGCCGTGCCGGGCGCTCGACACGCGGTCCGGCAGCCCGCTCTCCTCCGGAGTGGCGGGCTTCGCCACGCTCCACGGCGTCTGCGGAGTGCCGGACACGGCGGTGGCCGTGGCGGTCAACGTCACGGTGATCGGGGCCACCGGGTCGGGCAACCTGCGGCTCTACCCGGGTGACATCGCGCCGCCCACAGCCAGTTCCTTGAACTTCCAGGCGGGAGTGACCCGGGCCAACAACGCCATGCTGCCGCTGTCCGATGACGGCTCGGGCACGCTCGGATTCCTCGCCACGGTGACCGGGGGCGGCACGGTGCACGTGGTCGTGGACGTGGTCGGGTATTTCCAGTAGACCCGGAACCCGTTTCTACAGAAGGCGATGTAAAAGGAGGGTGCCCACCAGGCACCCTCTTTGCATTGCGACCTGCCGAAACTTCCGCCCGGTGCGTTCTACGGGCAAGGGCCTGGAACCATGCGCGATCATGAGCTGAACGTATTCCAGAGGGCCTCGACCGGAATCGAGGGCCTCGACGAGATTCTCGGTGGCGGCTTTCCCCGCAACCGGATGTACCTGGTGTCGGGAGATCCCGGCGCCGGCAAGACGACCCTCGCCATGCAATTTCTACTCGCCGGAGCGAAGAACGGAGAACCCGGCGTCTACGCCACGCTCTCCGAAACCGAGGAGGAGTTGCGCGACGTCGCCGTCTCCCACGGGTGGTCGCTCGATGGCGTGAGCATCTGCGACCTGCAGGCCTCCGAGGAGAGCCTCAAGGCCGATTCTCAGTACACGCTCTTCCATCCTTCCGAGGTCGAGCTGACCGACACCACCCGGATCGTGCTCGACGCGGTGGAGAGGATCGAGCCGCTGCGGGTGGTGTTCGACTCCCTCTCCGAGATGCGGCTCCTGGCGCGCGACTCGCTGCGCTACCGGCGGCAGATCCTGGCCTTGAAGCACTACTTCACAGGCCGGCGCTGCACGGTGCTGCTGCTCGACTACGGCACCGCGGCCGGCGAGTTCCAGCTCGAGAGCCTGGCCCATGGCGTGCTGACGCTGGAGCAGCTCGCGCCCGGGTATGGCGGATCGCGCCGGCGGATGCGCGTCCAGAAGATCCGCGGCATCGCGTACCAGGGGGGCTATCACGATTACAACATCCGCACCGGCGGCGTGGAGGTCTACCCCCGGCTGGTGGCCGCGGATCATACCGGGACGTTCGAGGCCGGGATCGCCGCCAGCGGAGTCGAAGAGCTGGACAAGACACTCGGCGGCGGCGCCGACCGGGGGTCGAGCCTGATGCTCCTCGGTCCCGCGGGCGTGGGCAAGTCCACGATCACCGCTCAGTTCGTATCCGCGGCGGCCCGGCGCGGCGAGCGCTCGGCCATTTACACGTTCGACGAGCCGGTCGAGAGCTGGATCGGCCGCGCCGAGGCGCTGGGCATGGAGCTGCGCTCGGCCGTGGAGAGCGGGCTCGTCCAGATCCGCCAGATCGACCCCGCGGAGCTGACTCCCGGCGAGCTCGCCGTGGCGATCCGCCAGCAGGTGGACGACGGCGTGCGCCTCGTCAGCATCGACAGCCTCACCGGCTACCTGAGCGCCATGCATGAAGAGCGCTTCCTCGTCCTGCACCTGCACGAGCTGCTGTCGTACCTGAACCAGCAGGGAGTTCTGTCCATCCTGGTGATGGCGCAGCACGGCATCATGGGCCAGGAGATCACGAGCCCGGTCGACCTCTCGTACCTGGCGGACACGGTGCTCCTCCTGCGCTTCTTCGAGGCCTTCGGGCAGGTTCGGCAGGCGATCGCGACCGTCAAGCGCCGGTCCGGCGCCCATGAGCGCAGCATCCGCGAGATGAGGATCGGCCCAGTGGGCCTCCGCATCGGCCGGGAGCTGCGGGAGTTCCACGGCATCCTTACCGGGCAGCTCGAATACACCGGCAAGTCCGCCCCCTTGCTCGACGACCATGACTCCGGGAAATGACATCCAGCGCCCGGAGGAGCGGGTTCTCGTCCTGGCCCCCACGGGTCGCGATGCTCTGCTCGCCTGCGAGCTCCTCACGCAGGCGGGGGTCGACAGCCTCGTCTGCGCCGACGAGGTCGAGCTCTGCCAAGGGATCGAGGAAGGCGCCGCGGTGGCCGTGCTGGCCGAGGAAGCACTCCACCCCTGGACCGTCCATGCCCTGCTCGGCGCCCTGAGCCGGCAGGGCCCCTGGTCCGACCTGCCGCTGATCGTCTTCACGCGCGGCCAGCACAGCAGCGAGTCGATGCTGGAGGCGCTCGGACCGCTCGGCAACGCCACGATCCTGGAGCGGCCGGTGCGCGTGAGCACCCTGGTGAGCGCGGTCAACGCCGGCATGCGCGCTCGCCGCCGCCAGTACGAGGTGCGCGACCTGCTCCGGCGCCAGGCCGACGCCGACCGCCGCAAGGACGAGTTCCTCGCCATGCTCGGCCACGAGCTGCGCAACCCGCTCGCCGCGATCCGCAACGCCATCTGGATCCTGGAGGAGGCCGGCTCCGGCGAGTACCAGGACGTGCGCCAGCGCGAGGTCATCGAACGCCAGACCCACCACCTGGTGCGCATGGTCGACGACCTGCTGGACGTGTCGCGGGTGACGCTCGGCAAGATCGACCTGCACGTGCAGCCGGTCGACCTCCAGAGCGTCGCGGAGCGCTGCCTCAACGAGCTGGGCATGAAGCGCGTGGCCGAGAGCCACGAGCTGACCGTGTCCGTGAGCACGGAGCCGGTGCTCGTCCAGGGCGATCCCGTACGCCTGGAGCAGGTGGTCTGCAACCTCCTCCACAACGCCATCAAGTACACGCCGCGCGGCGGATCGATCGACCTCACGGTCGGTTCCGAGGACGGCGAGGCGGTCGTCCGCGTGCGCGACACCGGCCTCGGCATCTCCGCGGACATGCTGACCCGCATCTTCGAGCCGTTCACGCAGGTGGAGAGCTCACGGAAGCGGTCGGAGGGCGGCCTGGGTCTCGGCCTCCCCCTGGTGCGCAGCCTCGTGGAGCTCCACGGCGGTACGGTCGAGGCGCACAGCGCGGGGCACGAGCAGGGGAGCGAGTTCGTCGTGCGCCTGCCGCAGCTCGGCAGCGAGGCCGGGCTCCCCGTGGCCGGCGTGCCGCTTCCGGACGGCGAGCCGGTCTTCGAGGACAGGGCGCCGCTCCGCATCCTGGTCGTGGAGGACAACGCCGACGGCCGCGAGTCGCTGCGCGACCTGCTGGAGATCTGGGGCCACCATGTCGAGGTGGCCGAGAACGGGCCCGACGGTGTCCGGCAGGCGCTCGACAGCCACCCGGACGTGGCGCTGATCGACATCGGCCTCCCCGGCCTCGACGGCAACGAGGTGGCGCAGCGCATCCGCGCCGGCCTGGACGACGACCACATGGCCCTGGTCGCGATGACCGGCTACGGCCAGCCCGAGGACCGCCGGCGGGCGCTCCAGGCCGGCTTCGACGCCTACCTGGTCAAGCCCGTGGACCCGGAGGACCTGTCACGCACGCTGCGCGAGCTCACCGAGGGACGGGAGCCGGGCCTCCGGAACTGAGCCGTCCCCGTTCAGACGTTGAACGTCTGCCAGCGCGTCAGGAGCACCAGGAGGAACGGCAGCAGGTTCGTGTTGACGATGTCCTTGACGCTCTCGGCGAGGCCGTAACCGTCCCGCAGGTCGAGGGCCTCCATGGCGATCGAGACCAGCAGCCCAGGGATGAGCGCGGTGAACGAGCCGAGCTTCCGCCGGAACAGGATCAACGCCAGGAACAGGCAGAGGAACCCGATGTAGATGTGGATCGCGTCCTTCGCGAGCGGCAGGACCGAGACCCACCAGAGCTTGAAGATCTGGTAGTTGGACTTCATACGTCG
>JACZDC010116864.1_pt1 | contig 16602 bp, 14 predicted proteins | sample 8641791 | NCBI WGS metagenome assembly JACZDC01 (sample SAMN15324613, study PRJNA640507) | soil metagenome | isolation source: intercropping peanut in the second line | place: China: Luxin town, Laibin City, Guangxi Province | collected 2019-07-25 | depth 10cm m
CGACACGCGCAACCAGTCCGCGCCGTTGAGCGCCGGAGAAACCCGCTCGGTCAGCCTGACGGGAGTCTGCGGCATTCCATCGTCGGCGACCGCGGTATCCGTCAACATTACGGTGGTGGATGCCACCGCGGACGGGGAGATGACCGCCTGGCCATCCAACGAGCCGAAGCCGACCGCATCGGCCATCTCCTATCAGGTCGGAGCCAACCGGGCCAACAACGGCATGCAGAAGCTCGGCAACGGCGCGCTGTCCTTCTACGCGAACCAGTTCTCGGGAACGGCGCAACTCGTCGTCGACGTGAACGGCTATTACATGGAAGACGCCGGAACGGTGCTCGCCTACCATGTCTATTATCCGTTTGGCGAAGAGGCCACGGCCTTCAACCAGGACGCGGAGCAGGTGAAGTTCACAGGCCACGAACGAGATCTGGCCAGCACGGCCGGAGCCGGGGACGACCTGGACTACATGCACCAGAGATTCTACTCTCCTCTCACAGGACGCTTCATCAGTACCGATGTCGCCGACGCAAAACCCAAGCGACCTCAAGGCTGGAACCGCTATTCATACGCCTTGGGAAATCCGACTCGATATGTCGATCCCGACGGCTTGGATGTGCTGGATACGATCAACGGCTTCGCCAATGCCCTAGGCAGCAATTTTCTGCTTGGAGCGGGTCGAGTAGAATCCACAAACCCGGACTTTGTGGGCGGCCAGAAACTCGGGGACCTGACTTCCCTTCTGATCGGTACCGTCGAGACGTTCACAGGTGGGACAATTGCCATGGGGGGTGGCCTATGCACAGCAGGTACAGGCGGACTTTGCGCTCCTGTTGGCATTCCTGCTCTTGTAGGAGGCGGTGCCTTGTCTCTTCATGGCGTGACGGTCATTTCCACCGCCGGGAGAAATCTCGGAAGGGAGATAAGCTTACAACTTAATGACAGGCCAAGCTCAGGCGAGGCCGGGAATATAAAAGCAGCTAGCGACAAACAACTCAAGAAGCTTGGAATTGATGCTGAGAAGTTCAAGAATGATATCGTGCCGAAGCAGGGTTCCAAGTTCAATATCGCGACTGACGAGAAAGGAAATGTGTATCTTGTGAGAGTACAAAAAGGTGAGGGGGTCGCCATTGAAACAGGCTTCACGCTGGAACAGCTTCAGCAGTACTACCCACGCAAATAAGAGTGGAGAATCCATGGTTGATCCGGCTGAAACTGCACCGCTTATAACGTCGGCTTTTGGGATCTGGGGTGACGAGTTGGATCCCGCTGAGTGTACTCTGGCCACGGGGCTTACGCCGACCGAGCTTGAGATCAAAGGGCAGCCACGCCCGGGAGGGCGACCGCCCGTTCCGGTTACCAACTGGGGGATTACGCTTGAGAAACGAAGATTATACAGCTTAGACAAGGCGCTTTCTGAGCTACTGGATCTCCTCTGGCCTCAACGAGAGAAAATGCTAGAGTTCATTGCATCTCATTCTGTGTCGGCCATCTTCTCCGCTAATGTAACAATCTATCAGGACCGTCCCGAATACAACCTCTCGCCGGATACGCTCCAGCGCCTCGCCTACTTCAAGGTTGAATTCTGTCTGGATATTTTTGATTATCGCGACTAGAGTGGCGCCCTGGCGGAACGGCCCGGCCAAAGAGAATCGCCTGGTCCTTTCTCCAAGTCGGCTATGATAGTGCAGCAGCGCAGACCCGAGGAGACCCGTCAATGAGAATACTCGCCCCCATGGTGTTCGGAGCCCTCGCCGTTGCTCTCTTCCCGCTCATGCCGGCCGTCGGCGAGCCACCGCGAGACCTGGTCCTCGCAGGCGGCACCCTTATCGACGTCTCGAGCTTTGGAAGCTCGACAGCCGACATCAAGGACTCCGTCGTCGTAATCCATGATGGCAAGATCGCCGCTGCGGGTCCTAAAAATGAGGTGCAGATCCCTGCCGGCGCACGGGTGATCGACGTTTCCGGCAAGTATGTCGTCCCAGGCTTGAACGATGCTTTTTCCACCCTGAACAATCAAGCGCAGGCCAACGCTCATCTGTATATGGGCGTCACCTCGATCGTCGGGCTGGGCGAGCCGCCCGGCGGACGGCGCGGGCCTCTCTATCTCGACGCCAAGCCAAGCCCCCGGATCTACCGGCTGGATTGGGAATGGAGCCAGCAGGCTCCGGCGTCAGAGCCTGAATTGATCAAGCAGATCGATGCTCTGGCCCAGTCCGGTGTCAAGGCGCTGCTCCTCCATTATGACTTGACCCCCGCGCAGGTGCGAGTGGCTGCCCGCCACGCCCGCGAGCTCGGGATCGCAACGATCGGCGAGCTCGGATTGACCACCTACGAGGAGGCGGTCCGGGCCGGTGTGAACGCGTTCGTCCACACCAGCCGCTACTCGCTGGATGTCGCTCCTCCCGATCTTCGCAAGGAGGTCGCCGAGGCACCTTTCGGTCCGCCCAGAATCAAGTATTACCAATATCTGGTGAGCCTGAGCCCGGGCGATCCAGCCCTGCAACGGCAAGCCGCAGTGCTCGCCTCCGGCCCGGTAGGTCTCATCCCTACGGAGAGCCTCAACTATCTGGAACTGCCGGGCCATAAAAACCCTTGGAAGGAACCGATCGCAGCCATTCTCGATCCCAAGGACATCCACCTTCCCGCCAACCCGGCGACTGGAGTGCGTGAAATTCCGGATCCAAAGAACAATCCCATGGAGGGCTTCCCTCCCGGCGTTGCCGAAGCGATGCTGAGGATCGATGGCGAGTACCGGAAAGCCGGAGCGAAATTCGTGGCCGGCAGCGGAGCCGATGCTTTCGGTACGATGCCTGGGATCTCTCTGCACACCGAGCTCGAGCTGTTGACGCGCATCGGGCTGACCCCGCGCCAAGCGCTGGCCGCGGCAACGAGCAACTTCGGAGAGCTGTTCGGCTGGAACCACGTGGGCCAGGTGAAGGCCGGGTACAACGCGGATCTCCTGGTGCTCGACCAGAACCCGGTCCAGGACGTTGAGAACCTCAAGAAGATCCATATGGTCGTCTTGAACGGCGAGATTCTCGATCGGGACCGGCTCCTCCACCCCTCTGGGGTCCCTGCGAAGGCTCCGAGCACACACCCGTAGAGGTGCCTGGCGTTTTTCCGGACCTGGGAGAAAAGGGTAGAGGCCTCGCCGGCTGGCCCATTCTCAGGCCTGGAGGAAACGAACGCCCCCCGGCCATGTACAATCCACGGACCTGTTCCTGCGTCAGTTCCGAGGATGAATGAAGGCCACGATCTCGAGAGGGGCCTCCTGGTGGTCCGATCGGCTGAAGCTGATCGGCGGCCTGCGTGCGATGGAAGGCCTGGCCTGCTTCGGTCTGGCCTTTCTGAGCGGGCAGATCCTGTTTTTCAACTGGTTCTCGGAGGACCTCGGTCCGTTTGGCCGCACGTACTGGCCGTTCCTCTTCATCACCTGGGCGGCGGTGCGCTTCGGCCGGAGGGAGACCCTGCTCATCATCGGCTTGACGGTGGCCCAGGCGCTGGTGGGCACGGTGATGGGGCACGGCCGCTTCGCCGCGGACTTCGCCCGGACCGGCTTGATCCAGTTCTGGATCTATCTGGGCGTGCTGTCGGCCGTAGGCCTCCTGCTCTCCAGGGTCATTCACGAGCGCGAGCGGGCGGTCACGGCGCTGAGTGCGAGCGAGCGGCGCTGGCGCGAGATCCTGGAAGTGCTGCCGGTAGGAGTCTTCGTCTTCGCCAGGAACGGCGAGATCCTGGCCGCCAACCGGATGGTGGACCGGATCTGGGGAGCTGACGCCAAGGGCGGCGTCCCCCGCTCCAGCGGGATGGCGGAGTTCAGGGAGTACAAGGGGTGGTGGCTGGACACCGGAGCGCCGCTGGCTCCCGAGGATTGGGCCGGTTCCAGGTCGCTGCAGAAAGGCGAGGTCGTGCCGGCGGACCTCGTCACCATCCAGAGGTTCGACGGCATCAAAGCCGTGATCCTGGTTTCGTCAGTGCCCCTCCGCGACCAGGTTGGCGGCATCTCCGGAGCGGTGGCGGTCATCCAGGATGTCACCGAGCGTCATGCCCAGGAGCAGCGGCTCCGCGACAGCACCCGCGACCTGGCGGCCGCCTCGCAGCGGGCCGAGGAGGCGCGGGCCGAGGCGGAGGCCGCCAGCCGAGCCAAGAGCCAGTTCCTGGCCAATGTCAGCCACGAGATCCGTACTCCCATGAACGGCGTCCTCGGCATGGCCGAGCTTCTGCTGCGCGACACGCTGACGGCGGGCCAGCGGGACCGCGTGGAGATGATCCGCACCTCCGCCGAGGCGCTCCTGGCCCTGGTCAACGACATCCTCGACCTGTCAAAGGTCGAGTCCGGCCGCCTGGAGCTCCGGCGCGAAGACTTCCGTCTGGGCGATCTCGTCGGCGGAGTCCTGCAGGTGTTCGCGCATCAGGCCGCCGAAACGGAGGTCGACCTGCGTTGCCTCATCGACCCCAATGTGCCCGACGAGATCCATGGCGATCCCATCCGCCTGCGCCAGGTGCTCCTCAACCTGGTGGGCAACGCCGTGCGGTTCACCCGCCGGGGCGCGATCACGGTCACCGTGGAGACGGACGCCAAGGGGCTCCGGTTCGAAGTCGAGGATACCGGAACCGGCATCCGGCCGGAGGTCCAGACGCAGCTCTTCGAGCCCTACGTGCAGTCGGGAAAACCGGTGACCCGCGAGCTCAGCGGCACCGGGCTGGGGCTGGTCATCTCGAAGAGCATCGTCGAGCTGATGGGCGGCGAGATCGGCTTCACCAGCGAACGGGGGACAGGCTCCAGGTTCTGGTTCCGGATCCCCCTCATGGCCGCCACAGGTCCGGTCGACGACAGTCGTCCGTCCTCCCAGGCAGGCGACGATGGCCTCCGTCCGGCGCGGGTGCGCTTCCGCATCCTGGTCGCCGACGACCATCCCGTCAACCGCGCCGTGGCTCTGGCCCTGCTCCAGGATCTCGGCTACGCCGCCGAAGCGGTGGAAAGCGGCCAGACCGCTTTGGACCTGCTCGAGGAGCGGCCGTTCGACGCGCTGCTGCTGGACTGCGAGATGGTCGGCCTCGACGGGTACGAAACCTGCCGTGCCCTGCGCCGCCGGGAGGCCGGCAGTCGCCGGCTGCCGGTCATCGCCCTGACCGCCTATGCCATGCCAGGAGACCGGGAGAAATGCCTGGCCGCCGGCATGGACGACTATCTTCCAAAGCCCTTCCGTGGCGCCGATCTGGCCATGGTGCTCGACGACTGGCTGGACGTCGGGCCGCCGGCCGCTCCTCCCTCCGCCGGCCAGGACGACATCGCGGCTCGCCTCGCAGCCTTGCGGCGGCTGGAAGAGGCTTCGGGCAAGAAGATCGTGGAGGACGTCAAGGCCTCCTTCGTCGCGCGCGGCACGCAGGGTCTGGAGGCGATCCGGAATGCCCTCGCCGGCTCCGACGGGGCTCGCGCCGCCGCCGCCGCCCATTCTCTGGTCGGCAGCTCCGGACTTCTCGGCGCCACGGTCCTGGCCAGCCTGGCGCGCGACGTCGAGATTCTCGCCGGCCAGGGGGACTTCGACGCCTGCGCGGCACGCCTGCCGGGACTGGAGCAGGAGATCCAGGCCGTCATCCGCCAACTCGCATCGGGTTGACGCACTCGGCCCTCTGTCAGATTGAGCGGTCCGGTTTCTCCGGTCATTGGTTATCGAGGCACGGTCGAGTCGAAGCGCGCGCCACCGTCGCGGCAGGTTCCGCCCGACTGGATGGGCACACACACTTTGACCTCGCCAGTGCACGACGCACCCGCCGGGTCCATGGCTTCGAAGTAGAGATGGTAGACGCGGCCATCGCCGTTATCCATGCGGTCGGCCCGTACCCACGGCTTCGCGGTCCCCAGGCTCCCGGCGTCGGCCATGCGGGCGGTGAAGAGCTCGTCCTGAAGGATGCGGGTGACCCTCAGGGTGACCGGATCGCCGTCCGGGTCGGTCACCCCCAGGGTCGTGATCCGGACCTGGCGCCGGTCCGGCGGCCAGATCGTGGACGGGCTGGCTGTGGCTCCGGCACAGACGGGTGGCCGGTTTTCCCGGATCCGGGCGACGAAGGTTCCGCCGGCTACCTAAGCGTCATCTCCCGCACCAGCGGCGACGGCGTAGGCACCGCCGAGGCTCATCGAGGAGAGAACCTCGCCGGTTCCGCCCTTCAGCCGGAGGAGAAAGGCGTTCCCGACGTCGGACGCCATGGAGCCGGCAAGCACGATCTGGCCGGAGGAGGTTACGGCGACATCGCGGATCTCCACCGCTCCAAGGTCCAGGACCCGGGAAAAGACCCTCTCCCCCGCCGGGCCGAGCTCCGCGACATAGACACCCTGGCCCCTCTTCCCCACCACGACGGCGCCGTCGCCGGGAGTTGCGGCGACGTCCAGAGGAAAGTCCAGGGTTCCACTGTCGTCGATCAAGGTTTCGGTGCTGGCTCCCGAAGAGGCGTCCATCCTCCCGAGGTAGGGGTTCATGTAGGCCTGAGGGTCGTCCGCCGGCGGAGCCCAGCCCGCGACGAAAAGATCTCCGGAGGGCCCCAGCGCCATGCCGGTGAGGAAGTACAAGCTGCCTGCGTACTCTCGAAGGAACGAGCCCGCCGGGTCGAAGATCGCCACCCAGACGATCTGACTGTAGTTGGCACTGTAGTGGAGGTAGGCCTGACCGAGGGCATCGACCGCGAGATCGATGCCCTCGGTGTCATCCCTAGCCCCGGCAAAAAACGTTTCGTAGATGACCTCGGAGCCGTCCTGAGAAAGCTTGGCCACGAAGGCCAGATTCGCTTCGGACCCCTGATCGGTGAGATTTGCGGTCCCGGCAATGTAAATATAGCCCGCCGGGTCGATGGCAATGGCCGAAGGACCCCTTCCGAGCAGATTGAACGGACGCTGGAAGATCAACGTGCCCGAGGGGCTGAGCTTGGCCACGAAATAGCCGTAGGTCGAGGTCATCTGGCCGAGGACGTAGGCATTGCCGGCGGAATCGACAGCCACGTCCCAGACGAAGCTCAGAGAGGTCGAATAGACCAGGGATGGCGCCGCGCCGGCCCGGGTGGCTCCAAAGGTGAAGAGGAGGAGAGACAGGCAGAGGACAGAGACAGCTTTCACGACATCCTCCTTGTAGGACATGTCCGTGCCGGAGATGGAGGCGAGGCTTCTGGGGGGATGTCTCGAAAAGATATCGAGGGGCGGCTGCCGTTGGTCCACCAGGAAGTCTTCACCGGGCCCGCTCGCGACACTGAACACTTTAGCCTAGGTGCAAAGAGCAAGCCATCAGGAGTGCCTGGTTTTCACCGCCTCTTCACCAGGGTAAATTCCACAGATCATGAGCTACGACAAGATTCCCGACGTTCGTGACGGACTGACGCGCCAGGAGCGCATCGTCCTGATGGTGCTGCACCAGACGCAGAAGGAGCGCGGCGGCCGCAACGTGCCTACCGCAATGCTCTGGGGCCGCGTGTGCGAGCACTTCTACATCAGTCCCGAGGAGCTCTCCGAGATGCTGGCGCGGCTCGGCGCACGGAAGGGGTGACTGTCCTCAAGCAGGCCGGGCCTCAAGCAGGCCAGGGGCGCCATGCATTACAATGGGACAGCATTTACCAATCCAAGGATGCAATGGCGTCGACAGCGGCCCTTCCCTATCGCTGGTCGGACCTGCCCAAGGTGGCAGGCTTGGCGGTGGTGTACGCGCTGCTCACCCAGGGCGCGCTCAAGTTTCTCTCCCTGGACGGAGTCGTCAGCTTCGCCTATCCCTCCGTAGGCCTGTCGCTGGCCATCCTGCTGATCGGCGGCCCGCGGCTCTGGCCCGTCGCCTTCCTGGGTGAGCTTCTCGGGTTCTTCGCCACGGACGTACCCCTCTGGCCGGGCCTCGGCTTTGCCGCCGGGGAGACTCTCGAGGCCGTGGTCGGCTGCTGGTTGCTGACCCGCCGCCTGCCGTTCCGGACGGTCCTGGACCGGCCCCGGGATTTCCTCATGCTGGTGGGGGTAGGAACCACGACCACCGCCGCCGCGGCCGCCGCCGGCAGCGGCCTGATGCGGCTGAATGGGATGATCGGACCGCCGCAGACGTTCGCTTCCACGTTCCTGGCGTGGTGGCAGGGCGACCTTTCGGGCATCCTGATGCTGACGCCGCTGCTCCTCGTGTGGCAGAGGCCTCCCCAGGGTTGGCTCCGCGGCTGGCGCGCGCTGGAGACCGCCGCCTGCTTCGGCCTCTCCCTCCTGAGCGGCTACATCCTGTTCCTGGGCGGATTCTCCGAGCTGTTCGGAGCCTGGCATCTCCCCTACTGGCAGTTCCTCTTCGTCACCTGGGCCGCGGTCCGCTTCGGCCGCCACGGGACGGTGCTCATCATCGTCCAGACCCTGACCCAGGCCCTGCTCGGTGCGGTGGCGGGCGCGGGAGCCTTTGCCGCGGATCTCGCCCAGGGCAGCCTGCTCCAGCTCTGGCTCTATATGAGCACCCTGGCAGTGGTTGGCGTGATGATGGCCCTGGTGCTTTACGACCGCGAGGAGGCGCGGCGCGAGGCCGAGACCGCCAACCGGGCCAAGAGCCAGTTCCTGGCGAACGTCAGCCACGAGATCCGCACCCCGATGAACGGCGTCCTCGGCATGGCCGAGCTGTTGCTGCGCGAAGGTTTGACGCCGCTCCAGAGGGAGCGCGTGGACATGATCCGGACGTCTGCCGAGTCGCTGCTCGCGCTGGTCAACGACATCCTGGACCTGTCCAAGGTCGAGGCCGGGCGCCTGGAGCTGCGGCGCGAGGACTTCCGCCTCCGGGAGTTGATCGAAAAGACCCTGCAGGTCTTCGCGCAGCAGGCCGCGGAGGCCGAGGTCGATCTGCGGTGCCACGTGGCGCCGGACCTCCCGGACGATCTGCACGGCGACCCCACCCGGCTGCGCCAGGTGCTGCTCAACCTGGTGGGAAACGCCGCCCGGTTCACCCGCCGCGGCGCGATCACGGTGACCGTGAAGCGGATGAACGGCACGGCCCGCGGCGACCTCCGCTTCGAGGTGCAGGACACGGGCACGGGCATCCGCCCCGAGGTGCAGGCGCGGCTGTTCGAACCCTACGTCGAGTCCGGCAAGCCGGTCACCCGGGAGCTCGGCGGCACCGGGCTGGGGCTGGTGATCTCGAAGAGGATCGTCGAGCTGATGGGCGGCGAGATCGGTTTCCGCAGCTCGTGGGGTCACGGCTCCACCTTCTGGTTCCGGGTCCCGCTCGAAGCCGCGGTCGACCCGATCGCCGGCGCTCCGTCTCCGGAAGCCGAAGACCGGCGCTCGGCCCGGACGCGCTTCCGGGTGCTGGTGGCCGACGACCACCCCGTCAACCTGGCCGTGGCGCTCGCCCTCCTCCAGGACCTCGGCTACGGCGGCGAGACGGTGGCGAGCGGTTCGGAGGCCCTGGGTGCTCTGGCCGAGCGGCCTTTCGACGCGTTGCTGCTCGACTGCGAGATGGTCGGTCTCGACGGCTTCGAGACCTGCCGCGAGCTGCGCCGCAGGGAGAACGGGACCGGGCGGAGACTGCCAGTGATCGCCCTGACCGCGTATGCCATGCCCGGAGACCGGGAGAAGTGCCTGGATGCAGGCATGGACGACTACCTGAGCAAGCCGTTCCGCGGCGCGGAGCTGGCCGGCGTGCTCGACCGCTGGCTCGCGGTCGGCTCTCCGTCCGCGAAGATCAACGCCGGCGACCACGAGGGGATCGCGGAGAGGCTCGCCTCCCTGCGGCGTCTGGAGAGGGCCTCCGGGAAGAAGATCGTGCAGGAGGTGACCTCGTCTTTCGTCACCCGCGGCCAGAACGCCCTGGAAACGATGCGGAGCTCGCTGGCCGACGCCGACGGGGCTCGCCTGGCTACCGCCGCCCACACCCTCGTCGGGAGCGCCGGCCTCCTCGGCGCTTCCGGACTCGCGACGAAAGCACACGACCTGGAGATCCTCGCCGGCGAGGGTCGACTGAACGATTGCGCCGAGCGGCTGAACGGATTGGAACAGGAGCTTCAGGCCGTGGTCCGTCAGCTCGGAACGGGTTAAGGCTGGCGCCGTGCGGCGCGTCAAGCAGGCCTGGAACCGTCTGCCCGGCGGATACACTTCGCTGGAATTCCACCCCAGACCTCACCCGGCGGAATTTGTGAATTTGGGCAACACAGCCCTGCTGGCGATCACGGCGCCATCTCCGATCACACATCCGGGATTGATCTGAGTCGCCGTTCCGATCACGACCCGCGAGCCGATGCGCACCTTGGCCAGATGGATGCCATCCCTTTCGAAGAGGTGACCGTCGATGACCGCGTCACCGCCAATGATGGTCCCGGCACCGATCTCGACCATGAAACAGTCATAGATCGCCCAGGAGACCACCTGAGCCCCCTTGCCGACCTTGCACCCCATCACGCGGTAGTACAGATTGGAGATGAAGGAAGGGATCATCAGTTTCAGAGCCGGCAGTGCGGTTCGGTGCAACAGCGACAGGAGGCCCCAGCGGATGGTCAGCCAACTTTCGATGGGCGCCTGTACTTCTTCGAGGCTCGGGCGCAGCAGCAGACCGAGAGATCCGACCATGAAAAGAGTTGAAAAGCACCAGAGCAGGGCTCCGATTCCGATGGATGCGCCCAGGGCGAGCAGTCGTTGCCATTCAGCCCATCCAGCAGTCGCGTCGCCAACGACTTTGAAAATATAAAGCCCGGGAGCGGTTGCCAACCCCCACACCACAAATCCCATGGGTGCGACGAGGAGCGAAAGAACGGGTTGAATCACCGCAAATCCTTTCAATTTCTTCGTCATCACCCAGCTTTCCTCAGCACGAAGAAGAGGTAGCGAATGGCGCCGTTGCCGAGGCTGTTGTGCACTCCGGAACCGTCCACGCCCGCGAACTGTCCCAACAGTCCGTGCAGCCAGCGCGGGGCGCGCTCCTCGATCAGCCGTCGCTTGCGTTCGTCGTCGCGGCGCATGGCTTCGAACACCCCGGGGCCGATGTCCTGTTCGCTCTCGATCCGCAGGCCGGCCTCGGCCAGGAGCCGCCGGATCTCGCCGGTTTCCGCCTCGCTGAACAGGTCCGCATACAGGAAGCAGCCTCCCGGTTGGAGGACTCGGGCCACCTCCCCGAAGAACCGGGCTCGCGAGCCGTAGCAGTGAGAGGATTCGAGGTTCAGGACCGCATCGAAGCGATCGTTTTCGAAAGGCAAAGCCTCGGCGTCCCCTGCCTCGAAGTCCAGGCCGGGAGCCGTGTGACGCGCCCGGCAGAGCTCGATGTTGGCCGGAGTGTAGTCGACCCCCGTCATCAACGCCGGCCGGTGTCGCTCGTGCACCCAGGCCGCTCCGCCGCCCCGGCCGCTGCCGACCTCGAGGACCTCGCGCCCCTCCAGCGCCGTCGCGGAGGCGAGAAGGTCGTAGAGTTGGATGCAGTAGCGGTCGGCTTCCCGCTCCTTGGACAGCTCGAGCGGCTCCCCCGCGCAGTATCCATAGTTCATGAAGGTCCAGTCCGGCCTGGAGTCCATCCGCACCAACCGTTGGTACCACCAGCGCCACAGGCGACGCCGCAGCGTCGGCACACGCAAGACCCGCTCCACGATTTCCATATTCACGCCTGACAAATGTACCACGCCCCTGTGCCTGCGAAAGTTGACACCTGGAGGGCGCCACATGATAGGTTCGTTGGCGATTCTCAACAGGTTCCTTGAGCCGCGTGGGTTCCGGTGCGGACTTCGCTCGCACCGTGATCGAGGCTCTGGCGCGGCACGGCCGGCGGCTGGATCGCAAGGATTACGAGCACGTGGTCTTCCACCAGGTGACCCTCGTCAACATCAAGAAGCACCTGCGTTACTTTCAAGACCACTGCGAGCTGGATCTCCCCAACGCCTTGATCTCTGTCGACGAGGTCGGCAACACCGCCAGCACCTCACACTTCGTGGCGCTGGAGCGTGCCTTGCGATCGGACGAGGTGAAAGCCGGTGACCGGGTCCTGCTCCTGGTCCAGGCCTCCGGCATCAACCTCGGTGTGCTCTCCGCGCGGGTGGGGGCCTTGTGAGCGTAAGCATCGTGACCACGGGGCTGTACGCAGGGGAGGCAGACAGGCCTCTCGATCCTCTGGTCGTCGCCGCCGAGCGCTGCCTCGAAACGGCCGCAAGTGCGGACATCGCTCGCGAGGGAGTGGATCTGCTGCTCTTTGTCGGCGGCACCCGGCCCGACTTCACCTATGAGCCCTCGGTCGCGGCCCTGCTGCAAAAGCGCCTGGGCATCAATCCACGATTCGCGGATCACTTCGGAGGGCGTTCCACCCTCTCCTTCGACCTGAGCAACGGCAATTGCGGCTTCCTGGCGGCCTGCCAGTGCTTCGATGCGCTGGCGCAGGTTCACGGTCTGCGGCACGCTCTCGTGGTCGCCAGCGACTTGCACCACGAGGGTGGCCCGGTCAAGCCTTTCGTCCCCATGTCGGCGGCGGCGCTGCTGCGCGCGGGGAGCCCGGGCTTCCGCAGCCTCACCTTTCGGCGCGCCAACGGCCAGGGACCAGGCATGCTCAGCGTCGTGGACTTCCGCACTCCCCCCACGGCCTGCTACCGCTTCGAGCTCGAGCCGGGGTTCGCCGATCGCGCGGTCGAGCTCCTGAGCGCCACTTTGCGGGAGCACCCCGGCCCCCTCCCGGAGCGCTGGATCTGCGCCGAGCCTGTGGCAGGCATCGCGGAGCGGGTGGCCGAGTCGCTGGCCCTGGACCCAATCCGCATCCCCACCGAGGGCCTTCACACCACCGCCCACATCGCCGGTTTCGCCAGCCACGAAGGGGGGCCCCTGCTCTTCGCGGCATGCGGGGCGGGCCCTGTCGCAATGGTCGCCACCTACGAGGAGTGATCATGGAACCCCAGACCACCCGTAACTTCGATGCCAAGACTCTGCGGCGCCTCTTCGGGACCGTCGGCGCCATGTCCAAGGCTTCCCGCGATCCGCACTACGTGGCGCCGGTACCGGTGGACATCGGCATCGAGCTCACCAACCGCTGCAACCAGCGGTGCCGCCACTGCTTCCTCTGGAACGAACAGGGCCTCTACGAGACCGGCGAGCAGAAGAACCGGCGCCACGAGCTGGAGTGGGAGGTGCTGGACAAGCTGCTCCGCAGCACCGAGGAGACCCGCTCCAAGCTGTTCTTCTGAGGCACGGAGCCGCTCCTCTACAGCCAGTTCGACAAGCTCGCCGAGCGCCTGGAGCAGGACCAGCGCTGGACCGTCATCTGCACCAATGGCACCCTCATCGAACGGCGCCTGCCATCCCTGCTGCGCATGTCCGAGAACCTGGCGGTGGTGGTCAGCCTGGACGGGCCGCGGGAGGAGCATGACTACATCCGCGGTCCGGGGGCCTTCGACGAAGCCATGCAAGGGGTGCGGCGGCTCCAGGAAGAGGCTCGCGCCGGGCGATACAAGGGCCTGGTCTCCTTGCACTGCGTCATGCACGAGGCCCTGGTGCCCAAGCTCTACGACTTCGCGCTCTGGGCGGAGCAGCAACAGGTGGACTCGCTCTATCTGGGTTTCCCCTGGTACATCCCCGAGACCGTGGCCCTGCGGATGGACGCCGTCGTGCGTGACGAGCTCCCGTTCCTGGAGGTGGACCTGGACCGTGCCCCGTTGAGCTGGCACACCTATACACACCATCTGCCGCCGTCGTGCCTCCCGGAGCTTCGCGAGCAGATCAAGCTCATCTGCGGCCGCGCCTGGTCCATGCGCTTCCGCTTCCAGCCCGCCCTCGAAGACCACGAGCTGGAGGATTTCGTGCTCGGAGGCGAGCTGCCGGCCCAGAAGCGCACGCGTTGCCACGCCGTTCAGAACCGGATGGACATCCGGGCCACGGGCAAGGTCACTTCCTGCCAGTGCTACCCGGAGCTCGTCGTCGGCGACCTCAACACCCAGCCGGTCGACGAGGTCTGGCACGGGGAGCGGATGGAGGGGGTGCGGGGGGTGCTGCGGAAGGGACTGATGCCCGTCTGCTCGAAGTGCATCCTGCTCTACCTCAATGGGAGCTGAGGAGGGCATGCTTGGCGTCGGCATCCTGGGGGCCGCCGAAGTCGCTCCCCGCAGCCTGGTGGCGCCGGCACGGAGCCTCCCCGGGGTGGAAGTGCGCGGAGTCGCGTCCCGGTAACCGGAACGTGCCCGCCGCTTCGCCGAAAAGCACGGGCTCCTCCGGGCGTACGACAGCTACGAGGCCCTGTTGGAGAGCGTGGACATCGACCTGGTCTACATTCCCCTGGCCAACCACCTCCACACGGAGTGGACGGTCCGCGCGCTGCGGGCGGGCAAGCACGTGCTGGTCGAGAAACCGGCCTGTCTGAGCCTGGAGGAGGCCCTGCGGGTGGAGGCTGTGCTGGCGGAGCCCGGCAGCGGTCACGCGCTGGAGGCGCTCATGACCCAGCATCACGCGCTGATCGCCTGGCTCCAGAAGGCGCCTGAGCGCTACGGGCCGCTCCGCAGCCTGGAGACCGAGCTGGGCTTTGCCCTCCCGGAAGACCGCGAGTCCTATCGCTTCCGGCCCGACTGCGGAGGAGGTGTCTTCCGCGACGAGGTCGTCCACGGACTGCTGCTGGCGCAGAAGCTCTTTGCCGGAGAGCCCGAGCGTGTGGAAGGCAGCGGGACCTTCGATGCGCAGGGAATCGACCGGTTCTTCAGAGGCCGGCTGCACTTTCCGAGCGGCAGCGCGGAGCTCGTCTGCTCCTGGGAGCGCCAGTTCCTCGCCCGCCACCGCCTGGTCTACGAGGCCGCCGTCGTCGAGGTGCGCAATTTCCTGAGACCTTACTTTGGCCTGCTGCCCCTCCCCGTCCACGTCCTGGGTCATGACGGCACGCTGGTGGAACGGGTGGTGCTGGAGCCGGCCTGCTACTTCACGGACCAGCTCGCCTTCATGGCCTCTGTCATCGCCGGCGAGCGGCCGAACCATCCCTGGTCGGAGACCGTGCAGCGCACCCGCTGGATGGAGGCTGTCTATCAGGCGGCGCCACGATGAGCACGCAGAGCACGGTGAGCGCTGTCGTCCTGGGTGACTTCGACGCGGAGTCGTCCTGGCGGGACCCCGAGCTCAGCCGCCTTCCGGCCCTGCATGACCCCGCCGCCCAGCGCATGGTCCAGGCGATGGACGAGCTGCTGTTTCCACTGTGCGAGCCTTCCGACTCGCTGCTGCCCCGCCAGCCGCTCTCCGAGGAGCTGTGCGACCATCTGGCCCTGCTCGGCGTCGCTCCCCGTTGCGGCTCTCTCCCAGGAGCACAGGCTCGTCCCTTTGCCGTCACCGCCGAGCTCCAGGAGCGCTGCCGCACGCTGGGTCTGACGCTGGAGGCGCCGCCAATCGCCGTGGTGCGACGCGTGAACAGCAAAACCTTTTCAACCGAGCTTCGCGACAGGCTGGGCCTGTGGAATCCCGCGCGGGTGGCCCGCAGCGCCGCGGAGGTGCGGGAGCTGGGACGCGAGCTGCTGCCCTGCCTGGTGAAGGACCCCTTCGGGGTCTCCGGTGGCGGCAACCTGGTCCTCGACCATCGGGACCTGCTGGACCGGATCGTTCGACACCTGGAGCGCCAGGAGGAAAAGGGCCGCCGCACCGAGCTGGTGATCGAGCCGCTCCTGCCCCACACGGCCGATTTCTCGTGCCAGCTCGACCTGCGCCCGGGCGAGGAGCCCCGGCTGCGAGCGGTTCGCCGCATGGACAACGACGGGATGGCCTACGCCGGCACCCGGGCGGACCCCGCGTTCGCCGCGCGGCTGTCCGCGGAGGGAGTCTTCTCCACCATGATGGAGGTAGGGAGGGCCCTCTCCGCGGAAGGCTATTACGGTCCGGTGTGTGTGGACGGGATGCTGCTGGAGGGAGATCGGTTCTTCCCGCTGGTCGAGATCAACGCCCGGGTGTCGATGGGCCTGCTCGGGTATTTGCTCGAGGAGCGGCTCCAGCTCGTTGGTCTTCCCTGCCGCATGGCCCAGCGGACCCTCGTGTGCTCGGGCGCCGAGCCCTTCGCACGCCTGTTCGATGCCCTCGGCCCCTGGCAGCTCCGCGAGCCCGGAGGCGCCGGCCTGCTCCCCCTGGCCGCCGGTCCCCTGGCCGTGAATCAACGCACGGAGGGCTCCTACCGCGGGCGCCTGCACTACCTCGTCACGGCGCGCGATGGAGCCCGGTCTGCGAGCGCTGGAGAGCCGCCTGTCGGCCACGCTGCACACCCTCTCATGGAAGGAGGCGTAGCCGCGGTCCGGGGCACCCGGAAACCAGGTGCCCCGGCTGGTGGGATGTTGAGGGAATGACACCTCGCGTCAGTCGACCTTCGAGCCGTAGACCTCGATGTCGACGAGTCGGCGGCCTTTCTTGGCCTGGGCGTTCCACTGCTGCTCGAAGCCGAACCAGTCGTCGCCGACCCAGAGCGCCTGCTCGTAGGTGCCCTCGTGGAAGACGCCCGCGTAGCGTCGCGTCTTCCCGTCCAGCCAGGTCTCGATGTCGACAAGCCGCAGGTTTTTCTTGTGGAGCTCCTGCCACTTGGCCTCGAAGCCCGCCCAGTCGTCCCCGACCCAGAGCGCCTGCTGGTAGGTGCCCTCGTGGAAGACACCCGCGTAGCGTCGCGTGTTGCCGTCCAGCCAGGTCTCGAGATCGATCAAGCG
>JACZDC010029895.1_pt1 | contig 16599 bp, 14 predicted proteins | sample 8641791 | NCBI WGS metagenome assembly JACZDC01 (sample SAMN15324613, study PRJNA640507) | soil metagenome | isolation source: intercropping peanut in the second line | place: China: Luxin town, Laibin City, Guangxi Province | collected 2019-07-25 | depth 10cm m
CCGCCAGGAGCCGGAGGAGGGGAGGGGCCACGAACCACAGGAAATCCGAGAAGCGGAACCGCTCCAGGCGCGCGAGCCCCTCCTGCAGAGCGCCCGCATAGCGGGTCAGGAACACGTTGCCACCCGGAAACGACTGGAGCTGGATGTGTGCCGGACGCGATCCGCCCTCGACCGGCGCCAGGAACACCTGGCTGCCGGCCATGGACGAAGGCACGAACCCGCCCAGCGACTCGCCGGGCTGCAGCAGGGGCCCCGCCAGGACCCGGAGACGCTCGGTGGACGCCGGAGCGCCGCCGAGCGCGAAGAAGCGGCCCCAACCCGGCATCGCCCACTGGAGAGACCGCGGCCGGCCGGACGGCGAGATGTCGATCGTCAGCTCGCGGGCCGAGCGGTCTCCGGTGAGCGTGCCCATCTGGCTGAGCCGGATGCGGATGCTTCGGCCACCGTCCTGGACCTCGGCGCTGCGCCGGTCGAGGCCCCGGTCGTCGTCGGGAGCGCCGTCGCTGCGTCCGGTGGAGAGCTGGACCCGCGGCGCGCCGGCCTCCAGCCGCACCCCGATCTGCCGGGCAAACGTCTGATACTGCTCGACGAAACGCTCCTCGGAGGGGAGATCGCCGGCCTGCCATTCGGGCAGCCACAACCGGGCCAGCGCCAGGCCGACGACAAAGGCCACGGCTCCGAGGAGGAGGAAGACCGGCAGGCGGAGCTTGGACGTTATGGGGATCATGACCGTAGACAGCAACGAGATACGGTAATCCAGGTCCGGGGTTTTGGGAGCGGTTTGGTACAATCCGCGCTTTCGAACGACCCCTGACCGTCAACCCCCGGGAAACCGCTGATGCCTAGAACCACGTTCCGCTCGCTCCTCGCCCTCCTCGGGCTCCTCGCACTGGGCCTGCCGTTCGCGGCCACCGCCCAGGACGCCCAGGAGTCGCCGAAGCTGATCATCCTCGGCTTCGACGGCGCCGACGCCGACCTCGCCCGCCAGTGGATGGACGAAGGCAAGCTGCCGAACCTCGCGAAGCTGCGCTCCGAGGGCACCTTCTCGCCCCTGCGCTCGACCATCCCGTCCCAGACCCCGGTCTCCTGGTCGACCTTCGCGACCGGACTTTCGCCCGGCCGGCACGGGATCTTCGACTTCCTCAAGCGCAGCACCAAGGACTACAAGCCGAGCTTCGCCGCCGCGGACATCGAGCGCGAGCCGTTCCTGTTCGGCAAGAACAACCCGCTGGTCCTGGGCCTGATCGCCGCCGTGGCCGTGCTCCTCATCCTGTTCCTGCTGCTCAAGGTGTTCCGGATGCGGACCTCGCGCGCCGGGCTCGTGGCGGCCGTGCTCGGCGTGGCCGCCGGCGTCGGAGTCGGCGTGGCGGCGAGCCGCCTGCTGCCCGTGGACCGGCCGATCGCCGTCAACCGCCAGCAGGGCGACACCTTCTGGAAGATCCTGGGCGACGCCGGCAAGCGCGTGCGCGTGGCGCGCGTGCCCGTGACCTTCCCGCCCAAGGGATACAAGAACGGCAGTCTGCTCACCGGTCTCGGCACGCCCGACCTCTCCGGCCGCATCGGCAAACCGTTCTATTTCACCTCCGAGCTGTTCTTCCAGCCCAAGGGCGGCGGCGACTTTTCTGTGGAAGTCGTCGAGCTGGTCGACAACAAGGGTGTGATCGAGACCGAGATCAAGGGTCCGCCTAACGAGCTGTTCCCGGCCAAGGGCGGCTACATCACGATCCCGATGACCTTCACGGTGGCCGACGATCACAGCAACCTGAAGATCCACGTCTCGGGCAACGACGTGACGCTCAAGCCCGGCGAGTGGAGCGACTGGGTCCACTTCACGTTCCCGTTCAACTCGCTCATCAAGGTGCAGGGCATCGGAAAGTTCCGCGTCCTCTCGCTGCAGCCCGAGGTGCGGGTCTACCTCTCGCCGATCCAGTTCGATCCCGAGCACCTGCCGCCCGGCTTCAACATCACCACGCCGGACGACTGGGTTCACGATCTCACCGCGGAGCTCGGCCTCTTCAAGACCATCGGCTGGATGATCGATACGTGGTCGCTCACCAACGGCACCTCCGACGAGCAGGTTTTCCTGGAGGACGTGAAGCAGACCACGGACAAAGAGCTGGAGATGCTGAACCTGTTCCTCAAGCAGGGGGATCAGTGGGACGTCCTGGTTCACTACTTCGAGTTCACGGACCGCGTCCAGCACATGATGTTCCGGTACTTCGATCCCAAGCATCCGCTCTACACGCCGGAAGGCGCGGCGAAGTGGGGAGGCTCGATCCTGGCCGCCTATCAGGAAATGGATCGGATCGTCGGCGACACCATGAACAAGATGCCGAAGGGCACCAAGCTCATGGTGGTTTCGGATCACGGCTTCGCCTCGTTCCGGCGCGGCATGAACTACAACACCTGGCTGGCCAAGAACGGCTACATGACCCTGACCGGCGAGGACACCGAGCGCAAGAACCTGGAAGACCTCTTCGATCAGGGCGACTTCTTCGTGAACGTGGACTGGTCGAAGACCCGCGCCTACGCGCTCGGCCTCGGCCAGATCTACATCAACCTGGAAGGCCGCGAGAGCAAGGGTATCGTCAAGCCCGGCGCCGAGTACCAGGCGCTCGTCAAGGAGATCCAGGAGAAGCTGGTGGCCTATGTGGACGAGGAGACCGGCGAGCATCCGGTGGCCCACGTCTTCACCCGCGACGAAGCCTACGGGACCTACGATCCGGAGCTGATCCCGGACATGATCCCGTCGAACAGCGAAGGCTACCGCGTGGGCTGGCAGGACAGCCTCGGCGGCATCGGCAAGTCGATCGTGGAGCCCAATCTGGAGATCTGGAGCGGCGATCACTGCTCCGTGTATCCGCCGATCGTCGAGGGAATTCTCTTCAGCAACTTCAAGCTGAACGCCCAGGGCGCCTACATGGGCGATATCATGCCGACCATCCTCGGGCTCTACAACGTCAAGCCCACCACCAAGCTCGACGGCCGCAGCCTGCTGCCGTAAAACGTTGGGAAACCCGCGCCTGCCTGTGCAGGCAGGCGCGGGGACAGTCGATCGGCTAGTCCCCTTGGCTCCGGCGCTCCAGCGCCTGATTGACGACTTCTTCGCTTTGAGGGACCAACTGCATGGCTCGCTGAGCGATCTGCTGAGCTGTCCAGCGATTGGGCTGCTGCTCGATCATCGGAACGAAGACAAGATTGATCATGTCCATGGCGCGGTCCCGGCTGGCCAGGAAGGCAACGATCTTTACTGGCTCCTCCAGGGTGGAGCAATTGGGGACCGAGGTGACCAGCGTTCGCTCCACTTCCTTGACCTTTTCCTCGCCAAGTTTCTCCGCGAGCTCAAACCACGCCTGAAAGGCTGCGGCGTCGCAACCCGCGGCAGCCGCCTGCTGCTCCAGGCGAGGGCCTAGGATCTCCGTGACTTCGTGAGCCATCTTCGGAATGCCGCTCAAACACTCCCCGGCCTTCGACGGGTTGCCCAACTCGACGTTCGCTCGGACACAAAGAAAGAGAGCCTGCTTGTGCTCGGGATGCTGCTGAAGGAAAGGATCGAGCACCTCCCATGCGCGCTGAGCCTCTCCTTCTTCCAGGAGCTCTCTGGCATCGCGGACCGCCTTGGCTTCGCGCAGGACGGCGACTGCCATCGTCACCACCAGCCAGATCGAGCACCCCATGATCAGGCCACGCAGGACTTCGCGATGCCAGCGAGGCTCTCTTGACGGAGAGCGGAGGCTCTCCAGGATGCGCGACCTTCCACAATGCGGACAATAGGCCCATCCGGACTCGACGGCTTCGGAGCAACGCGGACACGTTTCCATTTTACTTTCTCCTAGCTCTGCGCAGCTTCCACCAGGTTTGACGCCTTTGCGATCTTCTCGGTCCGCGTGTTGAACTCGATCGCCAACATCAGGTCGATACCGGTGGCGATGGCGTAAAGGAGCACGAACTGCAGGAACGAGGCGACCAAGGCGAAAACGGAGATGACTTTCAAGCCGAATCCCCAGAACGACTCCGGAGCCGATCCCGACGAGGAGAGAAACAGAAGAGGCAGGCTCACGGAGCTGAGCAGGGAGCTCAGAAAGGCTCCGACGGCGAGAATCAACGCCACTTCACCCATCCACCGGAAAAATACCGAGGTCATGCGCAGGAAGACGAAGTCGTCGCTGGGGAGGGTCTCCAGGTGCCGCGCCCGCAGCAGAGTGACGCTGACCACGACGAAGGCGGCGACGATGGAGATCATCTGCGCCAGGAACGCCTGCATCAACCCCCACCGCTCGTAGTTCCGGTAAACACCTGCCCACACGACGAGCCACTTCAGCACATAGGTGATGAACCACAGGACGACTCCGATCCGCAAGAACCTGGGCAGCGAATGAGTCATCACGTCGCCGCTGTGCACGTGTCCCAGGACCTCCTTGCCCGGCCGGACACGGACAGTCGGCGGAAGATCGAAGTAGTTTTTCAAGGTTGTCATCGTTGGCCTCCGAGGAGTGTCTGTATCGCCCTCATCGTTCTCTCGGTTCCGGTAACCGTCTGTTCGTCCTGTGGCTCCCCCGGCTTCTCGCTCGAAACGGGGAAGATGAGTCTTCGTTGGTTGTTGAGCTCCAGGGAAAGGACCTGCGTGCATTTCTGTTGCTGCGCGGCCGGGTCCAGGGACTTCACCCGCGCCTCTTCAGGCAGCGTCTCCAGCCGCAACGAGGCAATGTCCTTGTAGTTGTGCTCTTCGAGCGTCAACTGCGACGTCGAGTTCCTCAGGAAGTCGCGGCAGCAGGAGTAGAGCCCGAGGTGGTTTTCCATGGGAACGAGGATGACAACCCGGTTGACCGGAGCCCGGCGCCGGCCGTCCCGCCCGGCTCTCGGCCCGATCAGGGACTCGTAGAAGGATGGGACGTTCGGCTCCACCGGTCCGAGCAGGACGAGAGGCTTGACCCTGAGCCCCTCGTCTTCCACGCGGAAACGCTCCTGCGCATCCGCAACCAGAGCATTGATGTCCTCGGACAGGAGGCGATCCACTTCGGACTCCGGGAGGCGCGACTGAGTCAACAGGCTCGACGCCACGAGCCAGATCAGCCCGAGAACCACTGTCGCGATCCCTATCTTCGAAGGGACGAGCACCATGCCCACGAAGAGAATCGCAAAGGCATAGCGGAGGTGGACGTCAAAGAAGTACCACCAGACTTTGTCTCTGACTTCAGGCGTAATTTCCGCGGCAGTCATGGAGCACCTTTCTTGATTCGATCGAGGATCGTATCGACGACGGGTTTCGACCAGGGAGCGAGCAGGACGAGCTCATCCAGTTTCTCGCGGCGGAGCGGCGCTTGGGTGGCCATCCGCAGGAGCGCGTCGTATCCCGGCTCCGGAGGGATGAGCTGATTTTCGAGGTAGAAGTCCTTGCACAGGAAGGCCAGGAGACCGAAGTGATGAGCGGCGCAGTCGGGCAGGTTCAGAGACCTTCCGGCGCTCGCCATGACGGACTTGATTTCATCCGGCTTCAGCGATCGAGGACGTTTCCCCTGAAGCAGGGCGAGAGCCAGATAGTAGTGGAGGTCGGCCGGCTCCTTTCCGCCAGTCCGGGCCGACTCGATGAGCTTCCGCGCAGGTTCGTAGGACTTGTCGGCGAGCAGGCGGCTCGCTTCGGAAAGGCGATCTTGCGGGGAGGCCTGACGCTTGACGATAGGCCTGAAAACATCGGAAGAGGATTGCGCCGTGAACAACACCGGCGTGATCCACTCCCAGGACGAGGTGTCCTCCTGGTAGATGGCAAAACGACCGTCGCCCACCGCTGCATCGAGCGAGCTGCCTCGCGCCAGCGAGCGGTAGACGGCCTCGCTGAACGTTCTGGCGGCCGAATCCGAGATCGGAAACTGATTGGCGATGACCGCGGGTAGGCCGCGCCGGATCAGAGCGGCCGCAGCTCCCAGCATCGGATCCTCTCCCGGCCTGCTGCCCATGATGCCGGTTTCACAGGCATTGAGGAATGCAAGCCGGAGCTCGCGGCTCTCCCTGAGGGTTTCCGCCAGCAGAGTTCCGGAGACCGGATGCTCGCCTCCGTCGGAGGTCTCGAAGAGCAAGGCGCCCTCTCCGTTCTGGAAGGTGCCATGCCCGATGAAATGGAATACGTGATAGTGCCTGGATCGGACCGTCTCGCGCAGCCGGGTCAGAGTCGCGGACGGCAAGAGATCCACCTCGACCTGTTCCCGCTCGCACCAGGCTTGAAGGATGCGGCCCTGCTCGTCGGCGGTGTCGAGCGGATCGGTTCCGCGGGGCGCGGCAATCGCGATCAGGATGCGAAGCCGCTCCGGAGGGTCCTTTGCAAGCGAAGATGAGGCCCATGGAATCACGAGCTGCCGGACGACCGGGGTGAGCACGCTGCGGGCCAGGAAGTCCCGGCTCTCCTCGCAGTGGAGCAACTCCCACGGAAGAGTCTGAAGCAGAGTGGAGTCTGGCGTATCGATCGGCAACACCAGGCGAATTCTCATGCCCTGGTCGGGCGTCGATTCACTTCGCCCTCGGCTGAGCAGATACACTTCCCGGACGTTCTTCTGGAAGAGGGCATGAAAGAGCCGGCTGCCGGTTTCGGTAAGGCTTTCTCCCGGAGCCGATTGGGGCCGGTGGATATGGAAGTCCCGCGACGCATTCCGGCCTTGGCTTTGGAGGACTGAGCTCCGCACCGTCGCGATCATCGTTTCCAACTGCTCGCGATCGAATGGGAGTGCGAATGGGGCGGCGGTGAGTCCGTAAGGAGTGTTGATCGCGTTGACGCGAAAGGACCCGGGCTCCGCCGGTTCGACTAAAAGAGCCAGGTCTTCGTAGCGGATCTCCCTGGCTGGTGTCGTCTCCATGGCTCGGCTCCACCCGCAATAGACACCTTGGCCCGAGAAAATGTTAGGCCGTGCTATGGTGACAGACCGATGACCGCAAGAAGAGTGTTCCCGCTGCTGCTTTGGGCCTCGATCCTGGTGTCAATGGCGACGGCGCTGTCCGCGCAAGAGCTCGACCTTCCCGCGCTGGAGAGCGGTGACGAAGCGGCGCTCGCCCAGGCGATGCCCGCGCTGGCGGAGCAGGCGATGGCGGTCTACCAGGAGCCCGATCGCGGCCGGTACCTCGAGACTCTGTTCCGCCTGCAATGGGTTGCAGGCAGGAACGAAGAGGCCATCGCGTCCATCCGCGAGCTTCGGGCTCTGCGGCAGGGCGGTCCCTCGAAGTACCCGCCCCTGCTGTTCGCCCAATACGAGGTCCTCGCCACGGCCGGAATGAAACAGGCGGGTGGGATGACACTCGACGAAGCCGTCCGCCAGGCCTTCCTCGAAGTCTTCGCGCGGCTTGACGACAGGATCGCGAATAGGACCTACTTCTCCTTCGGCACGAATCTCGACCGGTTGCGCGGCGATTGGCTGAAGGGAGTGGAGGCGCACAAGGGTCAAATCACGATCTCTCTCGCGGACGCCTTGGCCCTCATCCGATCGTTTCAGGTGCAGCACGCCTATCAGATCCTCACTCCGCGCGCGGCCGGCGTAATTGCGGAGGACGAGGCGCGGCGTTATGTGATCGACAAGGACGTTCTGATCAAGACGCCTGACGGCGCGCAACTCGCGGCTATGCCGGAGTCGTCGCCTACACGCGCGGCAAGGGGCGGAGCCCTGACAAGGTCGTGCCCTACTCCGAGCACGAAGGAGAGGACGCGCGCACGATCATCCGATGGATCGCCAGGCAGCCGTGGAGCGACGGCCGGGTGGGCATGTATGGCGGCAGCTACGCCGGATATCTGGCGTGGTCCGCCACCAAAAAGATGCCGCGCGAGCTCAAGGCGTTGATGACTTCGGCCACAGCCGCGCCGGGCATCGACGTGCCGATGCAGGCCAATGTGTTCATGAACTTCCTCTATCCCTGGATCCCCTACGTCACCGATTCGAAGGCTCTGGACGACGAGAGCTACGGGGACCAGGCACGCTGGGATGCACTGAACCGCAACTGGTACAAGAGCGGCCGTGCCTATCGCGATCTCGATCAAATTGACGGCCATCCCAACCCGATCCACCGGAGCTGGCTGGACCATCCTGGATACGATGGCTTCTGGCAACGGCTGATCCCCTACAAGAAGGAATTCGCGGCCATCAACATTCCGGTGCTGCAAACGACCGGTTATTTTGACGGTGCGGAGGTGGGGGTTCTCTATTACTTCCAGGAGCACACCCGCTACAACCCGCGCGCCGACCATACGCTGCTGATCGGTCCCTACGAGCACTTCACCATGCAGACCGGCGTGGCGCCGGTCGTCCAGGGCTACACGATCGATCCTGTCGCCAACCTCGATCTGCAGGAGCTGCGGATGGAGTGGTTCGATTCCATTCTCCGGGGCGGCGCAAAGCCAGCCATTCTGCGCGACCGGGTGAACTATCAGGTTCTCGGCGCGAACGAATGGAAGCACGCGCCGACGCTGGACGCCATGGCTGACAGCTCGCTGCGCTTCCATCTCGACCCCGCGCTCCGGCTGGCCGCCGAGCGGTCCGAGCCCGACACCTTCGTGACGCTGAGGATTGACTTCGCCGATCGGAGCGACGTCGACTACACGCCTTCAACCCTGAGCGTTGCCACCACCCTCGACACCCACAACGGCCTCGCCTTTGTGAGCGACGTGCTGACACAGCCCACCGAGGTCAGCGGCCTGCTCTCCGGCAAGCTCGATTTCGTGGTCAACAAGAAGGATTTCGACGTCACGGTCACCCTGTACGAGCAGATGCCGAGCGGAGAGTACCTGCAAATGGCCGGCTACATGGGGCGCGCGAGTTATGTCCGAGACCGGAGGCAGCGGCAGTTGCTGGTGCCAGGGAAGCGCCAGACGCTCGAATTCCGCTCCGAACGTCTGGTGGGCCGCAGGGTGCAGGCCGGAAGCCGTCTCATCGTGGTGCTCGCCATCAACAAGCAGCCGGACCTGCAGATCAACTACGGGACCGGGAAGGACGTCAGCGACGAGACCATCCAGGACGCCGGACCTCCTCTGGAGATCCGGTGGTATGGAGACGGCTACGTCGATCTTCCGGTCCGACGGTGAACCCGGTCAGGGCATCCTGCCCACGACCGCTTCAACATCTTGTTCAGAGACGCACGAAGTACGGCGTGGCGATGAGCGCGGCGCCGATGGCGACCAGGACATAGGTGTTGGAAACGAAGTATGGAAAGACCATGAGAACGAGGCCGCACAGAAGAGGCACGATCGAAGCCTGCTTCCTGCCGTAGGTGAAAAAGCCGAAGCCGATCGCGCCGAAAATCAGGCTCCACAACAATGACGCTGCACTCACGTTACGGCTCCGTTCTGCGATTTGCGCCTTGCCCGCTCAGGGCTTCTCCCTCTGATAGGTGACGAGGAAAAGCAGCGAGCCTTCGGTGGTCTTGAATTCCTTGGGACGGCTCTGGCCGCTGAGGTCGTAGCAGACCCGCAAGGTATCGCCGTCGCGTTCGTAGATGGCCGGAATCGTCTTGCCCTTGTTCGGTCCCTCGGTGCCAGTGATATCCAGTGCCTTCGGCTTTGCCGATGAATCGAGCTTGACGGTTCCCCGGTCGATCTGGTCGCCAACGGTCACTGTGTAGCGTTCGCCGTCGATCATGAGCCGGGTGATCTTGCGGAACTCCTCGGGGAACGGCTTGCCTCCGAGCTCGGCTGTCGCGGGCAGCCACGTGCCGTTCAGGCCTTCAGCGTGCTTGGTGCCATCGCTCCAGGCCAGGGAGAACGCCAGCATCAGGCTCAACATGAGAATGGACTTGAGCAGCATCGGAATCTCCTGAAAACGTGTTCGTCGGACGCGTGGAGAGTCTAGGACCCTCCTTCTCACGGAGTCAATGCTCGCCGAATTCCGAGGCCCGATCCGTGCGGCCATGCTATTGCCCAAGCGCTGATCAGACCAGGCGGAAGATCTCGCGATGGCCACCCTCGACCAGATCGAGGTATCCGGCCATGGCCTGTTGGACCTCCGGACGCGAGCCATAGTGCGCCATGTGGTGCTCGAATTGATCCAGGCTTTCGACCTCGGCTTCCCACACGACGGTCCAATAGGTGGCGACGGCGTCGACCATCAGTCTGGAGTTTCGAAAGCCGTCCTCCTTCTCCGTGGATGGCAAGGTCGCGCGGAGCTTCTCGACCAGCAGCTTTGCCTTGCCCGGCTTGCAGTGGAAGACGTCACGAATCACGTACATGAGATCACCTCCGTTGAGAGCGTCTCAGACAACAGATTGCTGCGGCATCAAGCGCGCCCGCGCCGACATCAGGGCTTCGCGAACCTCGGCTGCGTTCCGCAGATCCCGGAGATTGATCTTCTTCTTTCGACCGTCGCGGGCGACGATGACCGCGCGGCGATCGTCCAGGTCGATCCTCTCCAGATCCTGCCAGGCGACGGAAAAGCGCCGCTGCAGGCGGCGGCCTCCGACCCGGATGCCCTCGGAGTCGAGGACCAGCGACCAGGGGCGGGCCGCCGCGGCCGCGGTCCGGCCGTGGGTGAGACCCAGGACGAGGGTGACCACGGCGCTCAGGAACATCGGCCTGGGAAGATGAGGATGAGTGTGCCAGCGCTCCAGAGCTTCGACGGCCAGCATGCCCGCCGCAAAGATCTCGAACCAGTCCACGCCGTGGTGCCGGTGGTGATCCGACTCATGAGAGTGGCGGAAGAACTCTTTCAGTTCCTTGCCCATCGAGCGCAGGAGCAGGGCGCTCGTCACGATCTCGGCCACGGCGAGCGCCAGCGCGAAGCCGCGCTCGCCGTGCATCAGCCCCTGGATTCCCGCGCCAAGGAGAGGGACGGCCGGGACCGCGTGCTGGAACTTCTGGATCAACTTCCCGCGCTCGCGGCGCCGTGAGATGAGCGGGATCTGGACGTCCACCTAGGGAGCCCCCGCCGGTGCCGAAGTGAGTGGGGCGATCTGTTGCTCCAGGAGATCGGGCTTCGAGCTGTCCCGTTCGAGGTGGGGCTGCTGCAAACCTTTTCCATAGGAAAAGGAGTGCTCGGTGAAGAAGTCGTTGGTCTCGACGAGCAGGCTCAGTGTGGACGGCGCCTTGCTGGTCGCGAGCAGCGCATCGCGGAACACATCGGAGGTGTAGCGGCGACCGTTGACCGCGATCAGCTTCATGCCCGGAGCGAGACCGGCTTCGTAGGCGGGAGTGCCCGGAACCACGTCCTGCAGCATCCCGCTTTCGTTGACGATCCGGGCGCCGATCGAAGAGACGGCATCGGTCACTCCCTGGGCATCCGCGCGATCCTTCAGATATTGGTTGTCGGTGTCGTTGTAGGTCAGCCGGTAGCCGCTGCGCTCGATGCCGGCCAGGGGAGCGCGCGGGCCGGTCGCGGTCACGCGGTCCATCAGGAAGGGGCGCCAGTCGTAGGGCTGCACCTCGTTGAGCGTCCGGACCACGTCGTCGAGCGTGTAGCTCTTCACCTCGGGCGGGCCGCTCGCGCCGCCGTGGAAGCGGCGGCAGAAGTCGTCGAGCGAGCGCCGGCCCTGCGACTGCTGGCGGATGAGCATGTCGGCTTCGAGCCAGATCAGCCAGCCCTCATCGTAATAATCGGAGGAGCGCCGGTAGGAGGCCCAGGCGCTCGGCGCGTTGTAGTGCAGTTGCACGCCGATGGTCGTGTCGAGGAGCGGCCTCCACTCGCGGCCCGGACGGTGATCGAGATCCGCGGCCGAGCTGGCGAGGCGCTCCCGGAACTGCTGGGGCGTCCACAGGCCGCTCCGGACGGAGAGCAGATTCCCGAGATATTGCGTCAGGCCTTCGTAGACCCACATCAGCTCGCCTTTCATCGGCTCCTGATAGTTCGGCGTCGCGAGTCCCGCGGGTCGGCGGTACTTGCCGTTCCAGGAGTGCGCGTACTCGTGCGCCAGCATCCGCAGGGAGAGCCGGCTGCGGGTCTCGTCGATGAGCGCCCGCTCGTCCATGCGCGAATCGTTCGACTGGTGATGCTCGAGTCCGAAGTGCGCCACGTGATCGCTCAGCGTGAGCAGGAAATGGTAGCGATCGAAGTGCCGGGCGCCGAAGAGCGCATCCGCCTGCGTGACCAGGCGGCGGAGCTTTTCGATCACCTCGGGAGGGATCGCGAGAGCGGCGACACTGTCGGCGGCGATGTCCAGCACCACGCCGCGCTGCGAGCTGTCGAGCGGCACGGTCCGGAAGTATTCGCCGGTCAGCACGGGTGAATCGACGAGCGCGGTCAGCGACACCGGTTCGAAATCGATCTGTCCGGAGCTCTCGCGGGCGGCGATCAGGGAGGTGCCGTACTTCCAGCCGTCGGGCAGCCGCAGGCTCGGCTTGAACGTCACCTCGTCGGACTTCGCGCCCTGCGCTCCCTGCGGATACAGGAGGACCTGGCTCCACGCCAGCGAGGCGAGGTGGGGAGTCATCGAGGCTCCCGAGGTGAAGCCGCTGGGCGTGGCGGGAGAGAGGAAGTCGAGCGCGACCTCGACAGCGTCCGCTCCTTTGGGTACGTCGACGTGAAAGGCGTACATGTCGACGTCGTCCCGCCGCCACTCGACGGGCTTGCCGCCGGCCGTGACATGGAGTCCGACCAGGTCGGTGATCGGCCCGGTCGGCCCATGCTCGCCAGGGAGCCACTTGGGATAGACCAGCGTCAGCGCGCCGGGAGAGGCGGGGATCCGCAGTTGGGCGTGGAGGAGCTTGTGCGTGATGTCGCGGGCGTCCACGGCGAGCTCGATCGCGGGGCGCTGGGCCTGGGCGGTCACCGTTGCGGCACAGAAGGACAACAGAAGCAGGAGCGACGGTCTTCTCATGGAGTCTCCTCGGCGGTTCTGTCCGCGAGGAGGATACGCCAGGAGGGGCCGGAGAGGTAAGCTTGCGCTCCAAGCCTTTCCCTGAGCCCAATGGAGGAGGACTCGATGAGCCTTTTCGACTTTCCCCGTATCAACGTCACGGGTACGCTCAAGATGAACCCCGGGACCGCGAACAACGACGACTACGCGGGCTATGCCACGCTGCCCGACGGTCCGTACGCCGGGCAGACGCTCGCACTGATCGATTCGAAGCTGGTCGAGCCGCGGACCTATGGCATGTCCGACGCGGACTTCATCGCCTGGGTCCAGCAGGCGCAGACGTTCAACGTGGCTTCGGGCGGCCAGCAGCAGATCATCCCCTCCGAATGGAACTACTACGGCGGCATGAGCTCGAAGCTCCTCACCGGCAGCGTGATCGGCGTGACCACCGCGCCGAGCCAGGTCTACACCACGCCGGACGGCGGCATCCCGGTCACCGGCCTGCTCGGCGCGACGCTGGCGTTCTCCGGCCACTTCACGGACGTGAACTCGGAAGGCTCGCCGCCGGCGACGCAGTTCTTCATCGATTCGCTGACGCTGACCCAGGGAAGCACCACGTGGCTGAGCGGCAGCACGTCGAAGGGCTCCTGCCAGTGGCTCAACTTCTATCGCAACGTCAATCTCACGGCCGACGCCGGGGCCGGCGGCTACGTGTATCACGTGATGCTCAAGAGCTCGGGCGCCACGATCAACATCCCGGGCTTCGACGATCCGAGCATCGTCGGCGTGATCTTCCGCTACTACCTGTTCGCCTCCTCGCAGGGCACCACGACCAACGCGGGGATCGAGGCGATCTATCAGCAGCAGGGCACGAACACGGCCACGCTGCAACTCGTGGCGACGTTCGCGCCGCTGTACGAAAATGAAACGATTTTCTCGATGCCGGTCGGCCGGCTCCTGGTGGCGAACACGTCGAACATCCCGACGCCGCCGGGCACGCACAACAACGGCCAAGGATCGGTCGCGCTGGCGCCGGGCGTGCTGTCGGTGAATGGCAACATCATCTCCGCCGACTTCTCCGCGACGTTCCCCGACTATTACCAGGCGGGCAACAATCCCAAATACAACTTCGGTACGGTCTCGCTGGTGGTGACGAACGGGACGGACAGCGCCACGGTCGCGGCGGTCAACTATTCGGACACGAACGGCGGCAACGCCGGCGGCTGGCTGTTCGACTTCGACATCTCGTCGAATCCGCAGGCGCAGCAGATCCTTTCCGGCAGTTCCGGCGGCAAGGCGATGTTCAACCTGGTCCATGCGACGTACGGCGTGGTGCTGTCGGAGACGGAGTACTACTTCGTCACCAACCAGCAGGCGATCTACGCGGAGCAGGGTGGATCGGGGACGGAGTTCGTGAACCAGGGGAGCCAGGAGCCGGCGACGGTCTCGGTGTTCCAGTACGGCCAGCAGCTCACCTCGTGCCCGCCGATCACGGTCTGGCAGTACGCCTCGGTCCCGCTCCAGGCTCCGGGCGACGCGGAGGCGATCGACACCAACTATCAGCCGGGGCAGCCGATCTCCGTCAAAACGGACCTGCCGGGCAACTTCCTGTTCACCTTCACGGTTCAGGGCCAGGCGCCGCCGCCGGCCAGCTACACCACCTTCATGAACCCGCCCTACATTACGAACTGGCCCGGGATCAGCCTGCGCATCCTGCCGAACATGAAGGACTACAGCGGCTACTTCGTGGACCCGACGGCCGCGGAGCCGGTCGGCAACGATCAGCTTACGTTCGACGTGGTCTACCAGGAGGTCCTGCGGACCTACTACCTGCTCTATCCGGCCATGAACCTGATCTTCCCGCTCAATCAGGAGTCGTCCGTGGCCCAATACGCCCAGCCGATCCTCGACGCCACCGAGACCACGCCCGCGAACTGGATGTCCTCCGGCTACATGCCGCGCACCCGCGACATGTCCGCAAGCCGGCGCATCCTCCTGCGGGCCTGGTGCCGGAAGGTGCTGGCGGGAGGCGGTTCGACCGCCTCTTGACAGGCTGAAGTGGGCGGGAATAGCCTATGTAACCGGTTACAGTCCCGGCTGTAAGCGGTTACATAGGCCCTATGCCAACCCAAACCAGCGCCAGGAGTCATGCCAGCGGGAGCGCCTCCATCAAGGCGGTGGCCCGGCTTGCGGGCGTTTCGGTGGCCACGGTCTCCCGGGTCCTCAACGACAGCGGCCCGGTCAAGGAAGAGACCCGGCGGCGCATCCAGGAGGTGGTGGCGAGCCTCGGCTACGTGCCGCACGGCGCGGCCCGGAGCCTGACCACGAACCAGACCGACACCCTCGGCGTCCTCCTGCCCGACATCTACGGCGAGTTCTTCTCGGAGCTGATCCGCGGCATCGACTCGGCGGCGCGGCGCCACGGCTACCACGTCCTGGTCTCCGGCTCGCACGAGGACCGCGAGGAGGTCCAGGCCGTCCTGCGCACCCTGCGCGGCCGGGTCGACGGGCTGATCCTGATGACGCCGTCGGCCGAGATGCTGGAGGCGCTGCGCTCGGTGCCGCCCGCTTCGCTGCCGACCGTGCTGCTCAACTGTCCGCCGGCAGGCCTGCCGTTCGACTCGATCAACGTGGACAATCACGGCGGCGCCGTGGCCATGGTCCAGCACCTGGCCGGACTCGGGCACCGGCGGATCGCATTCATCCAGGGGCCGCCGGACAACCATGATGCCGGGGAACGCCGGCGCGGCTACCGCGACGCGGTCCGCGAGCTCGGCCTCGCGATGAGCCCGAGCCTGGAGGCGCCCGGCGACTTCAGCGAAGAGGCCGGCTGCCGCGCGGGAGAAAGGTTTCTGAAGCTCGAGCCGCGGCCGGACGCGGTGTTCGCGGCCAACGACGCCATGGCCATCGGCTGCCTCCACGCGCTGCGCCAGGCCGGCGTGCGGGTGCCGGAGGAGATGGCCGTGGCCGGTTTCGACGACGTTCCCATCGCCCGTTTCATGAGCCCGCCGCTGACGTCGGTGGGCGTTCCCATTGCCGAGCTCGGCGCGCTCGCCCTGGAGCGGCTTCTCGGTTCGGTACGGCAGCGAGGCACGGCGGAACGCTCGCCACGCCATGAAGAGCTGCCGCCCGTCCTGGTGGTCCGCGGCTCGTGCGGCGCACAGTCCGTTCAGTTCCCATCAAGGAGGCAGGTATGAGTCGAATCAAGGCAGGGCTCCCGCTGCTGCTGGCCGTGCTGGTCCTGACGGCTTCGGGTGTGTGGGCGCAGACCAGCACGTCGTCGATCCGGGGCGTGGTCAAGGACGCCTCGGGTCCGATCGCCGACGCCACCGTGGAGGCGGTCGGCGCGGACAGCGGCTTCCGCACCACCGCGAAGACCGGTGCGGACGGCCGCTTCTCGCTGCCCGGACTGAACCCGGGCATCTACAACCTGACCGTCACGGCCGGCGCCTATTCGCCGCAGACCCGCAGCGTGCAGGTGCTGATCGGCCAGGATGTGGACGTGGATCTCTCGCTCACGCCGAGCGAGATGTTCACCGAGGACGTGACGGTGGTCGGCGACCAGGTGCAGCTCCTGGTCGAGACCCGCACGTCCGAGGTCGCGACCAACGTCACCACGCAGCAGATCGAAGCGCTGCCGCAGAACAACCGCAACTTCCTCGGCCTCGCGGCCCTGGCTCCGGGCGTGCGCTTCACGGACAACCAGGACGAGGCGGGCCAGAAGTTCAGGAGCGGTGCCTCCGACGCGCGCCAGGTCAACGTGTTCATCGACGGCCTGTCCTACAAGAACGATCTGCTCCAGGGCGGCGCGTTCATGCAGGACACCAGCCGCGGCAACCCGTTCCC
>JACZDC010027547.1_pt1 | contig 16534 bp, 14 predicted proteins | sample 8641791 | NCBI WGS metagenome assembly JACZDC01 (sample SAMN15324613, study PRJNA640507) | soil metagenome | isolation source: intercropping peanut in the second line | place: China: Luxin town, Laibin City, Guangxi Province | collected 2019-07-25 | depth 10cm m
CGCCGTGATCGTGTACGTCACCGAGCCGCCCGGTGTCGCGCTCGTCACGCCGTCCGTCTTGGTGACCGCAAGATCCGCCTGCGGCGCCAAGGTGTCGGTATCCGTTGCCGAGTTGTTGGCGGCGTTGGGATCTCCGGAGAGGGTCACCGTCGCGGTGTTGCTCAGCGAGCCGGTGGCCGCGGCCGAGATCGCACAGGTCGCGGTATAGGTCGCGCTCGCGCCCGCCGGGAGGTTGACGGTGTCGCTGATGTTGCCCGAGCCCGACGCCGTGCACGTGCCGCCGCCCGCGCCCACGCAGGTCCAGGTGCAGGTCAGGGAGGCAGGGAACGTGTCGGCCACCGTGGCGCCGGTCGCCGGGCTGGCGCTCGGATTCGAGGCGGTGATGGTGTAGGTCACCGAGCCGCCGGGCACCGCGGTCGCCACGCCGTCGGTCTTGGTGATCGCCAGGTCCGCCACGACGGCGGTGACGTTGATGCAGCCGTTCGCGGTCACGCTCTGGCCGTCGGGGTTGGTGATCGTGACGTTCTGAAGGCCGCCGACGTTCGCGGTGATGTTCAGCGTCACCTGGGTCGGCGAGTTGAAGGTCACGCTGTTGACGGTGCCGTTGGTCATCGTCGCGGAAATGTGATTGAACGGCAGCGCGGGCGCCGGCAGGTTCGTGCCCGGATCGTAGAAGCCCGAGCCGCCGCTGGAGGTGCCGTTGATCACCACGTTGCCGGTGGGGCCGGTGAAGAGGATCGGACTACCCGAACAGGTCGGCGTGGCCGGCGGCGGCGCCGCGAGACGGCCGACGCGCACGGCGTAGCTGTTCAGCGCCTGGTTGTACTCCTGGATGGTCCAGACCGTCATCTCGTCGAGCGGATCGACGCTGGTGAAGGAATAGTCGCCCCAGCGGCGACCCGCCGCGCCGCCGGGATCGGCGGCCGGGTTGTAGTTCGCGGTCGTGGTCCCGAACGTGACCGCGGCGGTCGTCGGCGGACCGGTCATGGTCCCCGGCGTGTCGCCCGAGAGCCGGCCCACAAACGCCGGCGTGGCGCCGATCGGAGTGCCGGCGGCGGTGAAGGCGAGCACCGCGTGCCCCTGGCCGGTGACCGTCACCGAGGGGATGAAATACTGCCGCGCCGCCGCGCGGGTGGCGGCGTTGTCGAACACCGTGCCCGACTGCACCGTCGTCGGCGTCGTGGTCAGGTTCTGGAACTCGTACCAGCGCACCGCGTTGCGCGACGCGGCCGCCGTGTTGGCGACGCCGGCGCTCGACACGCGGAAGTTGTGCGCGGTCCACAGCCGGCCGTTGCGGATGGTCGCGGCGTAGATCCGGTCGTCCAGCGAATCGAGGTTGCCGTTCGCGCCGCCCGTGTTGCCCGAATGCTCGACCCGGTTCGGGGAGGTCGTGGTGTTCACGGCGACGCTGATGTTGGCGGAGATCGTCGGCGTCGCCGACCCCGGGTTGTTGACGCGGCGAAACATCATCGTGCTGAACGTCAGGTTGTCGACGCCGACGAAGTAGCCCTCGGTCGCCGCGGGGTCCACGTTGTCGGTGCCGCGCGGCGAGATCGGCCCCGCCCCGGCGGCCGTGGCAAGGTTGGCGAACGACGTGACCGTGATCGGGCCGGCGCCGAGGATCGTCGACTTGCGCACGACGTAGCCGTTGGAGCCGTTGAAGGCGCCGGCGCTCGTGAACATGTTGCAGCCGATATAGAGCGCATTGACGTCGACGCCCAGCGACGGGTAGTCGCAGAAGCCGGTCCCGGGATCGGCCTGGAACTGGAAGAACGTCCACACCGTCGCCCCGCTGATCACGCCGGCGCTCGCGGCGTTGCTCACGGCGATGAGCACGCGGTTCGCGGCGGTCGTGGTGCAGGTGGCGTTCGTGCAGGGCACGTCGATCATCGTCAGGATCCAGCGCGCCGTGAAGCGGTCGTACCGGACCTGGGGATCGCTGGTGAAGTTGAGGACCACCGCGCCGCCCACCGGCGTCATCACCGAGGCGAAGAACGTGTCCGGACTGGCGTTGATCACGCCGTCCGCGACACCCGCCTTGGTGAACGTGCGGAGGCGGCCGTTGACGAAGACGACGAACTGGGTCGGCCCCACCGCTCCCATGCTGTCGGGCGGAAAGGCGCCGGTATCCGTGAGCGTCGCGCCGTCGAAGGAGGCGCCGGTGGTGTGGATCTGCGGCGTCGGCGGCACGCCCTCGGGCGCCGCGCCGGCGGTGAGGGGATAGCTCGCGGACTCGATGGCGTCCGGGTTGCTGGGCAGCCCGCTCCGGTCCGGGTACTCGAGCTCGTGCTCGGGACGCTCCTCGGGCGGCCCTTCCAACCGGGCCCGGGCCATGATGTCCGAGGTGAGCTCGGTCACCCCCTCCGTTTCGGGCAGCCGCTGGCCCGGGATCTGCGCCCAGGCGCCGCTCGCCGTCAACACTACGAACGCACAGACGAAAAGCCGTGCCGCCAACTTCCTGGAAGTTCCCAGCATCACCGACTCCTTCAGAGAAAAAGTAGATGTCACACCAAGATGTAGTAATCCAAAAGTGGGCTGAGTCTACAACGGGAAGTCACAGGAAGTTGCAGAACAGGTCGCGAAGAGACCTTTTCGCCCCCCCAGCGACCACCGCATCCACATCACGCCTGCCTGAAGACCCAGGCGCTCCAGTGCCGCAGGGTACGCCGGCCCGGCTCGGCCCTCCAGCCGCTCTGCATGAGCCGATCGGACAACCGCCGCCGGAACGATGCGTGGGTGACCGCGACGATCAGGGGGTGCCGCGCCGCGAGATCCTCCAGCCAGGCCGCAGCGTCGTCGATCCGCGTCGCCTCGGACGGTGGCGGGTACTGCCGGCGGAGATTCAGAAGCAGGGTGCGACAGCCGACGGCGACGGCCCATCCCAGGAGCGGAAGACGAAGCGCACCGAGCGAGGGACCTTCGAGGTCGAGCTCCCGCAACAGAGGGGAGACGACGATCTCCTTCCCGGGCGCCAGCCGTCGCGCCGTGGCGATGGCGCGGGCGGCGTTGCTGGAAAGAACGAGATCGGCACCGCCGGCCAACTCCGCGAGATCGGCCGGTACGCGCTCGTCTTCCTGGATCCCCGCGGCTTCGTAGGCATCCCGCCAAGCCCGGAAGCCGCTCGCGTCGATCCAGCCGGTATGGACGTGCGACGAGCGGGCATGACGGACCAGCGCGATGCGGGCCTCGGTCGGACGGGAGTCTTGCACGGCACAGAGGGTACTCCGGATCGATCTCGAACCTCTCAGGCGGTAACCAACCAGCGCTGCGAGGTGTCTATACTTGAGCGAAAAGGAGAATCTCATGGGCTCTCCGACTACCCCGTCCTCTCCCGCGCTGAGCTTCAGAAGATCCTGGTGCCGCAGTACATGCAGGAGGTCCCGGAGAAGGATGGCTGGGGCCATGCCTATCAGTATTACCTGAACATCAAGAACCCGGTGGCGCCTCAGGTCATGAGCATCAGAAGCGCCGGCCGGGACGGTCAGTTCTCAGGCACTGAATACACCGTCAACGGCTTCAATTCCGACGACTTCGACCAGGACATCGTCTGGTCGGACGGGTACTTCGTCCGCTGGCCTCAGGCGAAGCAGAAGTAAAGTCACTGCAGCTCGCGCGGCAGCAGCACCCACATCCGGCCGCGGTTCTTCATGCGCCCGGCGATCTCGGCGGCGTCTTCGGTGTGACCCCAGAAGACGTCGCCGCGTACGGCACCCCGGATCGCGCCGCCAGTGTCCTGCGCCACCACGAGGCGCCGCAGGGGCCGGTCCGGCTCGTCGGCGCGCGGCGACGGCGCCGTGGCGTCGAGCCAGATCGGGACGCCCAGCGGCCAGTGCTTGAGGTCCACCGCGAGCGAGCGGCCCGGCGTGAGGACAATGCCTTTGGCCCCGACCGGCCCCTCGCCTTTCAACTCCTCGAAGAAGACGTAGGAGGCGTTCCGGTTCATCACGTCGTCCGCCTCGTCCGGATGCTCCTCCAGCCACTTCCGGATCAACTGCATGGAGATCGTCTCCTTCGTCGCCGCGCCACGCTCGATCAGGTCTTTGCCGACCGCGAAGTAGGGGTGGCCGTTCTGCGCGGCGTAGCCGAGGCGCATCTCGCTCCCGTCATCCAGCGTCACCCGGCCCGAACCCTGGATCTCCAGGAAGAAAGCGTCGATCGGATCGTCCACCCAGACGAGCTCCAGATCCTGGCCGGCGAGCGCGCCGGACGCGATGGCCTTGCGGTCGGGATACGGCACGAGCGAGCCCTCCTCCACCCGGCCGGCGATGCGCTGTCCCTTCAATTCCTCACGGAAGTCGCCCAGGTCCACCATCACCAGGTCCGGAGGCCGGACGTAGACCGGCACCTTGTAGCGGTCACTCCGCGTCCGGCTGCCGTGGAGCAGCGGCTCGTAATAACCGGTGAAGAGCCCGTCCGGATCGCCGTCCGCGCTCGCTGCGAAGGGCTGGAGCCGCGCCTCAAAGAAGCTCCTCGCTCCGCCCATCGGCACCCGGGTCGCGTCCTCGCAGATCCTCCTCCAATCCCCCGCCGTGCCCGCGATCCCCAGGGACTGATCCGCGGGCAGACCCGTCAGATACCGGCAGGAGCGCAGGAACGCCAGAAGGGCCTGGGTCAAATCGTCCTCCCGCCAGCCCGGAAGGTCCGCGAACGACGCGGGCTCCAGGACGAGCCGTTCGGTGCCGCCCGACGGACGCAACCCTCTCAGGTGGAGAAGCTTCCAGAACGTGGCGGCAGCGAGAAGGATCAGGGCCAGGGCGATGAGGAAAGAGGCGCGACGCTGCAATCTCTCACCTGCTCTCACTGGGCTTCCCGTCAGACTTGTGGCTGAGCCACAGGGCCGCCGAGACGAGCATGACGCCCAGGGCCAGCCAGAGGAGGTCGAGCGGCACCTCGAAATCGAGCTTGAGGGCGTACTCGAAGAACTTCACCACCAGGATCACCAGGACCACCTTGGTCAGGCGGTCCTTGAGATCGTCCAGGCTGCGGATGAGGAGCAGCCGCGACGCGAACTCCGAGCCCTCGGCCACCTCGATCCGGCTGACGAACAGCTCGTAGAGACCGAGGGCGAAGATCAGCATGATCGTGGCGAGCAGATAGCCGTCCACCACCTCCACCACGTGCGCCACGATGGTCGAGCGCAAAGCCGTCCGCCCGGCGTCGGCCGACTCATGGTAGTGGAGGATGTGGCCGATCAGCGTGCCCACGTCGACCGTCGACACGTAGAACATCGCAAACGACACCACGAGGCTCGCCGCGACCGGCACGAGCACGACCAGACGGCTGTGCCACAGTACCTTTTCGAACAGGGTCTCGATTCTCATGGAGGCGGTAGTCTAACCCGGCTTGGGCATGCCTTGCCTGCGGCGCAATCCGGGCGTAAGATACCTTCATGCGCGACCGGGTGACCGGCACGTCACGCGCCAGGAGAGCCTTTTGATGAAGATTCGACACCAGGAAGCAGAGATCCTCCCTCTCCCCCTCTTCGCCAGCCAGGAACCCGCCTGGCTGGGTTATAGTCCGGTCGGACACTCCCCCATGGCAGTCGACCTCATCCGCCCGGAAAGCCAGTTCGAGAGAGTCAGGGTCGCCGAGTTTCCATCGCGGGTCCGGGCCTATCCTCAACTCCGGTTCATGGGGAGCAAGCACCGGCTCCTGCCGTGGCTGCACGAGATCCTGTCTCAGGTCGAGTTCGACTCGGCGCTGGACGCCTTCTCCGGGAGCGGCTGCGTCGCCTACCTGCTCAAGAGCATGGGCAAGGAGGTGGCCACCAATGACTTCCTCAACTTCGCCAGCCTCCTCGCAATGGCCACAGTGGAGAACTCGGGGGAGATCCTGAGGTCTCAAGACCTCGATCGCCTGCTCGCCACTCCATCGAAACCGGAGCGGTTCATCGAGGAAACGTTTCAAGGAATCTTCTTCACGGTCGAGGACCTGCAGTTCCTGGATCAGGTCTGGGCCAATCTGCGGAAGTTCCGCAATCCGCATCGCCGGGCGATAGCGATCTCGGCTCTGGTCCGCTCGTGCCTGAAGCGTCAGCCGCGGGGCGTCTTCACGGTCGCCGGCGATCCGGAGCGCTACAAGGACGGCCGGCGCGATCTCCGCCTCTCGCTGCGCGAACACTTCCTGGAGCAGGTCGAGGTCTTCAACGCGAGCGTGTTCGACAACGGGCGCCGGAACCGGGCCTTCCATGGGGATGTCTTCGAGATCGATCCGAGCGGGTTTGATCTGGTTTATCTGGATCCTCCCTATGTTCCTCGGGCGGATGACAACTGCTACATCAAGCGTTATCACTTCCTGGAAGGCCTGTCCTGCTACTGGCAAGGCATGACGCTGCTCGAGGACAGCCGGGTCAAGAAGCTCAAGAAGCCCTATACGCCCTTCTCCTACAGGAAAGACTCCCTCAGCGCGTTCGATCGGCTCTTCTCGCGTTTCCGCCGGAGCGTGATCGCGCTCTCCTATTCGTCGAACGGGTATCCGGACAAGGACGTCCTCGTCCAGCTTCTCCAGCGGTACAAGAAGTCCGTCACCGTCTTCGAGAAGGAGCACCGGTACCACTTCGGCACCCATGCCGCGGTCAGTCGTTCGGTTGTCCGCGAATACCTCATTCTCGGGGAGTGAATGCAACGGTACCGTCAGACGTTTGAAGAGATCATCTCTCAGCTTTCTGCCATCCATTCCGAATGGAAGGACGACCGCGCCGGGCTGGTGATCGACCTTCTGGGCAGCGTCCCTGAGAAAAGCTCTTACACCCGGGACGATCTCCGGACCCTCCTCGAAAGCGACTTCAAGTCCGCGCTCACGCTGATCCAACTCGTCCTCGACGTGTCGAAAGATGAGTTCTTCCTGGGGCGAAAAGGGTTTGGAGTCAAAGCGTTCCAGAGCGATCCCGAAGCCCTCCTTCAGCGGCTCGAGGATCTCGGGGCTCTCGAAAAGCTGAGAGAGCTTGCATCCACCCCTGTGACCTGGCGCGATCTCCTGGTGGAGAGGCTCAAGATGGGCCGAGGACGCGCCATCAAGGCCCAGAAGCGCGGCCGGTTCCTGGAAGATCAGACCAAGGAGATCGTCAGCGCGGTTTTCGGCATCGGCCATTTTGATGTCGGTCGCCGGTTCATTGGAGCTAATGGACAAAGCGATGAAAAAGCAGACTTCGCCATCCCGTCCAAGGAAGATCCCCGGATCCTGATCGAAGTCAAAGCCTACGGAGCGACTGGCAGCAAGCAGACCGACGTCCTTGGAGACATGAAAAAGATCATTGGGACGAAGCGGCACGACACCACGTTTCTACTCGTCACAGATGGGAACACCTGGACAGCCAGACCCAGCGATCTGCGCAAGTTGATCGAGCTTCAGAATGAGGGGAACATCGCGCGCATCTATACATCCAAGATGTTCCCCGACCTGCGAGAGGATCTTCTTCGACTGCGATCGGAGCACGGGCTCGATCTGAAGGTGTGAGAGAGGAGGAGAAGCATGCGGATCATCGTCATCGGAGCCACGGGGACCATCGGCAAGGAGGTCGTCCGCGCGCTGGAGGGTCGGCACGAGGTCGTCAAGGTCGGACACCGGGGTGGCGACCACCAGGTGGACATCACGGACAAGGGGTCGATCGAGCGCCTGTTCCGGGAGGTGGGAGCGTTCGACGCTCTCGTGTCGGCGGCCGGCCAGGCGCGGTTCGGGCCGCTGGAGTCGCTCTCGGATGAGGACTTCCGAGTGTGCCTCGACGACAAGCTGATGGGCCAGGTCGACCTGGTGCGGGCGGGGCTGGGGCAGGTCCGCGACGGCGGCTCGTTCACGCTCACCAGCGGCCTGCTCGCGAAATACCCGGTCAGGGGCAGCTCGGCGATCACGATGATCAACGCCGCTCTCGAAGCGTTCACGCGCGCCGCGGCGCTGGAGATGCCTCGCGGCGCGCGGATCAACGTGGTGAGCCCGACCTGGGTCAGCGAGACGCTGGTGGCCATGGGCCGCGACGGCTCGGGCGGGCTGCCCGCGGCCACGGTTGCCCGCGCCTACGTGGAGAGCGTCGAAGGGACCCGCAACGGCGAGACCCTCGACGTCCGGTCGTTCGCCTGACCGCTTCCCCTACCCCTCCACGCTCCCCCGCTCTCTCTGCGGGTAGTGCCCGGGCACGGCTCCGGGGCTACGCTGAGCGTGGAGGTCGCCATGGGCACCACCACCTTCAGGCTGAACGATCGGCAGGTCGAGGTCCCCTCAGGCTCCACGATCCTCGAGGCCTGCGATGAAAACCGGATCCCCCTCCCCCGTCTCTGCCATCTGAACGGCCTCAGCGAGGCCGGAAGCTGCCGGCTGTGCCTAGTCGAGACCGGAGGCCGCCGCGTCCCCGCCTGCGCCACCCCGGTGCAGGAGGGTATGACGGTGGCCACCGACACCGAGGAGCTGAGCCAGTACCGGCGGACGATCGTCGAAATGCTGTTCGTCGAGGGCAACCACGTCTGCGCCATCTGTCCGGCGAACGGCCACTGCGAGCTCCAGGCGCTGGCCAACGCGGTCGGGATGGATCACTCCACCCTGCCCTATCAATATCCCGCCTTTCCGATCGACGCCTCGCACGAGCGCTTCGCTCTCGATCCCAACCGCTGCGTGCTCTGCACGCGCTGCGTCCGGGTCTGCGACGAGGTCGAGGGCGCTCACGCCTGGGACGTCGGCGGCCGCGGCGCGCGCTCGCACGTGATTCACGGCCTGGGGGTTCCGTGGGGCGATTTCGATCGCTGCACGGGCTGCGGCAAGTGCGTGCAGGTCTGCCCGACCGGGGCGCTCTATGAAAAGGAGCGGCCGCGCGCCGCAATGATCAAGAGCCCCGATTTCCTCGCCTGGCTCCAGCCGAAAGAGAGGAACGCATGAGCATCTCGCCGAAGCGCCCGCGGATCGCGACGGTCTGGCTCGGCGGCTGCGCCGGCTGCCACATGTCGTTCCTCGACCTGGACGAACGGCTGTTCGATCTTGCCGCTCTGGCGGACGTGGTCTACAGCCCGATCGCGGACGTCAAGGAGTATCCGGAAAACGTGGACATCGCGCTCGTCGAGGGCGCGGTGGCGAACGAGGACAACCTGGAGCTGATCCACAGGATCCGCGAGCGCACGCGCATCCTGGTGGCGCTCGGCGACTGCGGGATCCATGGCAACGTCACGGCGCTGCGCAACCCTCTCGGCAGCCCCGCGCCCGCGCTGCGACGCGCCTACGTAGCCGGCGCGGACACGAACCCGGGCATCCCGAACGAGTCGCTGCCGGCGCTCCTCGACCAGGTCCGCCCCATCCACGAGGTCGTGCCGGTGGACGCGTTCCTGCCGGGCTGCCCGCCGCCGGCGGACCTCATCCACTACGCGGTCGGAGAGCTGCTCGCCGGTCGCCGGCCCGACCTCTCCGGCCGGCTGAAGTTCGGGTAGGAGGGCACGCCATGAGCCGCACGGTCGTCATCGACCCCGTCACGCGCATCGAAGGCCACGCGAAGATCACCCTGCAACTGGATGACGCCGGCCAGGTGGCGGACGCGCGTCTCCAGGTGACCGAGTTCCGCGGCTTCGAGGCGTTCTGCGAAGGCAAGCCGTTCCGCGACATGCCGTCGATCACCGCGCGGATCTGCGGCATCTGTCCGGTCTCGCACATGCTCGCGTCGGCCAAGGCCGGCGACGCCATCCTGGCGGTGCAGATCCCGGAGGCCGCCGTGCGCCTGCGCCGCCTGCTCCACCACGCGCAGCTCCTGCAGTCGCACGCGCTGTCGTTCTTCCACCTGTCGGCGCCCGATCTGGTCCTCGGTCATGCGACGGACCCGGCGTTGAGAAACGTTTTCGGACTGATCGCCGAGCGCCCCGAGATCGCCCGCCAGGGCATCCGGCTGCGGCGTTATGGTCAATCGATCATCCAGGCGCTGTCGGGCCGGCGGGTCCACGGCACCTGGGTGATCCCGGGCGGCGTGGACGAGCCGATTCGAGTCGAAGCCCGCGACGAGATCCGCGCCGGCCTGCCGGAGGCGTTCGAGACTGTCCGTCATACCTTGAAATGGTTCAAGCACGGTCTCGCGGACTGGGACGAGGAGGCCGCGGCCTGCGGCACGTTCCCGAGCCTGTTCCTCGGCCTCGTGGCTCCGGACGGCAGCCTCGATCCGTACGACGGAGAAATCCGCATCGTCGACGCCGAAGGTCGCGTCGTGGCCGACCGGGTGCCGCCCGCGAGCTATCTCGAATGGATCGGCGAGGCTGTGGAGCCGTGGACGTATCTCAAGCTGCCGTACTACAAGCCGCTCGGATATCCGGGAGGGATCTACCGGGTCGGTCCGCTCGCCCGGCTCAACGTGGCGAGCCGCTGCGGCACGCCGGAGGCCGACCTGGAGCTAGCGGAATTCCGCGGCCGGCTCGGTCCGGGGCCGATCCTCTCCTCGTTCCATAACCATTACGCGCGGCTGATCGAAATGCTCTTCTGCCTGGAGCGGATCGCCGAGTTGCTCGACCACCCCGGCCTGCTCGACACGGACGTGCTCGCCCGCGCGCATCAGAACCGATCGGAAGGGATCGGCTGCGCCGAGGCGCCGCGCGGCACACTGTTCCATCACTACAAGGTGGACCGCGACGGCCTGCTCACGCACGTCAACCTGCTGATCGCCACGGGCCAGAACAACCTGGCGATGAACCGCACCGTGCTCCAGATCGCGCAGGAGCTGATCCACGGCCCGGAGATCCCGGAGCCGCTGCTCAACCGGATCGAGGCCGGCATCCGCGCCTTCGATCCGTGCCTGTCCTGCGCCACGCACGCGGACGGTCACGTGCCGCTGCGCGTGGAGCTGCGGGCGGCGGACGGCGCGCTGGTCGCGGAGGCGGAGCGGTGAGCGTGCTCGTCCTGGCCTGCGGCAACCCGCTGCGCGAGGACGACGGCGTCGGCTGGAGGCTCGCCGAAGCCCTGGACCTTCCCAATGCGGACGTGCGCGAGGTGCAGCAGCTCGGTCTGGAGCTCGTCGAAGAGGTGGGCGCCGCCGACAGCGTGGTGTTCCTGGACGCGCGCTCCGGAGGCGAGCCCGGCCGGGTGGTGCTGGAGACGGTGACGCCCAACCCCATCGGTCCGTTCACCCACGCCTTCTCGCCCGAGGCGCTCCTGTTTTGCGCCGGGCGGCTCTTCGGCCGCGCGCCGCCGGCGCTGCGCCTCACCGTGGCCGGCGAACGCTTCGGCCACGGCGAGGGTCTGTCGGAGAAGGTCGAACGGGCGCTGCCGGACGCGGTCCGTCAGTTGCGGGAGGTTTTGACAGGAGGGGTGCCGATGTAGCGGTCGAGCCAGGCGAAGACCTCCTTCCACCAGAGGAGGGCGGACTGGGGCTTCAGAATCCAGTGGTTCTCGTCCGGGAAGATCACGATCCGCGCCGGCACGCCCTGCGCCTGGAGGACGCCGAACAGGTTGATCCCCTGCGTCACCGGCACCCGGAAGTCCTTCTCGCCGTGGGTGATCAGGGTCGGGGTCTTGAAGTTCTTCGCGTAGTGGCTGGGCGACGAGGCGGTGAGCTTCGCCGGGTCGGTCCAGGGCGCGCCGCCGTAGTTGTTCGGCCGGCCGTAGGTGTCGTCCGACGCGAACTGCCCCATGAGGTCGTAGACGCCCGCGTGGCTAACGATCGCCGCGAAACGGTCGGTGTGGCCGAGGATCCAGTTCACCAGGTAGCCGCCATAGGAGCCGCCGGTGGCGGCCATCTTCGTCTCGTCGATGTAGCCCTGGGCGATCAGCCAGTCGGTGGCCTTCATGATGTCTTCGAACGGCTTGTCCCCGTGGTTGCCGAGGATCGACTCCTCGAACGCCTGGCCGTAGCCCGTCGAGCCGTGGAAGTTGACCATCGACACCACGTAGCCGTGCGAGGCGAAGAGCGCCGCGTTCCACCGGTAGTGGAAATCGTCCATCGAGGCGCCGTACGGGCCGCCGTGGATGACGTGGACCAGCGGCCACTTGCGCTTGGGATCGAAGCCCGGAGGGTAGACCAGGAACATGTGGACCGGGTCGCCGCCGGCGCCTTCGAACGTGGCCTCGCCGACCGTGCCGAGGTCGATCCCGGCGAGCTTCTCAGCGTTGATCGAGGTCAGGCGCTTCGCCTCGCCGCCGTCCAGGGAGACGGTGTAGACGTCGGACGGAGCCTGGAGCGACTGGCGCAGGAAGACGGCGCGCGAGCCGGCCGCGTCCACCCCGGCGGTCGTGCCGCCCTTGGCGAGCAGCCGCGGTCCACTCTCGCCGTCGAGGCCCAGCGCGTAGACGTGGCTGCGGCCCTTCTCCTGCGCGGTGAAGAGGAGGGTTTTGCCGTCCGGCGTGAACGACCAGCCGTCCGCCTGCGCGTCCCAGTCCGGGACAAGAGCCTTGGTCTCGCCGCTCTTGCGGTCGTAGCGCGCGAGGCGCACGAAGTCCGGGTCCACGTCGGGCCGGCGGGTGCGGCCGTAGACGATCCAGCGGCCGTCCGGCGAGTAGCGCGGGTTGCTGTCGAAGGCCGGGTTGTCGGCCGAGAGGTTGCGCGCCTCCGCGGTCTGGCCCGCGGCCTGGACGAAGACGTCGAAATTGAGCGTGCGGTAGGGCGGCTCGGTGGCGTTGACGCTGTAGGCGACCTCGGCGCCGTCGGGCGAGATGTCCCACGAGTCGTCGGGGCTCATGAAGTCCATGGCGCGCCGCAGGCCGGGCGTGAGGTCCTTGACCTCGCGGCTCGCCACGTCGACCACGAAGACGTGGTTGACCCGGGCGTCGGTGCGGTATTCGTCCCAGAAGCGCAGCAGGCGGGAGTCGGAGATGCGGGCCTGCACCTTGTCGTTCTTCAGCTCGTCGAGGCGCTTCTGGACCGCCGGCCAGTCGCCGTTCAGATCCGGCCAGGTCGCGGCGAGGAAGGCGATGCGCTTGCCGTCCGCGAGCCAGCGCGGCTTCTGCGCGGCCACCGGCAGCTTGGTGAGCGGCATGGCCTCGCCGCCGCCGAGGTTGAGCACGTAGACCTGCGGTGGCGCGTCGCCGCGCTTCGAGAGGAAGGCGAGGCTCTTGCCGTCCGGGCTCCAGGCCGCGGCGCTGTCCGTGCCGGCATTCCAGGTCAGGCGCCGCGCCGGCGCGCTGCCGTCCGCGGGCACGAGCCAAAGATCGGAATCGCCCTTGTTCTCGTCGACCGAATAGCGGGTGACCGTGAAGACGACCTGCGAGCCGTCCGGCGAGATCGCGGGATCGGCGGCGCGGTCCAGGCCCCAGAGGTCCTCCGGGGTGAGGGGACGGGCCAGCGCCGGCGCGATGGCGACGGCGGCGAAGAGCAGCACGCAGAGAGATCGAAGCACCATGGAATCCTCCTTTGGGCCGGCGGATGCCGGCGGATGGTAGCATTCCCTCAGGAGGTCCCGCTGATGCCGTTCCCACGACGCGTCGCGCCCGCGCTCGCCTTCCTTCTGCTGCTCGGCCCGTTCGCCAGTCTCTCCGCGGTGCCGAAACCCAACTTCGTCTTCATCCTGACCGACGACCAGGACCTCGTGCTCGGATCGCTCGACTTCATGCCACGGACGCAGGCGCTGATCGCGGATCAGGGGATCACCTTCGCGAACCACTTCGTGCCCCTGTCTCTCTGCTGCCCGTCGCGCTCCACGATCCTGACCGGCCTCCACGTCCACAACCACCGGGTGCTCACGAACTTCCTGCCGGACGGCGGCTTCGAGAGGTTCGCCCAGCTCAAGCACGAGAACCGCACCCTGGCCGTCGCGCTCCAGGAAGCCGGCTACCGCACCGCCCTGTTCGGCAAGTACCTGAACGGCTATCCGAACGGCGAGGATCTCACCTACGTGCCGCCGGGCTGGGACGAGTGGGCGAGCCCGGTCAAGGGGAGCCCCTACGCGTCCTATCGCTACACGCTCAACGAGAACGGCAAGCTCGTGGCCCACGGCAGCAAGGCCGAGGACTACATGACCGATGTGCTGTCCGCGAAAGCCGTGGACTTCGTGCGGCGGGCATCGTCCACGAATCAACCGTTCTTCCTTTACCTGGCGACCTATGCGCCGCACAAACCGGCCACGCCGGCCAAGCGTCACGCCGGCCTCTTCCGCGGCCTGCAGGCGCCGCGCACGCCGTCGTTCAACGAACCCGACGTGCGCGACAAGCCGGCGCGCATCCGCGCGCTCAAGCAGCTCGACGCGAGCCGCATCGCCGCGATCGACGCGCTCTACCGCAAGCAGATGCAGTCTCTCCAGGCGGTCGACGAAGCCGTGGCCGCGCTGGTCGAGGCCCTGCGCGCCGCCGGCCGGCTCGACGACACCTACATCGTCTTCACCTCGGACAACGGCTTCCACATGGGCCAGCACCGCCTGGAGCCCGGCAAGTACACGCCGTACGAGCCGGACGTCCACGTGCCGCTCCTGGTGCGCGGCCCCCGCGTGCCGCGCGGGCTGACGGTGGAGGCGCTCACCCTGAGCGTCGACTTCGCGCCGACCTTCGCCGAGCTGGCCGGCGCCACGCTCCCGGCGGAGCCGGACGGCCGCTCGCTCGTGCCCTTCCTCCACGGCAATCCGCCGGCCTCGTGGCGGCAGGCCGTTCTCCTGGAGCAGTTCGCCGTGTCGTCGGGCCCCCCGGGGTCGGGCATCCTGGAGCCCGGCGACGCCTCCTCGCACCCATCCCACCGCGGCATCCGCACCGCGACCTACAAGTACGTGCAGTACGGCACGGGCGCGAAGGAGGTCTACGATCTCAGGAAGGACCCGGACGAATTGCTCAACCTGAGCGGCCGGGTCCCCCAGGCGTGGCTCGACAGCGTCGCGAAGCTCACCAAGGCGCTGGCGTCCTGCAAAGGCGAGACGTGCCGGGAGATCGAGGCGCGGCCGGTGCCCGCGGCGCCGTTCTGAACAGGAGATGACCGGATGAGGATCGCAGTGCTCGGAGCAGGAGGGGTCGGCGGCTACTACGGCGGGATTCTCGCGCGGTCCGGAAACGACGTGGCGCTCCTGGCGCGCGGCGCTCATCTCGACGCGGTGCGGGAGAAGGGCCTCGAGATCCGGACGCCCGAAGGCGCTTTCACCGTCCGGGTGGCAGCGGAGTCGACCCCGGAGGCGCTCGGTCCGGCAGACCTGGCGATCGTGGCCGTCAAGACCTACTCGCTCGACGAGATCGCGCCGGCCGCCGCGGTCCTGGCGCGCAAGGGGGCCGACGTCCTGCCTCTGCTCAACGGCGTGGACGCGGCCGACCGGCTGATCGGGTGGGGTGTCCCGGTCGAGCGCGTCCTCGGCGGCCTGACGCAGATCAGCGCCGCCCGCGTGGCGCCAGGGGTGATCGAGCGGCACAGCTCGTTCCACCGCGTGATCGTGGGCGAGAGAGCCGGAGGCCTCTCGGAGAGGAGCGAGCGGATCGCGGCCATCTTCAAGGAGGCGGGCGCCGACGCCCACGCCTCGGCCGAGATCAGCGTCGACCTATGGCGCAAGCTCGTCTTCATCGCCTCCATGGCCGCGACCTGCGGGCTGTCCCGCACCCCCGTCGGCCCGATCCGCGACAAGCCGCTGGGCCGTCTCATGATCGAGAGGCTGGTCCATGAGGGGATCGCCGTCGGCCAGGCCCTGGGCATCGCGCTCACCCGGGAAGACGAGACGACGATCCTCGGCTTCGCGGACTCGCTCGGCGCCTCCTTGAAGCCGAGCCTGCTGCTGGACCTGGAATCCGGCGGACCGACCGAGATCGACGACCTGAGCGGCGCCATTTCAAGGCTGGGCCGGAGGGCGGGCGTCGAGACGCCGGTCCACGACGTGGCGACGGCGGTGCTGGGGAGCGCGGAATCGGGGATGTGACTGTTTCTAGCTCTTACCGCTAAAGAGTCCGCACCTCGATAAGGCCGCCAAGCCCCGAAAAATCTTCAGGGTTCCGAGTGTACAGCGGGACCTGGAGCGCCAGTGCCGTTGCAGCGATCCATAGATCCATGACACGCGCCCGGGGCTGACGCCCAGCGGTTTTGACAGCATGAGCGACGGTGGCAAAGGCCCGTGCAATGGCAGGATCGATCGGAACCGGATAGAAGGTAGCTTCAATGATCCCAAGACGCCGAAGACGATGCTGTCGAGTCTCATCGTCCCTGGCAGCAAGGACGCCGAAATGAAGCTCTGCCAGAGTCGCAACCGAGATCGCGATCTCTTCAGGCAACGACTCCTCGACGCGGGGGTCCTCCTCACGTGCGATGAGGATCGAGGTGTCCAGCAACCCCCGGCTCAACGCTGCCATGGATCCTCAAGATCCTCGAGCCTGCCGCCCACCTCTTCCAGATCCTCGAAAAATGTCGGGTCCGGTGTCTGGGAAAGGAGGATTCGCAGAACCTCCTCTCGCGGAACCCACTGTCGTCTCTGGTAGGGACCGAGCACCGCGACAGGCCGGCCGTCGACCGTGATCGCAAACTGCTGCCCGGCCTCGGCCTGCCTCAGGATCTCGCCGCTATGATTCCGCAACTCACGCTGAGCGATGTTCCTCATAGCGCAAGAGCGTAGCATATGCGCTACAGGGGTGCCATAGATCATGGTTTCAACCCGCGGCGGCGGCTGAGAATCCGCCCCGATTCTCAGCGACTCAC